>Ga0079224_100004654_pt1 | contig 17836 bp, 12 predicted proteins | sample Stecom2015_FD_80414 | JGI IMG/M metagenome (GOLD analysis project Ga0079224, IMG submission 80414) | Agricultural soil microbial communities from Utah to study Nitrogen management - Steer compost 2015 | ecosystem: Environmental > Terrestrial > Soil > Agricultural land | place: USA: Utah...
GCGATCAGCGTGACGGAGCGCCAGAAATATATTCGCCGCATCCGCACGCTCGCCCAGATGAGCGCGCGCGGGTTTTTGGCCCAGCGAAAAGAGCTCGGTTATCCGTTGCTCGCCCCCGAAGACGCGGCAAAATTATTGGCCGAAGAATCGGCCGACTAAGCCCGCGCCTGCGTCCGAGTTGCCTCATATTTAAGCACCCAATGTTGACCAAGAAAAGCCCATGCAATTGATTTTTGAGATTGGCTGTGAAGAGCTTCCCGCACGTTTTTGTGAACCCGCGCTCGCGCAAATCGAGGCGGCCTTCGCCGCGCGCGCAGAGGAGCTGCGCCTAGAATACGGGAACCTGCGCACCGTCGCGACGCCGCGCCGGCTGACGCTTTTGGTCGACGGGCTGGCCGAAAAACAGAGCGATATTCAGGAAGAGCGCACCGGTCCGCCGGCCCAGATTTCGTTTAAGGACGGCGAGCCGACCAAGGCGGCGCTGGGCTTCGCCGCTTCTTGCGGCGTGTCCGTGGACGCGCTGGAACGCGTCCAGGGGCCCAAGGGCCCTGTGCTGCAATACACCGGCGTGAAGAGCGGCGAGTCCACAACGACGCTGCTGCCTGCCGTAGTGAAAGCCGCACTCGACGCTTTGCCGATCGCACGTCGTATGCGGTGGGGCGCGGGAGAGCAGGAGTTCGTCCGTCCGGTCCATTGGGTGGTGATGCTGTTCGGCTCGAGTGTGGTGGAGGCCGAGATCCTGGGAATACCCACCGGCAAGCACTCGCGCGGCCACCGCTTCCACGCTCCCCGGCCGATCCACATCAGCAGTCCGGCGAAATACTGCGAGACACTGCTGCGCAAGGGACATGTGATTGCGGACGCCGCCGAGCGGCGCGAGCGCATCCGTTCGGGCGTTGAAGCTCTCGCCCAGTCACTCGGCGGTCGAGCGGTCATCGACGAAGCGCTGCTCGAAGAGGTCACGGCGCTTGTGGAATGGCCCGCGCCCATCGCCGGGCGATTCGAGGAGCGCTATCTCGAGCTGCCTGAAGAAGCGCCGATCGCCACGATGCAGGACCACCAGCGCTATTTCCCGGTGCGCACGCCGCAGGGCGCGCTGATGAACGCGTTCATCACGGTGGCCAACATCGAAAGCCGCGACCCGGACAAGGTGCGCGACGGCAACGAACGGGTGGTGCGCCCGCGGTTGGCTGATGCGGCGTTCTTCTGGGAGATCGATAGACGTCAACCGCTCGCCGAACGCCGCGAGGCGCTGCGCTCGGTGACTTTCCAACAAAAGCTCGGGTCGCTTTACGACAAGACCGAAAGGGTGGCGAGGCTCGCCGCGCGCATCAGCCATTCCGTCGGCGCGCAGGAGTCTGAAGTGCGCCGCGCGGCGGAACTCTCCAAGTGCGATCTGCTGACCGCGATGGTCGGGGAGTTCCCCGAGTTGCAAGGCGTGATGGGGAAATACTACGCGGCGCACAGCGGCGAACCTGAGGCGGTCTGTGCAGCCATCGAAGAGCAATACTGGCCGCGGTTCGCGGCGGATCGGTTGCCAGAGACGCCTACCGGCATGGCGCTCGCCATCGCGGACAAGCTGGACACGATTTGCGGCATCTTCGCCATCGGACAGAAGCCTACCGGCGCGCGCGACCCATTCGCATTGCGTCGTGCGGCGCTGGGGGTGCTGCGCACGATCCTAGAGCGCAGGCTCGATCTCGATCTGCTGCAGCTGGTGACCAGCGCAGTGGATGCGCAGCCGGTCGACAAGCCCGCGGGGCTGACTGAGGAAGTCTGGGATTACTTCATGGACCGCCTGCGCGGGGCTTATCTGGAGGAGGCCGCGTCCAACCAGATCACCACGGAGATGTTTGATGCGGTCCTCGCCACCCGTCCGCATTCGCCGCTCGACATCGACGTGCGACTGAACGCCCTGCGCGACTTCCTGCGGCTTCCTGAAGCGGCCAGCCTGGCGGCCGCAAACAAGAGGATCGCGAACATCCTGCGCAAGGCTGCGCAGGAAATCTCCGCTGCGGTGGATACAAGCAAGCTGGAGCACGAATCCGAGCGTCGCCTTTTCGAGCACGTGCTTTCGATGGAGCGGGCCGTCAATCCGCTATTCCAGCGCCGCGAGTACGGTGCGGCGCTGAAGCAGCTCGCATCGTTGCGTGAGGACGTCGACCGCTTCTTCGATGACGTGATGGTCATGGTCGAGGACGCGGATGTGCGCGCCAACCGGTTGGGCTTGCTGTTCAGGCTCCGGGCGCTGTTCCTGCAAGTGGCCGACCTTTCACGCCTGCCGGGCTGAGATATACGGACCGAGATATACAGGAGCGCTTAGGTGCAGTGGCTCAAGTCGGTGCTGTTCACTACGTTGCTGTTCGCGAGCACGTTCGTGTACGGCGTCATCCTGCTGGTCGTCGGATGGCTGCCGAACAAGCGCTACGCTGTCGCCCGATATTGGGCGCGCACCAACCTCTGGCTGCTCGAGAAACTCTGTGGGCTCAGCTACACCGTCGAGGGGCTGGAGAACATCCCTCCCGGGGCGCACGTATCCATGTGGAAGCATTCGTCAGCATGGGAAACGATCGCGCAGGCGACCATCTTCCCGCCGCAATCCTGGGTGCTGAAACGAGAGCTGACCTGGATCCCGGTAGTCGGTTGGGCGGTGCGCTTCCTGAAGCCGATCGCGATCGATCGGCGCGCCGGCGCGGCCGCCGTGAACCAGGTCTTGACCCAGGGACAGCGACGTCTTGCCGAAGGGCTGTGGATTTTGATCTTCCCGGAGGGGACCCGGGTTGCGCCTGGCGAGAAGCGCAAGTACGGCGTGAGCGGCGCCCTGCTCGCGTCGAAGGCGGGATGCAAAGTCATACCGGTCGCTCACAACGCGGGTTTTTTCTGGCCGCGTCGCGGCTGGCTGAAGCGGCCCGGCGTGATCCGGGTGGCGATCGGTCCGCCGATCGACGCCGCCGGGCGGGATGCGCGCGAAGTCAACGAGGAAGTGCGGGCGTGGATCGAGGGCAAGCTCGCCACCTTCCCGACCGCGGAGCAAACCCGTGTTTCAGCAGGCGTCGCCGCCGCCGCCAGATCCGAATCGCAGTAACCTTATACTTAGGTAAAGTTTAACGATAGATTGAGAATCTCCTGCGAGAACGGCGCTGCAGACAAGAATTTCTTGATCATCAACTACACGTCCAAATTCGCTACCGCCAAGGCGTTCTTCTCGATGAACTCGCGCCGCGGTTCGACCTGGTCGCCCATCAGGGTTGCGAATATGTCGTTGGCCGCCTGCGCGTCTTCGATGCGCACCTGGATCAAACGGCGGGTTTCGGGATTGATGGTCGTCTCCCAAAGTTGCTCTGGGTTCATCTCTCCCAGGCCTTTATAGCGCTGGATGACCTGCCCGCGGCGAGCCTGATCGAGCAGCCAGTCGATCGCCTCACGGAAGCTGCCCACTTCGCGGCGCTGTTCACCCTTCGCCACGTACGCGCCAGGCTGCAGCAGTCCGGTGAGCGTCTTCGCCAGCTCCGCAATCCGGCGGTATTCAGCAGATTCGAAGAATTCGCGATGGATATGCTTCTCGGTAGTCGAGCCGTGCTCGGTGCGCGCCACCAGCAGCTTCGGCGGTGAGCCCTCCGGACCCTTCAGCACGCGCACCCGATAGCGGCGATTGGCGGCGTCGGTCTGTGAGTTGAGCTGTGTCTCCAGCTGCGCGCCCCACTCCGACAACGCCTCGAAGCGGTCGTGGTCAGCAAGCGTCATCTCGGGCAAGTACAGGAGCTGTTCCAGCACTCGCTGGTCATAGCGGCGCGCAGAGCGGCGGATGATGGCCGACACCTCCATCCAGCGCCGGGCCAGCGCCTCGAGCGTGGAGCCGCTCATCGGCGGCTGCGCTGGATCGACGTAAAGCTCAGCGTCCTCGATCGCCTGCTTCAGCAACATGGAGCTCAGCTCGGCGTCGTCCTTAACGTAATACTCCGACTTGCCTTTCTTGACCTTGTACAGCGGCGGCTGCGCGATGTAGATGTGGCCTCGCTCGATGAGCTGCGGCATCTGCCGGTAGAAGAACGTCAGCAGCAGGGTACGGATGTGCGAGCCGTCCACGTCAGCGTCAGTCATCACGATGATGCGGTGGTAGCGCAGCTTCTCGATGTCGAAATCGTCGGCGCCGATGCCGCAACCGAGCGCAGTGATGAGCGTGCCCACTTCGGCGGATGACAGCATCTTGTCAAACCGCGCCTTTTCCACGTTCAGGATCTTGCCCTTCAGCGGCAGGATGGCCTGGGTGCGCCGATCACGACCCTGCTTTGCGGAGCCGCCGGCGGAGTCGCCCTCCACCAGGAACATCTCCGAGAGCGCCGGATCCTTCTCCTGGCAGTCCGCCAGCTTGCCAGGCAGTCCCGCGACATCCAGCGCGCCCTTACGACGCGTCATTTCACGAGCCTTGCGAGCGGCCTCTCGAGCGCGGGCCGCTTCGATGATCTTGTTTGCGATCGCCTTGGCCTGCGGCGGGTGCTCCAGCAGGAACTCCTCGAGCTTGCTGGCGACAGCTGACTCGACGATGCCCTTGATCTCGGAGGACACCAATTTGTCCTTGGTTTGGGAGGAGAACTTCGGATCGGGCATCTTGACCGACAGAATGGCCGTCAGCCCCTCACGCGCATCGTCACCCGAGGTCTGCGTCTTCTCCTTGGTCGAGACCTCCTTCTCTATGTAGTTATTCAGCGTGCGGGTAAGCGCACTACGGAAGCCAGCCAGGTGAGTGCCGCCATCCTTCTGCGGAATGTTGTTGGTGTAGCAAAGCATGTTCTCCTGGTACGAGTCATTCCACTGCAATCCCAGCTCGACGGTGACCGGCCCTTCCTGGGTGCGGAACCAGATGATCGTGTCGTGGATAGCGGCCTGATTGCGGTTCAAGTATCGGACGAACTCACGAATGCCGCCGTCGTACTGGAAGACGTCTCTCTTGTCATCGCGCTCGTCGATCAGCTCGATGCGCACCCCAGAGTTGAGGAATGACAGCTCGCGCAGACGCTTGGCGAGCACCTCGTAGTCGAACTCGATATTGGTGAAGATTTCGGAGCTCGGCTTGAAGCGCACGATGGCGCCGCGCTGATCGGTCGGACCGACGTCGGCAAGCGGCGCCTGCGGCACGCCCAAGCGGTACTCCTGCTGGTAACGGCGCCCGCCGCGGTGAATGGTCAGGTGCAGGTACTCGGACAGCGCATTCACCACCGATACGCCTACGCCGTGCAGGCCGCCCGAGACCTTGTAGGATGAGTCGTCGAACTTACCGCCGGCGTGCAGCACGGTCATAATGACCTCGGCGGCCGAACGCCCCTCCTCCGGATGGATATCCACAGGTATTCCACGGCCATCATCTGCCACGGTGATCGACTCATCGGCATGCACCGTGACGACCACTCTGGAGCAATATCCGGCCAGGGCTTCGTCGACAGAGTTGTCGACGACCTCGAACACCATGTGGTGCAAACCCGTACCGTCATCGGTATCGCCGATGTACATTCCAGGCCGTTTGCGGACCGCGTCGAGACCTTTCAAGACTTTGATTTTGCTTGAGTCGTAAACGTCTTTGTCTGTCATGGTCCGGCCTGGAAATTTAGATAGGGAATTATACCATCGGGCGCACTTTCCCTCGTTCCACGTGGAACATCCGTCCGACCGGCAACCCGCGTAGCCCTCCTTCGTGGACCGCCGTGACCACGAGCTGAGCCGGTATCTCGGTGATTGCTTCGAGAAGTTTCCCCAAATTATCCACATCCAGCTCGGCGGCTGGATCATCCAGCAGCAGACACGTTGGCGGTGCATCTGATTCGGCCCGCAGCGCCACCTGAGAGAGCACGAAGGCGGAAGCGAGCATCTTCTGCTGGCCGCGTGAGATCTGATCCCGAGCGGCGGCGCCGCCCATCGTGAACTGAAGGTCTGCCCGGTGTGGCCCGACGGTCGTCGTTCGCAGGCGCTGGTCCCGTGATTGATTCTCCGCCAGTGCTTCCTCGAGGGTGACGCCGGCCCTCCAGCCGCGCCGATACTGCAGGTCTGCCGCGGGACTCACCAAGCGCCCGGCCCAACGCCGAAACGTATCCATGAAGACCGCCAAGTAGCCTTCGCGGTAGTGATCCAGCAGCTGAGCTGCACTCGACAGCTCAGTGTCCCACACGGTAACCATCGAAAGACCAGCGCCACTGCGCAGGGCGGCGTTTCGTTGCTGGAGCGCCCGTTGATATCGCCGCCATGCGAGTAGGAAGTCGTGTTTCACGTGGAACACTCCCCAGTCGAGCAGCTTCCGTCGCCGCGCCGACCCCTCCTCTATCAGGCGATGCACGCCCGGATCGATGACCTGAATCGGCAACACGGCGGCGATCTCCGAGAACCCGGAGACAGCCTTTCCGCCAAGACGTACCTGAAGCCGGTCTGGCTGGTATTCCACACCTGCAACGACCTGCGCAGAGCTCCGACCTGCGTCCCAGGCAGCGCCGGGCGCTGAATCCACCGCCGCACCCGCAGATGCACCGCTGCGATCCCGCGCACTTCTTGGATCTCCCAGTTCTCCGGCCGCTTCGGCCCGTCCGGCAAACGTTGGGGATGCTCCGGAATCCGCATGCGGTAGCGCGCTCGCACCATCGCTGGGGCCGCCATCGGGAGGCGGCGGGTTCACATGGGGATCGGAAGCCGCGTCAAGGCGGCCAACGATCCGCAAGAACGGCGCGTCATGTCGGATCAGCTTGTCCCGTTGCGCTGCTCGGAAGGATCGTCCGTGCCCGAGGAAGTAGATTGCCTCGAGAAGGCTGGTCTTGCCCGAGGCGTTCGGTCCGACGATGCCCGTCGCGCGGGCGTCGAACGAGAGTCGCGCCTGCTCGATGCAGCGAAAATTCTCGACCTCGAGCGAGCTCAGCACATTGGCGCCCGGAGTAAGCGCTAGTTAAGCCTGCAGGGCTGCCTGGCGCGCAGAATGGAAAGTAGCCGTAAGAATCAAGTTGCGAAGCTGCAGTTCATACGCGGCCGGCTTACCTGGCGGGGACTAACCGTCCGACCAAGCCTAGGCTGCCGAGCGAACAGGATCGAAGCGGTCGTGAGCCCGGAAACTTGCGGCACCAACGTTCTCATCGGGGCGGATGTTCGCCGTTTGCCTGAGCCGGCAAACCGTAGCCACACGCCCTGGGCCCCGAAAAGATCGATGCTTTCAACACCAACTCAGCTCCACGGAGAAACGCAGCCCCGAATCCTCATAGCCGCATTGGCATCACGACGTATTTAGCGTTCTCAGTGGCCGCAGACGTCAGCAAGCAGCTGTTGTTAGCGTCCGTGAGCCCGATGGTCACCTCGCCAGCCTCCAGAGCCGCCAGTGCATCAAGCAAGTAGCTGACGTTGAAACCGATCTCCATCTCCTCGCCTGTGTAGCCGACTTCCAGCTCCTCTTCCGCTTCCTCCTGCTCAGGGTTGTGAGCCTGAAGCGTCAGGAGCCCCGGCTTCACAGAAATACGGATTCCGCGATACTTCTCGTTCGACAGAATGGCGGCGCGCTGTAAAGCCCCTCTGAGCAAATCACGGTCGGCGGTTACGTTCTTGCTTGGAGCGGCCGGAATTACGCGACCATACTCCGGGAAACGACCATCGATCAGCTTCGAAGTGAAGCGAATATCGCCGATCTGAGCCCGAACGTGATTACTGCCGATCGCCAGCTCCACGGTCCCTTCGCCGCCTAGCAATCTCTGCAGCTCGAGCACGCCCTTGCGAGGCACGATGACCTGGTGCGGCGCACTGCCGCCCGCTTCCAGCGCGGCCTCGCAAAATGCCAGCCGATGGCCGTCGGTCGCGACAGTTCGCAGCACTTTCCCGTCCGATTCCAGCAACATGCCGTTCAAGTAGTAGCGCACGTCTTGTTGCGCCATCGAGAAATGGGTCTTGTCCAGCAACCGCTTGAGCGCGGCTTGCGTGATGGACAGGGTGTGCTGCGCCCGGATGTCTTCGATAGCTGGGAAATCGCTGGCGGGAAGCGTCATCAGGGAAAAACGGCTCTTCTTGGAGCGCACGACGACGCGCTCTCCGTCCAGCGAGACAGTCACAATCGCCTTGTCTGGGAGCGCCCGTACGATATCCAGGAATTTGCGGCCGGGCAGCGTCACCTCACCGTTCTGCTGAACCTCAACCGCTGCGCCCGCTACGAGCTCTACTTCCAAGTCCGTCGCGGTGACTGAAATGCGTCCGTCCCGGGCGGTGACCAGCACGTTCGCAAGGATCGGCATGGTCTGACGCCGCTCGACCACTCCGATCACTGCTTGCAAGGGCGCCAGGATCGTCTCCCGTTCAGCACTGAACTTCATCTTGTCACCTGTTCAGACATTCTTAATGAGATAGAAATTTAAGAATTATGATGATTATGAGACCGGCGCCACCCTGTGTATAAGCGCCTTTTTCCCTGCAATATCCGTCACTTGCGCACGACACAATCGTGGCCGCAAGTTGCCGGCGAGCTGTACCGAAACTGTGCACCGCCTGTGGACAAATACCCTCCCGACCGCTCCCACAGCTTATCCACAATCAACCGGTCAGGGTTCTCAACAGGTTTGAATAGTCCTCGCTGGTTCGCGTGTTCGACTCGCGCAGCTCCTTTATCACGCGGCAGGCGTGCAGCACGGTCGTGTGATCGCGGCCGCCGAACGCGTCGCCGATCTCCGGCAGGCTGTGGCTGGTGAGCTCCTTGGCCAACGCCATGGCCACCTGTCGAGGGCGCGCGATGGAGCGGCTGCGCCGTTTCGAGAGCAGCTCCGCGACGCGGATCTTGTAATACTCGGCCACGGTCTTCTGAATGTTGTCGATCGTGACCATCCGATCCTGCAACGCCAGCAGGTCGCGCAGCGCCTCCTTGGCGAAATCCATGGTGATCGGCCGGCCGGTGAACTGCGAGTTCGCAATCACGCGTCGCAGCGCGCCTTCGAGCTCGCGCACGTTCGAGCGAATGCGCTTGGCGATGAAGAAGGCGACTTCGTTCGGCAGATCGACGCGGCTCACTGCCGCCTTGCTCATCAGGATGGCGACGCAGGTCTCGAGTTCCGGCGGCTCGATCGCCACTGTCAGTCCCCAGCCGAAACGCGACTTGAGCCGTTCCTCCAGCCCGTCGACCTCCTTCGGATAGCGGTCGCACGTGAGAATGATCTGCTGCTGGCCTTCGAACAGCGCGTTGAAGGTGTGGAAGAACTCCTCCTGCGAGCGATCCTTGCCGGCGAAAAACTGGATATCGTCAATCAGCAGCGCATCGAGCGACCGATACGCCGTCTTGAAATCATTGATCGTGTTGTGCTGCAGCGCCTTGACCATGTCGCCGACGAAGCGCTCCGAATGCACGTAGGCGATCCGCGCGGACTCGTTGCGCTCGCGGATCACATTGCCAACGGCGTGCATCAGGTGCGTCTTGCCCAATCCCACACCGCCGTAGATGAACAATGGGTTATAGGCCCGGCCCGGATTCTCGGCCACCTGGAACGCAGCCGCCCGGGCGAGCTGATTGCTCTTGCCCTCGACGAAGTTGGCGAACGTGAAATCCGGGTTCAGGCGACTGCCGAGCACCGCGGGAACATCGCGCACGACCGCGCGCGGACCTGCCGCCGGGCTTGCAGACGGCGCCATCGCGCTGGTGCGCGAGCCCACTTCCAGCACGATCGAAGGCGGGACGCCATCCGGGCCGTCGACCAGCTCGCAGATCCTGGCGACGACGTTCTCGTTCACCCAGTCGACCACGAACCGGTTGGGCGCCAGCAATCGCAGGGTTCGCCCGTCCTCGACGGCCTGCAGCGGCCGGATCCATGTATTGAATTGTTGTTCCGGCAGCTCCGCCTCGAGTTGTGCGAGACAGCGCCGCCATAACGAACCCTGCACGGTTTCGTCCCCTACTCGATCGACGGAAAATTGGAAGCTCGCGGGCGAGAGCGAGCGTCGGCGAGTCTATACCGATGCGGCGCAGGTTATCCACAGGCGCGCCCACTCTTGCGCCGGCGCCAAAATACCTGCTGGCGCCGAGCGTTCATGCACAGCGCTCGGAAGTCTGTGTCGCGTCTCCGAAGCCGGCGACGGCGTCAGCAGCGGCTCACGAAATGTTTGTCGAGAAGGGCTTGTCGAATAGGCTCGGAATAGGGCTCGCCTGCTTGACACCCCACCGGGCGCTGCGTACCCTTCCCGCCCTTCTTTTTCCGCCCACCATGTGCTTGTTTTAGCGAAACTTTCCCGGCGAGAGTCAGCATGAAGCGTACTTACCAACCCAGCAAACTCCATCGCCAGCGTACTCACGGGTTTCGCGCGCGCATGGCGACCAAGTCCGGACGCGCAGTCATCGCGCGACGTCGCGCCAAGGGCCGCAAGCGTCTGAGCGCCTGATCGCGCGGTGCGCGACGCACGCCTCAACAGATTGCAAGGCACGATTGCAAGCTCCCGCCCGCCCGTTCAGACCGGCTCAACGTCTCAAGGCAAAATCCGAATTCGACCGCGTCTATCGTGAGGCGTGGCGCTCCGCCGACGGTATGTTCGCGGTTTTCGCGCGACGCAACGACGGTCCCGGACCCCGGCTGGGGTTGTCGATTGCAGCGCGCATCGTCGGCCACGCGGTGCGGCGCAACCGGATCAAGCGACTGATTCGCGAATCGTTCCGCCTGCACCAGCATGAGCTGCCGGCGGTCGATATCGTCGTCAATGCGCGTTCCGGCGCCCGCAACGCCGACAATGCCGCGATAATCCGCAGTCTCGAGAAGCATTGGCGAGCGGTGACCAAGCAATGCGCATCCTCCTGATCTCGCTGATTCGGCTATATCGCTACTGCTTGAGTCCGCTGCTCGGACCTAGCTGCCGTTTCTATCCGAGCTGTTCGAGCTATGCCGAGGAGGCGCTGCAGCAGCACGGCGTCGTGCGCGGCCTGTACCTTGCCATGCGCCGCCTGCTGCGCTGCCACCCCTGGCGCCCGGGGGGGTACGATCCCGTGCCGCCGCCCAATTCTGTAAAGCCTCTATCTCATGGATAACCAACGCGTATTCGTTTGGGCGGCGCTCGCCCTGGTGCTGTGGCTGAACTATCTGGCCTGGCAACGAGACTACGCGCCGCCGGCGGCGCCTCCCGCGCCAGCTGCGACCGCCAGCGAAGAGATGCGCGCTGAAGACGACGCCTCGCTTCCCGATCTTCCGAAGCAAGCGGCGGACGCAACTGCGGCCTCCGCCGAAGCCGAGCAACCGACCGCTGAGCCGCAAGACGAGCAGATCATCCGCGTCACGACCGACGTGCTCTCTATGGATATCAGCTCTCGCGGCGGTTCGCTCGTGCGCGCAGAGCTGCTCAAATATCCCAAGGAGAAGAACCGTCCGGAAGACCCGGTGCAGCTGTTCACGCCGTCCGGTCCCGGCTATTTCGTCGCGCGCTCAGGACTGCGCGCTGCGGAAGGACGCGCCCAACCCACACACCTTGAACCATTCCAGAGCGAATCGACGGAATTCCGTCTCGAGCCAGGTCAGGAAAAGCTGGTCGTACCGCTTACCTGGAGCGACGGTCAGGGGCTCACCGTCACCAAGACGTACACCTTCCGCCCTGGAAGCTACCGCATCGACGTCAACTACCACGTTTCGAACCAGACGGATCAGGACTGGAGCGCAGCTTCGTACGTGCAGATCGTGCGGCACTGGGAGCCGATCGAACGCTCTTACTTCCACGTCGATACCTACGCGTATCGCGGACCGGCCATTTACGACGGCAAGGGTTATCGGCGACTCGACGTAGAAGACGAAGAGGAACGTGTCTACCAGAACACGATCAAGGGCGGCTGGATAGCGGCGCTGCAGCATCACTTCGTCGCTGCTGCGGTTCCACCCGAAGACGCCGTCTACGATTACCGGCTGAACGTCGATCAGGACCAGAACTACACGCTTTCATATCGTGGGCCGCTGATCATCGTGCCCGCCTCGCAGAGCAAGACGTTCTCGGAAACACTGTTTGTCGGTCCTAAACTGCAGGACCAACTCGCGGCGACCGGCCCACGCCTCGAGCTCGTAGCGGATTACGGCAGACTCACCGTGATCTCCGAGCCGCTGTTCTGGCTGCTCGAAAAAGTGCACAGCGTGGTCGGCAACTGGGGCTGGGCGATCGTGATCGTCACGTTCCTCATCAAGCTCGCGTTCTACAAGCTCACCGCCGCGAGCGGCCGCTCGATGGCCAAGATGCGCAACCTCGCGCCGCGTATCAAGGCGCTCCAAGAGCGCTACAAGGACGATCGCGAGCAGCTCGGCAAGCAGATGATGGAGCTGTACAAGCGCGAGAAGATCAATCCGCTGGCGGGTTGCCTGCCCATCCTGATCCAGATTCCGTTCTTCCTCGCCTTCTACTGGGTGCTGCTCGAGAGCGTGGAGATGCGCCAGGCGCCGTTCCTCGGCTGGATCACGGATCTGTCCTCGCGCGATCCGTTCTTCATCCTGCCGCTGCTGATGGGTGCGGCGATGTTCGCTCAGTTCAAGCTGCAGCCGATGCCGAGCGCCGATCCGATCCAGGCGAAGATCTTCATGTTCATGCCGATCGTGATGGCGGTGATGATGGCGTGGTTCCCAGCCGGCCTGGTGCTGTACTGGCTCACCAATACGCTGCTGTCGATCGCGCAGCAGTGGCGCATCAACAAGCTGGTCGCTGCGGAACAGAAGAAAACCTGAGCGCTCGCTCTCAGTAAGCGCTGATCAGCCCGCAGGCTGCTGCGCGGGCGGAATGGACGGAGTCGCAAGACAAAGGTCCGTGGAGCTGCAGTGCTCTTCGGATGGCGCTTGTCCGGCGGTCCCCCAAGCAGACGGTTGGCGTCCCGCGTCAGCGGCGACACACTAGCGCCCATGGATCGTGGGCTCAGTTCTGGCGACACCATCGCGGCGATTGCGACGCCGCCCGGACGCGGCGGCGTCGGCGTGGTGCGCGTCTCCGGGCCACGCGCCGCGCAGATCGCCGCAGGCGTGCTCGGCCGCGTGCCCGAGCCGCGCCGGGCGACGCTCGGTGTTTTCAAGGACGCCGCAGGCGCACCCCTGGACACCGGGCTCGCTCTGTACTTTCCAAGCCCCGCATCCTTCACGGGTGAAGACGTTCTCGAACTGCAGGGACACGGCGGACCGGTCGTCATGGACATGCTGCTGGCGCGAGCCGTCGAGCTTGGCGCTCGCATCGCGCAACCTGGCGAGTTCAGTCAGCGAGCCTTCCTGAACGACAAGCTCGATCTGGCGCAGGCCGAAGCGATCGCCGATCTCATCGACAGCGGCTCTGCCGAAGCGGCGCGCGCAGCGCTGCGCTCCCTTCAAGGCGAGTTCTCCGACGCGGTGCATTCGTTGATCGAGGTCGTGACCGAGACCCGCATGTACGTCGAAGCCGCGATCGATTTCCCCGAGGAGGAAATCGATTTCCTCGCCGACCGGGCGTTGAGCGACCGGATCGCCAAGGCAATCGAGCTGTGCACACAGATCACGGCAAGAGCGCGGCAAGGCGCTTTGCTGCGCGAAGGCATGACCGTGGTCATCGCAGGACGGCCGAACGCCGGCAAGTCCAGTTTGCTGAATCGACTCGCCGGGTACGACGCGGCGATCGTTACCGACGTTCCGGGTACGACGCGCGACGTGCTGCGCGAGCGCGTGCATCTGGACGGCATGCCGCTGCACATCGCCGATACGGCTGGATTGCGCGAACAGGCCGATGTGGTCGAAGCCGAGGGCATCCGCCGGGCGCAGCAGGAAATGACGCGAGCCGATCGTATTCTGTACGTCATCGACGCCACGCGAGGGCTGGACGATTCGGCCATTCAGGCCGAAACCGCAGCGCTGCCTGCGACGATTCCCGTGACGTTGGTCATCAACAAGATCGACGCGACGTGCGCGCCGGCGCGCTATGAACAATCCTTGCCGCCGCGCATCCACATGTCCGCCGCGACCGGCGAAGGATTGGATCTGCTGCGCGCGCATCTCAAGGAGTGCATCGGTTTTCAGGGCGCCGACGCGGGCGCTATTTCCGCTCGCCGCCGGCACCTCGACGCGCTGGCGCGCGCCGACGCGCATCTGCATGAGGCCCAACGTCAACTCACTGAACGCCGCGCCGGGGAACTGATGGCGGAAGAGCTGCGGTTGGCTCAGCAATGCCTGGGGGAGATCACGGGCGAGTTCACGTCGGACGATCTACTAGGGAGGATTTTCTCGTCGTTCTGCATCGGGAAGTAGTAGCGAGTCGATCGCCGGCGTATCGTACCGACGTGCTCCGACAGGACTGTCGGTCGCATACTCGCCTTCGGACTGGAACGCCGCAACTCGGCTCGTGCAGCGGCGTCCGAGTATGATCAACGGCTCTGGCACGCTCTAAGGAAGCTCTGATTAACCTACCGCCCTGACGGTTCAGCGCAAAGAAACGCCCGCAATGCAAGGCGTTTCGAAACGGCTCGAGATCGCAGGAAACACAATAAACCATAGATTTCCCAGAACGCCCGCTCATGAAAATCGAAGCGACCATCACTGCTCCGCCGACCATCGAAGCGCTCGCGCAGCATGCACGGGAGCTCGATGAGCTCGGCTACGACACGATCCTCGTGCCCGAGGCTGGGCACGATCCCTACCTGCCGCAGATGATTCTGGCCGAGCATACGCGCCGGGCGCGCATCGGCACGGGCATCGCAATCTCGTTTCCCAGAAGTCCCTTCGTCACGGCCCAGATGGCCTGGGACCTGCAGCGCTTCTCGCGCGGGCGCTTCGTGCTCGGTCTAGGGACGCAGGTGAAAGGCCATAACGAGCGGCGCTACTCAACGCCCTGGCCGAGCCCGCCGGGGCCGCGTCTGCGCGAATACGTGCTGTGCCTGCGGGCGATCTTTCGCCACTTCAGCGCCGGCGAGCCGCCCAGCTTCAAGGGTGAGCACTACCAGTTCACGCTGAGCAACCCATTCTTCAACCCCGGTCCCATCGAAGGCGTAGAGACTGTTCCGATCTATCTTGCGGCGGTGAACTCCTACAACTGCCGCCTCGCGGGCGAGCTCGCCGAGGGCGTCCGCATGCACCCGCTGAACTCACCGAGCTACCTGCGCGAGGTGATTCGCCCAGCGGTCGCGGAGGGCGCAGCGAAAGCCGGTCGCAGGCTCGAGGACATCGATTTCGCCATCAATCCCTTTTTCGTCACCGGCGCCACGGAGGAAGAGTTCCAAGAGTCGAAGGAACTCATCCGCAAACACATCTCCTTCTATGCGGCCACCCGCACGTATTCCGCCGTGATGGAGCATCACGGACTCGGCGAGGTGTGTGCGGAGCTGGTGCGACTTTCGCAGGCGGGTCGCTGGGACGACATGCCGGCGCTCGTGAGCGACGAGATGCTCGAAACCTTCGCCATCGTCGGCCTGCACGAGGAGCTGCCGGCCAAGCTCGCCGAGCGCTACGCGGGCCTCGTGAACTCGGTCAACGTGGTTTTCGGCCCACCCTATGCGCATCTGCAGGAACGGCAGCGTCGTCAGTTCGTCAGCCTGGGCGCCGTGCTGCCGGAGCTGAAAAAAGTCGTTTGAGATCCGCACGTCCACGGGCGCCGAACACTGCCTCAGCGGACCGGATCGCGCATCCATAATTGCTGCGTCGGCGTCGCACTTCGCGACGTCATCGTCTTTTGACATTGGTCAGCCGGCGGCGCGCTTGCCCAGCTCTGACGTCCGACGCCGATGCGCCATGACGATCTGCGCTTCAGGCTCGTCCTGATCGCCGGCTGGCTGGCGGCGCTCGCCGTCGGGCGCCTATAGCGCCTATACTGCGTGTCGTGACCCGACGTCGAATCCATCGCTGGACACTTTGGCTGCTGCCGCTGATGGCGGTGCGCGCTCTCGTGCCCGTGGGATTCATGCTGTCGCTGCAAGCGGATGGCCCGGCGTTGGTCTTCTGCCCAGCCGTGATGAGCGCTCACGCGACGCCCGAGCCCGGGTATTCGAGCGGTCATCACGGACCAGCGGAACATCATGGCGCGATAGAAGAAAGTCCGAACGGCGCTCCTGGCGATTCACCGTGTCCGTTCGCCTTGGCGGGTGTCGCGGCGCCGAGCGGCGCCGTGCACATCGATGTGTATGTTGCGGACTCGGATGTTCTCTTACCGAAACCTCGCCAGCCGAGTTTTCAGGCTGGCCCGCCCCGCAGCGAGCGCGCCCGCGGTCCCCCCGGAATCTCCCCTGCAATGATCGTGTAGCTGGTCTGCGCCGCAACGCTCTGCATCGAGCGGCGCAGCTCTGCCCGCACGATTCGCTTCATATCACTGCGTAAGTTGACTCGCCGCTGCACGCAGCGCGCGATCGACGCAGTCGTTTGATTCTGCGACGTACTGCGCTGACGCCGCAGTCGTCGCCACGGGAGATTGTGATGAAGACCAATACGCACCAATGCGCCCACGGCGCATTGGCGTTGACTGTGGCGTCCATCCTCGCTTGCGCAGCGGCGTCTGCGGCCGACGAGAACTCTGTAGCGCAGAGCCGCAGCGATCTGCTGCACGAAGTGATCGTGACTGCAGCGCGCATGCAGTCGCCGTTGCTGCTGGAATTGGATGCAAAGGCGCCGCGGCAGCCTCTGCCGGCGCATGACGGCGCCGACTACCTGAAGAGCATTCCGGGGTTCTCGGTGATCCGTAAGGCCGGCGCGGACGGCGATCCGGTATTTCGCGGCATGGCCGCTTCGCGCATCAATGTACAGGTGGACGGGGAGCAGATTCTCGGCGGCTGCGGCATGCGGATGGATCCGCCTACGGCCTACGTGTTTCCGGAAGCATACGATCGGATCGTCATCATCAAGGGGCCGCAAACGGTCCTGCATGGGCCGGGCAATTCGGCGGCGACCGTGTTGTTCGAGCGCGATACCCCGCGCTTCGATGACGGCGCCCTGCGAATTCATTCGAGCGCCTTGGCCGCCAGTGCAGACCGCCGCGACCTGGTTGCAGATATTTCGTTGGGCAACGACCGCTTTTACGGCCGGATCTCCGGAACCCGAGCGGAGGCGGACGACTATGAAGACGGCGCCGGCAATCTTGTGCACTCGCAGTACATGCGCTGGAGCTCGAACGTAGAGCTCGGCTGGACCCCGGATGAGAACACCCGAGTCGCACTGACCGGCGCTCTCAGCGACGGCGAGGCCGCTTACGCCGATCGTGCGATGGACGGCGCCATGTTCGAGCGGGAGAACCTCGGACTTCGTTTTGAGCGCCAATACGCAGGCGCTTGGCTGCGCGGGCTGGAGGCGCACGTGTTCTACAACTACGTGGACCACGTAATGGACAACTACTCGCTGCGTGCGCTTTCGCCTGCGATGCAAAATCCCATGGTGAGCAACCCGGATCGCAAGACGACCGGCGGGCGCCTCGCGTTCGAGTTCGGCCGCGATAAGGGCGTACGCGCGACAGTCGGCATGGACGCGCAGTGGAACGTGCACACGATTCGCTCCACGAATAATCAATTGCTGACGCCGTATCAGACTCAGGCGCGCGTCGAGGATGGGCGGTTCGAGAATGTCGGATTGTTCGGTGAAGTCGCCTGGCCCGTGAGCGACGCGCAGCGTCTGGTGAGCGGCGTGCGTTTCGACGCCTGGGAAGCGCAGGACTCGCGCGCCATGCTCTCCCGCGGCATGGGCGCCGCCGTCCCCAATCCGACGGCTGGAGAGAAGCGATCGACCATCCTGACTAGCGGTTTCGCACGATGGGAGCGGGATGTCGATTCGTTGAGCTCCACCCTCTACGCGGGCGTCGGTCATCAGGCGCGCTTTCCCGACTACTGGGCGCTGCTGGTCGCCAATCGCGAGAGCATCGGCGCCTCGAATGCGTTCCATACGCGGCCGGAGAGGACGACGCA
>Ga0079224_100004656_pt1 | contig 17834 bp, 17 predicted proteins | sample Stecom2015_FD_80414 | JGI IMG/M metagenome (GOLD analysis project Ga0079224, IMG submission 80414) | Agricultural soil microbial communities from Utah to study Nitrogen management - Steer compost 2015 | ecosystem: Environmental > Terrestrial > Soil > Agricultural land | place: USA: Utah...
GGAGAGTCGTGGGACCCTAAGTCCTTGTCCCTACCGAGAAATCGGATTGTCCCGGGATGTTCGGAAACACCATGGGACGTGGGTGACTCACTCCCACTCGATCGTCGCCGGCGGCTTGCCGGAAACGTCGTACACCACCCGGTTGATGCCGCGCACCTCATTGATGATCCGGTTCGAGATGCGGCCGAGAAGCTCATGGGGCAAATGAGCCCAGTGGGCGGTCATGAAGTCCTGCGTCTGCACCGCGCGCAGGGCGACGACGAACTCGTAGGTGCGGCCGTCGCCCATTACCCCGACCGAGCGCACCGGCAGGAACACCGCGAAAGCCTGCGAGGTCTTGTCGTACCAGCTCAGGCCGTCGGCCTCGTAGGTGTTGCGCAATTCGTCGATGAAGACCGCATCGGCCTGGCGCAGCATGTCGGCGTACTCGCGCCGGACTTCGCCGAGAATGCGCACACCGAGCCCCGGGCCCGGGAACGGGTGCCGGTAGACCATTTCCCGCGGCAGGCCGAGCGCGACCCCGAGTTCGCGCACCTCGTCCTTGAAGAGATCGCGCAGCGGCTCGAGCAACTGCAGGTGCAGGGACTCCGGCAGGCCGCCGACGTTGTGGTGCGACTTGATGGTTTTGGCCTTGCCGGACCTGGCGCCGGCCGATTCGATCACGTCGGGATAGATGGTCCCCTGCGCCAGCCAGCGGGCGGTCTCGATCTTCGCGGACTCCCGCTGGAAGACCTCGACGAACTCGCGGCCGATGATCTTGCGCTTGGCTTCCGGATCGGTGACGCCCTCGAGATGGCCGAGGAACTGTTCGCTGGCGTCGACGTGGATCACCCGCACGCCGAGATGGTTCGCGAAGGTCGCCATGACCTGCTCGGCTTCGCCGAGGCGAAGCAGGCCATGGTCGACGAACACGCATACCAGCTGGTCGCCGATGGCGCGATGGATCAATGCGGCGGCCACCGATGAGTCGACCCCGCCCGACAGGCCGAGGATGACGGTGTCGTTACCGACCCGGGCGCGGATCTTCGCGACTTCCTCTTCGATGTAGTTGGGCATCGTCCAGTCGGGACGGGCGCCACAGATCTCGAGGACGAAGCGCGACAGCATCGCCTTGCCCTGCGCGGTATGCGTGACTTCCGGGTGCCACTGCAGGCCGTAGAAACCGCGCTCGTCGTCGGCGATGGCGGCGATCGGGCAGTGCTCGGTCGAGGCCATCAGGCGAAATCCCGGCGGCATCCCGGTGACCTTGTCGCCGTGGCTCATCCACACGTCGAGCAGGCCGTGGCCTTCCTCGTTGCGGGCATCCTCGATGCCCTCGAGCAGGCGGGTATGGCCGCGGGCACGCACCCGCGCGTAGCCGAACTCGCGCACCGCGCCCGCCTCGACCACGCCACCGAGCTGCACCGCCATGGTCTGCATGCCGTAGCAGATGCCGAGCACCGGCACCCCGAGCTCGAAAACCCGCGAAGGCGCGCTCGCCCCTTCCGCTTCGTTCACCGAAAGATGGCTGCCGGAAAGCACGATGCCGCGCAGGCTGCCATCGGCCGCCCACGCGTCGAGCGTGGCATCGGCGCCATCGTACGGATGGATCTCGCAGTAGACGTTGTTCTCGCGAACCCGTCGGGCAATGAGCTGGGTGACCTGGGAACCGAAGTCCAGGATCAGGATCTTGTCGTGGTTCACGCGAACGCCTGTCGTGTGGATGTGCCGCGCCGGCCCGGCCGGCCCTAGCGCGAGCTCGCCTGGTAATTGGGCGCTTCCTTGGTGATCTGCACATCGTGGACATGCGACTCGGTCATGCCCGCGCTGGTGATCTCGACGAACTCGGACCGGGTGCGCAGTTCCTCGATGCTCGCGCAGCCGCAATAGCCCATGCTCGCGCGCAGCCCGCCCATCAGCTGGTACAGGATGGTGACCACCGAGCCCTTGTAGGGGACCCTGCCCTCGATGCCTTCGGGCACGAGCTTGTCGGCGTTCATCTCGGGATCCTGGAAGTAGCGATCGGCAGAGCCGGCGCCCATCGCCCCGAGGGAACCCATGCCCCGATACGCCTTGTACGACCGGCCCTGGTATAGGACGACCTCGCCAGGCGCCTCTTCGGTGCCGGCGAGCATCGAGCCCATCATGACGGTGTAGGCGCCGGCGGCGATCGCCTTGGCGACATCGCCCGAGTACCGGATACCGCCGTCGGCGATCAGGGGAACTTCAGTGCCCTCGAGCGCGGCGGCGACATCGCTGATCGCGGTGATCTGTGGCACCCCGACGCCGGCCACGACCCGGGTGGTGCAGATCGAGCCCGGCCCGATGCCGACCTTGACCGCGTCGGCGCCGGCCTCGACCAGGTCGCGCGCGGCTGCGCCGGTGGCGATATTCCCGCCGATCACGTCGATCTTCGGATACTGGCGCTTGACTTCCCGGACGCGGTCGATCACCCCGCGGCTATGGCCATGTGCCGTATCGACCACGATGACGTCGACGCCGGCGCGCACCAGCAATTCGAGGCGCTCGTCGGTGTCCTCGCCGATGCCGACCGCGGCGCCTGCGCGCAACTGGCCGGCGGCATCCTTGCTCGCGAGCGGATGCGCGGTCGCCTTCAGGATGTCCTTGACGGTCATCAGGCCGCGCAAGTCGCCGGCCGCATTGACGACCAGCACCCGTTCGAGCCGGTGCTTGTGCATCAGCGCCTGGGCTTCCTCGGGCGTGGAGCCTTCGGGCACGGTGATCAGGCGCTCGCGGGGCGTCATGATCTCGCGCACCGGGGCATCGAGCCGCGTTTCGAAGCGCAGGTCGCGGTTGGTGACGATGCCGACGACCTTCGGGCCTTCGAGCACCGGCAAGCCGGATATCTTGTGGCTGCGGGTGATTTCGATCACCTCGCGAACCCGCATGTCGGGGGTGATCGTGATCGGGTCGAGCAGTACCCCTGATTCGAAGCGCTTGACGCGCGAGACTTCGGCGGCCTGCGCTGCGGGGCTCAGGTTCTTGTGGATGATGCCGAGGCCGCCTTCCTGGGCCAGCGCGATGGCGAGGCCCGATTCGGTGACGGTGTCCATCGCCGCCGAGACGAGCGGCATGCGCAATTCGATGTTGCGGGTCAGCCGGCTGGTCAGCGAGGTATCGCGGGGAAGGACGTCGGAGTATGCCGGAACGAGCAGGACGTCGTCGAAGGTGAGCGCCTTCTTCAGCAGTCGCATGGGAACCTCTGGACGCAAAGCGGCATTATACAGAAGCTCCCGCGGAGTCCGCCGCCCATCGGCCAGGGCACGCCGCCGGCCCGTGCCATCCGCGAACCCGGCCGCCAATGCGGAAGAATCAGCGGACCGCCCGGTCCGTGGAGCCCGCGATGATCCGCCATCTTGCCTGTTTCGTCCTGCTGCTGGCCGGCTTCGCCGGCGTGGCCGATGCCCAGTACCAATGGCGCGATGCGCGCGGCCGGATGGTCTTCTCGGACCGGCCGCCGCCGGCCGGCACCCCGGCCGAGCACATCCTGCGCTCGCCACGGTCTCCTGTGCCTGCCGCTGCGACGGCTGCTCCCGCGGGGACCCCGGCGGCCGCCGCCGCTTCGAATACGATCGACAGCCCTGCTCCGCCCATGGGCAAGACGGGTGCCGCCGAACCGGCCCAGGCCACGCCCGGCTACAAGGACAAGTCCATGGCCTTCGAAAAGCGTCGCCAGGAGCGTGCCGAGGAAGAGGCGAAAGCCGCCCAGGCGGCCCGCGAATCGGCCGACAAGGCGCGCTACTGCGGCGAACTCGAAGCCCAGCGCCGCAACCTCGCGAGCGGCGGCCGGATCATGACCGTCGGCCCCGACGGCCAGCGCCAATATCTCGACGATACCGCCCGCAAGGCCCGCCTCGAAGAGAACGCCAAGGCCCTGGCGACGAGCTGCAAGAGCTGAACCGACGCGTCAGGTGGGGCCGCGCCCCTTGGACCACATGGCGACCCCGCGCTGGGCGCGATCCGCCCTCACCCGGGCATGGCGCGCCGCTTTCGGATCGGCGGTGATCGGCCCGAGCAATTCGATCCGGTCGCCCTCGTAGATCGGCATGCCGGGACGCGCCGGCTTGCCATACACCGCGACGCGCCAGTGTCCGCCAGCGATCCGCGCAGCGAGGTCCGCCAGCCGCGGATCGGCCAGCAATGCATCGAGGTTCGGCGCGCCGTCGTACTCGAGCGTCCGGGACCGCAGCCCCGGCGCCGCGACGCCGGGCAACCCGAAAGCCGGTTCGCCCTCCAAGCGGCCGGCCTGCGCATCGTCCACCCAGCAGAGGGTGATTCGCATCAGGCCACGCCCTTGTGGTGGATGACCGCGGCCCGCTTGACGAAGGCATCGACGAAGGTCGACGCGATCTGCCCGAAGACCGGCGACAGCGCCCTGCCCAGGAGCCCGCCCGCGATCTCGTAGTCGATGGTGAACTCCACCTTGCAGGCCTCGGGCGCGAGCTCATGGAACTGCCAGCGGGCCTGCAAGCGGCGAAACGGCCCGTCGACCAGTTCCATGTCGATCAACGTTGGTCGGTCGTGGGTATTGCGGGTGGTGAACGACTGTCGGATTCCCTTGAAGCGGATGCCGACGGTCGCGATCATCCCGCCCTCGATCCGCTCGACCTCCGTCGAGGGGCACCAGGGCAGGAAGCTCGGGTAGTCCTCCACTCGCTCGACGAGATCGAACATGTCGCTCGCCGGATAGGGCAGCAGGACGGACTTGGTCAGTGATGGCACGGGCGATGTCGCTCGGGACGAGTTGGAGGCACCGACGGGTTGAATCCCCGTTACGATTGTAGACATGAGCATCGTCCAGAACAAAAAGGCCACCCACGACTACTCGATCGAAGAACGGTTCGAAGCCGGACTTGCGCTCGAGGGCTGGGAGGTCAAGGCAATCCGCGCCGGTCGCGTGCAGATCAAGGAAGCCTTCATCGTCTTGCGCGGCGGCGAGCTGTTCCTCATCGGCTGCCACATCACCGCCCTGCCCGAAGCGTCGACCCACGTCCAGCCCGATCCCACCCGGACCCGCAAGCTGCTGATGCATGCGCAGCAGATCGACAAGCTCATCGGCAAGGTCGAACGCGCCGGCTATACCCTCGTCCCGCTCGATCTCCACTACACCCGCGGTCGGATCAAACTCGAACTCGGCCTCGCCAAGGGCAAGCGCCAGTTCGACAAGCGCGTGGCGGAAAAAGAGCGCGAATGGACGCGCGAGAAGCAGCGCCTGCTGAAGTCCAATACCCGCGGCTGAATCACCGCCTCAGTTCGCCTGCCTGGCGATCTGCACTCGTCGGGCGATGGCAGCCAGGCCCTCGACACTACGTTCATGGGGCGGTACCCGTGCAAGCAGGCAGGCGAAGAGCGCGGCGGTTGCAAGGGCATCGCTGCTGGCCTGGTGGCGCCGCCCGGACACGATCCCGAAGTGTTCGAGCCACTCGTCGAGGGCACGCGCCCCGACCTTCGGCAACAAGGCCGGGGCGAGGTCCGCGATGTCCAGCCAGGCATTCGATAGCCGGATGCCGGCGCTCTCGCGCATCGCCCGCAGCAGGACCATCCGGTCGAAGGGCGCATGGAAGGCGGCCAGCGGGCACTCACCGATGAAGTGCCCGAAGCGCTCGCAGGCGACCGCCGCATCGGCCGCCGAAAGCTGCGCCTCGGCGCCGATGCCGTGGACCAGGATATTGTCGCGGCCGCTCGCGACGCGCGAGCGCACCAGCATCTCGAAACTGTCGCCCACCACCACGCGGGTGTCGCGCACGGCCACCGCGCCGATCGCGAGCAGCCGGTCGCGCCGCGGGTTCAGGCCACTGGTCTCGAGGTCCACCACGACCCAGCGCGCCGGCGCAGCGCCCGTCCGGCGAGGGTTCCCGGTCGACCTGTCAGGCGCGGCGGTCATCGGCGACGGTCTCGTCATTCAACCGGGGTAGTCGAGTTGCAGGCGTTGCTGCAGGCTGCGGGACTGTCGCAGCGCTTCACGCAGCAGGCGCCGGTCGAGCCGGCTGAGGCGGCGGGTATCGAGCTGGTTCGGATTGTCACCGCTGCCGAGCTCGACCCGCTGCTGGATACGCAGCCGCAGGCTCTGCAGGAACTGGAAAGCGTCGACCCAGTCCCGCGTCTCCCGGGCATCGAGGCGACCGGCGGCGGCCAGCGCCTCGAGCCTCTCGACAGTACCGGTCAGGCGCACTCCGCCGGCGAGCGCCATCACCCTGGCGGCGTCGACGAACGGCATGGTGCCATGCAGCTTCAGGTCGATGCCGCCGCCGGGGCTGGCTCCAAGCAGTGACTCGAGGAGGTCTCCGCCCCAGGAACCCGGGCTGCGATTGCGCAACGCTTCGTCACTCATCTGCTTGAGGAAACGACGGTTGACCATCGCGCGGCCGGCGACGAAGTCCCGAAGGCGGGTAGCAAGCCCGATGTCGCCCGCAAGGCCGCGAAAGTCGAAAAAGATGCTGGCAGCGAGCAGGGCTTCAGGTGTGCCGTGCTCGATCCACTGCGTGAAGCGCGACTTCCACTCCGCCAGGCTCAGGCACCACTTCGGGTTGCTCGCCATGATCTCGCCGCGGCACAAGGGATAGCCACAGCGATCGAGTCCCTGGTTGACCTGCAACGCGAAGGCGAGCATCGACTCGCGCATTGCCTCGTCGCCGTCGCGCAGGATCAGTCCGTTGTCCTGGTCGGTGGCGATCGTCTGTTCCTCGCGCCCTTCGCTGCCCAGGGCCAGCCAGCAGAAGCGGCCCGGATCGACACCGTGCTCATCGGCGGTGAGGCGGATCAGTCGCTGCGCGAGCCGGTCGTTGAGCCGACTGATCAGCCCGGTGACAAGGGCTGCGTTCATGCCCTGCGCGACCAGGCTCGCCGACCATTCACGGATATCGGCGGCGGCGCCGGCCAGGACTTCGACAGACGCCGCGGTTTCGATGGTTCCAGCGATCCGGCGCATGCTGCGCCGCTGCAGGATGAACAGGTCGCGCTCGGTGACGATGCCCACGAGCACGCCATCGCGCAGCACCGGCAGGTGGCGAATCGAATGCCTGGCCATCGCCAGGACCGCGTCGGCCACGGTATCGACCGTATCGAGCGAGATCACCGGCTGCGTCATCACCTGCCCGATCGGCGTATCGAGCGGCAGGCCCGGCAGCACCACCCGGCCGATCAGGTCGAGATGGGTGAAGATGCCCTGCACCGGCTGCTCGCCCCCATCTGCCTCGGCGGGCAATACCAGTACCGAGCCGACCCGTGCCGCATCCATGCGCTCGAACACCGTGCGAAGGGACTCGTCGGCGCGGGCGGTCACCGGGGGACCTTTCATGACCACTTCGAGCAAGGTGTTCATCTCGCGACGCTGCGCGGTCTTGAGGGCGTAGCTCGCCTGCAGCCGCTCGCGCGAGAGGTCGAGCAGCATGCCCAGTCGGCGCTTGGTGTACTCGCGCCATACCGGGCTGCGCTGTCCCAGTTCGTCGAAATCGGCCCGCGCGAGACGCCAGCAGAAGACATCGCCGGCGGCACGAAAGCGCGATTCGATCGGGCGTCCGGCGGCGAGCGCGCCGACCGCGAAGGCCTCGCCGACAAGGATCTCGGTAATCGTCGGCTCGCCGTCGGCACCCGGGCGGATGGCTTCGACGACGCCCTGCCGGACGATGAAGCAGGCTTCCGGCGGCTCGGGCCCGGGCTCGAGTATGGCCTCGCCGTGTCGGAAATATGCCAGTTCGAGGCGGGCAGCGAGATGGTCGAGATCCCGCGGGTCGAGCTGGGAGAACGGGGCGTGCTCCGCGAGGCTGGCCCGGACTTCGGCGACCAGGCTGGGCGATGTCATCGGTCCGGCCTCGCGTCGTCGATACTTGCCCGTCGCCCCGCGCCCGGGTCAGCCGGCGCCGGTGATCGGCTCGCGCCGGACCACGGCGGTTGCAGTTGCCACCAGCGAGGCGACGTCGGTGAGGTTGGCGGGCACGATCATGGTGTTGTTCTCCTTCGCCATCCGGCCAAGAGCCTCGATGTACTTCTCGGCGACCTGCAAGTTTACCGCCGGCATCCCGCCGGGTGTCTCGATCGCCGCCGCTATGCGTTCGATGGCCCGGGCGGTGGCGTCGGCAACCGCCTGGATCGCGGCTGCTTCGCCCAGCGCCCGGTTCACTTCGGCCTGGCGTTCGCCTTCGGAGCGCGCGATCTGCGCTTCACGATCACCGCTCGCGAGGTTGATCTGCTGCTGCCGGCGGCCCTCGGATTCGGCGATGACCGCGCGCTTCTCGCGCTCGGCGGTGATCTGCGCCTGCATGGCATGCAGGATGACGGCCGGCGGGGTGAGGTCCTTGATCTCGTAGCGCAGCACCTTCACGCCCCAGTTCAGGGCGGCTTCGTCGAGCGCCTCGACCACCCGGGCGTTTATCAGCTCGCGCTCTTCGAACGTGTGGTCGAGTTCGAGCTTGCCGATCACGGAGCGCAGGGTCGTCTGGGCGAGTTGGGTGATCGCCGAAACATAGTTGCTCGAACCGTACGAGGCGCGCATCGCATCGGTCACCTGGAAATACAGCACGCCGTCCACCGTGAGTTGGGTGTTGTCCTTGGTGATACAGACCTGGCTCGGCACGTCGAGCGGAATTTCCTTGAGCAGATGCTTGTAGGCGACCCGGTCGATGAACGGGATCAGGATGTTGAGTCCGGGGCCGAGCACCGCGTTGAACTTGCCGAGCCGCTCGACCACCCAGGCATGCTGCTGCGGCACCACCTTCAATGCCTGGGTGACGAACACCACCGCCATGGCCAGCACGACCAGGGCAACGACGATTCCGTTGGATGCTTCCATCATTGTTGCGGCCTCTCCGGTAGGCGTGACAGGTGGCGGGGCAAGGGCGACGGGCCGCTCAGTTGCCGGCCGGGGTGACGACGAGCCGGTTGCCGACGACGCCCCTGATCACGTGGGGACCCGGCCGCCCGCTGGGTCCGGCCGCGTCGGCGAGTTCGACCTGCCAGGCCGCGCCGCGGTATCTTGCGATGGTTCGGTGCGGCTCGTCCCAGTGCTCTATCTGGATTCGCGCGCCAACGTCGAGAACCAGGTCGGCGGCCGGATCCTGCCGGGCATCGCTCAATCGGCGCCCGCGCCAGATGAGCGCCCAGCCGGCGATCGAGCATACCGCCGCCGCGAGCAGTTGCAGCGTGAACGAGCCGCCGGCCAGTGCGATGCCACCGGCGGCCGCGCAACCGAGGGCCAGTACCAGCAGGTAGAAGGTCCCCGTGAGCATCTCCACGATGCCCAGGATCAGCGCCGCCAACCACCATGCCTCGTGTATCTGCATAGAGCCTCCGCCGCGAATCCTATCATCGCCGAACACCGCCCTGCGCAATCGGCGAACGCCGCCCGGGACAACCGGATCGGCGCCCCGGGCGTTGCTGCAGGAGCGATTGCCGTCACTCCTGAAAACCGGCTAGGATCGGGCCACGCCGGATCACCGGCCCACGGCTGTCCGACCTTGTCCAGCCTTACCGAGGAGAACCCAGACATGAAGAAGACCCTGTCGAGCTTCGCGCTCGCAGCCGCCCTGGCTCCCCTGGCCATGCCGGCCGCCGCCCAGACCGTCGTGAAGATCGAGCATGTCGCCCCGCTGACCGGCGCCATCGCCCACCTCGGCAAGGACAACGAGAACGGCGCCAGGATGGCCATCGAGGAGCTCAACGCCAAGAAGCTCAAGATCGGCGGCAAGGAGGTCAAGTTCGAGCTCCTCTCGGAGGACGACGCCGCCGATCCGAAGCAAGGTACCGCCGCCGCCCAGAAGCTGGTCGATGCGGAAGTCGTCGGCGTCATCGGGCACCTGAATTCCGGTACCACGATCCCCGCCTCGCGCATCTACAACGACGCCGGCATCGCCCAGATCTCGCCTTCGGCGACGAACCCGAAGTACACCAAGCAGGGTTTCGACACCACGTTCCGGGTCGTGGCCAATGACGGGCAGCTCGGTGGCACCCTCGGGCGCTACGCCGTCGATGAACTCAAGGTCAAGTCGATCGCGGTGATCGACGATCGCACCGCCTACGGACAGGGCGTTGCCGACGAATTCCAGAAGGCGGCGAAAGCCGCCGGCGCGACCATCGTGGGGCGCGAGTTCACGACCGACAAGGCGACCGACTTCAATGCCATCCTCACGTCCCTCAAGGGCAAGAAGCCGGACCTGGTCTTCTTCGGCGGAATGGATGCGGTTGCCGGCCCCATGTTGCGCCAGCTCAAGCAGCTCGGCATGCAGGTCAAGTTCATGGGCGGCGACGGCATCTGCTCGCCGAAGCTGGCCGAACTCGGCGGAGATGCCATTGCCGACGGCCAGGTCGTCTGCGCCGAGGCCGGCGGCGTGACCCAGGATCACGTTGCCGCCATGGACGCCTGGAAGAAGCGCTATCGCGACCGCTTCAAGGCCGAGGTCCAGATCTATGCGCCCTATGTCTATGACGCGACCATGACCCTGGTGGCGGCCATGCAGAAGGCGGATTCGACCGACCCCAGGAAGTACCTGCCCGAACTGCAGAAGATCTCCTACGACGGCGTCACCGGCCCGATCTCCTTCGACAAGTACGGCGACATCAAGGACGGCGCGCTGACCCTCTATACCTACAGGGGCGGCAAGCGCGAACAGATGATGGTCGTGAAGTGATCCTCGCCTGACGGCAGGCCTTGCTGCCGGCGACGAGAAAGGGCCCTTGCGGGCCCTTTCTCGTTGGGCGGATGAAGCCTTTCGGCTTGCTTCCCGGCGATATCAGTCGCTGCGGAGGTGCGCCGCGAGCCGCTGCCAGGTATCGACGACCGTGTCCGGGTTGAGCGAGATCGAGGCAATCCCCTGGTCCATCAGCCATTCCGCCAGATCGGGATGGTCCGACGGCCCCTGGCCGCAGATGCCGACGTACTTGCCGGCCTTGCGGCAGGCGGCGATGGCCTGGGCCAGCAGCACCATGACCGCCGGGTCGCGCTCGTCGAAGCCTTCGGCAACCAGGCCGGAGTCCCGGTCGAGCCCCAGGGTGAGCTGGGTCAGGTCGTTCGAGCCGATCGAGAAGCCGTCGAAGTGCTCGAGGAACTGCTCGGCCAGCAGGGCGTTCGAAGGCAACTCGCACATCATGATCACGCGCAGGCCGCCCTCGCCCTTCGCATTGGCGCCACTGCCGCGCGACAGGCCATGGCGGCCCAGCAGCTCGATGACGCCGGCGGCTTCGCGCACCGTTCGGACGAACGGGATCATCAGCTCGACGTTGGTCAGCCCCATCTCCTCGCGCACCTTCTTCATGGCCCGGCATTCGAGCTCGAAGCACTCCGCGAAGTCGCCCGCCAGGTAGCGCGCCGCGCCTCGGAAGCCGAGCATCGGGTTCTCTTCCTCGGGCTCGTAGCGCGACCCGCCGATCAGCTTGCGGTACTCGTTCGACTTGAAGTCCGAGAGCCGGACGATGACCGGCTTGGGCCAGAAAGAGGCGGCGATCGTGGCCACGCCCTCGGCGAGGCGATCGACATAGAAGCTGCGCGGCGTCGCATGGCCGCGCGCCACGCTCTCGACCGCCTTCTTGAGCTCGGCGTCGACGTTCGGGTAATCGAGGATCGCCTTGGGATGAATGCCGATGGTGTTGTTGATGATGAACTCGAGCCGGGCCAGGCCGACGCCCGCATTGGGCAGCTGCGCGAAGTCGAACGCCAGCTGCGGATTGCCCACGTTCATCATGATCTTGACCGGCACATCGGGCATGTCGCCCGTGCGCGTTTCGGTGATCTCGGTCTCGAGCAGTCCGTCGTAGACATTGCCGGTATCACCCTCGGCGCACGACACGGTGACCAGCGCGCCATCGGACAGGACCTCGGTGGCATGACCGCTGCCGACCACGGCCGGAATGCCCAGCTCGCGCGCGATGATCGCCGCATGGCAGGTCCGCCCGCCGCGGTTGGTGACGATCGCCGAAGCGAGCTTCATCACGGGCTCCCAGTTCGGATCGGTCATGTCGGTCACCAGCACGTCGCCGGCCTGGACCCGCTGCATCTCCGAGGAATCCGAAACCACCCGGACCGGCCCGGCGCCGACCTTCTGGCCGATCGCGCGGCCGCTGACGAGGATATCGGAGCTGCCCTTGAGCCGGAAGCGCTGCTGGACGCCCTCGACTCCCTGTGACTTCACGGTTTCCGGGCGCGCCTGCAGGATGTAGAGCTTGCCGTCGATGCCGTCGAGCCCCCATTCGATATCCATCGGGCGCTGGTAGTGGCGTTCGATGATCTGGGCGTAGCGGGCCAGCTCGATGACTTCGTCGTCGCTCAGCGAGTAGCGGCTGCGTTCGGCGCCGCTGGTGTCGATCGTGCGTACGGTGCGCCCGACACTGCTTTCGGCCGCCGCCTCGGCGCCGGCCTCAACGAACTCCATCTTGATCAGCTTGGAGCCCATCTGGCGTCGGATGATCGGGAAGTGTCCCGCCTCGAGGATGGGCTTGTGGACATAGAACTCGTCCGGATTGACGGCGCCCTGCACCACGGTTTCGCCAAGGCCGTAAGCACTGGTGATGAAGACCACGTCGCGAAAGCCCGATTCGGTATCGAGGGTGAACATCACGCCCGCCGCACCCCGGTCGCTGCGCACCATGCGCTGGATGCCGGCCGACAGGGCGACCTCGGCGTGCGCGAAGCCCTTGTGCACCCGATACGAAATCGCCCGGTCGTTGTACAACGACGCGAACACATGCTTGATGCGATCGAGGACGGCGTCGATACCGACGACGTTGAGATAGGTCTCCTGCTGGCCCGCGAACGACGCGTCGGGAAGGTCCTCGGCGGTCGCCGAGGAGCGCACCGCCACCGAGATGGCGGCGCCCGATTCGCCCTCGAGCTGGCGATAGTGCTCGCGGATTCCGGCTTCGAGCGCAGCCGGCAGCGGCGCGTCGATGATCCACTGGCGGATCGTCGCCCCGCATTCGGCCAACGCCTTGACGTCCTCGGTATTGAGGCTGTCGAGTCGTTCGGCGATTCGCCGGGTCAGCTGGTTCGACTCGAGGAAGTCGCGGAAGGCCTCGGCCGTCGTGGCGAAGCCACCGGGCACCCTGACCCCCGTCGCCGCCAGCTGGCTGATCATCTCGCCGAGCGACGAATTCTTGCCGCCGACGATGTCGACGTCATCCATGCGCAACTCATCGAAAGGTACGACGGCCCGCCCTTTGAATCGGTTCATGTGAAAGTCCTGAAATGAAAGAAAACTTGTCGCGCAAAACGCTCTAGCAGGAAGAGGCGGGGCCGACTCATCCTGCTGCAACGCTCTGTCTCGTGCCGGGGCTCGGGGTGCGGGCCATGGCGCCGGCGGCGACACCCGTCGGGCCGGACTGCGCTATTTTAAGGTCTGCGGCCAGTACCGCGGCGCCGGCCGGGATACCGGCGTGACCGACCTCACATCCGATCCTCTTCCGGAGTCCCCGATGCCTGATGCAAGCTCCCAGCCCGCCGAACGGACCATTTTCTATGTATCCGACGGCACCGGGATCACCGCGGAGACCTTCGGCCATTCCCTGATGACCCAGTTCGAGCACCTGCGGGTCCGCCAGGTGCGCCTGCCCTTCGTCAATTCCGCCGAGAAGGCCATGGAGGCCCGGCGCCGGATCGACGAGCAGGCCCAGACCGACCGCTACCGGCCGATCGTGTTCAGCACGCTGGTCGACATATCGGTCAACGAGGTCGTCCGGCGCGCGAATTGCCGCTTCCTCGACCTCTTCGCGACCTTCGTCGAACCACTCGAACAGGAGTTCGGACTCAAGTCGACCCACACCGTCGGCCGCTCGCACATGGTCGGCGACACGGGCCAGTACAACCGCCGGATCGACGCGATCAACTACTCGCTGGCCCACGACGACGGCCAGGCCCACGCCGACCTCGCCAGCGCCGAAGTGATCCTGGTCGGGGTATCGCGCAGCGGCAAGACCCCGACCAGTCTCTACCTCGCCATGCAGTTCGGGATCAAGGCGGCCAACTATCCGCTGATCCCCGAGGATTTCGAGCGCAAGCGCCTGCCCGATGCGCTCTATCCGTACAAGCGCAAGCTCTTCGGCCTGTCGATCACGCCGGCCCGGCTCGCCGAGGTCCGCCACGAACGTCGACCCGGCAGCACCTACGCTTCCCTGCAAAACTGCAAGCGCGAGGTGTCCGAAGCCGAGGCCATGATGCGCCGCGAGGGCATCCGCTGGCTTTCGACGACGAACAAGTCGATCGAGGAGATCGCAACGACCATCGTCGAGGACCTTCAATTGCGCGACTGACCCGCGCCGGGATAGCCGCGCTGGCGCCATTGCTCGTAGAGACAGATCGCCGCGGCCACGCCGACATTGAGCGACTCGACTTTCCGAGTCTGGGGAATCGCAACGGCCCCGCCGGGGGCGCTCGCGCGGATCGCGGCCGCCACGCCCTCGCCTTCATTGCCGAACACCCAGATCGACGGCGCAAGCAGCCCGGCCTGGTCGACTCGCCGCGTCGCCTCGGCAGCGGCATAGCGCAACTCGACCCTTGCCCGGCGGCTGATCTCGGTCCACTCGAGTTCTTCGTGGATGTGAACATGGAAATGCGCCCCCTGCCCCGAGCGCAGGACCTTCGGCGCCCAGCAGAACGCCGTGCCGGGCGCGGTGACCAGCCGGCGCACCCCGACCGCGGCACAGGTTCGGAGGATCGCGCCGACGTTGCCCGGATCCTGGATCCGGTCGAGGTAGACCAGGTCCTCCTCGATCGTGTCGGGCAGGACCGGCCGGGGCGTGTCGACGATCGCGATCGGTCCCGAGCCATTCTCGACCTGGCTCGCGCGCGCGAACAGCCTGGGCTCGAGCGCGACCACCTCCGCCCCCGAAGCCGCCGCCAGCCGGGCTACCGCCGCCGGCGCCCGCACTGGCACGAAGACGAGGCGGGGTGAACCGAAGCGGTCGACGTAAGCCTCGACCAGGTGCAGGCCCTCGATCACGCTCGCGCCGTGGCGGCGCCGCTCGCGCGCCTTCTCGACCAGCCCGGCCAGCAAGCGAAAACGCGGATTCGCCGCCGAGCCGATCGGCTCCGGAATCCCGCTCATGGGGCCGGGCCGATGATCAGGCGGACCGGTGCGAAACTGCGCCGGTGGTGCTCGCATGGCCCCAGCCGGGCGAGGCATTCGAGATGCGCGGCGGTCGGATAGCCCTTGTGCCGATCGAAACCGTAGCCCGGGTGATCGGCGTGAATCAGCAGCATCCGTTCATCGCGGGCGGTCTTGGCGAGGATCGAGGCGGCCGAGATGGCCGGATCGCTGTCGTCGCCGCCGATCACCGTCTCGACCGGCAGTCCGAGCGCCGGCGCCCGATTGCCATCGACCCGCACCAGGCTCGGCACGCTCGCCAGGGCCTGCACCGCCCGCTGCATCGCGAGCATGCTGGCCTGCAGGATGTTGATCGCGTCGATCTCGGCGACGCTCGCCTGCGCGATCGCCCAGCCCAGCGCCTGCTCGCGAACCTGGGCCGCCAGCCGGTCGCGCTGCAAGGCGCTCAGCCGCTTGGAGTCGCGCAGCCCGGCGATCGGCCGGGCCGGATCGAGAATCACCGCCGCCGCATAGACGGGGCCGGCCAGCGGCCCACGGCCCGCCTCGTCCACGCCGCAGATCCCGGTGGGCCCGGTCACGCCGGCGAAGACGGAAGGCGTCATCGCCCCGGCCCGCGGCGAACCGCGAGGATCACTTCGGCCGCGCGCTGTGCGCAGCCCCGGCGAAGCTGGTCGCCGAGTTCGGCGAAGCGCTGGCCGATCATCCGGCGCCCGGGCGCATCGTCGAGTTGCGCCAGCAAGGCGGCCCCCATCCGATCGGCGCGGGCGGCGTCCTGGATGAATTCGGGCACCACCCAGTCCCGGCACAGGATGTTCGGCAGGCCGATCCAGGGCAGGTATCCCATGCGGTGCATGATCCGGTAGCTGAGCCAGGCCAGGCGGTATGCGATCACCATCGGCTTGTGGAACAGGGCCGCCTCGAGGGTGGCGGTGCCGCTGGCCACCAGCACCGTGTCGGCCGCGGCCAGCGCGTCGTGGGACCGGCCCGCGATGATCCGCAGATCGAGGTCGGCGGGCAGGCCGAGCCCGGCAAGCGTGCTGCGCATGGATTCGAACAGGGAGTCCGATGCCGCCGGCAGCACGAACTGCAGGCCGGGGCGTCGGGCATGGAGCCAGGCGGCGGTGCGCATGAACTCGGCCGCCATGAAGCGCACTTCGCCCACCCGGCTGCCCGGCAACAGCGCCACTACCGGCGCATCCGGCGACAGGCCGAGGGTGGCGCGGGCTTCGGCTACCGGCGGCTCCGGCGGAATCTGGTCGGCAAGAGGATGACCGACGTAGGTCGATGCAATGCCGGCCTTCTCGTAGATCTCCTGCTCGAAAGGAAAGACCAGCAGCATGTGGTCGACCGACTCGCGAATCCGCTCTATCCGGCCCGCGCGCCAGGCCCATATCGACGGGCCGATGAAGTGCACGACCGGCACGCCGGCAGCGCGCATCCGCTTCTCGACGTCGAGATTGAAGTCGGGTGCATCGACACCGAGGAAGACTTCGGGATGCCAGTCGACGAGGCGGCGCTTGAGGTCCTCGCGCATCCGGCGCAGGCGGGGGTACGCACGCAGGACCTCCGCATAGCCGTTGACCGAGAGGGCTTCGATGTCCCACCAGCGATCGAAGCCGACGGCCGCCATCGACGCGCCGCCGATACCCCGGGCGTCCAGCCCGCCCTCGGCTTCGGCAAGCGCCGCGAGTACGCTCGCAGCGAGCAGGTCGCCGGACTTTTCGCCAGCGACGGCCGCCAGCGCGAGCCCGGCCCTGGTCGCCGTCATCGGGCTATCTCACGATGCCGCGCGTCACCCGGCCGAGGAACTCCATCAGCAAGGCAAGGTCGGCGGCGACATCGCCGGTGGCGGCTTCATGCTGGGCGGCCAGCTCGGCGCGTGCCTCGTCGAGGCCGAGCCCGCGCTTGTAGAGGCTCTTGTAGGCGCGCCGCAAGGCCTGGATGCGCTGGGCGTCGAACCCTCGCCGGCGCAGTCCTTCACTGTTGAGTCCATGCGCGTTGGCCGGGCTGCCCGAAGCCATCACGTAGGGCGGCAGGTCGTGCAGGACGACGGTGCCGACGCCGGTCATGGCATGCGCGCCGATCTTGCAGAACTGGTGCACCCCGGTGTAGCCGCCGAGGATCACCCAGTCGCCGAGTTCGACATGGCCGGCCAGGTTGGTCGTGTTCGCGAGGATCGTGTGGTTGCCGACAATGCAGTCGTGGGCGATGTGGACGTAGGCCATGATCCAGTTGTCGTCGCCCACGTCGGTGCGACCTCGATCCTGGACCGTGCCTCGGTTGACCGTCACGTACTCGCGGAAGGTATTGCCGTTGCCGATGACCAGGGTAGTCGGCTCGCCGGCGTACTTCTTGTCCTGCGGCGCTCCGCCGATCGCGCCGAACGGATGGAATACGTTGTCGCGGCCGATGGTCGTGCCGGCACCGATCAGGCAATGCGCGCCGACCGAAGTACCCGGACCGATGCGCACGTCGCCTTCAATGATCGCGTATGGCCCGACGCGGACCGTGGCATCGAGTTCGGCGCCAGGATCGACGATCGCGCTCGGATGGATCAGTGCGGCGCCGCTCATTGGCCCTGGACAGCCTTCGTCGGCTCGACATCGCGCAGGGTGCACATCAGGTCGGCTTCGGCGGTCGTATTGCCGTCGACGCTGGCGCGCCCCTGGTACTTCCAGATCGACCGGGAAATCCGGGTGATGGTGACTTCGAGCTGGAGCTGGTCGCCCGGCACGACGGGATGCTTGAAACGGGCGTTGTCGATTCCGACAAAATAGTAGACCGAGCCCGAATCGGACATCCGCCCCA
>Ga0079224_100004657_pt1 | contig 17833 bp, 17 predicted proteins | sample Stecom2015_FD_80414 | JGI IMG/M metagenome (GOLD analysis project Ga0079224, IMG submission 80414) | Agricultural soil microbial communities from Utah to study Nitrogen management - Steer compost 2015 | ecosystem: Environmental > Terrestrial > Soil > Agricultural land | place: USA: Utah...
GAGTGCAGGTAGAACACGTCGCCCGGATACGCCTCGCGGCCCGGCGGGCGGCGGAGCAGCAGCGACACCTGACGGTACGCCCAGGCCTGCTTCGTCAGGTCGTCGTAAATGATCAGCGCGTCCTGGCCGCGGTCGCGGAAGTACTCGCCCATCGCACAGCCCGCGTACGGAGCAATGTACTGCATCGCCGCGGACTCCGAAGCGGTCGCCGCGACGACGATCGTGTGCGCCATCGCGCCGTGCTCCTCGAGCTTGCGCACGACGTTCGCGACGGTCGAGTTCTTCTGGCCGATCGCGACGTAGATACAAACGAGGTCGCCGCCCTTCTGGTTGATGATCGCGTCGATCGCGACCGCGCTCTTGCCGGTCTGCCGGTCGCCGATGATCAGCTCGCGCTGGCCGCGGCCGATCGGCACCATCGAGTCGATGGCCTTCAGGCCGGTCTGCACCGGCTGGCTGACCGACTGGCGGTCGATGACGCCGGGCGCGACCTTCTCGATCGGCGACCGCTCCGTCGCGTTGATCGCGCCCTTGCCGTCGATCGGGTTACCGAGCGCGTCGACGACGCGGCCGAGCAGCGCCTCGCCGACCGGCACCTCGAGAATGCGGCCGGTCGTCTTGACCGTGTCGCCTTCCTTGATGTGCTTGTAGTCGCCGAGCACGACCGCGCCGACCGAGTCCTGCTCGAGGTTGAGCGCGAGGCCGTAGCTGCCGCCCGGAAACTCGATCATCTCGCCGTACTGCACGTCTGCGAGCCCGTGGATGCGGCAGATGCCGTCGGTGAGCGCGATGATCGTGCCGACGTCGCGCGCTTCCGCCTTCGTCTCGAAGCTCTTGATCCGTTGACGGATCAGGTCGCTGATTTCAGACGCTTTGATTGCCATGTGCTGTCCTCGATTAATCGATGAGGCTCGCCGCGAGCTGCTCTAGCCGGCTCCGGACGGAGCCGTCGATGACCATGTCCTCGGCGCGGATCACGGCGCCGCCGATCAGCCCCGGGTCGAGCGCGAGCTCGAGCTCGACGTCGCGTCCGAGCTTCTTGCGGAGCCGCTCGGCGATCTTCGCCTTGAGCGCGTCGTCCACCTCGGTCGCGGTGGTGACCGTGACTTTGACCTTGTTCTCGGCCTGCGATTTCAGCTGCTCGAACTGCGCCGCGATCTCGGGCAACGCGCCGAGCCGCTCGTTCTCGGCGAGCAGCCGGAGCAGGTTCTTGCCGGCATCGCCGGCGAGGACCTCGGTGCCCGGAACGCCTTCGGCGAGAGCGATCACGAACGCGGCGCGCTCCTCGTCGCCGAGCCCCGGCTGTCCGAGGTAGCGCCGCGCGCCCGGCTCGGCGACGACCGCCGCGGCGGCCGAGAGCGCCGAGGCCCAGTCGGCGAGCTTGCCGGACTCGCGGGCGAGCTCGAACAGGGCCCGCGCATAAGGTCTAGCTACCGCGCCGAAATCCGCCATCGCCGTCTCTCTTAAAGCTCGTTTGCGAGCCGGTCGAGGATCTCGCGGTGCCGCGCCGCGTCGATCTCGCGGCCGAGGATCTGCTCGGCTCCGGCGACCGCGATCGCAGCCACCTGCCGGCGCAGCTCGTCACGCGCCCGGTTGATCTCGACCTCGATCTCGGCGCGCGCGCTGTCGAGCTGGCGTTGCTTCTCGGTCACGCCGGCCTCGCGCGCGGCCTCGATGATCTCGTTCGCCCGCGCGTTCGCCTGCTCGATGATCACGCGTGCCTGGTCTCGTGCGGCGACCACCGCTTGCTGCGCCTCGTCCTTCGCGGCCGCGAGGTCGCTCCGGCCGCGCTCCGCCGCCGCGAGACCCTCCGCGATCGTCGCTTGCCGCGCCTCGATCGCGCCCATGATCGGCGGCCAGACGTACTTCATCACGAACCAGACGAAGACGATCATCGCGATCGTCTGGCCGATCAGCGTGAGATTGAAGTCCACGGGCCCTCCTCCGGTTGCCGCGCTCGATTGCGGCCGCTTAGCCGCCGGCCGCCTGCTGCAGCTGGCCGATGAACGGATTGGCGAACGCGAAGAAGAGCGCAACGCCGACGCCGATCATCGCGACCGCGTCGAGCAGCGCGACGACGACGAACATCTGCGTTCGGAGCATCGGCATGAGCTCGGGCTGCCGGGCCGCGCCCTCGAGGAACCGGCCGCCGAGCAGGCCCATGCCGACGCCGACACCGAGCGCGCCCAAGCCGATCAGAATCGCGACCGAGATCGCGGTCATGCCAATCACTGTATCCATCAGGGTCTCCAGTTCTTACGAAGTGCCAAGCGTCAAAGTGACGAGTCGCGCTGCCGACCTCCGGCTCAGTGCCCCGTGTCGTGCGCCTGGCTCAGGTACACGATCGTGAGCATCATGAAGATGAAGGCCTGCAGCGTGATGATCAGTATGTGGAAGACCGCCCAGCCGAAATGCAGCGGCAGCTGATAGAGGCCGAGCAGCGCGATCAGAATGAAGATGAGCTCGCCCGCGTACATGTTGCCGAAGAGTCGCAGCGACAACGAGACGGGCCGGGCGAGCAGCGCCACGCCCTCGAGCACGAAGTTGAACGCGATGACGATGGGCGCGGCGAGCAGACCGATGCCTTTCGTCGGGGGCGCGAGCGGATGCATCGTCAGCTCTTTCGTGAAACCCCCGAAGCCCTTCACCTTGATGGAGTAGTAGATGATCAGCGCGAACACGGACAGCGACATCGCGAACGTGATGTTGACGTCCGTCGTCGGCACGACTCGGAGGTATGGAATCCCGACCGCGACGGCGGCCTCGGGCAGCCAGTCGACCGGAATCAGGTCCATCAGGTTCATGAAGAACACCCACACGAAGATCGTGAGGGAGAGCGGTGCGATCAGCGGGTTCTTGGCGTGGAAAGCGTCGCGAACGGAGTCGTCAACGAAGCCGACGATCATCTCGATCGCCGTTTGCAGCTTGTCGGGCTTCCCGGCGGTCGCGCGTTTCGCGACGCCGCGGAAAATCCAGATGAACACGGCGCCGAGCACGACCGAGAAGAACATCGAGTCGACGTTCAACGCCCAGAAGTTCCCCGCGCAGTCGTTCCAGACCCATTGGCCGTCGACACGGCAAACCTGCAGGTTCTGCAGGTGGTGATTGATGTACTCACCGGCCGTCTGTGCGTGCCCTTCACCTGCCATCGTCGAGCTCTTCCGTCCTTCAACTTCCGTGCTTAACCGCCAAGCCGCCGAGCGCCGCCGCGGCGAACATCGCGAGCTGGGCCGCGATGAAGCCGCCGAACACCGCCGGCGCCGACAGCGGCTCGATCAGCGCGAACGCCGCGCCGAAAAACAGCGCGGTCAACCCGAGCTTACCGATCTCTCCGAACCACGCCGCACGCAGCAGCGCCTTCGCATCCGTGCCTCGCGGCGCAAGCACTCGCGCGGCGAGGAACCCGTTCGGGATCACCGCGATCGATCCGCCGAGGAGCGCCGAGAGAGCGACGACGTCGCTCGCCCACATTCCGAGCAGCAAGGCCAGACCTACTGTCACGCCGGCCTGAGCGAGCAACGTCAGGGGCACGATGCGCCGGTCCTCGATGAGCACAGCGGCCTCTCTTGAAGCCCAAAGGGCATGACGGTAGGTCGGCAAAAATAAGGCCACGACGGCGGCGTGGCCCATTCGCGGGCGCCATTGTAAAGAGTGCCCAAAGCACGTTCAACCGAACCGCGCGGCACGCGGGAGCCGCTGTCCAGCCAGCGCAACACGTAGGAGCGGCTGTCCAGCCGCGATCTTCGGGCGTCGCGCCGCAGCAGTCGCGGCTGGACAGCCGCTCCTACGGGCCGTGCGGTATCGGCTGCGGCTAGCGGATGTGGGCGAGGATGCCCTCGAGCTCGTCGAGGTTGTTGTAGCGAATCACCACGCGGCCGCCCTTTGCGCCGTGATCGATGCTGACCCGCGCGCCGAGGGTTTCCGCGAGCTCCGCCTCGAGCCGCTGGACGTCCGGGTTCGGCGTCCGCGCCGCGGTCGCCTTCGTCGACGGCGCGCCGAGGCGCCGGACGGCGCGCTCGGTCTCGCGGACCGAAAGGCCTTCGCGCTGCACCCGGCGGGCGAGCTCGAGCTGGGCCGAGGCGCTGCCGAGGCCGAGCAGCGCGCGGGCATGGCCCATGTCGAGCTCGCGGCGCTCGACCATCTCGCAGACGGCGGGCGGCAGCTCGAGCAGCCGCAGCAGATTCGAGACGGCGGCCCGCGAGCGGCCGACCGCGTCCGCCGCTTCCGCGTGGGTCAGCCCGAACTCCTCGACGAGCCGCGCGAGCGCGCGGGCTTCCTCGAGCGGGTTCAGGTTCTCGCGCTGGATGTTCTCGATCAGCGCGACGGCGACGGCCGCCTCGTCCGGGATGTCCTTGATCAGCGCCGGCACGGTGTGCAAACCCGCCATCTGCGCAGCGCGCCAGCGGCGCTCGCCCGCGATGATCTCGTAGCGGGTCTCGGCGCCCGCCGCGGTCGGCAGCGGCCGCACGACGATCGGCTGCACGATCCCCTGCACGCGGATCGACTCCGCGAGCTCGGTCAGCGTCTCCTCGCGCATGTCCGCGCGGGGCTGATAACGCCCGCGCTGGAGCAGGTCGACCGGCAGGTCGCGCAGCGTGCCGTCGGGGCTGCCCTCGGCGGCAGGGGCGCGCGGCGGCTGCTCCGGCGCCGGCGACGCGGGAGGCGGACTGCTGCTCAACAGCGCCTCGAGGCCGCGGCCGAGGCTTCTGCGCTTGCTCATGGCTTGGTCTGGGTCATCGCCGGTGGCGGCTCGGCGGAGCTCGCCGGCGATTGTAGCGTGTGCGGTGCGACCCCGGCCCGGCGGTTGATCTCGCCGGCGAGCGCAAGATAGGCCAGCGCGCCGCGCGAGTACTTGTCGTGGAACAGGACCGGCCGGCCGAAGCTCGGCGCCTCGGCGAGGCGGATGTTCCGCGGGATGACCGTGCGGTACACCCGATCGCCGAAGTGCGAGAGCAGCTGCGACGACACCTCGTTCGCGAGGTTGTTCCGCGGATCGAACATCGTCCGCAGGATGCCGTGGATCTCGAGGTTCGGATTCGCGGCGGCCCGGATCTGCTCGATCGTCCTGACGAGCGCGGACAGGCCTTCGAGCGCGAAGTACTCGCATTGCATCGGGATCAGGACGTGCCCGGCGGCCGTCAGCGCGTTCACGGTCAGCATGTTGATCGCCGGCGGACAGTCGATCAGCACGTAGTCGTAGCTCGGGAGGAGCGGCGCGAGCGCGTTGCGCAGGCGAAACTCCCGCTGCTCCTTCTGGAGCAGCTCGACCTCGGCGGCCGTCAACGCCTGATTGCTCGGCAGCACCGCAAAGCCGGCCTCGGCGGCCGGCTGCAGGGCCTGCTCGGCCGGCAGGTCGTCGAGCAGCACGTCGCAGACGGAGACCTCGACCGAGTTCTTGTCGATGCCGCAGCCCATCGTCGCGTTGCCTTGCGGATCGAGATCGACGAGCAGCACGCGGCGCTGCGTCGCGGTCAGCGAGGCCGCGAGGTTCACGCAGGTCGTCGTCTTGCCGACGCCACCCTTCTGATTGGCTACCGCGATCACGGCCGTCATTCGGCCACCTCAGTCCCCCGCCCGCTCCAGTATCAAGATCGTTCCGTGCCCGTGCGGCACCTCGGCTTGCTTCGCGAGCCCGTGCTCCGGCGCGAGCCGCGCGAGCTCCGCGGCGAGCGGCGGCGTCGTCGACAGGACCGCGGCACCCCCCGGCGCGATCAGCGGGCTGCACAACGCGAGCAGCTCCGCGGGCGGCGCCACCGCGCGCGCGAGCACGGTAGCAAAGGGGCGCTCCGGACGTAAGTCCTCGGCGCGCCCGTGAGCGACCTCGACGTTGCCGAGCCCGAGCTCGCCGGCCGCGTGCCGCAGGAACGCGACGCGCTTCGCGCGGCTCTCGATCAACGTGAAGCGCCGCCCGGGCTCCGCGATTGCGAGCGGCATCCCGGGCAGGCCAGCCCCGGAGCCGACATCCGCGACGCGCTCGCCGCGGAGCAGCGGCAAGAGCGCGAGGCTCTCGACCAGGTGGCGGTCGATCGCTTCGTGCGGATCGCGGATCGCGGTCAGGTTGTGCACGCGGTTCCAGCGCTCGAGGAGCGCGAGGAAGCGCGCGAGCGCGGCGATTCGCGCGGCGGGGAGCGAGATGCCCGCGGCCGCGAGCCGCTCGGCGATCGCTCGCTCGCGTTCGGCCTCGGCACTCATCCGCGCATGCTACCCCGCGGCGGTGAACGTGGTAGGTAGGAGCGGCTGTCCAGCCGCGATCTTCTGCGTGGTGCCGGTAGACCGCGCGACGCCGACGCCGCGCTGCGGCGTGCCACCTCTAGCGGCGCCGCAGTCGCGGCTGGACAGTCGCTCCTAACTACTGGAGAAGCGCGCGGGTCAGCGGCGCTCGGCCGTGAAGAGTTGCTGCTGGGCGGCGAAGTACGCCGCGAGCTCGGCCACGGCCTTCTCGTCGAGCGCGGCGACGAGCGGCGCCATGATCATGTCCTGACGCTCGCCGGTCTGATACGCGCGAATCGCCCGCTCGAGATACGACGCATGCTGACCCGCGAGGTTCGGCCACTGTGCCGCCTGCGCGATGCCGGTCTCGCCGTGGCACTGCACGCAGGTCGTCGCCTGCCGCCGTCCGGCCTCGACCGCGGCGGCGGACGCGCCGGACTTCCCGGGCGCGGGCTTGCTCTCGAGGCTCTCGAAGTACGCCGCGATGTCCGCGATGTCCTGATCCGACAGCGTCTGCGCCTGCGCCTGCATCGTCTCGTGATTGCGCGTGCCGCGGCGGTAGCCGAGCAGCGCCACCTCGATGTAATCGGCATTCTGACCGCCGAGCTTCGGCACGTGATAGGACGGATACGCGTTACGGTAGCCCTCGATCGCGTGGCAACCGTCGCAGGTCAACGCGAGCTTCGCGCCGCGTTCCGGGTCGCCCTCGATCGCGAGCGGCGCGAGCGGGGGCTGGCTGCCCGTCTGGGCGAGCGCGACCGAGCCGGCGAAGCCGGCGAGAAGTGCGAAGCAGCAGGCCGCCGCGATGCGGCAGCAAAACTCTCGAGGCAAGACGACTACTCCGGGGGGTTTTTCCGGGGGCGCTATGGTAGGGCGGCCGTTTGCGGATTGCCAGCTCGTGAAAACCGCAGTTTCTTCAAGTGCACGAGCAGGAGGGCGACCGCGGCCGGGGTGACGCCCGGCACGCGCGCCGCCCGGCCGATCGTATCCGGGCGGATCCGGGCGAGCTTCTCCCGCACCTCGTTCGACAGGCCGTGCACGCGGGAATAGTCGAGATCCGGCGGCAACGGCGTCTCGTCCTCGCGCCGCTGCCGCTCGATGTCGGCGGTCTGCCGGTCGATGTAGCCGGCGTAGCGCGCCTCGATCTCGAGACTGCGGCGGACGCTCTCGGCGAGCTCGGGCTCGAGCTCGGCCGCGAACGGCCCGGCGCCGACGCGCTCGAGCGCGACGACGGCCTCGTACGTCACGCCCGGGCGGCGCAGAAGCTCGTAGGCGGTCGACTCCCGGCCGAGCGCGGCCAGCGCGCCGCCGGGCGGCACGTCGCGCGGGCGGACGACGATGCCGCGGAGCCGCGCGGTTTCGCGCTCGAGCGCCTCGCGGCGCGCCTCGAACTTGCGCCACCGCTCGTCGTCGACGACACCGAGCGCGCGGCCGACCGGCGTCAGCCGCAGGTCCGCGTTGTCCTCGCGGAGCAGCAGCCGGTACTCGGCGCGGCTCGTGAACATTCGATAGGGCTCCGTCGTGCCGCGCGTGATCAGGTCGTCGATCAGCACGCCGATGTAGGCCTCGTCGCGGCGCGGCGCCCACGGCTCCTGCTCATGCGCGCGCCGCGCGGCGTTGATGCCGGCGACGATGCCCTGCGCCGCGGCCTCCTCGTAGCCGGTCGTCCCGTTGATCTGCCCGGCGAAGTACAGGTTCTCGAGCGCTTTGGTCTCGAGCGTCGGCTTCAGCTCCCGCGGATCGAAGAAGTCGTACTCGATCGCGTAGCCCGGCCGCGTGATGTGCGCGTTCTCGAAGCCCGGGATCGAGCGGACGAGCGCGTGCTGCACGTCGAACGGCAGCGAGGTCGAGATGCCGTTCGGATAGATCTCCGTCGACGTGAGTCCCTCGGGCTCGATGAAGATCTGATGGGACGCGCGGTCGGCGAAGCGCACGACCTTGTCCTCGATCGACGGGCAGTAGCGCGGACCGATGCCGGTGATCGCGCCGCTCCAGAGCGGCGAGCGGTCGAGGTTCGCGCGGATGATCTCGTGCGTGCGCTCCGTCGTCCGCGTGATGTGGCAGACGACTTGCCGCGGGTGCTCCTCCGCGCGGCCGAGGAACGAGAAGACCGGCGTCGGCGTGTCGCCCGGCTGCTCCTCGAGCTGCGAGTAGTCGATCGTGCGCCCGTCGATCCGCGGCGGCGTCCCCGTCTTCAGCCGCCCGACCGCAAGGCCCAAGTCGCGAAGCGCGTGCGCGAGCCCGACCGCGGCAGGATCGCCCGCCCGGCCGCCCGCGAAGCTCCGCTCGCCGACGTGGATCTTGCCGTCGAGGAACGTGCCGACGGTCAGCACGACGGTCGCCGCCTCGATCCGGATGCCGCCCTGCGTGACGACGCCGGCCGCGCGCGTCCCGTCGATCAGCAGCGCGTCGACGCCCTGCTGCAGCAGCGTCACGTTCGGCGCGGCGTCGAGGATCGCGCGGATCGCCTGCCGGTAGAGCACGCGGTCCGCCTGCGCGCGCGTCGCACGGACGGCCGGTCCCTTGCTCGCGTTCAGCGTCCGAAAGTGGATCCCCGCCCGATCGATCGCGCGCGCCATCGCGCCGCCGAGCGCGTCGATCTCCTTCGCGAGATGCCCCTTGCCGATGCCGCCGATCGCCGGGTTGCAGCTCATCGCGCCGATCGTCTCGAGGTTCTGCGTGACGAGCAGCGTGCGGGCGCCGGCGCGGCCGGCGGCGAGCGCGGCCTCCGTTCCGGCGTGGCCGCCGCCGACGACGATGCAGTCGTAGCGGGTGTGGTAGCGCATGGGCCGGAAATTGTAGGGCCGAAGCGCCGGACGCTGCACGTGTGGGCCCTTGGCAAGCGGCGGCGTGCAAGCGAACATCGCCGCTCATGCACGCCCGCCGCTTCCTGCGCGCCGCGCTCGCCGCCGCGCTCCTCGCCGCCGGCACGCCGGCGCCAGGCGTCGCGGAGCCGCTCGAGCTCGTGCGCTGCCGGCTCGAGAGCGGCAACCTGCCGGCCGCGTTCGGCCGCTGTGGAACGTTGACGGTGCCGGAGCGGCCGGACGCGCCGGAAGGTCCCGAGTTGGCGCTCTTCGTCGCCCGGATCGAGGCCGCGACCGCGACGCCGCGACCCGATCCGCTCGTGCTGATCTCCGGCGGACCCGGCCAGAGCGCGGTCGACTTCTATCTGCAGTCGCGGCAGGCGTTCGAGCCGGTGCGCCGCGACCGCGACATCGTCCTGCTCGATCAGCGCGGCACCGGCCGCTCGGCCGACGGTTTCGAGTGCAGCGTGCCGGAAACACTGACCGCCGCGGTCGAGATCGCGGACGAAGCCGCCCTCGGCCGCTACGTCGAAGCCTGCCTCGGGGAGCTCGAGCGCAACCCGCGCTACTTCACGACGAGCGTCGCGGTGCGCGATCTCGACCGGCTGCGCGACGCGCTCGGCCTCGAGCAGTGGAATCTGTACGGCGTCTCGTACGGCACGCGCGTCGCGCAGCATTACCTCAGGCGCTACCCGGAGCGGACGCGCGCGGTGATTCTCGACGGCGTCGTGCCCGCGCCGGTCGCGCTCGGCCCCGAGATCGCGCGGCATGCGCAAGCGGCGCTCGACGCGATTTTCGCGCGCTGCGCGGCAACGGCCGACTGCGTCGAGCGCTTCGGCGACCTGCCGGGGCGGTTTCGCGCGGTCATGGCGAGCCTCGAGGCCGAGCCCGCGTCGGCCGCCGTGCTCGACCCGGCCGAAGGACGCGTGACGACGGCGACCTTCACGATCGGTCATCTGCAAGGCGTCGTCCGGCTCTTGAGCTATTCGGCGCAGACCGCATCGCTCTTGCCGCTCCTCGTCAGCGAGGCGCACGCAGGCAACCACGGCCCGCTCGCCGCGCAGGCCGGGATTCTGTTGCGCGGGCTCTCCGACGGCTTGAGCTTCCCGATGCACAACTCCGTGATCTGCACCGAGGACTACCCGTTCTTCCCGGGCGCGCCGCCGGCCGATGCGTCGGCGGCATACCTCGGCACCGCAATCGTCGACGCGCTCGCGCAGATCTGCGCGCGCTGGCCCCGCGGGGAGATCGATGCGGATTTCAAAGAGCCGCTCGTGAGCGACCGGCCGGTGCTGCTCTTGTCCGGCGAGAACGATCCGGTCACGCCGCCGGCCTACGCCGAGCAGACGATCGCGGCCGGCCTCACGAACGCCGTGCACCTGGTCGGCGACGGCCAAGGGCACGGGCTCGCGGTGGTCGGCTGCGTGCCGCGGTTGCTCCGCGCGTTCCTCGAGAACCCCGCGCCCGCGGCGCTCGATGCGGAGTGCCTCGCGGCGGAGTCCCCCGCGCCGTTCTTCCTGACGTTCCTCGGACCCGGTCCCTGAGCGGCGCGCGGATGATCGAGGTCGACCGACTGAGCAAGCGCTTCGGGGCCGTGCAGGCGCTCGACGGGGTCAGCTTCGCCGCCGCCGACGGCGAGATCACCGGGCTCCTCGGGCCGAACGGCGCCGGCAAATCCACGTGCCTGCGCATCCTCTCGACCGTGCTCGCGGCGGATTCGGGCACCGCGCGCATCGGCGGGCTCGACGTCCGCGCCGATCCGCTCGAGGCGCGGCGGCGCCTCGGCGTGCTGCCGCACAACTCCGGGCTCTATCCGCAGCTGACCGCGACGGAGAACATCGAGTACTACGGCCGCCTCCAGGGCCTCGACGAGGCGACGCTCCGGCGGCGCGTCGCCGCGCTGATCGAGCGGCTCGACCTCGGCGCGATCGCGGACCGGCGCGCGAAAGGCTTCTCGCAGGGCGAGCGGACGAAGGTCGCCCTCGCGCGAGCGCTCGTGCACGAGCCGCGGCACCTGCTGCTCGACGAGCCGACGAGCGGTCTCGACGTGATGGCGACGAGGCATCTGCGCGACTGGCTCAGGGAGCTGCGCGCGGAAGGCCGCTGCGTGCTCTTGTCGAGCCACATCATGCAGGAGGTCGAGGCGCTCGTGGACCGGCTCGTGATCGTCGCGCACGGGCGCGTCGTCGCGGCCGGCACGCCCCGGGAGCTGGCGGAGCGCTTCCCGAACCGCAATCTCGAGGAGATCTTCGTCGCCGTGATCGGCGCGGAAGAAGGGCGCGCATGAGAGCGATCGCGACCGTCTGCCGGAAAGAGGTGCTCGAGACCGCGCGGGACCGGCGGACGCTCATGTCGCTGCTGCTCGGCCCGCTGCTCGGTCCGGCGCTCTTTGCGGTGATGATCAACGTGCTCGTCACGCAGACGCTGTCGTCGATCGAGGAGCCGCTGTCGCTGCCGATGCCGGGCATCGAGCAGGCGCCGAACCTCGAGGCGTTCTTGCGCGCGCGCGGGCTCCTGCCGCTCGCCGAGCACGAAATCGCGACCCTGGACGACGCGGCCGAGGCGGTGCGAGCCGGGCGGCACGACGTCGTGCTCGCGATCGACGAGCGCTTCGCGAAGACCTTCGGCACGGCGGACGCGGCGCGCGTGACGCTCGTGTTCGACGGCTCGAAGTCGCGGACCGGGAGCCGCGTCGCGCGCGTGCGGGCGGCGATCAACGCGTACGGCCAGCAGGTCGGCGTGCTCCGGCTCGTCGCGCTCGGCCTCGAGCCGACGCTGCTCCGTCCGCTGTCGGTCGAGGACCTCGACGTGTCGACCCCCGCCGGGCGCTCCGGTCTGCTGCTCGGGATGCTGACGTATTTCCTGATGTTCGCGACCCTGAGCGGCGGGCTCCATCTCGCGATCGACTCGACTGCCGGCGAGCGCGAGCGCCGCTCGCTCGAGCCGCTGCTGACGCTGCCGGTCGAGCGTGCGGAGCTCTTGCTCGGCAAGATGGCCGCGACCGTCGCCTACATGCTGCTCGCGCTCGCGCTGACGCTCGCCGCGTTCGCCGTCGCGTTCGCCTTCCTGCCGCTCGAGCGGATGGGGATGAGCACGAGCTTCGGTCCGCTCACCGCGCTCGCGGTGTTCGCGGTGCTCGTGCCGTTCGCGCCGCTCGGCGCGGCGCTGATGACGGTCGTCGCCTCGTTCACGAAGACTTACAGGGAAGCGCAGACGTATCTGACGTTCGTGCTGCTCGTCCCGACGCTGCCGCTGATCTTCGCGACGATGCTGAACGTCGAGCCGCGCGCGTCGCTGATGTGGATACCGAGCTTGAGCCAGCACCTGCAGATCATGGCGCTGATCCGGCAGGAGCCGCTCGCGCCGGGGCTCGCCCTGCTGTCCGCGGCGACGACGCTCGCGTTCGGCGCGCTGCTCGCGTGGATCGCGGTTCGCCTCTATCGCCGCGAAGCGTTGCTGGGCTGAGCTTATGTCAATCTCCGCCGCTCGCCGTTCTGCGAGCGAGGTCACGAAGTGTCGATGCGACTCTCTGGCAAGCTGACCGGCACGAACGACTAGAACGAGCGCTGCCGAGCTTTCATGCCCCCGGTCGAACACGGCGCCGCCGAACGCGATGCCCTCACGAACACACTGACGCGGCCCGCGTTCCTCGGGCTGCTGCAGGACTCCGCGCAACGCGCGGCGGCCGGCGGGCCGCCGCTCGCGATCTGCGTGCTCGACGTCGATCAGCTGACGAGCTTGAACGACCGCCACGGCTTCGAGGCGGGCGACCGCGTGCTCGCGGGGATCGCGCGGCGCGTGCTCGCCGAGCTCGCGCAGGCGCGCTGGGAAGGCCTCGAGTGCACGCTCGCGCGCTACGACGGCGACGCGCTGATTCTCCTCGCCGAGCACGCGGACGCGGCGCGGATGACGGAGCTCGCGGAGGCGCTCAGGCTGGCGGTCGCGCGGAAGCCTCTGGCCGGGACGGCCGTGACGGTCTCGATCGGCGTCGCGCAGCACCGGATCGGCGAATCCGTCGACGAGCTTCTCGCGCGGACCGAGCGCGCGCTGCACGTCGCGAAGCAGTTCGGCCGCGACCGCGTCGAGATTTCGCAGGCGCCGGAGAGCTCGCGGTCGCGTGCGCCCGTGCGGCCGTTGAAGCGCTGATCGCCCCTTTCACTTGCCGATACAGAACGACGCGAAGATCGCGCCGAGCAGGTCGTCGCTCGTCTGCTCGCCGGTGAGCTCGCTCAGGTAGCGCTGCGCGGCCCGCAGCTCCTCGGCCGCGAGCTCGAGCGCGCCCGGCAGCTCGGCGCGCGCCGCCGCGAAGTGCGCGGCCGCGCGCTCGAGCGCTTCCACGTGCCGGCGCCGTGCGCTGAACGTGCCGCCGGCTTCCGGGGCGAAGCCGCTCGCCTGCTGCAGGTGCCGGACGAGCGCGTCGATGCCCGCGCCGGTCAACGCGGAGATCGCGAGCACCGGCACGCCGTCGACCTCGCGCGGCGGCGGCAGCGTCGGGACGAGGTCGACCTTGTTCAGCACCAGCGTCAGCGGCGCGTCGCCGTTCGCGGCGGCGCGCGCCGCGGCGAGCGCGGCGCCCTCGCCGTCGCGGATGTCCGCGACCCAGAGCACCCGGTCCGCCCGCTCGATCGCGGCGCGAGCCCGGCGCACGCCCTCGTGCTCGATCGGGTCCGCCGCCGCTCGAAGCCCCGCCGTATCGATCACGCTGACCGGCAACCCGCCGAGGGACAGGTGCTCGCGGAGCGCGTCGCGGGTCGTGCCGGGCACGTCGGTCACGATCGCGGCGTCGTAACCCGCGAGCCGGTTCAGCAGGCTCGACTTGCCGGCGTTCGGGGCACCGGCGATCACGACGGTCAGCCCGTCGCGGAGGCGTGCGCCGCTCGCCGCGTCGCGGAGCAGCTCGGCGATGCGCCGCTCCGCCGCCTGGAGCTTCGTGCCGAGGCGCTCGAGATCGGCCGGCGGCAGCTCCTCGTCCGGGAAGTCGAGCCACGCCTCGACGTGCACGCGGATGTCGGTCAACGCGGCCTGGAGCTCGCCGACCACGCGCGAGAAGGCGCCGTCGAGCGAGCGGCGAGCCGCCTGCGCCGCGCGCAGCGTGCCGGCGCCGATCAGGTCCGCGACCGCCTCGGCTTGGAGGAGGTCGAGCTTGTCGTTCAGGAAGGCGCGCAACGTGAACTCGCCCGGCTCGGCCTGCACGGCGCCGAGCTCGAGCACGCGCGCGAGCACCGCGTCGCTGATCGCGGTGCCGCCGTGGACGTGCAGCTCGACGACGTCCTCGCCGGTGTACGAGCGCGGCGCCGGGAACGCGAGCAGCAGCCCGCGATCGATCACCCGCCCGGCCGCGTCGCGGAACGCGCAGAGCACAGCTTCCCGCGGCCGCGGGCGGCGGCCGCCGAGCGCTTCGGCGATCTGAAGGGTCGCCGGACCGGAGATGCGCACGATCGCGACCGCGCCGGCTCCGGGCGGCGTCGCGAGGGCGGCGATCGTCGTGCCGCGGCGGTGCTCCAAGTGCGGCTCCTCGCGGGGCGGGCCCGCGGTATCGCGCGTCAGGTGCGGGCGGCGCTCGCTTCGCGCTCGACGACCGTGTTGATCCGCCACTGCTGCAGGATCGACAGCACCGTGTTCGTGAGCCAGTACAGCACGAGGCCCGACGGGAAGAACGCGAAGAACACGGTGAAGACGATCGGCATGATCTGCATGACCCGCGCCTGCACCGGATCGGGCGGCGCCGGGTTCAGCTTCGTCTGGAAGAACATCGCCGCGCCCATCAGAAGCGGCAGCACGAAATACGGGTCGCGCGAGGACAGATCGTCGATCCAGAGCAGGAACGGCGCCTGGCGCATCTCGACGCTCTCGACCAGCACCCAATAGAACGCGAAGAAGAACGGCATCTGCACGAGGATCGGCAGACAGCCGGCGGCCGGGTTCACCTTCTCGCGCTTGTAGAGATCCATCATCGCCTGGCCGAGCGCCTGGCGATCGTCCTTGTAGCGCTCCTGGAGCGCCTTCATCCGCGGCGTCAGACGGCGCATCTTCGCCATCGAGCGGCCGCTCATCGCGGTCAGCTTGTAGAACGCGAGCTTGATGATGAAGGTCGCGATCACGATCGCCCAGCCCCAGTTGCCGACGACGCGCTCGATCTGCGACAGCATCCAGAAGAGCGGCTGCGCGAGAATCGTCAGCACGCCGTAGTCGACCGTGAGCTCGAGGCCTTCGGCCGTCTCCGCGAGCTGCTCCTGCAGCTTCGGCCCGACGAAGAGCCGGAACGGGAACGTCGCGCCCGCGCCGGTCACCACCGTCTCGACCGGCGTCACCGCGTTCAGCACGTAGTCCTGCCCGCGCGCGGTCGCCTGCAACCGCACGACTGGCTCGGGCGGCGGCACGATCGCCGCGAGGAAATGATGCTGGATCCCGGCGATCCAGCCGCCGGCGAGCGACTCGGTGCGCGGCTCGCGCAGCAGATCGTCGAAGTCGAGCTTGTGATACTGATTGCCGTCGAACAGCACCGGGCCGGTGAACGAGTACGCGTCGACGGACGTGAGCGAGCGGTCCGGCGGGTTGTGGAACCGCGTCATCTGCGCGTAGCCGGCGCCCTGCCACGGCTCGCCGCTGCGGTTCTCGATGACCAGGTCGAGGTCGATCCGGTACTGGCCGCGGCGAAAGGTGTAGATCTGGCGCGCCGCGACGCCGTCGCCGCCGGCCCACTGCAACGTCACGCGAAGCTCGTCCTGACCGGGCTCGAGCCGGTACTCCGTCGCGTCCGCGGTGAACCGTGCGAGGTGGTTCGGCTCGGGGCCCTCGCGGGCGCTGCGGATGCCGGTTTGGAAGACCCAGCGGGTGCCGGGCTCGTAGTCGAGCAGGCGCACGGGAATGTCGGGCCGGTGCTTGTCGACCGGGTGCTCCGGCAGATCGACGCGGACGAGGTCGCCGCCCTGCAGGTCGATCAGCGCATCGAGCACGTCCGTGCGAACGCGCACGGCCTGCTCCGGCGCCCCCCGGCCTCCGGAGGCCGGGGTCGGCAGCTCGCCCTCGGCCGCCGCGCCGCTCGCCGGCGCCTCGAGCTCGGGCAAGAGGTCGTCGGCCGGGAGCTCCGCGCCGGTCTGGTCGGCCGGCGGGGGCGATTCCGCGTAGTCGCTGAGCCACGTGGCGTAGGTGAGCCACGCCATCGCGAGAAACGTCAGCCAGAGAAAGAGACGCGGATTACCCATCACGCGCTCCGGCCGCCCGGGCCTTGCGGGCGAGCGTCGCGAAGTGGCGGTCCAAGCTCGCCCGCAGCTCCGCCCGTTCCGCGCCGGCCGCGGGCGGCCGCGCGAGCACGACGAAGTCGCACGCCGGCAGATCGAGCTGCTGACGGAAGGACTCGCGGGCGAGGCGCTTGAGTCGGTTTCGATCCACTGCTCGTTTCGCGGCGCGGCGGGAGATCGTCAATCCTAACCGAGCGGTGTCGGCGTTGTTCGGTCGTGCGAGCACGGTAAAAAAGCGGTCTGCGGAGCGGAGCGGCTCGGCGAATACGCGGCCGAACTGCGCGGGCGAGCCGAGGCGCTTCGACCGCGGGAACGAGAAACTGGGCGGCAACGAAGCGACACCGATGACCGGCGGCGCGCGGTGAGCGGGAGCCCGTGCCGGCCGCGGCGAGCGCCGCGAGCCTAGAAACCGCGCACCCGCCGTTAGGGCGTCAATCGAGCGCGCCCTTTCGCCCGGCGGTTCTTCAGCACCTTGCGGCCGGCGCGGGTCGCCATGCGCGAGCGAAAGCCGTGGGTGCGTTTGCGGCGCAAGTTGCTGGGTTGATACGTTCGCTTCATGGCGGAGCACCCCGGTTCTAAAACTGCCGAGAAAACAATGAGATGGCGGCGAAGGAAAGCGGGGAACTCTACGCGGCGGGGCGGAGGCTGTCAATAGTGCGCCGGCTGTGGATAACTGCCGCGCGATCGTATTAGACTCCCGGGTTCCCCAGGGGCCCATCGCCATGGTGGGCATCGAAGCCGGTCGACTGCCGAGCCAGCCGCGCTAGCAGCGTGCGGAGCCCCCGCTTCGCCCGTTGCGCCGTCGGCCGGCTGCCGCCGCCGCTCCGATGCCCGCGGCGCCATCGGCTCCGGGGCGGGGGGCTCCAAAGCCGACAGAGATTTCTTCGAGACGACCGTGGCAGAGCATTCGCCAGGCTACCCTTCGCTTTGGGCGCAGTGCGCCCGCGCCCTCGAGGCGCAGCTCTCCGAGCAGCAGTTCAACACGTGGATCCGACCGCTGCAGCCGGTCGAGGACGGCGGCAAGCTGAAGCTGCTCGCCCCGAACCGGTTCGTGGTCGACTGGGTGCAGACGCACTGCCTGCGGGATATCCGGCAGTGGTGGGAGCGGCAGGGCCGGGAGGCGGCCGAGGTCGTCCTCGAGGTCGGAACGCGCGCGGAGCCGCGGCGCGCGCCGATTGCAACGGAGACGGAGCCGCGGCCGGCGGCGACGATCGTCGGCAGCCGGCTGAATCCGACGTTCACGTTCGAGAACTTCGTCGAGGGCAAGAGCAATCAGCTCGCGCGCGCGGCGGCGCTGCAGGTCGCGAAGCATCCTGGGAGCGCGTACAACCCGCTGTTCATCTACGGCGGCGTCGGCCTGGGCAAGACCCATCTGATGCAGGCCGTCGGAAACGCGATCGTCGAGCACGACCCGCAGGCAAAAGTCGCGTACGTGCACTCCGAGCGATTCGTCAGCGACATGGTGCGCGGCTTGCAGCACAACACGATCGCGGACTTCAAGCGGGCGTATCGCTCCCTCGACGCGCTGCTGATCGACGACATCCAGTTCTTCGCCGGCAAGGAGCGATCGCAGGAAGA
>Ga0079224_100004659_pt1 | contig 17832 bp, 12 predicted proteins | sample Stecom2015_FD_80414 | JGI IMG/M metagenome (GOLD analysis project Ga0079224, IMG submission 80414) | Agricultural soil microbial communities from Utah to study Nitrogen management - Steer compost 2015 | ecosystem: Environmental > Terrestrial > Soil > Agricultural land | place: USA: Utah...
CTTCGGGCTGCGGCGCGGCCTCGGGTTCGGGCGCCGCCGTCGTCTCCGTCTCGGCGGAAGCGGCAGGTTCCTCCGATGCAGGAGCAGCCTCGACCGTGCGCTCTTCCTCCACGCTCGGCAGCGGACCGAACGAACGCACGAAGTCGACGAGGAACGGATGCTGCGGAGCGACCAACGCAGCCCGTGCGAAGAAGCCACGTGCCGTATCGGTGTCGTTGAACTTGCGCCACGCGAGCTGACCGGCGAGCAAGGCGATGATCGCCCGCTCGTCCGGATCGGAGATCACGTCGAGCGCTCGCTTGGCGAGCGGCACCAGCGAGTCGGCTTGACCCGACGTCTCGGCCTGGTGCACGAGATTGCGATACGCCGCGACGTGCCAAGCGTTGACGGAGTCCTGACCATTGACGAATTCGGGTACGCCGTAAGCAATATCGAGAGCTTGGTGGAAGAAATACACCGCCATCTCGGGATTGTTCAGACGCACGAGCCACGTCATGGCGAACTTGCGGAGCAGATCGACCTTCTCCGCGATGTCGTCCACGAGCGACGCGCGACGGTCCTGCAGCTTCTGGATGTGCTGCAACTGTCCCGCGTCGGCGAGCATCGTTTCCGCGAGGAAACCCGCCTCTTCGTTGCGCGGATTGGAATCGAGCGCCTTGAACAACAGCGGCAACAGGCGCGGATCTTCGGGCGCTTCTTGCTGAAGGATGCGCGCGGCACGAAGATAGAGCGCGGACAATTGCTCGCCGCGCTTCTTCACCTTGGCGGCGAGCGGATCGTCGACACCGGTCAGCGCCCGAAGCTGACTATAGATATTCTCGAAGCCGACTTGCCAATGGGCGCGGTCGTACAACGTCTCTTGGAACCGCGCTTGATAGGTATCGTTCTGCGGCTCCGAGGTCGCAGCAGCCTCGAGGAAACTTCGGGCTTTGTCGATCTGACGGAGGTTGAGTTGCGCAGCACCGTAGGCGTAGTTCAACGCCGGAGCGAGGCTCGTATCCTGATTGGCTTTGAGCTCGAGGCCCATCAGGCGCGTCACCATCTCGAGATGGGCCATCTCCTGATAGATCATGCGTGCACGGCCAAGTGCCTTCAGGTTGCTCTGATCGAGCTTGAAGGCTTTCTGGTAGCACTGCATCGCCTTGGCTTTGTCGAGGAACACGTCCTCGCAAGCGCGCGCGAGTTCGAAGTAAGCCGCGGACTGAGCCGCTTTGTCGGCGATAGCGCCGGCTTCGGCTTCGAGTTGGTCCACGACCGCGTTCCAATCTTCTACTTCTCGAAGGCGCTCTTTGATCCGCTGCGTGAGTTCCATGTGGCGCGCTATCCTTCGAGACTTACTGGGGAAATCCCCGTCTCGAGTTTGCTGGATATAACACGCCGTCGGTCCCTCCTTCAAACGGCCCGAATCTCGATTTCCGGCTGCGAAGAGCTGCGACTGCGTTCAGAGAACGCGGCCAACACCCACGAAGGGCCGTACATCTCGGATCACTCGAGAAATGGCGATGGAGCGACCGTAGAGGCCTCGGCCGCAGAACGCGCGAGCCTCGTCTCGACGGAGCTTCGCGAGCAACGGAACCGATGTAGGACGGTGGTGTACGTCCGCTCCCGTCCCTGGCCGAAGGCTCGCTCTACGCCGAAACCCGCGTCCGCGAACCTTCACCAAGACCCTCCGTGAACGGAGCCCGCAACGGCCGACGCCCGATCTCGATGTATGCCAGGTGTTCCTTCGAGAGAGCTGCCGAACGAGCGGCGCTCTCGATCGAAGGTGTCGAGCGGAGGACGAGCCGCACCCGAAGGCAGTTGGCCTTCGGCGAGCCCATCCGCCGCAAGAAACAGACGCCTAGATGACGTCTTGCATGCGCGCCATCGTGTCGTTGGCGGCTTTCTTGATGTCTTCGGGGACGTCTTGCCCAGCCTTGGTCAAGAACGCCTGAAGATTTTCGACGGCGTCTTTGCGCTGGCGGATTTCGGCGTACGCCATGCCGAGACCGAACAGAACGTCGGGGAGGTCGGGATCGATCGCCTTGGCCTTCTTCAGGGAGTCGATCGCCTCTTGCGGCTTGTTGAGCACCAACTGTGCACGACCGAGGCCGTTCCACATCTTCGCGTCCTTGTCGTTGACCTTCACGCCGGTCTCGAGCACGGCCTGCCCCACGTTGGCGTGACCGTAGTCGATGTACATGTTGCCGAGCGAGACGAACGCGGCGCTGTACGTCGGCTGCAACTCGATCGTGCGACGGAAGGCCGCGTCGGCGAGCTTGGGCTGGTCGAGCCGCTCGTACAGCACGCCCATGCGGTAGTGGGCCTTGTAGTGGTTCGGGTCGAGCTTCGTGGTCTCTTGGAACGCCTTGATCGCGTCCTGGTACTTCGCGTTCTTCTCGTTCGTCGAGATCCCGGTTTCGTCACCTTGCGACGCGAGCACCACGCCGAGCTGGTAGTTGTACTCCGACTGCACGGCCGGTTCGGACGCTGCCGCCCCGATCGCGTCCCGGAACGCCTTCTCGGCGTCGACCAAGCGGCTCTGCTTCAGCTTGATCTGACCGAGGGTGTAGTGGGCTTTGGCGTGCGAAGGATCGATCTCGATCGCTTCCTTGAGCGCCTGCTCCGCCTGCGAGGAGTTCCCTCGCTTGTGCAGCTCGATCCCTTCGTTCATCCGGTTGATCGACTGGACGCGCTGACGACTGGCAAAGTTGCAGCCGGGGGCCATGACGGCCATCGAGGTGACAATCGCAAACAGGGCGGCGTACTTACGCATCGGGAACCGTCTCTCCAAAACCGGGAACACGCGGATGGTATCTAGACGGTCCTCCCGTGACAAGCGTTCTTCCCGAGCTCGCGTTCGTTCGCGCCGCTTCGGAAGAGCTGTCTCGTTGCTCACCGTTCGCGCAATCGCTGAGCGACAGACCCGTTCGCGCGTCCCCCGAAACGCAACACGCAGAAACGCAAAAGCGGGGAGCAGCGTTTCCGCTGCACCCCGCTCTCCTTCGCGCGCGTGATCGAGGATCAGCCCGGCGACAGCACGAACGGATAGGTGACGACGACGTTGCCACCGCCTTGCGGTTTGGGGAACTTCCAGCGTTTCACCGCACTCGCAACGCAGTTCGCGACGTTCTTGTCCTTGATGGAGGACTGCTGGACGACCGCCACCGGCACCGACCCCGTGGGTCCGATCGTGAACTGGACGGCGACGCGGCCGTTCAAGTTCGGGTCGCGCACGAGGCCCTGGTTGTAGCAGTGGCGCACTTCGTTGATGTGCGCACGAACGACGCGACGGATGATGTCCTTGTCGAGTGCGCCCTTGACCTGCGCGGTCGCCTGACGGACCTGCGGGACGCGCTTGCCACGGCCGCCGAAGCCGGCACCCGAGCCACGGCCATAACCAGAGCCGGTACCACCGCCGCCGCCCTTGCCGATGAGGCCGACGTTGCCGAGACCGATGGTGCCTTCACCGGTACCACCGCCACCGCGGCCCGTACCGACCAGCCCGAGGCCACCGACGCCGAACGCCTCGCCGACCTCGGTTCCCGTCAAGCCGCCCCAGACGTCTTCGTCGTCGTTGCCGACCGCGAAGGCTCCGCCGAACGGCGAGGCGAGGAAGTGCCCGCTCTCGGCGGCCATCATGCCGAGAATACCGGCTTGCCGCGCCATCATGTCCGGGTCGAAGTTACGCGCCATCTGAGGCGTGGCGTCCTTCGGACCCTTCATCGCGTAGAGACCGGACTTCTGCTTGGAGGTGGGCTTGCCCATCTTGCCCTCCTCGCCCTTGTGACGCTGACCGGTTCCGCCGGCCTCGTCGTCCGAGTTCTCCTGTTCGGGCGGCGGCTCCTCTTCCGGAGTCTCGTCGGGCTGGTTCATGTAGCCGACGAAGCGGTTCTCCGCGAGCTGGTCGTCGAGGCTCATGTCGAGCGCGTCGTTCGGAATGAGGTGCGTCATCACGAGCAACGTGCCGAGCACCGCGAACGAGGCCGCGTTGTAGATCCAGAACGGCTTGTCCGTTTCCGACTTGGTCGCGATCGCCTTGCCCGGCGGGACCGAGTTCACGTGGAAGGTGAGGCCGTTGTAGTTGACCCGGCAATGCGCTCCCGGCGGGATCGGGAACGAGTAGCTCGAACCCATCGAGCCCGCGCGCCCCGTGCTCACCAGCTCCGCGAGCGTGAGCTTCTGGTTGTCCAGCGTCACGTCGCCGGTCATGCCCTGGGCGAAGTTCAACGTCGCTTCGCCATGCGTGCCGCCGCGTACGAGCGAGAACGCGGCCGAATCCGGCAGACCCGACACCGGGGTGTGGAACGTGACGTCGTGGCTCTCACCGATCGTGTAGCTCGGGATTCCACGGTCGCTCAGGCGTACGGCACCGATGCCCATCGGGACGAGCCCGAGGAACGCGAGCGCCATACCGATGCCACCCGTGCCCCAACCGGGGGTCTGCGGCGCCGGACGCCCCGCTTCACGAGCTTCCTCCACTTTCTTCGCGTGCTCCGCCCAATCGACCATCGCCGTGTCGTGGAGGAACAAGAAGCCGCCCACGGCCATCAACAGCGCGCCGGCACCGAAGAAGATCGGCGCCGTGTTGCTGCGGTTCGGCACCTGACCGACGTGCTGCACGTCGAGGACCGTGCGGCCGTAGATCGCCATGACCTCGACGACGTTCGTCCCGTCTTGACGCTCCACGTCGCTGACATCCACCTGCATCACCGGACGCTGAGCGGCCATGGAGGAGACACCAGCAGCCATCGGAGCCGCGGCCATCGCCATCGGCGCTGCCGCCATCGGAACCTGGGTCAGACCGGGGCTCACCGTGTGTCCCGTCTGGACCGGCGCGACGCCCATCGCCGGACCCTCCGCGAACTCCACGACCACGCGGTAGGGGCCGAACGCCAATTGATCGCCGTGGCGCAGCACGGCGTTCTTCTCGACCCGCTGGTTGTTCAGCATCGTCCCGGTCGAACTACCGAGGTCGATGACGCGGACATCGGAGCCCGAGACTTCGATCACCGCGTGCATTCGAGCGACGGAATCGTCTTCCAGGCAGAGATGAGAACTCTTGAGCTTCCCGATCTTGATGACGTCCTGGGACAGGGTCTTTTGGTCGACGAGTTGGTCGCCGAGGTAGATCTTGAGGTTCAGCGTCTGGGACATGGAGAGCGTCCTTGCGGGTACGTTCAGCGACCAGGACAGTCGTTGTAGGGGGAAGTTCCCGCGGGGTCGAAAATCGTGGCGAAATTCCTTCGGTAGCCCAACCTACGAGCGCTACACGTCGAGGGCGAGGCTGATGAGCTCGGGCAGGAAGTGTGGGCGGATGTTGATCAGGCTGGCGTGCTTCACGCGACCGCGAGCACCGATGTTGGCGCCGTCGGGGCTGAGGATCTCGCCATCGACGTTGTCGTCGTCGAAGTCGTACAAGGTGGTGTCGCCTTGTTTACCCACCATGGCGGCGGAGTCGGCGTCCGCTGGCTCTTGAGCCCAGGCAGTCGTGCTCAGGGCGAGGGTCGTCACAAACGAAATAGCGGAAATTGCGCGCATATCGACCTCGGAGTCACCCAAGACGGTGACCAATCCTTATCTTAGCTTCGAGCGAACCTCGTTGTAAATACTCCGACCGCTCCGTAAATCGAGCGATCGAGCTGAACCTGAAATGCGCGAGGCGACGCGGCCGGACACGCCGGTCACACGTCGCCTCGTGCTCGTCCGCGCTGCGACTACTTCGCGGCGGGAGCGTCTTTCTTCTCGGCGGCGGGCTTCTCCGCGGGCTTTTCTTCGGCCGCCGGCGGGGGTGCAGCCGAGCCCGCAGCCGCAGCCTTGGCCTTGCGCTCGAGCTCCAGGAGGCGCTTGCGCTCTTCTTCCTCTTGGCGCTTGGCTTCCTCTTCCATCTTCTTCGCCTCCGCTTCGAGCTTCTTCATCTCTTCGATGTCCTTGAAGAGCTGATTGATGTTCTCGATGCGGCTCTTGGCGTCGGCGACGGCGTCCTTGTACTCCGCCGCGCCGCCGGCCTTGCTGCTGAACTTCTCGAAGTAGCCCTTCGCGGTCTCGTAGGGCGTCTTCGAGAACTCCCCCTCTTGGGTGGCGGCGATGTGCTCCTGATAGAGGATGCCCAGGTTGTAGAGCGGCCGCGGATCCGCGCCGTTGATCTCCATCGCCTGCTTGAACGCAGCCTCCGCGTCCTTGTACTTCCGCAGGCCGCGTTCCGCGACGCCGAGACCGAGGTAGGTCTCGATGTTCTTCTTCTGGCGACCGTCCTTGAGCGCAGTCTTGAGGCTGGACTCGGCTTGCGCGTAATCGCGGAAACGCAGCGAAATCATCGCGATGTTCATGTTCGCATCGGCGTGATTCGGCTCGATCTGCGCCGCCTTCTTGAAGGCCTTCAGCGCGTCGACCTGGTTGTCGCGCTCCATCAAGAGCAACCCCTGAATGTTGAAGAGGTCCGAGCTCTCGACGTTCTCTTCCTTGAGGACGCGCATCGCTTGGTCGACGACGAGACCGGCGAGCAAGAGGTACGACTTGTCCTTGAGACGACCGCGGTCGTAGTAGAGCCGCGCGAGGTTCTCGTACGCGAGACGGTTCGAGGAGTCGACCGCGAGCACGGTCTGCAACTCGCGCTCGGCCTTCTCGAAGTCGTCCTGCTTGGGGCTGCTCGAGTACTCGTTGCGCAGCGCCGCCGCGAGGTTGTTGCGCGGCGCCGTGGTACGCGGGTTCGCCGCGACCGCGCGCTTGAAGTAGTCGAGCGCGGTGCTCTCCTGCTTCCGGTTCCAGTAGATGACGCCGAGGTTGTTGAACGCGAGGTCGAACTTCGGCTCCTTGGCGATGATCTGCTTGTAGATCTCCTCGGCTTTCCCGATGTCCTTGCACTCCTCCCAAACGGCTCCGGCGTTGAACCATGCGATCGTCATGGAGCTGCCGTAGTCCTTGTAGAGGTTGGCGAATTCGCGCGAGAAGCTCTCACATTGCGCCGCCGAGAGTGGTCCGCTCGCCTTCGCGGCGGTGTAGCGGTCCGCGACCTTCTTGAAGTCGGCCTTGGCTTCCGCCGAAGGCTTGGCGACCGAAGCATCGCCTCCGCCGCCGGCGCCTGGGTTGCGGCTGCCGCCCTTGTTCTTGCAAGCGCCGCCTGCGAACAAGGCGAGCGAGAGCGCCATCAGGCTGACGATTCGTTGAGTACGCATCGTTCGTTCTTCTTTCCGCTTCGAACCGAGGAGTTAGAAGCCTTCTTTCGAAGCGCCCTGCTCGGACTTGTTGGTGGTTGCGCTCTTCTTGAGCTTGGCTTTGGGCTGGTTCCCCTCGACGTCGGTCTGCACGCCAGCGATGTCGAGCCGGCTGTCGGTGTAGATCGAGCTCCCGAACAGTTCGTTGGTCGCGGGGAACTCCTCGGGGTTGCGCTGCTGCAGTTCTTCCTCGCACATGCGCGAGAACTCGTTGAAGAACTGGAACTCCGTGGAGCGCTGCAGGCAGTACGTGAAGGCGTCGAGCGCCCGCTTCTGCGGCACGGAGGCCTGATCGGCCAGGGCGTCGCAGTACGCGTAGTACTGGTCTTCGGTCTTGAACGAGCTCGGCACCTCGGCACGATAGAGCTGGTCGGCGAAGTTCTGCGACAAGACCGCGGTTCGTGCCGCGGCAGCGAGGATCCAGTAGGCGCTCTTGGAGTCCTTCACGGTCGCGTACTTCTCGGTCAGAGAAGTGGCGAGCTTGACCTTCTGCTCGAAGAACTTCTGGAACGCCGCCTTGGATTCGTCGCGCTTCTTGACCTGCTCCTTGTACTCCTTCTCCCACTTCGGGATGCCGGAGTCCTTCTTCCACTCCTCGACGGTGAAGTCGAGGCCGTCGGGGATGTTGATCGAGAGGTACTGCTCGTAGTCCTGGTCGGCGGAGTAGACCATCGCCATACCGACGGCGTTCTTGAAGTCCTCGATCCGTGCGGTGTCGTCCGCGGGCACGTTGCCGGCCTTGGGAGCGAGCTTCAGCGCGGACGAGAAGTAGGACTGCGCCTCTTTGGCCTTCTTCTGATCGCGCGCGTAGACCGTGATGATGCCCTGCGTCGGATTGCCGCAGTGCGTCGGGATCGACTTCTTCTTCTTGTTGCGGAACGCGTTGGCTTTCGTGCGCGTCTTCTCGCCGGCGGTCGCCTTCTTGCGCTCGATCGACATGCAGCTGTCGTAGAGCAGGGCCTTGCCGCACGCCTGGCGCCACAGGATCTGACCGATGGTCGCTTCCGCGACGACGCGGCGGTCCGCGCCTCCCTTTGCGCCGTAGCGGTTGATGTACTCACGCGCGTGCGCGAGCTTCTCGGCGTCGGAGTTCAGCAGGTCGTGCTTCGACCAGAAGATCTTCGCGGCCGTCTCCGGATCCTTCTTCCGGTAGAGCTCCTCGTACTTGCTCATGTCGACCTGGGCCTTCTGCTCTTCGCCCAGACCCAACCGGAACAAGTAGGCGTTCTGCAGCGCCTCCGGCGTGAACTTGTCCTTCGTGTACTTGTCGGCGAACTGCTCGTAACGATCGGCTGCCTTGGCGTAGTACGCGATCGCTTGGTAGTTCTGCCCGAGCTCCATCAGCGTCTGCTGATAGTGCTGGCTGTCGGGGTGCCGCTCGAGGAGCTCGTTGCGGCGGCGGATCGCCATACCGACGAGGTACGCGGCCTCGTAGCAACGTGCGGCGTTGAACAGCAGCGTGTCGGCGCGGTCGTGCGACTCGAAGTCGTTGTAGAGCTTCGAGAACTCGTCGGCGCACTTGCGGAAGCCCTCGGGGTCGCCTTGACGCCCCAGCTCCTGATAGGCCTCGGCCTTCTTCCAGCCGATGCCTGCGAGGTAGGTGGGCACCGCCGTACGCAGGCGCTCGGCTTCGGCGTGCTTCCAGAGCTTCATGCTCTGCATCTTGTTGGCCCACTCTTCGAGCTCTTCACCGGCCTTGACCGTCTGCTCGGGCGTGTTGCTCGTGTCCGTCCAGGCGATGACGAGCAAGTCGACCAGCATCTCCGCCGACCACGCGGCGTAGATCGAGCCGTCGAACTTCGTGATGAGGTCCTGGAGCATCGGCTTCGCATCCGCGAACTTGTTGTGCTCCATCATCAGCTTGGCGCGGTGATAAAGGATCTTCGGAAGCTCCTTGTCCGCCTGGTCTTTGACGTACTTCTGGTAGATGTCGTACGCCTTGAGCATCGCCTGCTCGTCGTCGGTGTACGGCGTCTCGGGGTAGTCGGAGGCGCGATCGGTCTTGGCGTCCTTGCTGGTGACCTTCTTCTTCTCGTCTTCGCGATAGACGCAGACGCCTTCGCTGTTGACCTTGCAGGCCTTGTTCTTGCCGCCCGTTTCGTCGTACTCGAGGGCGTTCTTCATCGCCAGCATCTGCGCATAGGCGGCGTCCTTCGTGTACTTGCCGTTGGGGTTGAGCTCCAACGTGTGGACGAACTCGTCGTGCGCCTCGCGGAACTTCTTGAGACCGAGCTTCTTCTCGTTCTGGTCCTTGCTGCTGTAGTTGTTGACGCCCTGCGCCCACAGCAGCTCGGCGTAGTAGTAGTTCATCTCGTAGGCGTCTTTGTCCTGCGGGAAGTACTTCGTGTACGCGCGATAGGCGTTCTCCGCGAGATCGTAGGTGTCGAGCTTGCGGGTCTTCTCCGCTTCGTCGTGCCACACGGTGGCCATCTGACGAACGGTGTCACGCGCTTCGTCGCGGCACTTCTTCTTGACCGCCTTGCTGTACTTGGAGTCCTTGTACTCCTCCCACATCGTGGCGAGACGATCGGTCTCCTTCCACTGGATCTCCTTGTTGTCGGTCGCGAGCGCGTTGACGACGATTCGCGACTGCCACTCGCAGCGCTGCTCGTCGCCCGGGAACTCCTCTTGCAGGTTCTTGTAGATGGCGCTCGACTCGACGTACATACCTTCGCCGAAGTAGCCGACCGCCAAGAGCTCCATCATCTTGCGGTCCATGTCTTCGTCCTTCTTGGGGCCGTTGCCGACCTTGCGGAAGAACGCGAGCGCCTGCGAGGGCTTGCCGCTGTGGATGTAGGCCTTGACGAGGTCACGACGAGCATCGCGACGGAGCTGCTTGGCGTTGGCTTCGTTGCCCGCCTTGCCCGCGAGCGTCGCACCGATCGTCTCGACGAACTTGTTGAGACTCTCGCGGTACTGCGGCTCGGCCGTGCCGATCGGGTTGAGATAGCACCACGCCATCTTGTAGAGGGCGTAGGCGTAGACCGGGCTGTCTTTGTAGCCGTCGACGATCTTCTGATAGAGCTTGAGCGCGTCGGGGATCTGGTTGTTGGCGAACTTGAAGTCCGCGAAGCTGAGGTACGCGTTCGGGATGTACTTGCTCGTCGGGTACTCGCGGATGAGACGCAGGTAGGCTTCCTGCATCTCGGCCTCGCGCTTGAGCTGCCCGAGTTCGAACGCGTAGAAGTAGATCGCTTCGTCGAGGCGCTTGTACTTGGCGAAGGTCGGCTTGGTGACGAGGAACTGATAGACCTTGACGGCCTCTTCGCTCGCCTTCTTGGCCTTCTGCTCGAACGCCTTCTGGCGCTGCTTGAGCTGATTGACCTCCGCCGTGTTCTTGGCGTCTTCCGCTTGGTAGATCTTCTCGTAGAGCGCTCCGGCTTGGCGCTCGAAGTAGGCCTTCTTGTCGAGATGGTGGTCGGCGAGGCGGAACAAGTAGTCGGGGTATTCCGCATCCGTGGCTTCCGACGCCTTGATCAGCTTGGTCAGCTGCACGATCTGCTGATCGGCGATCTCCTCCGAGACGGCCTCCTTCTGGCGGGCGAACTCGTCCGCCGACATCATGTCGACGCCTTTCTTCTTGTCGCGCTCGGCCTCCTGCTGTGCCGCCTTGAACTTGGTGTCCAAGGTGCTCTTCGCCGCGATCTTGCCGGACTTGCGGGTGTAGCGAACCGAGGTGTCGCCCGCGGGAGCGGCATCCTGCGCCGAGGCGGTCGCAGGTACCGCGAGCAGCACGGCCCCGAGCGCTCCGCACAGGATGCCCGCCGTGAGCGGCGACATCCGGAGCGGCGACGGGCGCATACGATTTCGACCGTGGGTCTTGGGATTGCTGGACGTCATGGACCTCTACCTCTCGTGGCCGCACGGGGTCGGCCGGCTCCGAAGAGCGCTTTTGAACTTGTGTCGAAGGAGGCCGAAATGGCCGAAAGGGCCGGTCTAGCCGGCCATGAAGTCAACAAGGATCGGCGGGGCTGCGCGCCAGCCCCTCACCGCGCTACTCCGTGCAAAGACTCGTCACTTTGTAACGGTAGTAACCGAGCTCATCCTGCCAGTACTCACCGTTGTAGTTGTAGATCTCGTGCTCGGAATCGATTTTGGGCTTCTGGGGTTTGGGCGGCGTGGTTTCCAGGGTCTTCTGCTCGCGCCGCTTCGCCAGAATCTCGTACTCGACCTTGATCATCTCTTTGTTGAGATCCTTGATCTCCTTGATCTGGGCGGTGAGACGGGCGCGTGCTTCTGCGCCGGCGCGCTCGCGAGCGGCGGACGAGGCCAAATCGAGGTCTTCCGCGACACGCTCTCCGGAACCGGAGCTCTTGAACGTGGAGCTCATCGCCTCGAACTCTTCCTTCTCGCGCTCGAGCTCTTCGACGTAAGCGAAGTACTTGTTCAGCGTCTTGTCTTGCAGCGCCTTCTGCGCGACTTGCTCGACGAACGGGTCGAGGTCCGACTCTTCGCGCAGGATCTTCGAAGCGAGCTCGTAGAGCTGGAAGTCTTCGGGCGCCTGGTCGAGGATCGCCTTCAACTGCTCCATGGTCGCCGGATAGCGGCGGTTGAACTCGTCCACGGTGCGCTTGGCCGAGTCATAACGACAGTTGAAGTAGAACGTCACCGCCTTCAACTTGAGCGCGTCCGGGTAGAGGTAGTCCTCGAAGAACGGCGCGTTCAAGGTGTGCACGTAACCGAGCGTGCGCTGGTAGTGGCGGTTGGCGTTGGCGTCGTCGATTTCGACCTTACGGAACTCCGCCCACGCGGCCCAGTGCACCGCGTCGAGGAAGTACTTGGAGTCGATGTTGATGCGGTCGAGATATTTGACCGACATGTCGAACTTGCCGACCATGTAGAAGATGTTCGCGAGTCCGAGCGCCGCGAGGTGCTCGTACTGCCGCATCTCGTCGGCGAAGGTCAGCTCGACGCTCGTCAACGCGCGACGGCGGCTCGTCTTCTTGCGCGTCCGCTTGGCCTGACGATCTTTCTTCTTCTGCTTGCGCCCCTCGGACTCCTGCAGCTCGAGCGAGCGACGCAGGACGTTCTTGAACGCGTCGACGGCGGGTTCCCCCTTGAACTCGCGCGTATAGGCGACGCCGAGGAAGAACTGCGCCGGGATGTAGTAGTCGCTGTTGTTGGGGACTTGCCCGAGCAGCACGATGCCCTGCGCGAGGTCACCCTTCTGGTAGAAGAAGCGACCGAGCAGGTAGTAGAGCTCGTCGCGGACCTCGTCGAAGTCCGAGTCTTCGAGGTCGGTCGGTTTGTAGGTACCGATCTTCTGGAGCACCTCGGCGCCTTCGGGCAGCTCGCGGCTGAGCGACGCGAGCCACGGGAGCGTGAGCTTGTGGAACGGGTGCGCCGGTCCCTGCTGCACGATCTCGTCGAAGATGCTGAGCGAAGCGGAAAAGAACCCCAGCTTGTAGAGCGTCTTGCCCAGCCAGAACTGCGCGCGGGGCTGGTCTCCGCCGACTTTGCCCTTGTAGATGTCGTAGAAGAGGATGGCCGCGGCTTCGTAGTTCTCCGCCTTGTACAGCTGCTCCCCTTGCTCGTTGCCGCCGCCCGAAGGCGCCGAGGCAGCAGCGGGTGCAGCCGGGCCATCTTGCGCGTAGGCGAGTGCGGAAGAAGAGCTGCCCAAGAAGAGGGCCAGCATGACGGAGATGGGGAGAAGCGTGCGCCGACGCAAGGAGCTGGACATGTGCTTCGGGTCCTGGAGATGGGCGGGGGCCCGGTGCGTTCGCGGACCGAGAGCCCGGTGCCGAGTCACTTCGCGAAATGCTGAATCGTGGAGGATGCAAGCCCAGCGGGTGAGCGTTGCAATAGGACGGCTAGGGACATTACCAGCGGCTGCATCGCGCCCGCAAGGGCCGGTCGACGCCCGACCGGGCGCCTCCTCCGTCCTCGATGTTGCCGTGGATCCGCGAAAAGGGAGGTCAAACCGCCAGTTTCACGCGGGAGCGCGACCCGAGTTCCCGACATTCGTTCGTCGCTTTCTCGAGCCGGATCGGCTCCTCGGGCGGGCGCGACGTTGTCAACGAAAGCTGTTTCACACGGCGATCACGGAGCGCTTGCAGGGGTGCTCGGGGCCCGAACGACCGAGGCGTTGAACCCAGGCGCCGTCGCCTCGACGCGGGTGGCCGATCCGCGAGCCTACCTGCGCCCACCCGCGCGAAGCGGCCGCCAAAGCGCCGGTGCTGCGCGATCGTTCGCGAAAAAAGCGCGAAGGCGAGTGCTTGACCGGTAGGCTCGGACGTGTACGATGACGCGAGTTTTCCGGGGGCTGCCCCAATGCGCGCGGCCCCTTCGTTGAACCGGTTTCAGCGGGCCCACCCCGCACCCAAGAGCATCGTTCATGCAACAGCAGATTTTTTCGGCTTGGCGTGCCTTCACCGCTCGAACCCTCGGCATCGCAGCGGCCGTGTTGATCGTGGCGGGGTGTTCGCGAGGAGACGTCGGAGCACCGTGCCACCACGGTCAGATCGAGCCCCCCAGCAGCCAGCTCATCACCTTCCCTGCGACGAGCTGCGATCAGCTGCTGTGTATCTACGGTGACGAGGAAGAGGCGCCGAGCATCGACTGTACCCCCGGAGACGACGACGACTGCAACCCTGACAAGACCGTGCGCAAGTTCGAGTGCATCCCGAACACCGCCGGTACCGGTGGTGTCTGCCGCTTGCGCCCGGACTACGTGCTGCGCCGTTCGATGTGCTCGAAGAAGTGCAACTCGGATGCCGACTGCAACAACAGCGGCGTCGGGAATCGCGTCGTCGTCGACGACACCAACTGCGGCTCCGGCTTCGCCTGCGCGATCGTCCAGACGCTCGGGAGCTTGTGCTGCCAGGGGATGTGCATCTGCAAGGACGACCTCGGGCAGAACGACGAAGTCGCGGATGCGTGCGCTGCAGGAACCCAGGAGGGGTGCTGCGTCCCCGTTGCCGGCGAAGACGACGACGGCTTCATGAAGTCCCCGGCTTGCGGTGGTGGACGCGACTGATCTCCGGCGTCGGAACGATCGTGAAAAAGGGAGCGGACCGCGAGGTCGCTCCTTTTTTTTGCGTTCGGTGCCCGGCGAGGTTGATCCACTCGAGAACGCGTCTTCGATCCATTCGAGATCGCGCACGCTCGCGCCGTCGGTGACCACACCGACGACGTCGAAGCGCACGGGAACGCGCTCCCAGAGCCCCCGCTGGACGAGCCAAGCCGTCGCCGCGCGGATGAGCCGGGTCTGCTTCGCACGGCCGATCGTCTCGATCGGCGTGCCGCATTCCGTGGTGCTGCGACTGCGAACCTCGACGAACACGATGATCTCTTCGGCGCCACGAGGGTCGAGCGCCACGAGGTCGAGCTCAGCCGCAGCGAGCTCGACGTTCCGTGCGAGGATTTGCAGCCCATGGCGCTCGAGGTGTTCCCCCACGAGCACCTCGACGGCTCGTCCGCGTGCGCGAGACGAGCCGGGGTCGGTCATTCGCCCTGCTGCGCCGGCGCGTCGTCACCCGACGGCTCCGATTCGGAGCTGAGCGCGAGCGCGGAGCCGTAGTCGCCGAGCTTCGACTTGATGCGGGCCGCGTTGCCCCGAAGGTTGCGCAGGTAGTAGAGCTTCGCGCGCCGCACCTTGCCACGGCTGACGAGGTCGACCTTCACGACCAGCGGCGAGTTCTCGGGCCACACGCGCTCGACGCCCACGCCGTGGGAGCTCGAGACCTTGCGGATCGTGAACGATCCACGGCCGCCGCCGCGCTTGCGATGGATGCAGACGCCTTCGAAGATCTGCAGGCGTTCCTTGCCGCCTTCCGAGATCAGCGCGTGCACCTTCACGGTGTCGCCGGGCCGAAACGGAGGCAAGTCCTTGCGGCCGTAGGCTCGTTCGATGGCTTCGATGGTCGGAACGCTGTTGCTCATGACACTATCCAGGAAAGAAAGTCCGGGGCCGAGTTGCGAGCTCATCGCGTCTGGAGGTCGGCGAGAGCGTGCTCGACCCAGTCGCCGAGCTGCGACGGCGGGCGCGAAGCGTCTGCGATCGCGAGCCCGGTTGCAAGCCCTTCCGTGTTGCTTTTCTCGTGCACGGGCGGCGCCATGGCCTCGCGCATTGGCGCGAAGGTCGCGTACGGCCAGCCGGCTGCCGCCGAGGGTGCGGGTTCGGGCAAACTGGGCAGCCCGAACACGACGGCACCGGGGCGACGGCCTTCGCTGTGCAGCGTGAGGTAGTCCCACACCCCGGCCCCCTGCCGCAGCGCCGGGCCCTCCGAACACAACTCGACCCACCAGGGATCGCCCCCGTGCGCCCGCCGCAACCGCCGGCGTAGATCCGTCCGAGCGCGCGTCGCCGTGACCTCGAGGCGCGATCCCGCCGCGTCCTGCCAGGCGCGCAGCCGTTCGCGTGCGGGCTGCCAGAGCACGACGCCGGCCAACCCGCGCCGGACGGCAACCTCGACCAGGGCGAGGTCGCCCTGGTGAACCGGCGGCACGAGCAGGTACGCCGGGACCGCGGGGGCCGGTCGAACGGGACGCAGCTCCGGCCGGATCTGCCACGTGCGCGCGACGGCCTGCTGCAGCCGCCACGCTTCGATGGCGGCGTGATTCCCGGCCTGCAGGACCTCCGGCACCGCGTGCCCACGGAACGACGGCGGCCGCGTGTACTGCGGATGCTCGAGCAGGAGGCCGCGTTCGGCGGGCGAGAAGCTCTCCTGCACGGCGGACGCAGGGTTGCCGAGGACGCCTTCGGCCAGGCGCGACACGGCCTCGATGACGACCAGGGCTGCCACCTCGCCGCCGCCGAGCACGAAGTCCCCGATCGAGAAACACTCGTCGACGAAGTGCTCACGCACGCGATCGTCGATGCCTTCGTAGCGCCCGCACAGCAGGCCGATGCGAGGCATGCGAGCGAGGCGATGGGCAGCGGCTTGGTCGAAGCGCGGTGCCGAAGGCGTCAAGAGGACGGTGTGGAACGCCCCTCGTGTGGCGCGCACCTGCTCGAGGGCGGCGACGACCGGCTCGGGCTTGATCACCATGCCCGCCCCGCCGCCGAACGGTGCGTCGTCGACGGTGCGGTGCCGATCGTGGGTGAAGTCACGGTAGTTCGTGCAGAACACACGCACGAGCTCGCGCTCCACTGCCTTGCCGAGCAACCCGGTGGCGACGAACCCCGAGATCGCTTCCGGGAACAGGGTGAAGACCTCGAAGGTCAGGCTCATGACTCGTCCTCGAGCTCCTCGGGCAACATCCCGAGCGGGAGCTCGACGACCACGCGCTCCGGCGCGACTTCGCGGACGAACCCCGGCAACGCGGGAAACAGCCATCGCTCGGCCCGCCCCTCGGCGTTGCGCCACTCGACCTCGAACAGGTCCTGCGCACCGTTGCTCATCAATCCGACGATCGTGCCCAGTGCGACGCTGCTGCCGTCGTCGCGCAGACGCACGACTCGGCGCCCGATCGCGTCGGCGAGGTAGTACTCGTCCTCTGCGAGCTCCGGCAGCGCGGCGCGGTCGACCCAGAGCGTGGAGCCTTTGAGCGCCTCCGCGTCGTCGCGATCGCGGAGCTCCGCGAAGCGGACGCGCAGTCGCCCGGCACGACCCGGAACCTCGGCGCACTCGACCACTTCGAGCCAGCGTTCCGGCCCCGCGGCGTCGCGCGGGCCCACGCCGATCCGGCGAGCGGCGGCGAGGGCTCGGGATTCCGGATCGTGGAGCTGGACGTAGACGGCGCCTCGAACGCCGTGGGGGCTGCTCACGAAGCCCACCTCGAGGACGTCGCTCGAGTCGACCACGCCGCGACTACTCCAAGATTTCCAGATCGGCGCGCTTCCGCAGCTTGGAGGAAGCGGCGCTGAGGATCGCACGCATCGCTTTGACGGTGCGCCCCTGCTTGCCGATGGCCTTGCCGAGGTCTTCCTTGGCGGCCTTCAGCTCGAGCACGATCGTCTGCTCACCCGAGATCTCGGAGACTTCGACCTGGTCGGGGTGATCGACGAGCGCACGAGCAACAAACTCGATGAGTTCCTTGAGCGAGATCGATGACATCGGTGGATGGGCTCCGGACGGGGAACAGAGAGGCGAGAACGAGCAGAGAGGGAAGCGAGCCGCCGAAGCCAAAGACGCAACGTGTGACCCAGGGATGCGAGGGTCACCGGCCTAAAGAGGCTTCGCTTGCATACCCTAGCATCCCACACCACCCACGACTCGGCAAAACGGCGCGAAGCCCCGCAGATCGCGCCAGCCCATGCCGAGCGACCGCCTACGCGCGTGTCGGAGCCACGGCCGCGCCTTTCGGCAGCCGTGGGCGCGAGACGGCGCTGGTTCGGTCGATCGACCGTGCACCCACCCGAGTGGGAAACGGCGGAGCTGCAGCCCCGGAGGCGCCTTTCAGGACGCCGGACGCGTTTCGGTTTTCAGCAGCCGCTTCACGGTTTCGGTCGGTTGAGCCCCGACGCCGAGCCAATAGTCCACGCGGGATTGGTTCAGGTGAACCTCCGACGGGTTCTTGGTGGGGTCGTAGGTCCCGAGCTTCTCCAGGAAGCGGCCATCACGGGGAGCCCGCGCATCCGCGGCGACGATGCGATAGAAAGGACGCTTCTTCGCCCCAGTACGAGCAAGCCTGATCTTGACGGCCATGAATTCAATGTCCTCGAAAAAGGGTGGGCGAACCTAGCCCCCCCGCGAGC
>Ga0079224_100004660_pt1 | contig 17831 bp, 15 predicted proteins | sample Stecom2015_FD_80414 | JGI IMG/M metagenome (GOLD analysis project Ga0079224, IMG submission 80414) | Agricultural soil microbial communities from Utah to study Nitrogen management - Steer compost 2015 | ecosystem: Environmental > Terrestrial > Soil > Agricultural land | place: USA: Utah...
CGCGCAGGTGCCGGCCGAGATCGCGGAAGCAGGTCTCGTGGACGCGGACCCGGCCGAGCACCGCCCTGAACCGGAGTTCGAGCCGGACGTCTCCTCGGAGGTCGCCCGGCCGGAGCCGCTGGCCGAGCCGGCTCCCGAGTCCGAGCCGTCGCCTGCCGCCCCGACCGAGGCCGAGGAGCCCGCCATGGAGACACCGGTCCGGCCGCGGGAGCCCGAAGCCTCGCTGCCGCGCCGTCGCACGCGTGCGCAGGAGGCGGCGCGTGGAGCCGGCGAACCGGCACCGGACGAACGGGAGACCGAGGAGATCCGGCTGCCCACACGCCCGCCGCGGCTGCGTTCGGCGGCCCCGCCGCGGGACGAGCCGACGACGGAGGAACTGCCCCGGGTCGTCGGCTCCCAGCACGAGATGCCGCCCGAGCCAGCCCGACCCGCCGAGCCGGCCGACCCCGAATCGAGGCCCGAATCGAGGCCCGAACCAAGGCCCGAATCGAGGCCGGAACCCGAGCCCTGGGCCGAGCTCGGGACCGAGCACCACTCCGAGCTGGGCCGTGATGCGGATGCCGGCCGGGCCGCGACCGCACCTCGGGGTGTCGCCGAGCCCGCCCGCGTGCGCCCCAGCAGGGAGCCCGAACCGGACCCGGCCGAGCAGACCGACGTCTCCGGATGGGGGCCGGGCCCCACCTGGCCCATGCGGGACGACGACGAGCGTTCCCGCGGTGGCGCCGAGCAGCCGGACAGCCGTGCCGCCGCGCAGGCCGCTCGGCCACCCGCACCTGCGCAGCAGGACCCTGCGCGCCAGGACGAGGGCCGGCCCGCGGACGACGACCCGGACGACCCGGACGGCGTGGACGCGCCGACCGACCGGATGGCCGCCTACCAGCGGCTGGTCACGCGCTGGTTCGATCCCGACGCCGAGGTGCAGGACTGGTTGTCGGAGGTCGCGGCAGTCACCCCCACCGGTGACCACAGCCAGGAACACCGCGGCGAGCGGAACGGGTCGGTCCCGGGTCGGGCCACCGACGGCCGCACGCAGCAGGCCTCTCGCGCCGACCGTGCAGCCGCCGACCGCGTAGCCGACCGTGGCCCGGCCGAAGGCCTCCCCGCGAACGACACATCCGCGAACGACACATCCGCGAACGGCGCGGCCGCGAACGGGGTTCCGGCGACCGGCACCCCGGCCGGCGCGGGCGACGACATCCACCCACGTCCCGCGGCCGACGATCCGACGTCGATCGACCGCTCACCCGAGGCGATCCGCAGGCGAATGGCGAGCCTGCAACAGGGCACGGCCCAGGGCCGGCACGCCAGGAGCCGCTGACGGTTCACGTGTCGGCGGTCGTCAGCTCCGAATCCGCCGAACCGGCCGAATCTGCCGAACCCTCACCCGCCTGCTCGGCCTCGGCGGTGCGCTGTGCACGGGGGCTCTGCAGCAGACGGGCCACCTCGCCGCGCAGAGCGACGAATCGTTCGGACTCCCGCGTGGTGATCTGATCGCGCTCGGCCGGCAGGTCGATCGACAGGTCCGCAACGATCGAGGCGGGCGACTTCGACAGCACCAGCACACGGTCGGCGAGGTAGACGCTCTCGTCGATGTCGTGGGTGACCAGCAGGATCGTGCTGCCCAGGTCGCGCTGCACGGTGCGGGTCAGGTCCTCGAGCTCGCCGCGGGTCTGCGCATCGACGGAGGCGAACGGCTCGTCCATGAGCAACAGGGCGGGCCTGCCGACGAGCGCGCGGGCGATCGACACGCGCTGCTGCATGCCGCCCGAGAGCTGCCACGGGAACTTCTTGCCGACACCCGCCAGCCCGACCGCCTCGAGCACCTCGGCGGCACGCCGGGTGCGTTCCGCCTTCGACACCTTCTGCCAGCGCAGCGGGAACTCGACGTTCTTCGCCACGGTCAGCCACGGGAACAGCGAGCGGCTGTAGTCCTGGAACACCACGGCGAGGTCGTCGGGCACTCCGGACACCTCGTCGCCGTGCAGCCGCACGGAACCGCCTGTCGCCTCGATGAGCCCGGATATGCAGCGCAACAGGGTGGACTTGCCGCATCCGGACGGGCCGACGATGCACGCCAGCTGTCCGGCCTCGATGGAGAACGTCAGGTCCTGCACGGCGACGTGCGCGCGCTCGCCCTGTCCGTACTGGTGGGTGAGCCCGGAAACCTCGAGCATGGTCGACACGGTCGGCCTCCTACGGGATGTGTCGAGCGGTGGGTCGGACAGCCGTGGGTCAGACAGCGGTGGGTCAGACAGCGGTGGGTCAGACATCGTCGCCCCGACCGGGTTGCCAGCCGAGGACGAGCCGTTCGATCGCGAGCAGCAGTGTGTTGAGCAGGTAGCCGATCGCGCCCAGCATCAGCACCCAGGCCCACATCACGGCATATTCGGAGTTCAGCTGCGAGGCCGCAAGTTCCTTGCCGATGCCGCTGCTGCTGACGATCTCGGCCACGACCATCAGCAGGATCGCGATCGACAGGCTCAGCCGCAGGCCCGCGAAGATCTTCGGCATCGCGGCAGGCAGCACGATCATGCCGATCCAGTACCGCCGCGGGGTGCCCAGGCTGCGGGCGGTGTCGACCTTCACCGAGTCGACCGACCGCACACCGTCCACCGTGTTGATCACGATCGGCCACAGTGTGGAGAACACGATCGCCGCGATGCGCATGTCCGGACCGGCGCCGAACAGCACGATGAACACGGGCATCAACGTCACCGGCGGGATCGACCGGAAGAACGAGATCAGCGCCCCGAAGTAGTCCATCGCCCACGGCGACCTGCCCAGCGCGGTGCCGATCACCACGCCCACCATCGAGGCGAGCGCCCACGAACCGAGCGCGAGCAGCAGGCTCGGCAGGATGGCGTCGAACACCGCGTCGCCGAGGAACAGGTGCGAGGCCGGACCGGACAGCAGCAGGTCGACGGCGGCCCCGAGGATCTCGGTCATCCGCGGGAAGTAGAAGCTGTCGGCCGCGCCCGCGACCAACTCCCACGTCACGAGCGCGACCACGAAGACCGACCAGGTCATCGCGGTCGAACCGAGGAGCGCCCGGGCGCGGTTCGACCGCGTCGGTGTCGTCGTGGCCATCACGCGGCCCTTTCCTCTGCGTCGGCCCAGCGGAACAGCCGCCTGCCGGTCGCCTCGAGCGCGGCGTTGATGCCCCATCCGGCCAGGCCCGCGAGCACGGTGCCCGCCATGACCTGGTCGAGGTATCCGCCGTTCTGGCCCATCATCAGGATGAATCTGCCCAGCCCGATCTCTGAGCCCGCGATGTACTCGACGCTGATCACCGCGATGAGCGCGATCGAGGCCGACACGCGGATGCCGGTGAAAATGAACGGCGCGGCGTGGGGCAGCGCCACCCAGGTGAGCATCTGCCTGCGGTTGGTGCCGGACGCGCGGGCCGAGTCGAGCAGCACCGGGTCGATCTCACCGAAGGCGTAGACGGTGTTGAACAGGATCGGCCACACCGCGGCGTACACGGCGAGCGTGATCTTGGCGTCCGGTCCGCTGCCGATGGTCACCATGACGAGCGGGATCAGGGCGACCGCCGGGATGGGGCGCAGGAACTCGATGAGTGCGCGGCTCGCGGACTGCAGCACCGGCACGTTGCCGAGCACGAGCCCGAGCGGTACGCCGATGAGGATCGCGATGCCGAGCGCCAGCAGCCACGCCAGCAGGGTCGCGATCACGTCGCGCAGGAATCCCTCGTCGCCGAGCAGGTCGACGAGCGCGAGCGCGACGTCGCTGACCGGCGGGATCCAGTGGGCGGGCAGCAGACCGGCCTGCACGGCGAACTCCCAGACGAGGAAGAACCCGAGCAGGCCGGTCAGACTTTTCGCGAATGTGCCCACGCCGTTACTCGGAGGCCGAGTCGTCCGACGTGTCCGGAGCGATGATCATGTCCTTGACGTCGATCTTCTTGGAGATCGCGTCGCGTTCGAGCATGAGGTCCGGAACCCGCTGGATGCGCTCGGGGTCGAGGCTGCTCTCGAAGGTCAGCAGCGTCGTGAGCGGTGCGAGGTCCTTCTCGATCTTGGCGTGCTCGACGAGCAGCGGGTCGATGACCTTGGTGCGGTCGGCGGTCTCGGCCTCGTCGCTGGCCTTGACCATGGCGCGCTGGAAGGCGGCGACCGTCTTGGGGTTCTCCTTGGCGAACTCGGCGGTCGTGCCGTAGCCGGCCATCGGAAGGTCCTTCAGCGGGCCGGTCATCGGGTCCCACCGTGCCTCGGCGCCGAAGTTCTGCTGGTTCATGGCGATGAACGGGTCGGGCATGAACGCGGCGTCGAGGTCGCCCTTCTCGAGCAGTGCGGCCATGTCACCGAAGCCCATGTGCTGCCAGTTGACCTTCTCGAGGTCGACGTCGTTGGTCTCGGCCCACGCCTTGGTGAGGATGTCGGCCAGCGTGCCCTCTGGCGTGACGCCGACCTTCTTGCCCTCGAGGTCCTTCGGGTCCTCGAGCTGCGAGTTCTTGGGCACCATGATCGCGTTGGACTTGGGCGCCGCGGACGAGGCGTCCGCGATCAGCTTGAGGTCCATCGAGCCCTTGTCCTGCTCGGCGAAGAAGCCGGTGTAGCCCGAGTAGATGATGTCGGCCTCGCCGCTCTGCAGCTTGGCGAAGCCCTTGTCCGCGCTGTCCACGAGGACCGGGTTGACCTCGAGACCCTCGTCGGAGAAGTAACCCTTCTCGTTGGCGAGGTGGAACGCGGCGAGGTCGATGGTGCCCTGGATCGACACGTTGATCTTGGACTTCTCGACCTGGGCGTTGCCACTGTCCTCATCGTCGGAGCCACCGAGCAGCCCGCAACCACTGATCGAGGCGAACACGGCGAGGCCGGCGGCGAGTGCGGTCAGGCGCCGGCCGCGGCGTAATGATGGACGCAAGGCAACTCCTCGTGGGACTGGACATTCGCGGTTGGATGCGACCGGCCTGCCACGATCCAGTTGTTCGGACCTGCGGCCTCCCGGGCGGCGGTCCCACTGTATTAACCGCGCAAAGCGATCACAACGGGTGCTCAACACGAAAGGATGGGTGGCGCAGGTCACCCTCCCGGCAGCGAGTTGGATTATGAAACACTACGGACGGTGTTCTCGCTGCTCGAGTTCACAGAGGTAGAAGTGAACGCTTAGTAACAGGATGGTGGGTTTCGTCCACTTCTGAGCTAAGAGGGTTACGTGTTCACGGGACGTTCGCTACTCTCTGCCTCTACTTACTCGGGAATCGGGTTCCACGCTCACTGAACTGAGTGTCGAACAGTGTCGAGGGGTGGATTCCCGCGACGGGATGAAGACCGTCGTCAGGTGTCAGCGCCTCGGCGGATGGGACGAGCACTCATCCGGGGGCGTGGTGGCCGGCGCGTGCACTCACGGCAGCCGGCGATCGGTCCGGCGACCGATCGCCATCGGTGTGGCTGGCGGCTCGGTACCCGGGGCCGGCACGAGAAGGTCCCGGTCGGGATGGCCAATCGGTAGGAGTCGCAGGGCTCGAACTTTGGGAGTGTGCTCGTAGTGCTCGACGAGAAGGCGGAGGAAGGGCAGGCCGGCGGCGACGGCCCCCAAGGCCCGGCCGCCGAGGCGGCCGCCTCCCCGTCGACCCGCGAAGGGTCCGGTAACGGCGGCTCCGGACGCGGCCTGCGCAACTGGCGGCTCCGATCGAAGCTCGCACTGATCCTCATCATCCCGACGATCACCGCGCTCGTGCTCGGTGCCCTGCGGGTGTACGAATCGCTGGACCGTGCCGACCAGCTCCGCCAGACCGCGGACCAGGTGCAGCTCGCCGACCAGATCAGCAACGTCGCGCACCACCTCCAGAGCGAACGCGAACTCGCCGTGCTCAAGCTGGGTGCTCCCAACCCCAACGACGCGCGCAGGGCGGGCCTGTTCGAGGCGCAGGTGGAACAGACCGACCGCGCCGTCACCCGACTGGGTGGAATGGCGTCCGACCTCACCGTCGACGACCCGGCGATGCAGGCCCGCTACGAAGCGGGTGTCGGCAGGCTCGAGGCCCTCGACTCGATGCGCCAGGCGGTCTCCGAGGGGCAGATGACCCCGCGGACGCTCCTCGACCGTTACTCCCTGCTCATCACCACGCTGGTGCAGCTCGACCGTGAGGTCACCACGGCGATCAGCGACCAGGAACTGCTCCGCGACAGCAACGCGATCCACGCGCTGTCCGAGGCGAAGGAGTACATCTCCCTCGAAGGCGCGATCGTCTCGCTCGCCGCCCAGTCCGGCGACTTCCCGCAGTACCTGCTCGACGACGCCAAGAACGCCACGGCGAGCGGCGACTCCGCGATCGACGACTTCCACGCCTACGCCTCGCTGGAACAGCGGCAGTTCTTCACCGACACCGTCGCGGGCACCGAGCTCGACCGCAGGCAGGTGCAGCGTGACCAGGCCTACGCCCGCGTCGAGCGTGGCGAGCCGCCGGCACTGAACGAGCAGGAGTTCACGAACGACGTCTCGGTCTCCCGCGACAAGTACCGCGAGGCCGAGTCGGGTCTGCTCGACGAACTCGAGTCGGAGTCGGCGGGGCTGGCCGACTCGGCGACCTTCTCGGCCTGGCGCGACGCGGCCATCGTCGCGGTCGCCCTCATCGCCGCACTGGCGTTCATGCTGTGGGTGTCGCGCCTGATGCTCGCGCCGCTGCGCACCCTGCGGGAGAATGCGCTCGAGGTGGCGTACGTCCGGCTGCCGGAAACGGTCCGCCGGATCCTGGCCGACCCGAACCCGATGGAGGCCTCACGGCAGGCGATCTCCCCGGTGCCGGTCGAGACCAAGGAGGAGATCGGCGAAGTCGCCCGGTCGTTCGACGTGGTGCACGAACGCGCCGTCCGCATGGCCGCCGAACAGGCCCTCCTGCGCGAGAACGTCAACGGCATCTTCGTCAACCTCTCGCGGCGCAGCCAGCGCCTCGTGGAGCGCCAGCTCGGCGTCATCGACAACCTCGAGTCCGACGAGCAGGACCCGGACCAGCTGGCGCACCTGTTCGAGCTCGACCACCTCGCCACCCGGCTCCGGCGCAACGGCGAGAGCCTGCTGGTGCTCTCGGGTGCCGGCCTGTCGAAGTCGATGACCAAGCCGGTGCCCGCCGCCGACGTCGTGGGTGCGTCGGTGTCGGAGATCGAGCAGTACGCGCGGGTCGAGGTCGGCGGCGTTCCGGACGTGGCCGTGCACGGGCGCGCCGTCAACGACCTGGTGCACCTGCTGGCCGAGCTGCTCGACAACGCCACCTACTTCTCCGAGCCCGACACGAGGATCAGCGTGCGGGCCGCGGTGACGCGCAAACGTTCGCTCGCCATCCAGATCACCGACCGTGGTGTGGGCATGAGCGAGCAGCAGTTCGCCGAGGCCAACGAACGGCTCGCCGACCCGCCGGACCTCGACGTGTCCGTGACCAGGCGCATGGGCCTGTATGTGGTGGCCCGCCTCGCCCAGCGGCACGGCATCGACGTGCGGCTCAGGGAGAACGAGGACATCGAGGGCGGCGTCGTGGCCCGTGTGGTCGTGCCGCGTGAACTGCTCACCGAGGTCGAGGCCCCGCAGGGCGGCGGTGTCCCGCCCGCCCGCCCCTCGCAGCACAACGGCTCCTACGCCGGCGTGCCCGCCGCGGCCGAGCTGCCGATGCGCAGGCTCGACGGCGGCGAGGCCGAGCAGGGTGCGGCGCAGGGTGGTGCCTTCGACGCGGCCCAGCCCGTCGACGAGAACCGCTGGCCGGGTGTGGAGGACGTGCCCGAGGACACCTCGGCGCTCGACTACCTGGCGAACGATCCCGACTCCGTCCGCGGCGGCGACCAGGCCACGACCGTCATGCCCGCCATGGGCCAGTCCGGTCAGGGCGGTCAGTCCGGGCAGGGAGCCGACGACGAACAGCCCGGCCTGACGCCGCTCGAACAGCCGATCAGCCTCGACGACCTTGTGGGTGGCGGCAGCAAGGCGGCGGGCCCGTTCGTCAGCCCCGCGCAGCAGGAGCCGGACGACCTTCCCAAGCGCACCCCGGGTGCGAGCACCGGCGGCACATCGGCGCCGGGACAGCCCGCGTGGCCGCGGCAGGCCGAACCCGCGCAGCCGTCGCCGCAGCCCTCGCCACAGCCGTCGAACGGCGGAACCACCGGCGGTAACGGAACCGGTACGGTGCCCGGGGACAACCCGCTCGCGCTGCCCACGCGTGAGCCGCGATACGTGTCGCCGGAATCGGCGACAGGGGCCGACCCGTCGCAGGGGGCGACGGGCCAGAGCGCCCACGGTGCCGCGGGAGCGGCGCAGACTGGATCCGACGGTGCCGCACTGGAGGAAGAGGCGCCGACGAAGCGGCTGCCGATCTACCAGTCGGTACTGTCGCGGTGGTTCAGCGAGGAAGAAGACGTGCCGGAGGCAGGGGCCGGCGACGAGACCGACGATGCCGCGGCAGGGTCCGCGCGCGCCGGCGCTTCCTCCGGTGGCGCCTCCGCCGGGGGAGTACAGGAGGACTGGCGGAGCGTGTCGGACACCGGTTGGGAAGCGGCACAGTCGCTGCTCGAGCCGAAGGGCGAGGAGATCACGACGGCGGGCCTGCCGAAGCGTGTGCCGAACGCCTATCTCGTGCCGGGCTCGGTCACGGAGGCCGGTGGCGGTGGCGATACGTTCGCCGGCGCGTCCGCGTCGCCCCCGAGCGCGCCCGCAGCCGTCGAGAAACCGGCCGTCTCCCGGTCGGCCGAGGCGGCCAGGAACCGCATGGCCGCGTTCCAGCGCGGTTTCACCAGCGGCCGGCACGCACTGCGGGAACAACCGGAAGAAGGCACACACCAGGCTGGGTCGGGTGGATCGGACCGATCGACCGACAACGGCGTTCACGGGGCGAAGGAGTAAGAGTTGACACGCGCTGGTTCGATGCAGCCGGGTACGCCCCGGCAGGGCAACTCCGGCCAGGCCGGGAGCTTCTCCTGGCTCATCACGGACTTCGTGCACCGGGTGCCGGGCGTCGCGCACGCCGTGGTCGTCTCCGCGGACGGTCTGTTGCTGGCCTCGTCGAAGGGGCTGCCCAAGGACAGGGCCGACCAGCTCGCCGCGGTGGCCTCGGGACTGACGTCCCTCGCCCGCGGTGCGGCGCAGGTCTTCGAGGGCGGCCCGGTGGCCCAGACCGTGGTCGAGATGGCGAACGGGTTCCTGTTCCTCATGTCGGTGTCCGACGGATCCTGTCTTGCCGTGCTCGGTGCGCCGGACAGTGATATCGGTTTGGTCGTGTACGAGATGACCTTGCTCGTGGACCGAGTCGGACAGCAGATGACGCCCGAACTGCGCGCGCAGCTGCAAGGCAGCACGCGCAGGTGAGCTCACCACCGAGAACGCATGGCGCAGAGTTAGTCGATGACGTATCCGCCGACAGTGAGCACACACCGAGGAGACCGCCGTGGATTCCGGGTACTCACCAGGTGATCGTCGGCCGGGCCGGGGCCAACAACCCGGCAGGCCGGACGGGCAGGACGACCGCGCGGGCGGCGGGCGCGCCGACGAGGCGTGGCGGCCGATCCGTCCCAGCAAGCGCGTAGACCGCGGTGGGGACTGGCTGTACCAGTCCGAGGAGTCGGGCGACCCGGCGGACTTCAGTGTGTCCGAGTACCGCGAGCGTCTGCTCGGAGGGCCCGGTTCCGAACTGTACGGCTCGCACGGGTCCCGTTCGGCCAACGACGCGCCGTTGCGCGATTCCCCGGATTTCGACAGCGGCGACCACGTGCCCTACGCCGAGCAGTCGCTCAGCGGACGCAACGACTTCGCCCGCGACCTCGATCGTTACGAGGACCGCTACGACGATCGTTACGACGACAGCCACTACGGGGACTACGGCGACGAGTACTACGGGTACGAGGGCGGCGGCTACGACAGCGGTTACCGCGCTGCCCGCGGCGGCTACAACACGGGCGAGTTCCGACCCGGGGACTTCGGCACCGGCCAGTTCCGCGCCGTCGGCGGGGGCGAGGGACGTTTCACGCCGTCCCCGGTGCCGCGGCAGGCGTCGAACGACTCGTTCGGCGCCGAGCGGATCAACCTCGGCGGTTCGGGTCCCATACCCGAGGAGACCCCCGCCGAGAGCTCAGGGCTGGTGCGGCCGTACTTCCGCACGAAGGGCCGGACCCGGCCGAGTCAGGACCTCGCCATCGAGACACTGATCTCGACGTCGGAGCGGGGCAGGCGGCTCGACGGTGTCCGGGTCCCCGAGCACAAGTCCATCTGCGGGCTGTGCCTCGACACCCGATCGGTCGCCGAGGTGGCCGCCCTGCTGAAGATGCCGCTCGGCGTGGTGCGGGTTCTTGTTGGTGACGTAGCCGGTCTCGGGTTGGTGCTGGTGCACTCCCCGAACACGAACGCCATGGTGGGCGACCGGCCCAGTATCGAATTCATGGAAAGGGTTCTCAGTGGCCTTCGGCGAATTTGATTCCGACCCGTCCACGCCTGCCGCTGCGGGACCCACGTCGTCGACGAAGATCGTGGTCGCGGGCGGTTTCGGCGTCGGGAAGACGACGCTGGTCGGTGCGGTGTCGGAGATCGACCCGCTGACGACCGAGGCGTCGATGACCGAGGCGAGCGTGTCGGTCGACGACCTGTCGGCGACGCCGCAGAAGGCGACGACCACCGTCGCCATGGACTTCGGCCGGATCTCGCTGGACTCCGACCTCGTGCTGTACGTGTTCGGCACGCCGGGCCAGCACCGGTTCTGGTTCATGTGGGACGACCTGGCCAAGGGTGCCATCGGCGCGGTCGTGCTGGTCGACACGAGGCGACTCGCCGACGCGTTCCCCTCGATCGACTTCTTCGAGAACCGCAAGCTGCCCTACATCGTGGCGATCAACTGCTTCGATCGGCTGCTGCACCACTCCATCGAGGACGTCCGGCACGCCCTGACGATCTCGCCGTCCGTGCCGATCATGGCGTGCGACGCGCGGGACAGGGAGTCGGCCAAGCAGGTGCTGATCTCCGTGGTCCAGCACGCCATCGCGCACGACTCCGGCGCACTTCAGGCAGGTTGACACCGGCACCCCTTGCGGCCGCTCAGGTGAAACCGGACGCGGGTGAGGGGTTCGAGGTCGAGCGTCGAGTACCGGCCTAATAGTCTGACGGCCGGTACGTGTGTGCGCGTGCGAAGGAGGGATTGTGACGGAACCGGGGCAGCAGGGGGATTTCGGCTGGCTGCTCACCGATTTCGTCCGCCGTGTTCGCGGTGCCGCGCACGCGGTGGTCGTCTCCGCCGACGGGCTGCTGCTCTCGGCCTCGGACGGCCTGCCCCAGGACCGCGCCGATCAGCTCGCGGCCGTGGCCTCCGGGCTCGTCTCGTTGACCGACGGCGCGGCGCGCTCGTTCAACGGCGGTCACGTCAACCAGACTGTGGTCGAGATGGACCGTGGCTACCTGTTCCTCATGTCGGTGGGCGACGGTGCGTGCCTGGCCGCGCTGGCAGCGCCGTCGACCGACATCGGCGCGCTCGCCTACGAGATGGCGCTGCTCGTCGACCGCGTCGGAAGGGAGCTCTCGCCGGAGCTCCGCGGCGGTGGTGGGGCACGGTGACGCCGATGCACGACCGGGACTCCGCCGACTGGGACGTCCTCCACGAGGGGTTCGACCGCGAGTACGACGCCCCCGAACGGTTCGACCTCGGCAGCCTGCCCCGGCAGATTCCCCGCGTCGAACCCATGCCCCCACCCTCGCCGCCGCAGTACGCCTTCCCGCAGGAAGCGTGGCCGCAGCACGCGTGGCCGGAGGTGTCGCCGGAGCAGGTATGGCCGCAGCAGGAGGCGAACCCGTACGACCGGCCACACGCCGGTGGCAGGCAGAACCCGCCGGCGCTGCCTCCGCAGGGTGTGCAGCCCGGGCAGGGTGCGGCGGCGCCCGCGCCGAGGAGGCGCACGCATCGGTCGCTCGTGCGTCCCTACGCGCGCACCGGTGGACGGGTCCGGCCCGCGACGGATCTGCAGCTGGAATCGCTCGTGTCGACCTACGACGTGGCGGGCGCGATGGCGGCCGGGGCGGTCGCGACCACGGTGCAGCGGTTCATCTGCGACCTGTGCGTCGAGGTCAAGTCGGTCGCCGAGATCGCCGCCTACGCCCGACTTCCGCTGGGGGTCGTGAAGGTCATGGTCTCCGACCTGGCCGACGCCGGAGCGGTGACGATCCAGCGCCCGGGCATGCTGTTGGGCGACCGCTCGTCGCAGGCCTTCATGGAGCGGATCCTGGAAGGTCTAAAGGCCCTCTGACGCCTGCGCCCGTTCAGGCTTCGACCAGGGCGGCGGAGGTGATGCGGTGCAGCGGGTAGCGCTCGTTATCGGAACCCTCGAGGATGCCGCCGCCGACCCGCACCGGCGTGACGACGCGCTGGGTCGCGGTGCCGTGCGAGTCGACGAACCCGATCCACACCTCACGCTGTTCGCGCGTGGCCTGGGCCAGTAGCGCCATCGTCGCCGACGTGTCCGATCCGCCGCCCGCGGGCAGGCGGACCGTCGTTCCACGCCGGGTGGTGGCCGCCCGGTCGCCCGCCCTGATGTGGGCCAGCACGGCCGAGACCTGCTCGTCGCTGATGGGAGCGGGCGCGTGCGAGGTGCGCGCGGTCGGCCGGCGTTGGGCAGGCACGCGCCGGCCGCTGGGACGCAGGTCGAGGATCCGCCCGTCGGGTCCCTCGGCGGCGGGCGTGAACCCGGCTCCGCGGAGCGCCTCGAGCAGCTCACCCAGTGGGTACGGGCTGACGAGCACGGTCGGGGCGATCCTGCGCAGTTCGTAGTCACCCGCGACCTGGTGTGCCATCACCTCGGCGATCAGCACCTCGTCGTCGCAGCGCAGGAAGGCTGCCGCCGCCCCGCCCCGCAGCCTGCCGTGCCTGCGGGCGACGTCGTCGATGAGGTACGTCAACCCCTGGGGAACGGGCGTCGCCGAGCGGGTGCGGAACAGTTCGTGCAGGTCGTCGGCGGTGCGCCCGGTGTCGAGCGCCCGCCGGACGGAGGCCTCGGTGACGCGGTAGACCGTCGCGTGTCCCGCAGACTCGACGTCGGCGACCGTCGTGATCTCCGTGGCCAGGTCGGCCTCGAGCGGTCCGGGAGCGACCACGGTCAGGTCGGCCTGGACGAGGACCTGGTCGACGGGCGTGGGCATGGCGTCGGCCATCGCGCTGGCCGCCGTGTGCGGATCGTCCTCGACGAGCGCCGCGGCGGCCGACGTGATGGCGCCGAGGCCCACCATGCCGAGTGCCGATCCCTCCGCCATGGTCCAGCGCACGATGTCGTCGCGGAGCCGTCCGCCGCGGCGCGGCGCGTGCCAGGCCAGGTGGGCGACGAGTTCGTCGACGCTCTTGACGCCGGCACCTCCCGGCAGTTCCGCGAGGGTCGACAGCACCCGGCGACGGAGCATCGGGGCGTTCGGCCTGCGCAGCTCCTCGGACAGCGCGGCCAGCGCCTTGTCCTTGTCGTCCCGCCTGCCTGCCAGTCCGGGCAGGCGGGGCAGCTCCAGCCACGCCTGGGCCAGCGTCATCCACCGGATCGCGGGCGGGGACGACAGCCACGAGTCGGTCAGCGTGGTCGGTACCCACTCGGGCGTCGTCTCGTTGCTGGCGACCACGAGGCCCGCGCCGACGACGAGCTCGGCCAGCAGGGCCAACCGTTCCTCGCCGACGTCGAGGTCCTTGGCGAGCCGTTTCACCTCGCGCACGCCCAGGCCACCAGCCTTGAGCACGGGCGAAGGGGTGTCCGACCACGACCGCAGCAGCGCCTCGGTGTGCCGGAGCAGTTCCATCGCCTCGCCGGCGGCCGTCTCGTCCACTGTGGACTGCTCGTGTGGATGCACCGGCAGTTCGGGTTCGGTCAGCGCGTCCTGTGAGTGGATCGTTCCGCCCCGCAGTGCGATGCCCAGCTCACGCGGCAGCTCCACCGTGCCGGAGTCCCTGCGGATCAACAGCCCGCGGGCGAGCAGTTTCTGCACCGGCGTCTCGGCGCGCTCGAACGGCACATCGGCCGCCGCGTCCTTCGTCCTGCCGATCGGCGGTCCCGCAGCCAGGGTGCGCAGCAGTGCGTGCTCGTCGTCGCCGAGGCCGAGCGTGTCCACGTCCGTGCCGGCCAGTGCGGGCACCGATGCGCCGAGGCCTGCCGGGAACGGTCCGAACGTCTCCCGCGCGCCCGGCGGCACCTGGATCTCGCCGGAGTCCGGGTCGTCCCACGCCAGCGCGAGCTCGAACAGCCGGTCCAGCGCGGGCCGGCCGCCCAACAGGGAGTCCAACCGTGCACGGGTGACCGGTTCGGTGTCCGCGTCCAGGACCACCAGTGCCTCGTACGTCGACAGCGTGGCGGAGTCGAGCTGTTCGCACGCCCTGGCGATGGACCCCGGCGTGCTCGCACGGGTGGCGAGCACCGAGGAGTCGGAAGGGGGCGGGGTCGCCAGGTCGCGTCGCGCGCGCAGCAACGAGGCCAGACGTTCGTCGGACAGTGTGCGCAACCAGTCCGCGAGAGCGAGGGCGGGCATCGTGACCAGGATATCTTCCGGCTTCCCGCATCGGGCACACTGTGTTGGAGTCGTAGCGGGCACGGCGGTGCCGTCCCCGGTAGTCGGCATGCAGGTTCGCGGATTGATGGAGGACGACGTGGCGAAGGCCAGCGAGCGGAAGAACCACCGGATCGACCCGGCGTGGCCGCAGGTCGAGGACGGCCACCCCGTGACCGAACTGGCCGCCGACCGGCAGGGCGCGCTCTCCCCGTACGGCGAGATGACGTTCCCGCTCGAGACCGTGCCGTACGAGCACCCCGAGACCGAGATCAACAAGCGCGCCTGACCGCCGGGGAACACGCGGTGCTGACCAGTGCGAAGTTACTGGTCAGTCACCCCGTCGGGGCTCGGTGACGCCCGCCACGCGACTAGTGTTGCGGGTGTATTCAGCTCGTCTGTCCGACCTCACGGGGGTAGCGCCATGCCGGTTCCCGGCCCGGGATATTCGATCACCGTTCGAGTCGACGCACCGCCGTCGGCCAGCGCGGCCGGGGATCTCACGACCGCGGTGGGCAAGGTCGGTGGTGTGCTGACGGCCTTCGACGTCGTCGAGTCGCACGCCGACGCCATCGTCGTCGACATCACGGCCAACGTCGCCTCGGCCGACCACGCCGACGACATCACCAGCGCGCTCAACGCCCTTCCCGGCGTCGAGGTGCGCAAGGTCTCCGACCGCACGTTCCTCATGCACCTCGGCGGCAAGCTCGAGGTCAGCCCCAAGGTCGCACTGCGCAACCGAGACGATCTGTCCAGGGCCTACACGCCCGGTGTCGCGCGCGTGTGCCAGGCCATCGCCGCGAACCCCGAGGACGCGCGCAGGCTGACGATCAAGCGCAACACCGTCGCCGTCGTCACCGACGGGTCCGCGGTGCTGGGCCTCGGCAACATCGGCCCCGGTGCCGCACTTCCCGTCATGGAGGGCAAGGCGGCACTGTTCAAGAAGTTCGCGGGCGTCGACGCCTGGCCGGTCTGCCTGGACACCCAGGACACCGAGGAGATCATCCGCACCGTGCGCGCGCTCGCGCCCGTGTACGCGGGGATCAACCTCGAGGACATCGCCGCGCCGCGGTGCTTCGAGATCGAGGCGCGGCTGCGGGAACAGCTGGACATCCCGGTGTTCCACGACGACCAGCACGGCACCGCCATCGTCGTGATGGCCGCACTGCGCAACGCGCTGCGGGTGGTCGACAAGGACATCGAGAACTGCCGCGTCGTGGTCAGTGGCGTCGGCGCCGCCGGTTCGGCGATCATCCGCCTGCTGCTGCGGAAGAACCCGGCCGACGTCGTGGCCGTCGACATCGACGGCATCGTCCACACCGGACGTGACGGGATGGACCCGAACCTGCGGTGGGTCGCCGAGCACACCAACGCCGAGGGCAAGACGGGCACGTTGCACGACGCACTCGCCGGTGCCGACGTCTTCATCGGGGTGTCGGCGCCGAATCTGTTCGGTGCCGAGCAGGTCGCGACGATGAACGACGACCCGGTCGTGTTCGCGCTGGCCAACCCCGACCCGGAGATCGATCCGATCGAGGCCCAGCAGCACGCGGCCGTCGTCGCCACCGGGCGCAGCGACTACCCCAACCAGATCAACAACGTGCTGGCCTTCCCCGGCGTCTTCCGTGGACTGCTGGACGCCCAGGCCCGCGACATCGACGACGACATGCTCCTGGCCGCCGCGAACGCCGTGGCCGACGTCGTCTACGACCGGCTCAACGCGTCGTTCATCGTGCCCAGCGTGTTCGACGCCGCGGTCGCTCCCGCCGTGGCCGAGGCGGTGCGTTCGGCGGCGGTGGCGGAGACGAAAGGCTGACCGGCGAAGTAGCCTCACGGTGTGAGCAAGCCAGCGAGTGAACTCAGCCACGTCGACGAGGCAGGCCACGCCCGCATGGTCGACGTGTCGGCCAAGGACGTCACCGCCCGCACCGCTGTCGCCAGTGGGCGCATGCGGACCACCGGGGAGGTCGTGAACCTGATCTCCAGCGGTGGTCTGCCCAAGGGCGATGCGCTGGCCACGGCCCGGATCGCGGGCGTGATGGGCGCGAAGAAGACGTCCGAGCTCATCCCGCTGTGCCACCAGATCGCGCTGACGAAGGTCGACGTCACCTTCGAACTCGAGACCGACGCGGTGCGCATCGAGGGCATGGCGCGGACGAGCGACCGCACCGGCGTCGAGATGGAGGCACTCACGGCCGTCACGGTCGCCGGGCTCGCCCTGCACGACATGATCAAGGCGGTCGACCCGGCGGCCACGCTCGACGAGGTACGCCTCGAGGCCAAGGACGGTGGCAAGACCGGCACCTGGCGCAGGCCGGCCGAGTCGGGTGATGTCGAAGCCGCTGTCTCCGGTTCCGACGACGCGGGCGGTGACCGATGAGCGGCACGGCACGGGTCATCGTCGCGTCGAACCGCGCGTCGACGGGCGTGTACGAGGACCGGACCGGCCCGGTGATTGTGGCGTGGCTGACCGAGCGCGGCTATACCACGCCCGCGCCGCTCGTGGTCGGCGACGGGGATCCGGTGGAGCGCGCGTTGCGCGGCTGTCTGGCCGACGAGGTCGACGTGGTCGTCACGACGGGCGGCACGGGCATCTCGCCGACCGACCGCACGCCCGAGGCGACGCGGAACGTGCTCGAACACGAGATCCCCGGCCTGGCGGACGCCGTGCGTGCCGCGGGCGCCGACGTGGTGCCGACGGCGATGCTCTCGCGCGGAGTCGCAGGCGTGGCCGGGCGAACCCTGGTCGTGAACCTTCCCGGGTCGACCGGTGGCGTCAAGGACGGACTCGGCGTGCTGGAGAAGGTGCTCGACCACGCCGTCGAGCAGATCCGAGGAGGCGATCACGTGCGCGGCGAAGCCGAGACGGGCCCGGCGGTGGCCGGAACCGACAGCGACACGGCAGCGGCGCGCATCCTGCGCGCCGACGTCACCGAGGAACCGTTGTCGGTCGACGAACACGCCGAACTGGTGGGGGACGACGCGGCCGGTGCCGTGGTGACCTTCGGCGGGGTGGTCCGCGACCACGACGGCGGCAGGACCGTGACGTCGCTGTACTACGAGGGACACCCGACGGCGGGCACCGTGCTGGCGGAGGTCGTCGCCGAGGTGGCGAAGCGCCGGGCGGGCGTGCGGGCCGTGGCGGTCAGCCACCGCGTGGGCGCCCTCGAGATCGGCGATGTGGCGCTGGCGTGCGCGGTCGCGGCCGAACACCGCGGCGAGGCGTTCGCGACCTGTTCGGACCTGGTCGACGAGGTCAAGGCCAGGCTGCCGGTGTGGAAGCACCAGTGGTTCGGGGACGGCTCCGACGAGTGGGTCAACAGCCCCTGACGCCACAGCCC
>Ga0079224_100004661_pt1 | contig 17829 bp, 13 predicted proteins | sample Stecom2015_FD_80414 | JGI IMG/M metagenome (GOLD analysis project Ga0079224, IMG submission 80414) | Agricultural soil microbial communities from Utah to study Nitrogen management - Steer compost 2015 | ecosystem: Environmental > Terrestrial > Soil > Agricultural land | place: USA: Utah...
ACCCAGCGCAGGTAGCGCTGCATGAACGGGTCGTTGTAGCCGTGGAGCTCGAGCCAGCGCAGCCGCTGGTCGGTCGACGAGTAGGCGCCGAGGACCTTGCCGGCGACGGCGAACTTGTCGGCTTCGAAGATGAGGAACAGGATGAACGAGATCACGACCATGATGAGCACCATGGACGCGAGCCGTCTAAGCACCAGTGCGAGCATCGCTCCCCACCCCCTTCATCCGGTTCTGCGGCGGTGGCACCGAAGCCGACGCTTCGTCGCGCGTGCCGGGGTGTCGTCGCCGCGGGCACGCCGCCGGCCTCTCGCCCCGGCGGCCACTACATCGCGCTCATCCGCCTGGCGGACATCGTCATGTTCGGGTGACCGGCACGCTGCCGCGAAGATGATCGTGCCCTCCCCTGCTCCGTGCTTGTGCGCGTTTTGCCTGTTGTCCGGCCTGTCGCGTCTTGCGGAGTGTGGCCGGTTGTTGCCGGCAACCGATCATAGCGGTACCGGTAACGCATCCGCAACCGGCGAATGAATTCGGTTGAAAACGTGACGTCGGCGGCAGCCGCCGTGCCGCTGCGGAAGCGGCTGCGCGGATCGTCACCAGAGCAGTTGATCGGGCGCTGCGGACGCGCGACCCCTATACCCAGGGGCAGTTCGAGTTGCGGTCGCCGAAGGTGCGTCCCTGAGCGTAGCGGCCAAGCGCGAACGGCGCCAGTTCCTCCACCGGCTCGCCGGTGGCGATATGGTGGGCGACCAGCTTGCCGACGCCGATCATCTTGTAGCCGTGGTTGGAGTCGGCGATCATGTAGCCGTTGTCCGCGACCCAGTCGAAGATCGGGACGTTGTCGGGCGTGAACGCGCCGATGCCGCCGTTGCGCCGCTCCTTGAAGTTCTTCCGGCAGCCCTTGAAGCGGTCCATCAGGTAGGCGAGCGTGGCGCAGTAGTAGTCGGCGAACCACGGATCGGCCTGGTAGAGGTCGTTGGCATGGCCGTAAGGGTCAACCTGCGCCTCGGGGCCGATCCTGATCGGGATGGTCCCGCCCTGCACGCCGGGGGCGCCGACGCGCTCCGCCGCATAGCGGACGTAGGTGTAGAAGTGCTTGTCGGGAAACTCGCGGCCGGCCTCGTCAACCACCGGCGTGTTCATCAGTTCGACGTGGAGGACCGGCGGGTCGCGATCGTCGGCGGTGCGGTAGCCGGTGCCGTTCAGGTAGACTTCGCCCTCCAGCAGCCTCCAGTACGTCCACATGTCCTGGTCCTTGGCGACGCCGCCATCGGGATAGCGGACGTCGAGCCGGTCGTCGCGGCCGAGCCAGCGCCAGTGCTGCGGGATCCAGGCGCCCGGCGCGATGATCACGCAATCGGCCCTGATGTCGCCGTGGCTGGTCCTGACGGCGGTGATCCGGTTGCCGGTCATCTCGTAGCCTTCGACCGCGACCCCGAAGCAGGTCCGCACGCCCCAGCGGCTGCAGTTCTCCGCAAGCCCGCGAACCGCCATGTGCGTGCCGGCATAGCCGGACGGCTTTTCGTGTAGCACCACGTCCGCCTTTTCGACGTTAAAGTCGGGCCAGATCGACTTCAGGAACCGGTGCGCGTCCTTGCCGACGTAGAGGTCGGAGGTGTAGCCGACCGCATTCTGGCTTTCGACGATGCGCTCGTAGTCCGACTGCTGGTTGGCCTCGCCGACCGAGACGTAGCCGACCTGCTGGAACCCGAGGTTGACGGGATCGGACTGCCAGACGTCGACCGAATGGCGCAGGATCGCGTGCAGCGGCGAGGTCATGTAGAGGTTCCGGACGCAGCCGCAGGCGACGCCGGTCGCACCCGCGCCGGGGCCGGTCTTGTCGACCAGGACGACGTCGGAGCCCTTGCCGCGACCGGACTGCTCGAGCTGCATGGCGAGATGCCAGGCGGTGGACATGCCGTGCATGCCGGCGCCGATGACGAGGTAGGCGGCGTGTGCGGGAACGGTTTCGGTGGTGGGCATCGGGACGGACTCCGCTGCGGTTGCGTGGTGGAACGATGGGTCGTGCGCCGAGCCGAGTCAACGGAATCGACGCCGCGTCTCCTCCTTGTTCGGGACGATCACCGCCGCGCCGGCGTTTCGGTGAGCAGCGGATGCGGCACCGGCTCCTTCGGACGCAAAAGGAAGCTGCGGGCGAGGGCGGCGTAGCCGTCGATCCGGTAGTTGCGGTTGGCGGCGAGCAGCCGGTCGCGGTTCTCCCGGTAGTACCGCGGCAGTTCGTACCATGCGAGGCGGGGACGGTCGTGATGGGCGACGTGGAGGTTGTTGTTCAGGAACAGGAGGGCAAACAGCGGGTGCGCCTCCACGACCGCCGTGCGGGCGGCGAATTCCCGGTGCGCCCGGTGCTCGGCAAACGACCTCAGCAGCAGGAGCGAACAGCCGGGCCAGGCGAACAGGAGCACGTACGTGGAGAGCGCCATGCCGCAGACGCCGATCACCCAGGCGAGAAGGAGTCCCACCGCCGGCACGTGCCAGAGCCACTCCTTGAAGGCGTCCTGGTCGCCGGCGCAGATTGCGCGCAGTTCGCTCGACCAGTAGCGGATGGCGGCGATGGCGGGCCCGATCGTCAGGCGCCCGAGCAGCGTGTTGTTGAACACCAGCAGCAGCCGGATCGGCTGCGCCAGCCGGTGCCAGCGCGCCGGGTCGAGGTAGAACGACTCCGGATCGTCGAACGGATCGGTGAGTTTCTCCGTCGCGTGGTGCAGGAGGTGCAGCCGCCGGTAGCGGCGATAGGGTACCCACAGCCCGAGCGACGGAAACGTCAGCGCCTCGTTCACCCCGGCATGTCGCGTCGGATGACCGTGGATCGCCTCGTGCTGCAGCGAGCCGTGCAGGCAGACAAGATAGCTTCCCGGCAGCAGGACGGCCCACCACGGCAACTCTGCGGCGAACCAGGTCAGCGCGGCGAACGATCCGTAGACCAGTGCGAGCACCAGGACCGTGGGCCATTCCACTGTCTTGGCAACCTTCAGGATCGTGTTCATTGCCTCTTGCTCCCCCGATACGCGATTTACCGCGTCCTGATTCGTGAGGAAACGAGAGTTTGCGTGAGTTTGGATGAATATGATAAACCAGCCAAACATCTGTTTACAAAGCTAACACGCCTCGCCAGAAATGCCGGACAAGCGCGACACGGTGACCATTTTCCGCGAACGGCTGACCGAGCTGATTGCTCGCAGCGGCCAGAGCCATGCGGCGTTCGCGGCCGATGCCGGGCTCGACCGTTCGACCCTGTCGCAGCTTCTCGCACCCGCCCTGGTCCGCCTGCCGCGGGCGGAGACCGTCGCCCGCATCGCCGCCCGGAACCATGTCAGCGTCGACTGGCTGCTGGGGCTCAGTCAGCGCGATTCGATTTCCACCGACATCGTCTCCCACATCCAGATCGAGGTCGGTGCCCGCAGCCATGCCGACGAGCGGTTGCGGCGCTGGCACGAGGAAGCGGCGGGCTACAAGATCCGCTACGTGCCGGCGAGCCTGCCCGACCTGCTGAAGACCGAGGCGGTGATCGATTACGAATTCCGGAACTGGACCCGAACCAGCCCGCAGGTGCGCCTCGAGGAAGCGGCGCAGAAGCTCGCCTACAGCCGCAAGCCGGAAACCGACATCGAGGTGTGTTCGTCGTACCAGGGGCTCGAAGGCTTCGCCCGCGGCGAGGGGGTGTGGCAATCGCTCGAACCCGAACACCGGCGCGAACAGCTGGAACGCATGCGCGAGCTCATCGACGAGCTCTATCCGACCTTCCGCTGGTTCCTGTACGACGGCCGCCAGAACTATTCCGCCGCCTACACGATCTTCGGGCCGCTGCGTGCCGCCGTGTACGTCGGCGACATGTACTTCGTGTTCAATTCGACCGAGCACATCCGGGCGCTGACCCGGCATTTCGACAGCCTGATCCGCGAGGCGGTGGTCCAGCCGCACGAGTGCGGCGGGTTCGTGTCGCGATTGCTGGACGGGCTGGCCTGATGCCAGAAACCACCGCATCGCTGCCGATGTACGACTGGCCGGAACTGCGCCCCGCCACCGATGCCTGGTGGGCCGGCATCGCGCGGGCGCTGCGCAAGGAGGGGCTCGCCGGCGTTCCGGACCGATTGACGCGCGGCGCCGACCTCGCCGCCCTGTGGGGCGCGCCCGGGCTTCTCGTCACCCAGACCTGCGGCTATCCGCTGACCCATGCCTGGCGCGGCCGCCTGGTGCCGCTGGTGACGCCGGAGTACGCGGCCGACGACTGCGACGGCCCCATGTACCGCAGTCTCGTCGTGGTGCGTGCCGAGGGGGACATCAGCGGCCTCGGGGACCTGCGCGGTGCGGTGGCGGCGGTGAACGACAGGGCGTCGCAGTCCGGCTGTGCCGCCCTGCGTGCGGTGTTCGCGCCGGTGGCAGGCGGCGGCCGCTTCTTTTCGGCGGTCCTCGAAACCGGGAGCCATCTTGCCTCCATGGCGGCGGTGGGACTGGGCAGGGCGGAGGTCTGTGCCGTCGATCCGGTGGTGTGGGCGCTGGCGCAGCGGCACCGGCCGGAGCTGTGTGCGGGCCTCAGGCCGATCGCCCGGTCGCCGTGGTCGCCGGGGCTTCCCCTCGCGACGTCGGCGGCGCGCCCGGCGGACGAGATCGCGCGGCTGCGCGCGGGGCTGTGTGCGGCGTTTGCCGATCCCGGCCTCGAAGCCGTCCGCGCCGCGCTCCTCATCCGCGGCACCAGTCGCCTGTCCGCTGCCGACTACGAGCCGATCGTCGAGCTGGAACGGACCGTCTGCGGCGCACGCTGTCCGGAGCTCGCCTGACATGGCCCGCGCGCTCGTCCGTGGCGGCAAGGCCGCGGCCTTGCCCCGCCCGTGTCAGCCGCTATAACCCCAGGCCTGCCCGTAAAGTCCTGCCAGCAAGGAGAAAGCGACATGATCGATCTCTACACATGGTCCACACCCAATGGTCGCAAGGTCTCGATCATGCTCGAGGAAATCGGGCTCGAGTACCGGGTCCACCCGATCGACATCATGAAGAACGAGCAGTTCGATCCGGAATTCCTCAAGATCGCGCCCAACAACCGGATCCCGGCGATCGTCGATACCGAGAACGGGCTGTCGCTGATGGAATCGGGGGCGATCCTGCTCTACCTGGCCGAGAAGACCGGCAAGCTGTGGCCGAAGGACACTGTCGGCAGGTGGCGGACGGTGGAGTGGCTGATGTGGCAGATGGGCGGGCCAGGCCCGATGCTCGGCCAGGTGCACCACTTCGTGCACTTCAACAAGGGCAAGGCGCCGTACGCCGAGGAACGCTACCTCACCGAGGGCCGGCGGCTGTACGGCGTGCTCGACCGCCGGCTCGAGGGGCGCGACTTCGTGGCCGGCGAGTATTCGGTGGCCGACATCGCCATCTGGCCGTGGATCTCGCGGTTCGAATGGCAGACCATCGACCTCGACGAGTTCCCCAACGTGAAGGCCTGGTATCTCCGCATCGCGGCGCGGCCGGCGGTGCAGCGCGGCTACAAGGTGCCCAACCCGGAGCACGAAGTGCCGATGCCGTGAGCCGGGACCGCCAGGCTGGTCCGGCGGGAAAATCGTTGCGTTGTGCCGGCGGCGGCCGCGCCGCCGAGGCGTGGCCCTTGCCAAACGCCGGCACCGCAACGAGGTGTTGTCGGAGTTTTCCGTTCGCGGCGGCTGCGGCGAATGGCCTGCAGCGCGAACATGCTGGTGCCATATACAGCGGCACAATGGGGTCATGAGGGCGGGGTGCGTCGCCGTGAGGCGGCGCACCGGCGGAACGGGACATCAGGATCGCGGTTGGTGGCGGCCCGCGGCTTACGGCCGGCGTGGGGGCAGCGGCGGGCCAGGTTTCCGGACCGCCGGCAGCAGACCGGCGCCCGGCCAGTGCCGCAAGCCTGCGGCAGGGCGGACGGCACCCGGCAGGTGAATCACATCGGACGTCCGATGGAGCGTGTGTGATGGCAGTACTTCGCAGATCGTTCCGCCCCTATCTGTGGGCGGCCGCGATCACGCTGGCAGTCGTCCTGTGGCTCGCCTCCGGCAGCATTCCCTGGCTGGGCGGCGGCGAGACCGCCCCCGAGCCGTCCGCCGGCCCGCCGGCGGCGGCGGAAGGCGGGCCGTTCAGCGTCCGCGTCCAGCGCTTCCGGGCGGTCGGCCGCCAGGCCGAGATCGTCGCCCGCGGCCACACCGAGCCGCTGCGCCGGGTCGAGGTGAGGGCGCGCACCGCCGGCATCGTCGAGGAGGTGACGCGCCGGGAAGGCGACACCGTGCGCCGCGGCGACCTCATCTGCCGGCTCGACATGGCCGCCCGCAAGGCGCGGCTGGCGGAGCAGAAGGCCAACCTGGCCAGCGCCCAGACCGACTACGAGGCGGCGAGCGAACTGGCGCGGCAGCAGTTCGCCGCCGAATCCCGCAAGGTGGCCGAGAAGGCCCGCCTCGATGCGGCCCGCGCCGCCGTCGAGCAGATGGAGCTGGAGATCCGCTACACCAGTATCGAGGCCCCCGTCGACGGCACCGTCGAGCAGCGGCCGGCCGAGCCCGGCAGCTTCCTCCAGGTTGGCGACCTGTGCGCGGTGATCAGCGTGCTCGATCCGATGCTGGTGATCGCCCATGTCGGCGAGCGCCAGATCGGCGCCGTCCGCGAGGGCATGGCGGGCGAGGCGCACCTGATCACCGGTCAGGCGGCGCAGGGCACCATCCGCTTCGTCGCCCCGGCCGCCGACCCCGCCACCCGCACCTTCCGCGTCGAGCTCGAGGTTCCCAACCCGGACCGGACGATGCGGTCGGGGGTGACGGCGGAGCTGCGCATCCCGCTGCCGAGCCAGCCGGCGCACCGGCTGCCGCAATCGGTGCTGGTCCTCGGCGATGACGGCGAGATCGGCGTCCGCACCGTCGACGACGGCAACGCGGTGCGGTTCCGCCCGGTCGAGATCAAGGGCCAGACCGCCGACGGCGTCTGGGTCGAGGGGCTGCCGGAGGAGGTCACCATCATCACCGTCGGCCAGGAGTACGTGGTCGAGGGCCAGACCGTCGACCCGGTGCTCCAGGAAGCAGCGGGGCTCGCCCGGAGTGACGGACGATGATGAATGCGCTCGCGGCGATCCTCGACCGGCCGCGGACGGTCCTCACCTTCATGCTGGTCATGGTGGTGGCCGGTGCCTGGTCGTACATCACCCTGCCCAAGGAGGCGCGGCCGGACATCCAGGTGCCGGTCCTCTACATCTCCATCCCGCTCGAAGGCGTGTCGCCGGAGGACGCCGAGCGCCTGCTCATCAAGCCGATGGAGCAGGAACTGCGCGGCGTCGAGGGGCTGAAGGAGATGACCGCAATCGCCGCCCAGGGCCACGCCGCCATCATCGTCGAGTTCGAGGCCGACTTCGATCCGGAACTGGCCAGCCAGAAGGTCCGCGAGAAGGTCGACGTCGCCAAGGCCGAGCTGCCGGCGGCGGCCGAGGAGCCGGTGGTCAACGAGATCAACCTGAGCCTGTTTCCCACCATCCTGGTGACGCTCTCCGGCAACGTGCCCGAACGCACCCTCTACCGCCACGCCCGCGCGCTCCAGGACGAGCTCGAATCCATCGGCTCGGTGCTCGAGGTGCGGCTGTCCGGCAATCGCGAAGAGCTGCTGGAGGTCGTCATCGACGAGCTCCGGCTCGAGTCCTACGGCCTCTCCCAGGGCGATCTCGTCAACGCGGTGCAGCGCAACAACCGGCTTATCGCCGCCGGCGCCCTCGATACCGGCGAAGGCCGGTTCAGCATCAAGGTGCCCGGCCTCGTCGAGACCGCGGCCGACATCTACTCGCTGCCGGTCAAGGTGTCCGGCGAGCGGGTGGTGACGCTGTCCGACGTCGCCGACATCCGGCGCACCTTCAAGGATCCGCAGCGCTACGCGCGCTTCAACGGCCGGCCGGCGATCACGCTGGAGGTGGTCAAGCGCATCGGCTCCAACATCATCGCCACCAACGAGCGGGTGCGCGAGATTACCGCCGACGTCACCGCGTCGTGGCCGCCGGCGATCCACGTCGATTTCGCCCTCGACGAGTCGCAGTGGATCTACACCATCCTCGACTCGCTCGGCTCGTCGCTGATGACGGCGATCGTCCTCGTCATGATCGTGGTGGTGGCAGCGCTCGGCCTGCGTTCGGCGCTGCTCGTCGGCGTCTCCATCCCGACGTCGTTCCTGATGGGCTTCGTCCTCATCTACGCGTTCGGGATGAGCGTGAACAACATGCTGCTGTTCGGGATGGTGCTGACGGTGGGCATCCTCGTCGACGGCGCCATCATCGTCGTCGAGTACGCCGACCGCAAGATGGCGGAAGGGCTCGACCGCCGTGCCGCCTACCTGCTGGCGGCGCAGCGCATGTTCTGGCCGATCACGTCGTCGACGGCAACGACGCTCGCCGCCTTCCTGCCAATGCTGTTCTGGCCCGGCGTCTCGGGCAAGTTCATGGCCTACCTGCCGACCACCGTCATCATCGTTCTGGTTGCCGCGCTCGTCACGGCAATGGTCTTCCTGCCGACGCTGGGCCGCATGTTCGGGGGCACGGAGCAGGCCGACAGCGACTCCTTCCGCCGTCTCGCCGGCGAGGAAAGCGGCAACCCGGCCGAACTCGGCGGCATCACCGGCTACTACGTGCGTTTCCTGCAGCGACTGATTGCCCACCCGGCCAAGGTCGTTCTCGTCGCCGTCCTGGTCATCACCGGGGTCGTCGCGGCATTCGCCCGCTACAACGCCGGCGTCGAGTTCTTCGTCGATACCGAGCCCCAGGAGGCGCTGGTGTTCGTTCGCGGCCGTGGCAACATGTCGAATGCCCAGCGCCGCGACCTGGTCGGCGATGTCGAGGCGCTGGTTCTCGATGTCGCCGGGGTCAGGTCGGTCGCCATGCAGGCCGGCGCCATGGGTGGCGGCGGACCCGATGCGTCGCTCGGGGCGGGCATGGACGTGCCGCGCGACACCATCGGCCAGCTCATGATCGAGCTCGAACCCTATGAGAACCGCCGGCCGGGCGAGGTCATCCTGCAGGAGATCCGCGATCGGGCGGCAGCGCTGCCCGGCATCTTCGTCGAGGTGCGCAAGCGCGACGAGGGCCCGGCCACCGGCAAGGACATCCGGCTGCAGATCCGCGCCGACGACCGCCAGAAGGCGTTCGAGGCGGCCCGCCGCGTCCGTGCCCACATGGAGCGCGGGATGACCGGCCTCGTCGACATCGAGGACGAGACGCCGCTTCCCGGAATCGAGTGGGCGGTGACCATCGACCGCGAGGAGGCCGGCCGCTTCGGCGCCGACATCCAGTCGGTCGGCGCGCTGGTGCAGCTTGTGACCGAGGGCCTGCTGGTCGATACCTACCGTCCCGACGACGCCGAGGACGAGGTCGACATCCGGCTGCGCCTGCCGCCGGACCAGCGGTCGGTCAGCCGGCTCGACGAATTGCGGCTGCAGACACCGAACGGGCTCGTCCCGATCACCAACTTCACGTCCCGCGAGGCGCGGCCGGCGGTCGACACGCTGTTCCGCACCGACGGCCGGCCGTCGGTCTACGTCAAGGCCAACACGGCCGAGGGCGTGCTCGCCGACGACAAGGTGCGCGAGCTGTCCGCCTGGATCAACGAGCAGGCGTGGCCGCAGGGCGTCGACCTGAGGTTCCGGGGCGCCGACGAGGAGCAGCAGGAATCGGCGGTGTTCCTGAGCCGTGCCATGCTCGCGGCCCTGTTCATGATGTTCATGATCCTCGTTACCCAGTTCAACAGCATCTGGCACTCGCTGATCACGCTGTCGAGTATCGGCCTGTCGCTTGTCGGCATCCTGATCGGGATGCTGGTGATGGGGCAGACGTTCTCGGTGATCATGACCGGCACCGGCATCGTCGCGCTGGCCGGCATCGTGGTGAACAACTCGATCGTGCTGATCGACACCTATCACCGGATGCGCGGTCTCGGCATGCCGGTCGAGGAGGCGGTGCTGAAGACGGCGGCGCAACGGCTGCGCCCGGTCATGCTGACCACCATCACCACCATCTTCGGCCTGCTGCCGATGGTGCTGCAGCTCGACGTCGACTTCATCGCCCGCGAGGTGAACATCGGATCGATCAGCTCGTCATGGTGGGTCCACCTGTCGACCGCGATCGTCTTCGGACTGTCGTTCGCCACGCTGCTGACGCTGGTGCTGACGCCGGTGCTGCTCGCGGCCCCGGATGTCTACCGCCGCGCCTGGGCCGGCTGGCGCGCGCGACGGCGTGCGGGAACAGGGCCGGCTGTCGAAACCGGAGAGAGCGTTCCCCGTCGGGGCGACTTCGCGGACGCGGCCGAGTAGGCGCGCCCGCCGCGCGGTGCACTACCGCGCGATTTCCAGCGGGGCTGGGGGCAGGCGGCGCCTCACACGCGAGCCGGCATCCGGTCCCGGTCCCTCGACCAGCGCCGACAGCGGCGGTGCGGACAGTTCGGCGCGCGGACGGGCGAGATGGAACACCGCTTCCAGATGATCGTCCGCCGGCGGTGTCTCGATCCTCGCGTGCCGGTTGCGGAAGCGTGCGGCAAGCCGGTCCCGTTCGCGGTCGTTGCGGTAGCGCCGGTGCGGGAAGGCATAGGCGGTCCAGATTTCCGTCGTCAGCCCGAACTCGGCGAACAGGGCGCTCAGCCCGTCCATCGGCAGGTGGCTCAGCGGGAACAGCGCCACCCACGGCTTCCGGTGCCGCGGAAACGCCGACAGGATGCGGCCGAAGGTTTCCGGTCCGATGTAGCTCAGTCCGCCGGTGACGGTGATCAGGTCGGCCCGGCGAACCAGTTCGAGCGCTTCGTCCGGAACGTCGTCACGCTCGAAGTCGACCTGCAGCGTGTCGTCGACGATGCCCGCCTTCCGGGCGTACGCCAGCGCCTGCCCGGCGACATCCTGGGCGATGACCCGGGCAACTGCCGGCCGCCGCCGCGCATCGGCAAAGTAGCGTCGGTCGCGGCTGATCAAGAGGTCGAGCGGCGCCTCGTCGGGCAGTGCGAGGTAGTGTTCGTACAGGTCCTTCAGCCGTACCTCATGGTTCATCAGGGCGGCGTTGACGCCGTAGCCGGCGCACAGGTCGAGCACCGTCGGCTGCGCGACGCCGCGGTGGCGGGCGACTGCGGCTGCCAGGCGGCGGAAGATGGGCTGGGCGTGATGCGGCGCCTGGTAGTCGAGCGGCGCCAGTGCCCGGTAGTAGGGCCCGGCATGCGGCTGGTCGTAGATGTCGTTGAATGAACTCTTTCCCGTGGGATGATGTGGCCGGCGTTGAAAATGCTTCATGACCTCCTCTTCGGTGGTTGCTCCTGAATGTTCGCGACCGCTGTCAGGCGGTCGGCATCTGGCGGCGCGATGCGACATCGTTCCAGTGTGACACCAGGTCGAGCACGGCGCCGGGCGCGTCGTACTGGTCGGCCAGGATGTCGCGATAAATCTGTTCCTCGGCGCCGGCGTCGTCTCCGCTGGCGGCGGCTGCTCCGGCCGCGAGCAGGTCGGCGAATCCGGACCCCTGGTCGAATTGCAGCTTGTCGCGCCAGACGATCTCTGCCGGCAGCAGGTGCTCGAACGCCTTCCTGAGGATCCACTTCTCCACCGGGCGTGCGCCTGGCCGGTCCGTGTGAAGCTTCCACTGCGGAGGCAGCGACAGGCCGAGTGAAACCATCTCGGTGTCGAGGAACGGCACCCGGGCTTCGAGCCCGTGCGCCATTGTCATCCGGTCCACCCGCTGCAGGTTGACGTCGTGCATCGCCGATACCGAGCGGGCCAGCTCCTCGTGGAGCAGGTCCGGGTCCTCGTAGTCGCGGTAGTAGTCGTAGCCGGCGAACAGCTCGTCGGCGCCTTCTCCCGTGAGCACCACCTTGACCCGCTCGGCGGCGAGCCCGGCGACCAGGTAGCAGGGGACCGCGCTGCGCACCAGGTCTCGGTCGTACGACTCCAGGTGATAGAGGATGCGCGGCAGTATCGCCCGGACGTCTTCCGGGCGGACGGCGAGTTCATGGTGCCGGGTGCCGAGATGCTCGGCAACGACGCGGGCAGCCGCAAGGTCGGGACTGCCGGGAAGGCCGACCGCAAACGTCTGCAGCCGGTCGACGTGGCGTGCCGCGAGCGCGGCGATGATGCTCGAATCGAGCCCTCCCGAAAGCAGGGCGCCGAACGGCACGTCGCTTCGCAGCCGCTTGACCACCGCCCGTTCCAGCGTGTCACGCAGCGCCTCCAGGGCGTCCTCCAGCGCCCATTGGGCAGGGCCGTCCTGCGGCAGCGCATAGTAGGGCTTCAGGCCGTCGGCGGTGTCGAAGGTATGGCCGGCCGGGAATTCGGTGATGTCGTCGGCTACGCCCGCCAGCGCCTTGATCTCCGAGGCGAACGCCAGGGTCTGGCCGATGCGCCCGGTATAGAGGGGCTTGATGCCCAGCGGATCGCGCGCCGCGACAAGACGATCGCCGAGCTGCATGACGAAGGCGAACATGCCGTCGAGGTCGGCCGCCGCATCCCTGCCGTGACGCTCGATCAGGTGGAGGATGGACTCCGAATCGCTTCGCGTGGCGTAGGCGGAATCGCCAAGCCGGGCCCGCAGCTCTCGGTCGTTGTAGATCATCCCGTTGGCGACCAGCACGGCGCTGCCGCCGTGCGCCGCGATGGGCTGGTGGCCGCCCTCGGGATCGATGACGGCAAGCCGGCAGTGGCCGAAGGCCGCCCCCGGCGCGTTCGAGCGGACAATGCCGGTCCCGTCGGGGCCCCGGTGCCGCTGGCGGTCGATCATCGCTTCCACCGCCGCCGGCGAATCGGTACCCCACAGGACGGCCAGTCCACACATGCGCTCGAATTCTCCTGCTGTTTCAACCGGCGTGGCAAACGCCACTTCAGGCGGTTACCAGGGGCGCAACCGTCCCCGTCCCGTCTTCCAGTCGGAATCCGGTCAAAAAACGTCGTTTTGCTGCTGACCGGTCAGTTAAACCATCTTCCCACCGCGGGATCAACCCGCAGGTTCCCGACGTGTGGGAAACCCGTCGTTCGCGGCTGGTCGATGGGTCACGGCCGGTGCGAACGAGTCCACACCGCGACGAACTTGGACTAGACTGGTGGCGTCCGGAATCTGGCGCAAGGGTGAGTGGGGTAACGGAGAATGCGGCACGGCGTCTTGGCGGGGGCCGTGATGCTGGTCCACGCGTGGATCGGCGGGCCGGCGGCAGGTGATGACGTGCGGGAACTTCGGCTTGATTGCTGGGACCTGTATCAGACCTGCGTGCTGGGAGCGGCCGGGGAGGAGATCTGGCGCACCACCTGCTATTCGGACTTCACCGCCTGCATGCGGCCGGCCGGACCGACGAGCTGCCAGCGCGGCGATCGCGTCATCTGCAACACATTCAGGAACGACTGCCTTGCCCGCGCCTACCGGAACCCGGCAATGCAGGCCCAATGTGAAAGCGACATGGTCGTGTGCTTCGAGGCACACGGCTGCTGATCAGCGCCTGTCCCTTGCTCTCGCCTGGGCGGCCGCCTCGCGGGCTGCCTCCTGGTCCGCGGTTTCCCTCGCCCGCTCGTACTCGCTTTCCTGCTCGCGGTAGCGAACGATGCTGACCGGGATGAACGCGAGATAGACGAGGGCGATCAGCGTCAGCATCAGCCACGAGAAGCTCACCAGCAGGGCGGCGAAGAAGACGATCACCAGCAGCACCGGCAGCACCATGTCGCGGCGCACCTCCTGGCCGAACTGCTTGCCGGAGAAGGTCGGGATCTGGCTCACCATCAGGAAACCGACGAAGGCGACATAGGCGAGCACCAGCAGCGCGTAGTCGCCACGCCCGATCACGCCGAGGTAGCCCAGGTACATGGGCAGCAGGGCCAGCCCCGCACCTGCCGGGGCGGGAACGCCGGTGAAGTAGTTCGCCTTCCACGCCGGCTTGTCCGGGTCGTCGAGCGCGACGTTGAACCGGGCGAGCCTGAGCGCGGTGCAGATGGCAAGCCACAGGGCGACGATCCAGCCGAGCGACCGCAATGACTGCAGCGACCAGAGATAGATCACCACGGCCGGTGCGACGCCGAAATTGACGAAGTCGGCCAGCGAGTCGAGCTGGGCGCCGAACCGCGAGGTGCCCTTGAGCAGGCGGGCTATCCGGCCGTCGAGCGCATCGAGGACGATGGCGAAGATGATCGCGGCAATGGACAGCTCGAAACGGCCCTCGATCGCCATGCGGATGGCGGTGATCCCGCTGCACAGCGCGATGAGCGTGATGAGATTGGGCGCCAGCATGCGCAGCGGCACGGGACGGAAGCGTCGCTTCCGCTGCTCTTCGGCTGCGGCCCGCGGTTCCATCATGTCGAACGGTGTCATGGTCTGTTTGTCCCGAATGGCTGTCGCCGGGCTCACATCGCGCGGGCGGTGCGCTCGGGCTCGTCCGAGGCGAGATCCGCAAGCACCGTTTCTCCGGCGATCGCACGCTGCCCGATGGCGCATAGCGGTGCGCGACCGGGCGGCAGGTAGACGTCGACCCTGCTGCCGAACCGGATCAGGCCGATGCGTTCGCCTGCCTCGACGGCCGAGCCTTCGCTGACGAACGGCACGATGCGCCGGGCGACGAGGCCCGCAATCTGCACGACGCCGATCCTGCTGCCGTCGGCAAGCTCGATCGTCATCGCCTGCCGCTCGTTGTCCTCGCTGGCCTTGTCCAGCTCCGCGTTGATGAACCGCCCCGGCACGTAGACGGTTCGCACGATGCGTCCCTTGACCGGGCTCCTGTTCACGTGAACGTCGAAGACGTTCATGAATACCGATATACGTACGCGCGTGCCAGAACCCAAGTCGAGTTCGCCCGGCGGCACGACGTCGACGATCGAACTGATGCGTCCGTCGGCCGGGCTCAGGACGAGTCCGTCGCGCAGCGGCACCACCCGTTCGGGGTCGCGGAAGAAGTAGGCGCACCAGGCGGTCAATACCAGTGCCAGCCAGCCGAGCACCTCCCAGACCGCGAACAGGATCAGCGCCGCCACGGCGAACCCGGCGACGAACTTCCAGCCGTCGCGATGGATCGGAACGAGGATCGAGGTCAGGCTGTGCAGCACCCGTTCAACCTTGTTCTGGATGAAATGCGTCGTGAAACGTAGCAGGGGGGTTAAGGTCCCGTCACCTGTATTGCAAGCGCGCGTTCGGCGCCAACGGCCGCGATGCGCACTACTTCACGGGGATGTCCTCCATCGTCCAGCCCCCTGATGCCGGTCCTGCCGGGCGGCTGTCTGCACCGTCGTCGGCGGTCTCGCGCGCCAGCCGCTCCCGGGTCCTTTCGGCCCGGCGCTGGCGGTTCCACATGCCGGCGTATACCCCGTCCAGCGCCAGCAGCTCCCGGTGCCGGCCGCGTTCGACGATGCGGCCCTTGTCGAGCACCAGGATCTGTTCGGCGTGCACCACGGTCGACAGCCGATGGGCGATGATCAGCGTCGTGCGGTTCTCCGCGACCCGCTGCAGCGCCTTCTGGATCTCCTGTTCGGTATAGGTGTCGAGCGCCGACGTCGCCTCGTCGAGCACCAGGATCGGCGGCGCCTTGAGGATCGTCCGCGCGATGGCGACCCGCTGTTTTTCGCCGCCCGACAGCTTGAGGCCTCGTTCGCCGACGAGGGTCTGGTAGCCTCTCGGCAGGCTTTCGATGAAGTCGTGGATCTGGGCGAGCTTCGCCGCCTCGATGACATCCTCGTCGGTGGCGTCGGGACGGCCGTAGCGGATGTTGTAGAGTACCGTGTCGTTGAACAGGACGGTGTCCTGCGGAACGATCCCGATGGCCCGCCGCAGGCTTTCCTGCGTCACCTCGGTGATGTCCTGGCCGTCGATGCGGATGGCGCCGGAGGTGGCGTCGTAGAAGCGGAACAGGAGACGCGAGATGGTCGACTTGCCGGCGCCGCTCGGGCCGACGATCGCGATCGTGTGTCCGGGCTCGACGGTAAACGACACGTCGCTGAGGATCTGGCGGTCGGGGTCGTATGCGAAGGACACCGCGTCGAACTCGATCGCCCCCTGGACGACCCTGAGCGGCCTGGCATCGGGGCTGTCGACGATTTCGGGCGGCACCTCGAGCAGCGCGAACATGGTCTCGATGTCGATCAGGCCCTGCTTGATGTCGCGATAGACGGAGCCGAGGAAATTGAGCGGCTGGTACAGCTGGATCAGCAGCGCGTTGACCATGACGAAGTCGCCGACGGTCATCTCGCCACGGGCGATGCCCCGCGCCGCCATCGCCATGAGCAGGGTCAGGCCGACCGAGAAGATGAACGCCTGGCCGGCGTTCATGATCGACAGCGAGGTCATTGTCTTGGTGGCCGCGGCCTCGTAGCGCTCCATCGACCGGTCGAAGCGGCGCGCCTCGTGGTCCTCGTTGACGAAATACTTGACGGTCTCGAAGTTGAGCAGGCTGTCGATCGCCTTGGTGCTGGCTTCGGTATCGGCTTCGTTCATGCGCCTGCGGATCGTGATCCGCCACTCCGTCGCCCAGTAGGTGAAGGCGATGTAGCCGAGAACCGTGACGCCGGTGACGACGGCGAACAGCCAGCCGAAGTGCCACGCCAGGATCCCCGCCACCAGCACCAGCTCCAGCAGCGTCGGGAACGTGTTGAACAGCGAATACCGCAGGATCACCTCGACGCCCTTGGTTCCGCGTTCGATGATGCGGCTCAGGCCGCCGGTGCGGCGTTCGAGGTGGAAGCGGAGCGACAGCCGGTGCAGGTGTTCGAACGTCTTCAGCGCGAGCCTGCGGACCGCGTTCTGGCCGACCTTGGCGAACAGGCCGTCGCGGAGCTGGTTGAAGGCGACCATCATCACCCGGCCGGTGCCGTAGGCGAGGATCATCGTCAGCGGCACGGCGACGGCCGCCGTGGTCACGGCGTCGACGCCCGCGTTTGCGCCGTCCTGCGGCGCCAGCATGTCCACCGCCGCCTTGTAGGCGAACGGCACGGCGACCGTGACGAACTTGGCGATGACCAGTGAAACCAGCGCCAGCACCACCCGCAGCTTGAGGTCGGGCCGGTCAGCCGGCCAGAGGTAGGGCAGCAGGCCGCGCAGCGTCTCCACATGACTGCCGTCGGGGCGGGTCATCTGGACGGTATTGGCGTCAGGGAGAGTGATACGTGCCATGGATTGTCGGGCGCTCGCTCGCTGGCGCAGGCGATCAACAGGAGCGCCCGCCGCGGGCTCCTATGTAGGAACCGCGCGGCAAAGTGGCAAAGGGGACGATCGGGCGGCGCCCTGTCGGTAACGTCAGCGTCGCCGCATCAGCTCCCGGTGCATGCGCTCGTACTCCGTCACGTACTCCTCGGGAATCTCCGGTTCGGCGTCCACCAGCGGTTCGCGCCGGTCGGGTTCGATGACCTCTGGCGGCACGATGCCGGGGGTGACGAAGATCTGGCCCGGATAGATGAGGTTCGGGTCGCGGATCTGGTCGGCGTTGGCGGAATAGATGATCGTGTAGCGGACACCCTTGCCGTAGATGACACGGGAAATCCGCCACAGGTTGTTACCAGGCTGCACGACGATCCGGCCGGCCGTCGGCTGCGTCTCGACGTCCGCCTCCGGGTCGGCAGCTGCCACCTCGCGTTCCGTCGCCGGCGCCTCGTCCTCTGCCACGTCGGCGCCGGTCGGTGCGTCGCCGGGTTCGGCCGCTTCCTGCATGGCATCGTCGCTTGCCGGGGCGGGCCGGGCAGCGGGTTCCTGCCCGTCGCCGGCGGGCGGGGCTGCCGCGTATTTCCTTGCCAGCTCTTCCTGCGACGGCTGCGGGGCTGCCGGCGCCTCGCGGGCGGCTGGTATCTCCGCTGCGGGTTCGTCGACCGCCTCGCCCGCCGGCTCTCCGGCCGTCTCGTCTTCCACCGGCG
>Ga0079224_100004662_pt1 | contig 17826 bp, 16 predicted proteins | sample Stecom2015_FD_80414 | JGI IMG/M metagenome (GOLD analysis project Ga0079224, IMG submission 80414) | Agricultural soil microbial communities from Utah to study Nitrogen management - Steer compost 2015 | ecosystem: Environmental > Terrestrial > Soil > Agricultural land | place: USA: Utah...
CGGGCCCTGTTCCAGCTCAAGTTCTATGCCCTGGTGGTGTGGCGGGTCCGCGGCACAGTGCCCCGGGTGCTGCGGCTGCTCTACCTCCGCGACGCCGAAGCCTGCGACTACACCCCGGAGCCGGGGGAACTGGTGCGGTTCGAACGGACCCTCTTCGCGCTGTGGCGAGCGATCGAGACCGCCACCGCCGCCCGCGACTTCCGCCCCAACCCCGGCCGGCTCTGCGGTTGGTGCGCCCACCAGCAGCTGTGCCCCAGCTTCGGCGGCACCCCGCCACCGTTCCCGGAGCCGGCGGCCGCGGCCGACACCCCCGTCCCCGGGGTGGCGCACGGTGACTAGCGGACCGCGACCGGTGCGGGTGCTGGTGGCCGACTCCGCCCCCCTGCTGCGCTCCGGGTTCCGTTCCGTCCTCGCCGCCTACCCCGACCTGTCGGTCGTCGGGGAGGCCGGCGACGGCGTGGCCACCGTCGACCTGGCGCGCCGATTGTTGCCGGACGTGGTGTTGATGGACCTGCGGCTGCCGCGGTTGGACGGGGTGGCCGCCACCCGGGCGATCGTGACCTCCCGGCTGCCGGTCCAGGTGCTGCTGCTGACCCGGGAACGCCCGGACGCCGCGGCGGTGCCCGGGCTGCAGGCGGGGGCCCGCGGGGTGCTGCCCAAGGACATCCCGGCCGATGACCTGGCGACCGCGATCCGCGCGGTGGCCGCCGGCCAGGCGGTGCTGGACCCGCCCCTGCTGCAGCACCTGCTGACCGAGCCGGTTCCGGCCCCGGAGGACCCGGCCCCGCGCCGCCAACTGGCGGCACTGACCGAACGGGAACGGGAAGTGCTCGTCCACGTCGCCCGGGGGTACAGCAACAGCGAAATCGCCCGCCTGCTGTCGGTCGGTGAGACCACGGTCAAGACCCACGTCGGTAACCTGCTGGCCAAGTTGGGGCTACGGGACCGGGTGCAGGCGGTGGTGGTGGCGTACGAGTCCGGGCTGGTCCGCCCCCAGCAGTCGACCGAGGAGGCCGTCGGCCGCCGACGCGCCACCGATTCCCGCTGGTGAGGCCGTCAGCGGGGCGCGCGCGGGTGGCGTAGGGCCACCACCCCATCGACCACCTGGCTACTGACCGGACCGCCACCTCGCCCGGGTACGCCCAGCGGTCCCCGCCGGGCCACCGGCAGAATCCGGTAGTCGACCACCTGCCAGCCGTGCGCTTCGCAGCCCGCCAGACTGTCCAACCCGTACAGCGGCACCGCGGCCCCGGCGGTGCGGGCCAGCTGCGCCATCCCGGCGGCGGAGCTGGTCGACACCACGTCCGCCAACCAGATCGCCTCCGGCAACGCCCCCGCCAGCGCCTCGGCCAACTGCGTGACCGCCGCCTCGGGCAGGTACGGCAACAGCCCCTCGGTCAGCACCACCGTCGGCCCGTCCCCGGCGCCGTGGGCGGCCAACAGGTCGACCAGCTCCGGCAGCCGGGTGACGTCCCCGGGCGATCGGATCACCGGGCAGCTGGCCTTCTCCTCCGCCAGCACCCGCTCCTTGACCGCCAGCACCGGCGCCGCGTCCACCTCCAGCACCAGCCGGCACGCGGACAGATCCAACCGGTACGGGCGGGTGCAGAACCCCGCACCGAGATTCACCACCAGCGGCTGCTCCCACTGCGACAAGGCGCTGCCCAGCAGCCGGTCCAGTAGGACGGTGCGGGCCACCACCTCCTCGCCGGCGGAGCTCGCCAGCCGATGCAGCGCCGGCTGATCGGCCAGCGAGGCGAACCGGGCCGCGTACGGGTCGGTCAGCCGCGGCTGCGCCCGGGCGGCCTCGCGGGCTCGGCACGCCGCCGCCAGGTACGCGGTCGCTTGGACGGCGTCGGCGACCCCGTCGCCGAGCCGACCGGCCGTTTCCCGCTCCGTCACCGGTCTACTCCCACCGGAAGGTGCGGGCCGCGACCGCCGCGCAGACCACGATGGTGGCGCCCAGCACCCCCAACGCCAGCGGCAGCTCGTCCCCACCGGTGTCCAACCAGGCCCACTGCAGCGCCCGGACCGCGTACGACAGCGGCAGCGCGTCGCTGATCCGCACCATCGCCGTGGGCATGATCTCCCGCGGCAGCGTGGCACCGGTAAGGAAGATCATCGGGAAGAAGACCACGTTGGCGAGCACCACCGCGGTGGTCTCGCTCGGGGCGAGCGCGGCGATCAGCAGCCCCAACCCGAACGCGGCCCCGGCCGACAACACCAACAGCCCCAGGAACGGCAGCGGATGGGCCGGTGCCCGCAGGTCGTAGATCAGCGCCCCGGCGAGCATCAGCAACCCGATCCCGGCCAGGCAGACCACCGCGTTGACCCCCACCTGCGCCCCGAGGAAGGCCCCGGGGCGAGCCGGGGTGGCCCGTAGTCGCTTCAGGAACCCGCGCGCCCGCAGCTCCACCATCCCCAGCGGGAAGCTCATCAACCCGGCCACCGCCAGCACCATCACGCTGTAGGCCGGCACGGAGACGTCCACCGTGCCATGACCGTCAAACTGCGGCGACGGGTCGTTGCCGTAGATGCCGCCGAAGATGGCCAGAATCATCACCGGGAAGGCCAGGCCGAAGAACATCGTCGGAAAATTCCGCACCATCCGCCGGGCCTCGAACCCGAGCACCTTACCGATCATCGCCACCGTCCTCGCTCGCCCGCTGCCCGGTCAGGGCCAGGTACACGTCCTCTAGAGAGGCGCTCAGCCGTCGGCCCGTCAGTTGGTGCCGATCCAGCAGGGCGGTGACCGCCTCCCGCTGCGTCGGGACGGTGATCTCCACCCGGAGCCGGTTACCGGCCGGGGTCACCTGCACCCCCTCCCCCAGCTCCTCCAGCTCCCGCCGCAGCTGCCGGGCCCGGCCCGCCTCCTCCACCACCAGCCGTTCCGTTTCTCCGGCGTGGGCGTCGATCAGCCCGGAGACGGTGTCGCAGGCCACCAACCGGCCCTGGACCAGCACCGCCACCCGGTCGCAGAGGTACTCCACCTCCTCCATGTGGTGGGAGGTGATCACAATGGTGAGTCCGGCGTCGTTGCGGGCCCGCAGGCCCTCCCACACCTGCCGACGAGCGGCCGGGTCCAGCCCGGTGGTCAGCTCATCCAGGAAGACGATCCGGGGGCGGCCCAGGAGCGCCAACACCAGCGACAGCCGCTGTTGCTGCCCCCCGGACAGTTTGGTGACCGGGCGCCGGACGTGCTCGGACAGACCGAACTGCGCCAGCAACGCCTGGGGATCCTCCGGATCCGGGTAGAAACCGGCGAACAGATCGCACAACTCCCCTACCCGGACCCGCGGCGGGTAGGTGGTGTGTTGCAGCTGCACTCCGGCCAGCCGGGTCATCTGATCCCGGTCGGCTCGCGGATCCAGCCCGCCCACCCGGATTCGGCCCGCGGTGGGGGTCCGCAGCCCGGCCATGCACTCCAAGAGCGACGTCTTGCCGGCACCGTTCGGGCCGATCACCCCGACCACTTCTCCGGGGGCCACCGTCAGATCGACCCCGTTCACCGCCACCAGGTCGCCGTATCGGACGGTCAGTTCGGATACCTCAACTCCGACCTCGTGTTCTTGTCCCATCCGCTCTCCTCACGCCGTCCGAGGGGTGCGGGCCCCACCCAGGTTCGTGTAGAAACCGGCGAACGCGGCGTGTACCAGGATCGCCGGCAGCACACTACCGGTGACCACCACCAGCAGCCCACACAGTGCTGACAACACCACGCTGGACACTCCCAGCACCACCATGGCCAGGCCATTGTCCACCAGCACCACTTGCCCCACGGTGAACACCAGCCCGGCGACCGCGATCGCCGCCCAGCCGGGGGCGCCGTGCGCCAGCATCCCGACCAGCACCACGCCCCGGAAGAACAGCTCCTCCACCGCGGCGCTGGCCATCGGCACCACCCACCGCCACCGCGGTGACAGCACCATCACCTCCCGGATCCATCCGGATCCGGCCACCGCGCCCGGCACGTCCGCACTGGGGCGGATCTGATAGATCACCGCCATCGCGAACGCGGTGATCGCCGCGGTGCCGACCGCCACCAGGGCGGTGGCGGCGGCCGCTTCGCCGCTGGGGCGCATGCGCAGCGCGTCCAGCAACGGCACGTCCCCCCACCACACCAGCGCTGCCGCCGCCAACGCGCCCCCGGCCAGGTAGATCACCGTGCCGACCACCGGGAACACCAACCGGGCCGGGAGACCGGTGGCCGACGAGACCGCCAGCCGGAACCGCTGCCGCGGGCGCGGGCGCGCCAGCGGCAACCGGTACCCGGCCAACCAGACGGTGGTCACCACCACCGCCATGCCGGCGAACGTCCACGCCGCCGTGGTCACCGACACCACCTCCCCCATATCAGCACCACCAGGTTCTGGGTCAGGTGCGCCAGCACCGGGATCCAGACGCTATAGCCGCAGGCGACGTACAGCACCCCGTACGCCACCCCGGTGAGGGTCTTCTGCGCCACCGCCGGTAGTCCGAAGTAGAGGTGGTTGAGCCCGTACACCACCGCGGTGACCGCCACCGCCACCGCCACCGGCCAACCCAACGGTCCGGCCAGCAGATGCAGGCCGACCCCTCGGAAGATCACCTCTTCGGCGACCGCGGCGACCAGGGCGCCGACCAGCACCAGCCCGCCACCGATCGGCCACCGGTCCGTCAGCCGGACCCGACGGACCCGGCGGCCCCGCAGCAGCGCCGGCGCCGCCGCCGCCCCGACCTCCCACCACGGGGCGGCCAGACCGACCGCCACCGCGAGTGGGTACCACCACCAGTGGCCGGGCAGGGTGGCGAGCCCCGAGACGGGGCTCAGATACCACGCCAGCCCGGCCACCAGCGTCAGCGTGACCGGCAGCCACAGCTGCACCACCACCGCCCGGGGACGGCGTCGCGTGTCCGGTTGGCCGGCCAGCATCATGCCGATCCGGGCCAGCTGGGACGGGAACGCCGCGGCGAGCAGTACCAGCGCACTAAGGTAGAGGGTGGGGGAGTTCATTGGTGACTCCGCCGTACTGCTTCATCCGGGGATGCGCCTTGGCCGGCAGCCCGGGCAGGCACATGCTCAACAGTTCCGGGATCAGCACCCGCATCACCTTCCACTCGGTGTCGGCCAGCTCCGGTGGAGTGATGTCCAGGTAGCACGCCCATTCACTGACCCCCGCCACCATCCGGATCAGTTCCGGCAGTACGTCGTCGTCACCGGTGCCCAGCCGGGGGATCTCCGACAACTTCACCGAACCCTGGAACCGCTGGTCCACCACCTCCCGCTTCCGCTCCGCGTCCTGCGGGCTGGCGTAGTACATGACGTTGGTGTCCAGGTCCAGATAGGGCGAGGTGTTCACCCCGGCGTACACGGTGGTGGTGTCGAAGATCGCGGTGTGGATCCCCAGGCTGAGGATGGCCGCGCTCTCCAGGGTGCCGCGCAGCAGGGCGTACTTCGGGTCACCGTCTCCCTGCACCCCGAAGCTGAGCTGCGGCAGCGCCTCGGCCTTGCGCTCCAGGAACACCCCCAGGGTGGGCATCGGCAGCTCGGGCCGGGTCAGGTAGCTGATCCGGGGTTGGTACTCCGAATCCGGCCCCAACCCCATCAGCTCGTACTGTCGCTGCAGGTCCGGGTCGTCCACCACCACCTCCGGGGCCGGGGTGTCGGTGTACCAGTTGAGGATGAACGCGTCGATCTGGATCGCCTCGATCAGCGCGTTCCGCAGCGCGTTCTCCAGACTGATGTGGGCGGCGGTGCCGGTGGAGAACGACGGCGTGAACATCAGGTCGTTGTGCTCAGGGTTCCGGGTGAAGCCCAGGAAGAACAGCTGGGTCGGCACCCACACGTACTCCCCGGGCCGCACCAGCGACGGGCACCGCACCCAGGAGATCACGTCGTCCTCAGTGGGCGGCCGGTCGCAGTACCGGTGGATCCGGCTGGCCAGGGTCGCCTGCTGCTCCGGGGTGAAGATGCCGAGATACTCCAGCGGCAGGCAGGGTTCTTCCGCGGCCAGTTCCCGCCGGGTGGCGTACCGGAATTCGTCGGTGAACAACCGGATCGCGGCCATCGCCGCGTACCGCTCGACGCTCTCCCCCATCAGCTTGACCAGGGCCTCCTCGTTGTAGAGGCCGTAGCCGGCGAGATGGTACTGCATCTCCATCCGGGGGTCGTCCATGATGATCCGGTGGTAGGCCGGCATGGTGGCGGTCATCGCCCGCATCAGCGGCTCCCCCGGTACGTCCACCACCGGCACCAGGTAGCCGGGCAGAATGCCGGCCTGGTTACCGCCCAGGTGGTGGTACCGCCGCAGCTGGTGCGGCATCGGCGGATAGTGCGTCAGCTTCAGCCCCGTACTCATTGCAGCACCTCGGAGACGACGCGGTCGACCACCGCCCGGCTGTTGAAGTTGATCTCCCGGAGCCGCTGCCGGGACACCCGACCACAGCAGGGGCAGTTCGGCATCCGCAGCAGGTCCTGCACCTGGATCTCGAGGGTGGGCAGGTGGATCCCCAACGCGCGGCCCATCATCCGGGAGGTGCCCAGCGCCACGTGGAGGTACCCCTCGGTGACCGCGAGGCTGGTCAGCAGGTGGGTCATCGGCGCGTCCGTGTCCTGCGGCCCGGTCTGCGGCACAGGGGCGCCGACGAACTGGTGGTAGGCGACGTGGTCTTCCAGCCGGGACAGGGATCGCTGCTCGAAGCATTCGAAGCAGCCGGTGTACGGCGGCTTCAGCCCCAGCATGGTGATGAACGGGCCGTCCACGAACGCGCTCACCCACGGCACCGACTGGTCGTCCAGGAGCCGGTTGAGCGCCCGCAGCGTCGGCACCAGCGGCCGCTGGAAGACCGTCACCACCGCCGCCGCGCTGGTCAGCATGCTCCGCAACCGGGCGGTGTCCACCTCGGTGCGGTACCCGTCGATCCGGGACAGCAGGTCAGCGCGGGACAGTTCGCTGGTCAGCTCCTCCGGCATCGGGGACAGCCGCATCCGTAGGCTGTCCGCCAACCGCTGAGCGGACTCGAGCGCGGCCGGGGTGTCGGTCCAGAACAGCACCTCGCCGGTGGGGGGCTCGTTCACCCCGGGATAGGGGGAGCTGAGCCGTCCGAGCAGCGCCGCCGTGATCGCCTGCTGGTCCAGCCGCTCCTGGGCCGGCACCACCACCCCGGCCTGGGCCAGGTCGACGAACAGCCGCTCCACATTGGCCCGCTCGATCGGCGACAGGTCGGGGTCGAGGTGGTCGGCCAGGGTGATCGGCCCCTCCGCCAGCGCCCCGAGCGCGGCCCGTACCGTCCGGGCCACCGCTTCGGACTCCTGGCTGACGTCGATCACCGCTTCCTCGAAGTTCCACACCCCGGTGCGAATGCGGAACCGACCGGCGTCGTCCTGCAGAATCCGGGCTGTGCTGGTCAACGCCACCGGCTGCGTCGACGGGTCCTCCAACGCCACCACTACTACCCCTCCTGACCGATGATCATCACGTGTACGGTGTGCCGGGTGTGCCCGTCCAGGCGCAGCACCCGTTCGATCCGCTGCTTGTCGTATCCCCCCTGGTCGGTGCCGGCCAGCGCCAGCGCGGTCCGGGCCAGGTGGAGGTTCTGCAGAATCGCCCCCACCTCGATCAGCCCGAACACCACTCCCGCGTCGCCGTACTTACGGGAGTTATGATGCAAGTTATAGACGAATGTCAACGCTAGCGCCGCCTGCTCAATCTCCAGATCGGTGGAGCTGAACAGTTCGGTCAGCGGGGGCGCGTCCGGTGCCACCGGCACCGGCAGTAGGGCGTGGGAATGCGGCAGGTACTCGTACGTGCCGTGCTCCAGGCCGTCCACCCGCAGCGCGTGGACGAACAGGGTGATCGGATAGAGCCCGCCTCCGGAGGGGGCGGTCCGCAGCTTGATCACCTGGTGTGGATTGTTCGGGTCCCCTTGCGGCAGCTCCCCGGAGTTGCCCTGGGCGTGGTAGAGCAGGGTGGCCAGTTCGGTCAGGCTGATCGATTTGCCGGAGAACTCGCGACTGCTGCGGCGCGCGGTGACCACCGCGGTCAGGCCGGTGCGTAGCTTCTTCGGGGCCGGCAGCGCCAGCGCTTCCCGGCTCTCCTCCGCCAAGTCAGCCCGCACACTGGACAGCACCGCGTCCGGCTCGTAGAAGCGCCCGATGCCGAGCTGGAACCCCATGTTCGAGTTGTCGGTGCGATAGTTCAGCAGCAGCTGCTCGCCCACGAACCCGTCCACTGTGGCGGAGAGTCGGCCCCGCAGCACGGTTTCGGGCGTGCGTACCACTGTCGACTCTGAGTAGATCGAGAGCATGCTGTGCTGCATCGCGAACATGCCCACTGGCCGCAGATAATCATGCTCTGCCAGGGCCGCCTCGACTTCTTCCTTGGTCCGTTGATAGGGCATGCTGCCGCTCCTGAAGGGGGTGGAATGAGAGGGTTGGGGACAGCACAAGGGAGGCGCCCGGCCGCCGCAGGGTCACCCCCTACTCGGCCTGATGTGCCTCCCTTGTGTCATCTGTTACCAGCTGCAGCAGCTGGTGCAGCAGCAGTTACCGCCACCGCAGGTGGTGCAGGCACCCGGGGCGACCGTAACCGTCAGACCACCGCTGGCGGTGCTACCGATGTGACCAGAGAAGCTGAGCATGGCTGCTCCTCTCATAGGACGGATCTGGCCCATGTATCTGGGCCATGAGCGCGGATCTCGCGCTTGTCCCGGGACGCTAACAACCGCCTTAATGGTCGTCAAGGCCTGATTGACATATCTTCATCTGTCAGACACGGGAAGATTCCACGCAATGCCGGATTGATCACCACGGCGGCTGGGCAATTCATCCCAATGCCGTAAAGAACCGAGGAAATCGACCAGGGTCGTGCTCTGGAATCCGGACGGGAAGCGCCCACAAGAGAGGCGGCACCGCCAACGAGCGACGGGCCGCCTCCTTGCGCAGCGGATTACCAGCTGCAGCAGCTGCTGCAGCAGCAGTTACCGCCACCGCAGGTGGTGCAGGCACCCGGGGCGACCGTAACCGTCAGACCACCGCTGGCGGTGCTACCGACGTGACCAGAGAAGCTGAGCATGGCTGCTCCTCCCTTTCTGTAGACCCGCCGAAGGTGTATGGCGCCCACGCCGGGCCGGACGCGGACCTCGCGTCTGCCCGGAAACTAACAATGCATATCCACGAGCGTCAAGGTCTACCTGCACCGGTCACTGTCACCGCACTCCCTCGAGCGAAAAAACCCGATCAAACGCTGCGCACGCCGCGACCGGCCCGCTATCCACTCTGGTCCAGCTATATCTAGATAGATACCCTATTCGCCTGACTGGCGAGTCTCTCCTCGGCCTCGCCCGCCACGGAAACCGCCAGCACCGCCATCACGCTCCACTAGCCGAAATTGAATCGCCATCACCCGTGAATCGGCATCACCCGACAACCCCGGTGCTCCTCACCAGGGTGGCCACCGTCGAGGACGACCAGTGCCCACCATGGCCCGCGGGGCGGCGAATCAGGACCTCACCACCACGGATCGAATTACCCCTCTCGAAGGCTCGTGTGAGACGCGCACAGGCGCCATACTGGCGACTAGCCAACCGAAAGGGGCGGGACGATGCAGACCAGGTCGGCGAGGATCCGATGACCGGGGTGATCCTGGAGTGCCAGGGCCTCCGCAAGGTCTACGGCGAGCTGGTGGCGGTCGACGACGTCAGCTTCCGGATCCACGAAGGCGAGACGTACGGGCTGTTGGGCCCCAACGGCGCGGGCAAAACCACCACCATCCAGATGGTGGTGGGGATCCTCGCCCGGGACGCCGGCCAGATCCTGGTGGCGGGCCAGCCGCACGACGTGCACCTGACCCGCGGCAAGGCCCTGATCGGGTACGTACCGCAGCAGCTGGCGCTGTACCGCGACCTGAGCGCGCGGGAGAACCTCCGGTTCTTCGGGCGGTTGTACGGTCTGTCAGGCCGTCGCCTGGCCGCGCGAGTGGACGAGATCCTGGCGCTGGTGGGCCTGTCTGACCGGGCCAGAGACAGAGTCGACACCTTCTCCGGTGGGATGGCCCGACGGCTGCACATCGGCGTGGGGCTCCTGCACCGGCCGCGGCTGCTGGTCCTGGACGAGCCCACGGCCGGGGTGGACCCTCAGAGCCGCAACGCCATCCTGGAGAGCGTGGCGCAGCTGGCGGAGGAAGGCATCGCCATCCTGTACACCACCCACTACATGGAGGAGGCGGAGCGGCTGTGCGACCGGGTGGGCATCATCGACCTGGGCCGGCTGCGGGCGGAGGGGACCCGGCGGGAACTGGTGACGCTGGTAGGCGGACGGGACGAGCTACTGCTGACCGCCACCGGCGACCTCGCCGGCGCCGCTGCCCGGTTGGCCGGCCACCGGCTGGTCCACCAGGCCACCGTCGAAGAATCGGTGCTCCGGCTCCTGGTTGACGACGCGCCGCGGGCGTTGCCGCAGCTGCTGGCCGAGGCCGGCCAGGCGGGGGTGACCGTCCGGGGGGTGGAGGTCCGGGAACCCACGTTGGAGGCGGTGTTCCTGCATCTGACCGGTAAGGCGTTGCGGGAGTGATCAGCGTGGCGTCATCCCCTGCCCCACCCGCCCGGTCGCCTGGAACGCTGCGGGTGATCACCACCATCCTCGGCAAAGACCTCCGCCAGCAGACCCGTAACGGCACCCTGCTGGTGTTCGCGCTGGTGCTGCCGCTGGGATTGGCGCTGCTCTTCAACACCATCCTGAGTGGTACCGAACAGGTCGGGGCCACCTTCGCGGTAGTCGACGCGGACGGCGGCGAGCTGGCCCGGGTGTTCACCGACGAGGTGCTGGGCCCGGTCGGGGCCGCCGAAGGGTTCCAGGTACGGGCCGTACCGGACGCGGCCGAAGGGCGCCGGCTCGCCGCGGACGGCGAGGTGGACGCCACCTTCCTGATCCCGCCCGGATTCTCCGAGGCGGTCACCGCCGGACGCCCGGCCGAGGTGGAGGTGATCGGTAGCGTGGACGCCCCGATCGGAAGCGCGATCGCCGCCGAAATCGCCCGCCGCTACACCACCGAGCTGGCGGCGGTCCGGCAGGCCACGGCGGTGGCCGCCGGGGCCGGGGCCACTCCGGAGCAGCTGGCCGCGTTGGCCCGCGCCACCGGGACCGCCCCGACGCCGGTGGTGGTGACCGACGACCCGACCAGGGTGAGTCGGGAACTGTCCCGCAGCACCTACTACTCCGCCGGGATGGCGGTGTTCTTCCTGCTGTTCACCGCGGGGCTGAGCATCCGCGGGCTGGTGGTGGAGCGGGAGGAGGGCACCATGGCCCGGCTGCTCGCCGCCCCTACCCGCCGCGGGGCGGTGCTGGTGGGCAAGTTGTTGGCCACCCTGGCGATCGGGCTACTGGCGATGACCCTGTTGGTGGCCGCGTCCACCCTGCTGCTAGGGGCGGACTGGGGACCGCTGCCCGGCGTCGCGGTCATGGTGGGGGCGCTGGCCCTGGCGGCTACCGGGGTAGCGGCACTGCTCGCCACTTTCGCCCGCAACCCCGAGCAGGCCGGCAACTGGACCTCGGTGGTGGGGGTGGTGTTCGGGCTGTTCGGGGGCTCGTTCGTACCGCTGTCCCAGCTCGGCGACCTGGTCTGGCTGAGCTACCTGACCCCCCACCGGTGGTTTCTCCAGGGACTGTCCGATCTGGCCAGTGGAGACCTGGCGGTGGTGGTGACCCCCGCGGCGGTACTGCTGGGATTCGCGGCGGGCACATTCGGATTGGCGGCGACCCGGCTGGGGAAGGTGATCCGACCATGACGTGGGGGCGGGGCGCCCGGGTCGTGGCGGCGATCGCCTGGGTGAACCTACGGCGGCTGCTGGGCAACCGCACCGATGCGTTCTTTCTCCTGGTCGCGCCGCTGCTGTTCCTGCTGGCGCTGGGGCTGATGTTCGGCGCCAGCGCGACCGTGCCGCTGGGGGTGGCCGGTGCCGACTCCGGCCCGCTGGCGCAGCGGCTGACCACCGCCCTGGCAGAGGGGGACCGGGTGACGGTCGACCGGTTCGACTCGGTCGATGACCTACGCACCGAAGTGGAGCGCGGCACGGTCTCCGCCGGGGTGGTGGTGCCCCCGGACTATGACGCCCGGGTGGCCGCCGGCGAGCAGGTGTCGGTGCACTACCTCTACCGCGCCGGTGACGCGACCGCGACCGAACTACGCCTGTGGGTGGATTCGGTGGTGGCGCAGCAGGCCGCCGAGCTGCGCGCCGGCCGACTGGCCGCCGAGGTCACCGGTGCACCGCTCGAGGCCACCGTGGCCCAGTTCGAGACCCTGCCGGTGGCGCCGGTAGCGGTGGTGTTGACCAGCACCGGTGAGTCCCCGTTCCCGGAGGGGTTGAACCAGTTCGCCCCGATCGCACCGTCGCTGCTGCTGCTGTTCGTGTTCCTCACCTCGCTGACGGCCGCGCTCGGGCTGATCCATACGCGGCGCGCCGGCATCACCGCCCGGATGCTCGCCACTCCCACTCCGGTCATCACGATCGTGCTCGGGGAGGCGGCCGGCCGTTTCCTGATCGCGCTGACGCAGGGGCTGGTGGTGATGCTCGGCTCGGCCGGATTGTTCGGGGTGGACTGGGGCGACCCGGTCGGCGCGGTCGCGCTGCTGCTGGTGTTCTGCCTGATCGGCAGCGGCGCCGCGATGGTGCTGGGGGCGCTGTTCTCCACCGAGGGGCCGGCGATCGGGGTGGCGCTCGGCCTGGGTCTGGGGCTGGCCGCGCTCGGGGGCGCGATGGTGCCGCTGGAGGTGCTGGCCGCCCCCATCCAGCGGGTGGCGCGGTTCACCCCCCACGCGTGGGGATACCAGGGGTTTAGTGAATTGGTCCGGCACGGCGGCGGGATCGGTGACATTCTGCCGCAGCTGGCGGTGCTGTCCGGGTTCGTCGTGATCCTGTTCGGGTTGGGGATCTGGCTGCTCCGGCGGGTGACGCTGCGGGGCGGGTGACCACCTCTCCCCTAGGGCGCGTGCGGGGAAGTCCCTGACCAGGGTCAGGGACCACCCTCAGACGGGAATCCGCGTACTGGTCCGCCCCGAGTCGGAGGGTGGGGCCGGGTCCGGGGCCGACCATGAGGGCGGGTGCGCAACCGACCGCGCACCCGCCCTGCCGCGTGGTCGTCGGGCCACGCCGACCACATCTGGAGGAGACGGTGACAACGCGTACGACGGCGCCGGCCGCGGTCAGCGCTCAGGATCTGTGGAAGGTGTACGGGCACGGTGAAGCCCGAGTGGTGGCGTTACGGGGCGTCAGCGCGACCTTCGCGCGACACACCTTCACCGCCATCATGGGTCCGTCGGGATCGGGTAAGTCCACGCTCATGCACTGCCTGGCCGGTTTGGACACCCCGACCCGGGGCGAGGTACGGATCGGTGACACCAGCCTGGCCGGGCTGTCCGACGCTGCCCTCACGCGGATGCGGCGAGAGCGGATCGGCTTCATCTTCCAGCAGTTCAACCTGCTGCCCACGCTGACGGCGAGTGAGAACATCCGGCTGCCGCTGACCATCGCCGGCCGGCGGCCGGACCCGGACTGGTTCCGCCGGCTGATCGCCACGGTCGGGCTCGGCGACCGACTGCACCACCGGCCCACCCAACTGTCCGGTGGCCAGCAGCAGCGGGTGGCCTGCGCCCGGGCCCTGATCACCCGGCCAGACGTGGTGTTCGCCGATGAGCCCACCGGCAACCTCGACTCCCGCAGCGGCCGGGAGATCCTCCGGTTCCTGCGTACCAGCGTGCACGAGCACGGTCAGACCATCGTCATGGTCACCCACGACCCGGTGGCGGCCTCCTATGCCGACCGAGTGGTGTTCCTGGCCGACGGCGAGATCGTGGACGAACTGACCCACCCCACCGCGGAGGCGGTGTTGGACACCATGAAGCGGCTGGACACCGGCGCCGTCGTGGAGGTGGCCTGATGCTGCGGGTGACCTTGAAGGGGATGGCCCAGCGCAAGGTCCGGATGCTGCTGTCCACCCTGGCGGTGCTGCTGGGGGTGGCCTTCGTGTCCGGAGCGCTCGTCCTCACCGACACCCTCGGCCGCTCGTTCGACCGGGTGTTCTCCGACGCCTACGCCTACATCGACGTGCGGGTCAGCGGCGAACCCGTCTTCGAGGTCGACGAGCTCGAGGGGCCGCCGGCGCTGACGCCGGTGCCGGACGACATCGTGGCCCGGGTCGCGGCGGTGCCGGGGGTGGCCGAGGCGATCGGGGTGGTGGATGTGGAGGGCGCCCGGCTGATCGGCGCCGACGGCAAGACGGTGCCTACCTTCGGCCCTCCGCAACTGGGGACCAATTGGCTGGGCGAAACCGAGCTCGTCCAGCTGCGGGAAGGCCGCGGCCCGCAGGCACCGGACGAGATCGCCATCAACGCGGGGTTGGCCGACGCCGCCCAGGTCGGGGTGGGTGACCGGGTGGGGGTGCTGACCCGGGAGCCGCGGCAGGAGTTCACGGTGGTCGGCATCTTCGAGTACGCCGGCGGCCGCGAGTCGATCGGTGGGGCGCAGGAGGTGTCGTTCACCGACGCCACCGCCCAGCGGCTGATGCTGGGTGAGACCGGGATGTGGAGCGCGGTCCGGGTGACCGCGGAATCCGGTGTGGACCCGCAGCGGTTGCGGGACGATGTGGCGGCGGTGCTCGGCGACGGCTACCAGGTCCACACCGGTGAGGAGCTCGCCGAGAAGTACGCCACCGGGCTGAAGGAGGGGCTGCGCTTCTTCACCTACATCCTGCTGGGATTCGCGGCGGTGGCGCTGTTCGTCGGGGTGTTCCTGATCCTCAACACCTTCTCCATCGTGGTCGCGCAACGACTGCGGGAGTTGGCGCTGCTGCGGGCGCTGGGGGCGGGGCGCCGGCAGGTGATCGCCTCCGTGCTGTCCGAGGCGGTGGTGATCGGAGTGCTGGCCTCGGTCCTGGGCCTCGCCGCCGGGATCGGGGTGGGGGCGCTGCTGGCCGCCGCTGCTACCAGCTTCATGAGCCTGCCGTTGGCGGGGCTGGGGGTACCGGTCACCGCGGTGGTGTCGGCGTTCGTGACCGGGCTGCTGGTCACCCTGGTGGCCGCGGTGCTGCCGGCGCTGCGCGCGTCCCGGATCCCTCCGGTGGCGGCGATGCAGGAGGCCGCCACCCCGGACCGACCCCTGACCCGGATCACCGTGGCCGGGGCGGTGCTGCTGGCCGGTGGGGTGGGGTTGTTGGGCGCGGGCCTGGTCACCGACACCCTGTGGCAGCTGCTGGTCGGGGTGCTGGCCACGTTCGCGGCCGTCGCCCTGCTCACCCCGATGGTGGCCCGTCCGGTGGTGAATGCGGTCGGGCGGCTGTTCTCCTGGTCGGTGGCGGGCACCTTGGGGCGCCTCAACGCGGGGCGGAACCCCCGCCGGACCGCGATCACCGCGGCCGCGTTGATGGTGGGGGTGGCGCTGGTCAGCGGCGTAAATGTGATCCTGCAATCGGCCAAGGTGAGCCTGGATGACGCGGTGCGGGAGGCGGTGGACGCGGACCTGATGGTGCTCGGCGACATGTCCGGCGCCACCCTGCCGACCTTCGACGTCCGCGCGTTGGAGCGGGCGGCCGACCTGCCCGGGGTGGTAGCCACCACCGCGCTGTACCAGGACCTGGCGCTGGTCAATGGGGAGCGGACCTACGTGACGGCCACCAGTGACTTCACCGGGTTGGCCCGGATCCACCGGCCGTCCCTGGTGGCGGGGGAACTGGAGCGGCTGGGGCCGGACCAGTTGGCGATCTCCGACCACATCGCGGAGCGGCACGGACTGGCGATCGGAGATCCGGTGACCGTCCAGTTCAACCGGGGCGAGCCGCACCAGCTGACGGTGGGGGCGGTGTACGAGGACGGCTCGTTCCCCGGCCGGTGGATGCTGCCGGCGGGCGTGACCCCGGACATGACCCAGCCGCAGCCCTTCATGGGGGCGGTGCTCCTGGCCGACGGTGCGCCGGTGGAGCCGGTGCGGGAGCAGTTGGAGGCCTGGCTGGCCGACAGTCCGGAGGTCACCGTGACCGACCTGAGCGGGTTCATCGCCCAACAGGCCGCGTTGATGGACATGGTGCTGCGGATGGTGCAGCTGCTGCTGGCCCTGGCGATCATCATCGCGGTCCTGGGGATCGTGAACACGCTGGCGCTGTCGGTGCTGGAGCGGACCCGCGAGATCGGGATGCTGCGGGCGGTGGGACTGACCCGGTCCGCGATCACGCGCATGGTCACGGTCGAGTCGGTGGTGATCTCGGTGTTCGGCGCGCTGCTCGGGATCGTGGTCGGCAGCGCGCTGGGGGCGGCGGTGGTCAACGCCCTCGCCGAGGAAGGGGTGGAGCAGCTCGCGCTGCCCTGGGCCAGCTTCGGGATCTACCTGGCGCTATCGGCCGCGGTCGGGGTGGTGGCGGCGGTTCTGCCGGCGATCCGGGCCGCCCGGACCAACGTGCTGGCGGCGATCGCCCACGAGTGAGCGCTACTCCGGGGGATGGTGGGGGTGCCGCGACGGGGGCCGCGGCACCCCCACCGACGACTCAGAACGGATCGCCACATATCCGCCAGCGACCATGCTCCTCCCGGAGGTGGAAGGTGACCGCACGGTCGCCCGCTGTGGTGGTCAGCTGGGCGGTTACCGTACCGGTGGCCCCGCCGTCGCCCTGCTCCACGGTGAAGGCGGTCAACCGGAAGTCGGTCACCTCCCCCAGCTCGCGGCGCACCGTCTGCCGGAACTGATCCCGGGTGTAGCGATGCCGCAGCTGGTCACACAGCTGGTCATAGGCGGACACCTCGTCACCCTCCTGGAGCGCGGTGAGGAATTCGGTGGTGGCCTCCCGGGCCGGCTCACCGATCTCCAGGGCGGTCTTGATGATGTAGTACCCCCCGCCCAGGGAGCCGCCGCAGCACAGCAGCGCCACGGCTATCAGCACGATCAGCCAGATGCGCCGCCGAGATGAGGGGGGTTGCGGGGGTGGCGAGGGTGGTCCGTAGCTCATGGCCGGTGATCCTAACGACACTCACCCACCGGTACGTGCCCGCACGGATACCGGTTCGGGCACACTACCGAGGATGACTGGAGGGACGGGCCTGGCGGCGGTGCTGTTCGACATGGACGGCACCCTGATCGATAGTGAACACCTGTGGGGCCGGGCCATGGACGAGCTGGCCGCCCACCACGGTGGGGTGCTGTCCGCCCACGCCCGCCGGGCCATGCTGGGGCGGAACGCCCAGGATTCGCTGACCGTCTTCTACCACGACCTGGGGCTGACCGACCCGGATCCCGAGGGTGACGACGCGTTCGTCACCGCCCGGATGGTGGACCTGTTCACCACCGCCCTCACCTGGCGGCCGGGGGCGGCCGAGCTGGTGGCGGAGGTCCGCGCCGCCGGTCTCCCCACCGCCCTGGTCACCTCCACCCGCCGGCGGCTGGTCGAGGTGGCGCTGGCGAGCACCCTGGGGGCGGACAACTTCGACGTGGTGGTGTGCGGCGACGAAGTCAGCGCCCCCAAGCCCGCCCCGGAGCCGTATCAGACCGCCGCCGCCCAGCTGGGGGTACCGATCCACCGGTGCGTGGCGATTGAGGACACCCCCACCGGCCTGGCCAGCGCCCGCGCCGCCGGCGCGGTGGTGTTGGGGGTGCCCAGCGAGGTGCCGCTGACCGGGTACGAAGGGGTGCACGTGGTCAGCAGCCTCCAGCACGTGGACCTGCCCTACCTGACCCGGCTCGTGGAGACCGCCTCGGTGCGGTAGCCGGCGGGCGCGCCGGGTCGGGGGTCGGCCGACCCCCGACCTCCCGGAGCCCGGTGCCGCGGGCACGGGCGCGGCGGCTCATTTGGCGGCGAAGTAACTGGCCTCC
>Ga0079224_100004664_pt1 | contig 17821 bp, 11 predicted proteins | sample Stecom2015_FD_80414 | JGI IMG/M metagenome (GOLD analysis project Ga0079224, IMG submission 80414) | Agricultural soil microbial communities from Utah to study Nitrogen management - Steer compost 2015 | ecosystem: Environmental > Terrestrial > Soil > Agricultural land | place: USA: Utah...
CATACGGCCAGCCATACGCATTCCTTTAAATACACGGCTAGGGTAAGAGGAACCACCAATAGAACCCGGAGCACGGGAACGGTCATGCTGACCATGAGAAGATTCTCCTACACCGGCAAAACCATGGCGCTTAACAACACCCTGAAAACCTTTACCTTTTGACGTGCCAATAACGTTAACTTTTTCGCCTTCAGCAAAAATGTCAACGGTAATGCTTTCACCAACTTGTTTATCTATGGAACTGTTTCTAATTTCTTTTACTACTGCTTTTGCTTCTGTACTAGCTTTAGCAAAGTGATTCAGTAGGGCTTTGGGAGTATTCTTTTCTTTACGATCACCGAATGCGATTTGCAAGGCGTCGTAGCCATCTGTTTCGACTGTTTTCTTTTGCGTAACTACGCAAGGACCAGCCTCGATAATGGTGCAGGAAACCTGCTTTCCATTAGGTTCGAACACAGAGGTCATGCCGATTTTTTTGCCAATAATACCTTTCATACTATGTTTGATTGTGCAGCTCCGGCTGAATACCGGCTTACCGCTATGATTATATGAATATTGTATGCTAATGGAAAGCCAGAACTTTGCCTGCTTCCCGACCAAGCGCCCGAAAATCTGTTGAGATCGCGGGATTGATCGTTATACTATTTTCTTATAAAGAACATACGCTGTTTAAAGCGTTTACTTAACTTAATTCTACTGTTACGCCTTAATCTCTACTTCAACACCACTAGGAAGGTCTAACTTAGACAATGCATCCACTGTGCGAGAAGATGAAGTGTAAATATCCAACAAACGCTTGTGTGTGCACAACTGAAATTGCTCACGCGCTTTTTTGTTCACGTGCGGCGAACGCAACACGGTAAAAATTTTCTTATCAGTAGGCAATGGGATTGGCCCGGTTACTACTGCTCCTGTGTTTCTAACGGTCTTTACAATTTTGTCGGCAGATTTATCTACCAAATTATGATCGTAAGACTTCAGCTTGATGCGGATGCGCTGTGACATATCAAAAAACTTCCTTTTTTTAAATTTCGGACTGCAAAGGTATGGGGTTAAATTTAATTTCCAAAAAAATTTTCTCTTTATTTTCAGAAATTATGTAGAAGCTCTTCATTCAACTGATTAACTTCTTCTCCAACCCTTCCAAAAGCATAGGCCATGAGTTGTAGAAAGCGTAGCTTCATTTAGTGTCGCATATACTGCCGCACTCCGGCACTAAAAGTTTGCAAAACATGAACAGAGGGTATTTCCGCTTCTTTTACCTGCATCAAATCTTGGTCAAGAATTACGAAATCCGCCCATTTACCCGGCTCCAAACTTCCTTTCACAGTTTCCTCAAAACTTGCCTTGGCCGGCCAAATGGTGATGCCTCTCAAGGCCTCTTCCCTATTTAATGCATTTTCTATTTGAAATCCTTCTTCAGGAAGGTGCTTCTGATCTTTTCGGGCCACTGCTGCATAGAAAGTGAGTATGGGATTGATTTTTTCTACCGGGAAATCGGTACCCAGTGGCAAGTAATTATTTTGCCGGAGCAGTTGCCGATAAGCATAGGCTGTCTTCAGTCTATGCGGGCCTAGTCGCTCGCCTGCCCACTTCATATCGCTTGTAGCATGAGTTGGCTGAACAGAGGGAATGATTTGGTACTGTGCAAAAAGCGCAAAATCAGAACTATCAATCACTTGTGCATGTTCGATACGCCAACGACGGTCATTATTTAAAGGCAACACACCGGCATAAACCTCCAGCAGCACCCGATTAGCAGAATCACCAATAGCATGGGTACACATCTGAAATCCGGCATCATACAGCTGTTGTGCTCTCTTTTTGAAATGAGCAAGATCTGAGAGTAAAAAGCCGTGCGAAGCCGGTTGGTCTGAATAAGGCCGCAACAAACAGGCTCCCCTGGACCCAAGAGCACCATCGCCGTAACATTTTACCGAGGCTACCCGCAAATAATCTGTATATACAGGCCCTGTTTTTAGAAAATGAGCCACATCTGAATCCCTATCCTGTATCATAGCATTGATACGTAACGTTAACTGGCCGGATTTTTGTAAGTTATGCAAACTATGAATCTGGGCTACAGACAAACCACAATCACTTAAAGAGGTTAGTCCATAGGCAAAGCAACTATCTTGTGCAGCACGCAATAAGGTAGCCAAGCGTGCACTATCCACCGGAGGGATATGTTGGCTAACTATATTTACCGCGTTGTCTAAAAGCAATCCGCTGAGCTTGCCTTGATAATGTTGCACCAAACCACCGGGTACTTCCTGGCCTTCATGAATTTCCGCAATATCCAAGGCAAGACGGTTTGCTACCGCCGCATGGCCGTCTATACGCCGCAGCAATACCGGACGATTTGGGAATAAGCTATCCAGCAATTCCTTATCGGGGAATAGGGGTGCTGCCCATTCATTTTGATCCCAACCTCTGCCTACAAGCCAACCTTGCGGATTACTTTGAGCAAATTTCCAGGTTTTCTCTAACACCTCTTCCCAACTTCTAGTATGACTAAGATCTACATTTTGTAAGGTTGTAGCATAACCGTGAAAGTGAGCATGGGCATCATTAAAGCCGGGGTAAACAGGCTTCTCGTCCGCATCAAGCATATTATCTGCATTATAGGCAGATAATATCTCTTGGTTAGTACCAATAGCAACTACCTTACCATCAGCTATAGCCATGGCTTCTGCTATTGAAAAACCAGAATCTACAGTATAGATAGTTGCATGATGTACAATGAGATGAACTTGCTGTTTACCGCAACCTATAAAAGCTAGTGCTAATAACACTAAAAAACTGCGCATTTATGGACTTCTTTAAGTGGAAGTATATTTTGGGTTTGCAAATAGGAATATACTATTCTATTTAACGTATAATTCATTTGCAAGCTACAAAAAAGTAAAGATAAAGAAGGTCTTAACACAGTAAAAAGTAGTGAACTTAGCTATTCTTTCACCCACTTCATCAAGCTTCGCTCGCCCTTAGGCAACTGAATTTGCAATAAATAGATGCCTTTTGAAAAGCCTGCAACCCGTATAAAAGCATCATCAGGATTTAAAAGCCCTTCTTGTAGTTTTCTTCCGTCTATAGACATCACCCTATATTTGCTTGCCTGGCTTAAGCCTTTTACTTGCAGCCTATCTACTACCGGATTAGGTAAAAGCAGCAAGTTTTCAGCTTCTCTTTCCACCACAGATACCGGCCCTACAGTTACTTCCTTACAGATTACTGAAGTATCGCAAGCTCCCTGTATAGCTGACAAACATACTTGATAGCTTCCCGGAGCATCATAAGCATGATCCGGGTTGGCAGCTTCAGAAAAATTCCCGTCACCAAAATCCCACCACCAGCTATCCGCTTCAATAGAGTTATTTTGGAAGTGTACCAAGCTTTGTTCCTCTACTTCAAATGAAAAGCCGGATTGGGGCATAGGATCAAATTGTTGATAAAGGGTAAGGTTATCCCAAACTACTGATTGAGCTGCTTGCTTAATTTGCTCTGCTACAAGCGGATTGAGGCTACCTGTAAAGGGGCTGGAGGCCGGATCATTCCCAAAAATTAAGGTATAAAATGTAGCTGCAGCCGCAAAACTTCCGGCCAAAGAGGGGTGGCTTTCGTCTGGATGGTACAATTCAATTTCGGGATGATGTTGACGTAAGTACTTCCATACAGCTCCTACCGGACTTATTTGAGCACCTGTAGCTTGGGCCATTTCCTTATAGCGAATAGCCAGCATGCTATCCATTCCTTCATAAGTACATAAAGGTGGGAAAAACTGACAGTTATCTGCATCACCATTTTTCCGCCCCCAAGTTCGATAAAATAAAGTATGAGCACAAGGGTTTGCGGCTTTTATCAAACTATCCAAAGACAGTGCAAAAGGGTAAGAATCGGTGTAAAATTGTCCGTCAGGAAATGCGGGCAATTGACTTTGTTCTTGCAGCACAACAAAATTCCAGTCCTGCGATTGAATCAATTCTACTGAGCTTACATTATTGAAATGATTTTGAAAGGTATAACCACCGGGAGTATTGGATTGGTATTGAAGAGTATCTCCATTGGCAAGGGCAAACTGACGAGTGAGCTCCGGTAAATTGTTGAATTGGGTATAACTATTTCCAAGAAATAAAACTTTCTTAACAGAAGGCTGAGCATTAACAGAAGAAAAAAAGAAAGAGGCTAAAAGGCAAAAGCCTAAATGTTTTAGCTGCATGATCATGATTATATATTAGAGCATTAGCAGGCAAAGGTACCTACATTAAAATTCTTGAACCAAGACAGGAATTGTCCTATTGATGGTTGGTCTTTATCCTTTTATTTTAATGTACAAGCATCCAAGCTAAAACAACAATCACAAATTAACTCGCCGCTATCCACACCTGCTGAAGTAATGTCCAGACTTTAGGATTAGCTCATAAAATATGGCCTAAAATCTGCAAATAGCAATAAGTCAAAAAAAACACAGTACAACAGTTGAGATTGAAAGTTTTAAAATTCAGGCTGAATGTTTAAAAGTAATCCAGGAACAGGCATCATCAGAAAGCCATCACCGGAAAGAAAGAAAAAAAATTATACAAAATCCATTATCTACCATTTCTCCAATAATATACGCAGCTGTTCTATTTGTTGTCCAATGTTTTCAAAATTGCTATTAGACACCAGAGCTAAGCTTTTTACCAAAAAGTCCAATTGCTCCAATTCAGCTTTTTTATTGCCCGCCGACGCAGTTTTGGACCATAATTGCTGATAGCCCTGTAACAACAAATTAGAATAATCATCGCCTGATTGATTAATGATCCAGGTACATAATAAACCCTGCATCATCTCCGACATGTTCCAATAGTTCCACTCAGCTACCCTGCCTTTACTTGCCTTTATTGAGTTCAAATCTTTCAATACCGTTTTTAAAGTAGGCAAGCTATATTCTTCGTCCATATCCGTAACTTTTTTACCCCATCTTCTTTCTTCTAATGCCACCAGCAGCCCTTCTAATATTAACCAATTAGTAAAGGCATACGAACGGTATTTACTACTTTGACTGCGATAGGCAGATTGATAATAGAAAGCGGCCATTTTTAAGCATTGAATTTTTTGCCCTTTTTGCGCTACTACTAAAGATTTGCGTTTCCAAGTACTGCCCATAATGCTAAGTCGTTCTGAAGTAGGGCTATAGCCTACCAAGATGCCGATATCTTTCAATACCTGATCCATCATCCTACGTAGCTCCGATTTATCACATTGTGGATTTTGATAGAATTCCTGAACGTAGTTCTTTGCACGAAGATTGCAATATTGCTCCATGGCCGCAAAAGAGAAGTTAGCACTTTCCTTTTGAAGCAATCCCTGGTATTTTTGAATAGCTTCAGCATACATACCCAAGCCTGCATAAATACGTCCCTCTAATTCTGAAGTTTTACCATTGTCAATTTCTGAGCGCAGCATACCTTCTGCTATTTCGTTTAAATGTGCTAAATGATCGGCAACGGTATAACCAGCAATATCAATTTTGTGTAAGAGGTTCACTAAATCTATTTCAGCCTCGTCGGCAATTACATAAGATTTTTGCTTGCTCCTCTTTACACCTTTGGTAAGGGTGTAAAACTGATCGCCATAACATTGATAAGCTCCCCAGGTATTGGTACCCGGATATTGTGCAAATACAATTTTCCTGGCCTCCAAAACAGACTCCCCGAAGGTGTATCCGGCAAACATATGTCGATAAAAAACTCGGGTAAACTCTAATGCTGCCGCATCATCAACCGCCCAGCCTGCAGCTATCACCACTTTCACTCCGTTTTCGATGAGCTGAGTACCCAAGTTAGCTGCAAGTCGGTACCGTTCCCTATATAAAGCTTCAGCTGCGGCATCAGTCTTTCCAAGGTGGCAACAATTAATAAAAACCAACTCCGGAACCGTACTCATTTGACTGATTTCTCTGGTGGACAGAAAAATATTCTTCCCAATGACCATCCCCGACCCTGCTTCCCTGTCAGCATTATAAATACCATGACCTGCCAAGTGAATGATTTTGTACTCCTGGCTAAATAATGCTTGTATGATTTCGGAAGCTTGGCTATTTAACATAGTGGTGGTTGCATACTGTTGTTCTTGAAAAATCCGGTTGGCCAATTGTCCCTCTTCCAATGCTCCCGGCAACTGCGGAATAAAACCATCCAGTTGAGGATCACCTATAACTAAGGCAGAGTTTAAACTAACCGGATTTATGTGCAAGCGATAGTCAGCAGTCGCTAATTGCCGTATCATACCTGACTGAATACAAAGGGGCTTAGAGTTGTGCGTACTGTCTTGCAGCAACTCCCAGGGGTAAGCTGCACTATCTTTATCTACAATCCAGGTAATGTTTGCTTGTTTTTTTAATTGATCTTTAAAATCATTAGGCACCAATAGCTCAAAAATAGTCTTTGCAAGCATGGGCGTCCATTGGTTATTCACCGACAAAACAGCTACTAATTCTGAAATAATAAGCCGGCTGGTGTATAAGTCTCGCTGCTCTTCGCGCGCCCCTCCGGTAGCAATATTAAACTGCATCCCTGCAATCCGGGAATCTTTGACTACAAAATCTTTGAATCGAACATGAATTCTCGTCCACCATTCATCAGTATTATCAATGGGCAGCCTAAGCTTTTTGCCGGGCAAGCCCTGAATCTGAGTTTTATCAATACTGATGTTTAAAGTTTGATCTTCCGATTGCTGAATGGATGACAGTGCATAAAAACAACTTAAAGCCCGATCTTGATACTGCTCTACAAATTCCACTTTGCCAATGGTGCGTACTCCTTCGGCTAAGGTTTTCATGATTTTTCTATTGGCTTGTTGTATCCCTGATAGTATGGCTCGTATGGAAGTTTCCACACTCAGGCCTCCATATCCACAGCCAATGGCCAAGGAGGTAATTCCCAGTTGATCCTGGCCGGGCAAATGCGTTGCTCTATTGTTCAGTAAAAGCAAATATTTACTTATACCTTGCTCCACACTCTGCGACAATTGATATGCCGTAAGTGTACCCGGAGCTCCCAAACCAATAATTACCGTTCCTTGAAAATATTCGCCATAATCTTCCACCTGATGCTGCAACATCACCTCGCTCGTACCAACCTCACCCGGATATAAGCCCAGCAAATATCTTTCGGTTAATGCCCCTTTCATATTATAGTCTATGGCCTTTTCAGCATACAATATTCCATCATTCATAAAATGGCCGGCAAGCACCGGGTAAGTGGAAAACCTTAAGTCGCCGTTACTGACCTGAACCAAAACAGGCGCTTCACTTTTACTTTCCACTTGTGGTGGGGTAATACCTAAAATGGTGTGCTCCACACCACTTGCAGATAAGTCAAAGTCTATCACATCCGGGCTGCGAAATTTCAATTCTGCATTGCGTAATTCCGGACGAACCTGGCTGAAGAGTCGAGTGTTGCCGTGTTCCAAAATCTCAGCTATTCCTCTAAACAATTCAGGTTCGCAAGATAAGGCACCATGACTGGCATTTACAAAGTATACATTTCGCTGCTCCAGCATCTTTGCCGGAATACCGGAATCCCAGGTAACACTTTGATCCCCTGCGGCCGTGCTTTCAAAAACTAAACTACCTTTTTCATCAATATAATAATGGCAAGGTGTAGCACTGTCTCTACCCGCAATATAAGAGGCATTGCTAAAGTCTATATCCCCTGATAGTTTGTTCACTTTATCACGGTACTGTTTAAACTGATCCAGTTCCTTTTGGGCAGGGATGGGCCATGTACGATCACCCGAAGCTGTTTGCATCTTCTTCCAGGTACCGAGCTGAGCAAAATCCTGATCGCCCGGATGATTATTTAAGGGTAACAAACTGAGCAGACCCGGAAGATTACAAAATACCTGCAGCAATTCCTTTTTAGTGTGGAACAAATCAATCTTCGCTAATTTGTCAATAATGGCATCCTTCCCAAACAATACATAAGGGATTCGATAAGAACCGCCTAAAGGAGAGCCTAAAAACATTAAATGAAAGCCGGGAGAATGATTCAGTTGCTGCCAGGTAGCTTGATGGTTTACTATAAAATCACGTACCAACACCCCTCCCATCGAATGTCCAATGAGTTTGATGGGTTGACCAAAATGCAGCAATTCTTTAATTTTATCATTCAATAATGCTGCACAGTCATTTAACTGCAGGCGCCAATCAAAGGGGAAGGTCACCACATCATAATCACGGCTAAGGAAATCGGCCAGCTTTTCGTAAGAAGTTCGCACTAAAGAAGGGGCTTCAATTCCATCTGTTCCAAATTTCAGTTTAGGTAATTCACCAGTTAAAAAACGTAAATAATTAATCCAAATCAATTTACCCTCTTTAGCAATATTAGAACCCATGATACCCGGCAAGAGAACTGCTATTGGGCGTTTTCCGCTTACCTTATCGCGAAATACCTGACCGCCTTCCAACTTCAAAACTGCGTTACGATCCATGCTTATCTCGCCTTCATCAATGCGTGTAAAGCCGGGAAGCAATTGTTGATTATCGTTTTGCAAAGCTAGCAAGATAGCGCGGCGTGTACTTTCATTTTTGAAATAATGAAAATGATCTACACCTGCTGCTGCATCATTAAAAAATTGACACATACTATTGCGGCGGGCACCGCGATACATCGAAGCTGTGTTTACTACCAAATCGTTAGCTGCAGTATAAAAAATCTTACTGGCAATAATCATTAACGACTTCCAACTCAAATCCAAACCACTATTGCCCGAAATCACTACTAAAGGCTGATTAATTATTGCGGTAGTTACCGGATAGTTGAGTACTTTAAGAAAGGCAGAATTGGGATTCATGGCCTCCAGGCCCGGTAAAACATGGGTATCATTTTTACTACTAACAACAGCTGCAATGAGCTCTTTAAAGGCTTGATACACCGGACTTAAAGGCCCTCCTATTGCCAATCCTATCAAATTGAGCACGATGTTGAAAAAATAATCCAGTCTTGATGAAGCTAAGGTAGTACCACTGGCGGGACAGGCCACACGTATAAATTTTTCTATGACGATTTGCTTTTGTTGCATTGCTTCTTCAAGCTTCGTAATCAACGACAAATCCTGATTCCTGCCTTCTTTTTTCAAATACGTTTTTTCTTCTTCTGTAAAACCAATCATTTGACTATCGGCAATACAAAAACGAGACAACACATCGCCAACGAGCCCTCCACGAGAGTGGCTGATGAGGTGTAAACGCGCCCTTTCAGGCAATTGTTGTACCAGTTCTAACACATTTTGCAAGGGACTCTTGGTCAGGGTTTCGTGCTGGAAGGCAAAAATTTCTTTCCCGAATTGTTGTTGAATGTTGTTCCATACACTAGTACCCATTAACTCTGCAAACGAACCTTGGGTGGAAGATGCTGTACCGTGAAGGAATAAAAGTTTAGGTTCGGTACCAACCTCCATAGGTTCCTGTACCAGTTGAAATGCTGCCGTTAAGCGGAAAAGGCCACTTTGGTTATTGAGCTGCTTAATTTCCAACTTCTTGGCCAGTTCAGCAACGGAATGTTGCACCGCTTTTTTCGAAAAAATTTTAAGGATTTTAATTCCAACTTGTCCTATGATTCCCCGGCTGGCCGATCCTGAATCTTGCAGACTCGCCGGCAACAGGAAGCCATCAGATTGTCCGCGTTGAAGTTGTTCCGTTTCGGGAAACAACAGAGGAAGACTTTCAGCATCTCCATACCAAGTACCGCCATCATCAAATTCAAAGCCCAAAAGCTGGTCCTCCTTTAAAGGCACCTCCACCAAGGCAGTAGTACCGCGCATACCAGGGCTTAGGTCGTAAATGGCTTCTAGCTGTAAGTTTTCGGTAGATTCCAAATCAGTGGCAACCAGCTGAGGCTGACCATTGACCAATAGTTTTTTGATGGACATAGCATAGGGTTTTGGCTGTTACAAAACCCCTCCTTAAATGAAAAGAATTTTTGGAATTGACAGTAGTAATCTATTTGAAATAAAACGGGTCTGCTATCATGGTCAAATTCCTCATAGTGTGTGGTCTATCTCCAGGCAATTTTCTAATCAATAGGAGGGTTCATTGGTTTATTTCCTACAAATATAATTCAATATCATATGCTTTGCAAGGAATTTTATAAGGTGCCATTCCGCAAGTTTTCAAATCTAACCGGGCAGCAATTCGTAGGTCTCCCTAAAAATGTCTTGATCGCACACATATAGCTCACCCCGCACCCCTACCATCAGGTAATCGCCGGCTTTACCCTGCATAACACCCTCCAGGGTGTGTACCTTAAAATCCTCCATAATTTGCACACATTTTTGAGGTGTTGGTCTTTTTACCGCTTGCCTGAAGGGCAGCTCCGGCAGTTCTCCACTTTTAAATTGCAGCATAGTTGTTGATGGTTATTAGTTAAATAAACCTGACTTTCCGGTTAATACCTAAAATTATACTTTTCTTCGGAAAACTGCGCCTGCCTACTGTTTTTCCACAATCTGCCAGATGCGGCTGACTTTGTGTATTTTTGCACCCACTACCACCTCTTGAACTATGCTCCTGCCTCCGGGAAAAAAAATATATTTTGCCTCCGATTTTCATTTAGGGATTCCCGACAGGGAGATTTCCAAGCAACGAGAGCGACTACTTTGCCAATGGTTGGACAGCATTAAGTCAGACGCAGCATGTATCTATTTAGTAGGCGATTTGTTTGATGTTTGGTTTGAATACAAACGCGTCATTCCCAAAGGCTACACCCGATTTTTAGGTAAACTTGCACAATTGCGCGATGAAGGCATACGCATAGAAGTATTTACCGGCAACCATGACTTGTGGATGGCAGGTTACTTTGAAGAAGAACTTGACATTCCGGTACATTATCAGGCATTAGAAATGGAGGTTAATGGTAAGAGCTTTTTTATAGCCCATGGAGATGGATTAGGACCAGGCGACAAAGGCTATAAAATTTTGAAAAGGCTAATGAGCAGCAAATGGGCACAATGGCTGTATCGCCGTCTGCACCCGGACACCGGCGTAGCAATAGCCAATTATTTTAGCAGAAGAGGTTTGAAACATGCCAATGCTGAGCCTGAATTTTTAGGCCAGGACAAAGAATGGTTAGTACTATTTGCTTATCAAAAGCTTCAAGAAAAACATTATGACTTTTTCATTTTCGGACATCGCCACCTCGCATTAAGTCTATCACTTACCAATCAAAGCAAGTACATCAACCTGGGCGATTGGATTAAGTTCAACACCTATGCGGTATTCGACGGAACTCATACAGAATTGAAGTATTATAAAAAACAAGGAGGCTAATATGTTACGTACGGTAATCATCATACGACATGCAAAAGCTGAGCCGGGCCTGCCTGGGCAGTCAGATTTTAGCCGAAGTTTAAATGAAAGGGGCTTGCAAGATGCCGCTATGATGGGGAAAAGGTTAAAAGCAAGAGGCATTATCCCGGATCTTATTCTTGCCAGTGCGGCAAAGCGTACTGCCAGTACTGCACAGCTCATTGCTGAAGCTTTAGACTGTAAAGAGAAAGTACAATTGAAGGAAGTAATGTATAATGCTTCGGAAGACACTCTTCAAGACCTACTTTTAACCTCAGCCATCAACAACCAACACAAGACTATATTATTGATTGCCCATAATCCCGGTATTACTTACCTAGCCCATATTTTAAGTCCATCTTTACAGTTGAACAATATGCCTACTTGCGGCATGCTGGCAGTTCAAGCACATGTGGAGGATTGGACTAATTTTCTACAACAGGCCAGGCAGTTTTACTTTTTTGATTACCCAAAAAACACCTTATCCATTTCGTGACGAAAACATCATTTGTATTGACTCTGTCTGAGCTTTACGAACAGCATTTTAATGAAGTTCCTAAAGCAGTTGAACTACTTCCTGCATCAGGATCCGAACGTAAATATGTACGTTTTACCGGCACTGATGGCAGTGTCATAGGCGTATACAATCCCGATAAAAAAGAAAACAATACTTTCTTTTACTTCACCCGTATTTTTGAACGATATCAATTGCGAGTACCCCAAATCTTAGCGGAACGCCGCGATAAACAACACTATTTGATAGAAGATTTGGGTACTACTACCCTGTTCGATTATTTGGATCAGGAAGGGCATACTGATGAGGTGAAAAACTTGTTTAAACAAAGTATTGACCAATTGGTTAAAATTCATTGGGAAGCGGGGAAAGACATTGATTTCTCCCATTGTTTTGCCGCAAGTGAATTTGACTGTAAACAAATTTTGTCGGATCTGTTGTATTTCAAATACTATTTCGCTGACCTGATGAAGGTTCCCTACAACAAAACAAACCTTTTGGAGGAATTAGAAGACTGGAGCAGATCCTTGGCAGCAGTCCGACCTCAAACCTTTATGTACCGCGATTTTCAGAGCCGAAATATAATGGTAAAGAATCAGGAGGTATATTTTATAGATTATCAGGGGGGCATGTTGGGTTTACCTCAGTATGATTTAGTTTCCTTATTGTGGCAGGCAAGAGCTCAATTACCTAATGAATGGAAAAACGAACTACTGAATTACTACCTCAATCAAGTAGGTAAAATACCTTTAGCTGCAAATCTTAATGAAACGGATTTCAGAAAAATGTATTTAGAGTGTGTGTTACTGCGTATATTGCAAACATTGGGCGCCTATGGTTATCGGGGATTGTTAGAGCAAAAACCACATTTCATTAAAAGTATTCGGCCGGCATTACAACAATTAAAATCATTTTTAGAAGATTATGGCCACCTGCCGGTTCAAAGTGAACTCCGTAAAGTTTTAGAAATTCTAGTAAAACCAGAATTTACCACACGCTTCGATGACAAAACTGTGTCACCGGACTCTCCATTAAAAATAAAGCTGTATAGCTTTTCCTATAAAAAAGGTATTCCGGCAGATGAAAGCGGACATGGAGGTGGATTTGTTTTTGACTGTCGAGGTATTTTAAATCCCGGCAGGTTTGAGGAATACAAACAACTGACCGGGAAAGACAAACCCGTGATGGACTTCCTTGATTATAAAACCCGAATGACAGAATGGTTATCCGCCATACGCCAAGTCATTGACATAACAGTGGAAGATTACATTGAACGAGGCTTCGACCACTTGAGCATATCTTTTGGTTGCACCGGCGGACAACATCGCTCCGTTTATGCTGCAGAAAGAATTGCACAACACTTACAAGATAAATATGCGATAAAAGCCGAAGTGCTGCATATGGAGCAACAAAAACATCAGCACAAACGCCGGTAGTTTTAATTGTGTAAATAAAAAAAAAGGCACCACTATTTTAAATTGCGGTGCCTTTTTACTTTGTTAGAAAACTAATCAACAACAGTCATTTCCTCGATAATATTTGGTGCTTTACCGTATTTTTCGATTAACCATAGTACAAAGCGAATATCAACTGCAATAGTCTTTTTGTATTGTTTATCAAAAGCAATATCTCCACTCATGGCTTCCCAGTTGCCATCAAAAGCTAAACCGGTTAGCTCACCTTGGCCATTAATCATCGGGCTGCCACTATTGCCACCGGTTATATCATTATTAGTAATGAAGCAGGTTACCAGTTCGCCTTTATCATTGGCGTATCGTCCAAAATCCTTTGTAGCCGCTAAGTCACGAAAATCCTGTTGTAGGTCAAATTCATAATCTCCCGGTTTGTATTTATCCAGTAATCCATCTAATGTAGTGTAATAGTTGTATTGCACCGCATCTTTAGGGCTATATCCTCCTACCGACCCATAAGTGATTCGCATGGTACTGTTAGCATCCGGATAAAACAATTGACCTTCATTCTTCTGCATTAAGCCTTTTATGTATTGTTGGGCTAACTTATTCCGCTCGCCATTAAATATGGCTTGCTTTTCTTCAAATTTACTTTCATAATTCTCTACAAAACTCAGGGCATACTTCACCATTGGATCAGCTTCCATTGCAGCAATAGTAGGGTTACTACAAAACTGCTCAAACTTTACGTTGTCCAACAAAAAGGTATGTGCAAAAGTGTAGGCAGCAAAATCATTAAAGGTTTTTGTCCAGTCTTCATTACCAAATTGTTTGAAAATAAAATTCTGATAGACTGCGGGATGTTGACTGGAAGGTACATCCTTATAAAACAATTCGGCAGTAGCCGCTAAGAGCTCCTGATCAATGCTCGGTTCAAAATCTTTCATCATCGCAGTACGTGCTTTACGCAGACGATTAACTGCGGCTTCCAAATCAGCTGATTTTGCCTTTTTATCTTCTAACACTTCTTTGATAGAAGCGGTTCTGCTGGCAAGACTAGCTAAAGCTGATCCACGGAAACATTCACTGTAATAAACATTGTGTTTGGCATAAGGACGATAATTATTATACAGCTTTTCATAGTCCTTCATCAGCTTTGCGTAGGTTTTATTATTGGACTTTGACCAATTTGTAAACTCTTGTTCCTGGTCTTGTTTATCAGCAATAACATTTAAACGCTTCAGCTGTTCTGTTTGGCCAATATAATACTTCCAATAATTGGCAATACGCGCGTAGTTGGTAGCCAGTTTCAAATTAATTGCTTTATTTTCTCGCATATGCTTACGCATAATGCTCAGTCTTAAGTCTCTAATTTTAACAATGGAAGGATTGATTTCGTTAATAGCCAGGTCTACACCATAGGATGTTTCATAACGGTTAGTGCGACCGGGATATCCCATTACCATTGAATAATCTCCTTCAGCAACACCTTTTATAGAAACCGGTAAGAAATGTTTAGGTGTATAGGGAACATTATCTTTAGAATAGGCCGCAGGCTGATTGTCTTTATTGGCATAGACTCTAAAAACAGAGAAGTCAGCGGTATGGCGGGGCCAGATCCAGTTGTCGGTATCGCCACCATATTTTCCTAATGATTTTGGTGGAGTAGCTACCAATCTCACATCCGTAAATTGCTCATACACCAACAAAATATATTGGTTGCCATTAAAATAAGAGCTTACCCTAGCTTCATAGCGGCCATTTTCACTACCCTTTTCTTCTAATTGTTCTATAGTTTTTGAAAACCTTTTGGCTTGCCTCTTTTCATTGCCTTTATTTAAAGCATCCAATACTTCCTCGGTAACATCTTCCATCCGCACCAGGAATTTCACTGAAAGCCCCTTAGCCGGCAATTCTTCTTCTATCTTTTTTGCCCAAAAACCATCTTCCAGATAATTACGTTCGACTGAGCTCAAGTCTGCAATTTGTCCATACCCACAATGGTGGTTAGTGATAAGCAGGCCCTTTGGCGAAATGATTTCACCGGTGCAACCTCCTCCAAAATGTACAATTGCATCCTTCAGGCTGGCGTTGTTGGCATTATACAGGTCCTCAGCTGATAACTTCAGACCCATCTGTTTCATTTCTTCATAGTTTTTGCCAATGAGCATGGGTATCCACATGCCTTCGTCAGCACGAGCAGCCACCAAAGTGGAAAAAGCTAAAAGACTAAGTATAAGTTTTTTCATGAGCGCAAAAATAGAGAATTATCTGTTCAATAATCTCCCCTCTTTAGGGCTAATTTGGGGTAATGGTTATTTAGGGCTGTAGGATGTTTACTTTGAGTAATTACATAAAAAATCTACCAGCATTCTCATTCCGAAGGCTGTTCCTCCTGCCGGGCGATAGTCCTTAGCCGAAGGGGCAAAGGATACACCGGCAATATCAAAGTGCATCCAAGGATAATCCGTAAAATGCTCCAGGAATTTAGCTGCGGTAATAGCTCCACCTTGCGGGCCTCCTATATTTTTCAAATCTGCGATTTCTGATTTTATCTGTTCCCCATATTCTTCCCAAAGGGGAAATTCCACCAATCGTTCAAATTGCTTGTTGCCGCTATCTTTCAACTTTTCTTTTATCTGATCAGAAGCAGTGCCCATACAAACAATTCCTAAATCGCCAATTGTATTTGCTGCAGAACCTGTAAGTGTAGCAAAATCTAAAACCAATTCCGGGCGATATTTTCGCGCATAATGCAAAGCATCAGCCAGCACTAATCGGCCTTCCGCATCGGTATTCAGTACTTCTACACTACTTCCGTTATACATAGTGATAATATCGCCCGGGGTGTAAGCATGGACCCCGGGACGGTTTTCTGCCGCCGGAACCAAACCAATAATATTCAAAGGCAAATCCAGTTGAGCAGCTACATATAGGGCACCAATAATGAGGGCAGCACCGCTCATGTCGCTTTTCATTCGATCCATTGATCCGGCCGTCGGCTTTAAGCTTAAGCCACCGGTATCGTAAACTATGCCTTTGCCCACTAAAACAATGGGGGCCTTATTGAGCGCATTGGTAGATCGATGTTCTAAAATTGTAAAAGTAGGCGGCAGTAAACTACCTTTATTAACGGCTAAAATCCCCCCCATTCCTAACTGCTCAATTTTAGCCTGGCCCAAAACCTGTACCCTGAAACCGGCAGTCTTTCCGGCTCTTACAATTTCTTTTGACAATTGCTCTGCTGTTAAAAACTGCAGCGGTTCATTAACCAAATCGCGCACTAAATAAGCTGCTTCGCAAACGGCCTTCAGCCGCGCCATTTCTTGCACACTGATGCTTTGCTTGTCAAAGTTGACCTCTTTCAGTGAATGGGCTTTTTTCTGGGCGTCTGAGCGGTATTTTAAAAATTGGTATGCTGCTAAACATATGCCTTCTGCCAGATTATAAGCAGCAAAACTCCAAGTTGTTCTGTTCAATAAAATAACTTCGGAGATAGCCGTTTGCTGCAACAATTGATGCATTTTCGCACCCAACTTTCTGATGTTCTCCGCAGTTTGACAAGCGTTACTTTTAGCTTTTACGGCAACTACATAAATCAAGCCTTCGGGTCGGAAGTAGGTCAGGATTTGCTGACCATTTTTCAATTGAGACTGAGCAAAAATTTGCTCTTCTTTGCTGAGTTCCAGTTCCGGCCACGAAATATTATTTTCATCACAGATGAAAATGCGAGTACCGGAAACATTTCTTTTTATTGCAAAATTCATAGCTGCAAATTTGAGTAAAATATGCTGAAGCACCTCTTTCTTATTCCCATAATTTGCCCGATTTACAAACCACGTAATTAGACAATATCCAGAAATAGTAGTCATTACTGATTTACATAAAAAATCTTTACTTTTGCTGCCCTTCAACAGATAATCGCCCTTGAGGCAGCTATTGATTTACTTATGGAATACAGACAAATTGTAGCAGTTACCGGCCTAAGTGGCCTTTATCAACTGGTAAACACAAAAAATGATGGCGCTTTGGTAAGAAGCCTAACTGACAAAAGCATGAAGTTTGTGTCGGCAAGAATCCATCACATCACCCCGCTAGAAAGTATTGAGATATACACTACCGGCGAAAATGTTCGTTTACATGAAGTGTTACTAGCGATTCAAAAGGATGATGCACCTGTAGCTGAACTGGCTATGAAAAAAGACGATAAAGCAGCAAAAGCCTATTTTAAAACTGTTCTTCCTGATTACGATGAGGAACGAGTATACAATAGTGATATTCGGAAAGTATTAAAATGGTATGAAATTTTAAAAGCCAATGATTTGCTGCATTTTGAATATTTAAATGCTCCCGAAGTAACACAAAGTTTACCTGAGACAGAAGCAGAGCCAGAAAAAGAAGAAAAACCTAAGAAAGCTGCCAAAGAGCCTAAAGCTGCAGCTACAGAAGAACCTGCCGCCAAAACTACCAAAAAAGCAAGCCCTAAAAAGAAAGTTGCGGCAAAAGCAGAGGGTGAAGATAAACCTGCAAAAAAAACTGCTGCAAAAAAGAAAGCCGAGTAGTATA
>Ga0079224_100004665_pt1 | contig 17820 bp, 22 predicted proteins | sample Stecom2015_FD_80414 | JGI IMG/M metagenome (GOLD analysis project Ga0079224, IMG submission 80414) | Agricultural soil microbial communities from Utah to study Nitrogen management - Steer compost 2015 | ecosystem: Environmental > Terrestrial > Soil > Agricultural land | place: USA: Utah...
GGGAAAGCTTTTTTAAAAAGAATTGGTATAAATAATATTGAAGCTTTTATAAAAAATATAAATAAAAAAGCTTTTATATTAACTATTGATAATTCACCTAATTTATTAGTCTCTTCTTTATTAAATTTGAAGACCTTAACACAAAAAGATATTTTATGGTCTGATATGGTATTAGCTGCCGCTTTAGAGGATAATTATAACATAAGAAAGTTAGTGCATCAAAAAGGAAATCGTGATTTAATTTGGGTTAATACTCACGGTACTTCTATAGCTGAGAAATCTAATTATATTTTACCTATAAATACTTTCTTAGAGGCTAACCAATCTTTTGTAAATGCTGAAGGTAGAGAACAAGAAACAAATAAAATAGTTTTTGGTGTGAACAATAAAATTTCATTACCAAATCTTTTAAAATTATTTTATTCATTAGATTATAATTTTTCACATTTAAAAATTATAAAAGAAATGTTTTCAACCCCTAAACTGTTAAAAAAGAAAAAAATGGATACATTAATAAAAATTAAAACAAATTATATTAATGTTACTAATTATCCAGTAAAAAGTAATATTGAAGATTTTTATCTTTCAAATACTTTTACAAAATCGTCGTCAACTATGGGTCAATGTTCTCAAGTAAATAGAAAAAATTCTACCAATTTTTTCTAATAGTAAATAATTTTTAATAATATTTATGTTCAATTTACAAATAAATTTTAATTTTTTATTATTCCTTATAGGTATTTTTGGTATTGTATTAAACCGAAAAAGCTTAATCTTAATTCTAATGTCATTAGAACTTACATTATTATCTTTAAATTTGAATTTTGTATGTTTTTCTGTCTTTTTAGATGATTTAGTAGGACAAATTTTTGCATTATTAGTATTAGCTGTAGCTGCAGCAGAATCTGCAATAGGTTTAGCAATTTTTATATTACATTACCGTGTACGAGGTGATATTTCAGTAGGAAATATACCAAGCTTACGGCATTAACAAAAATTAGAAGATATAGCTTAGTGGTAGAGTGTTGGTTTGTCACACCAAAGGTCGCGGGTTCAAGTCCCGTTATCTTCGATAAAAAAAACTATTTAAAATATTTTTATGCTACTAAAAAAGTTAAAAGCAGTAACCCCTGGTATGCGACATCAAGTTAATTCAGATAAAACTTTATTATATTCGAAACCATTAATAAAAACGTTAATTAAGCGAGAAAAAAACAAAGGCGGTCGAAATAATAAAGGTGTTATTTGTATACGACATCGCGGAGGAGGTGTAAGAAAATTATTAAGAACAATTACCTGGCAAAAATTGGGTGTTAATGGCATTGTTGTTGGTATAGAATATGATCCAAATAGGTCTGGTTTAATTGCACGGGTTTTTGACCTAGAATCAAAACAATTTTTTTATGTTTTAGCCTCAAAAAACCTTTTTCCTGGAACTAAAATACAAATTGGACATAACGTAACTGAGATAAAAATAGGCAATAGATTACCTATTTCTAATATACCAGCTGGGAGTATAATATCCTTAATTGGTTTTAATAAAGCACTTTATGCCAGAGCAGCCGGTACGTCCTGCCAATTATTACAAAAAGGACAGGTTTTATCTAAAATACGTGTTCCGTCTGGTCAAATTAAGTTTATAAAATCTAACGCCTTTGCTACCATCGGAATGATTTCAAATGAAAATCATAATTTACAAGTAATAGGCAAAGCAGGTAAAAATCGATTACAAGGAATACGACCTAGTGTAAGAGGTGTTGCTATGAATCCAGTTGACCATCCACATGGTGGTGGAGGTGGGAAACCTTCTGTAACCCCTTGGGGAAAACCTACAAAAGGAAAACCTACAAAAAAAAAATAATAATATAATATTTATGTCACGATCATCTTGGAAATTAAATTATTTGCCTAAATCAATAATTAAACAAAACAAAAAAAAAAAAACTTTAAATATATGGGATAGAGATGCAGTAATTCCTTCTTTTTTGTTAAATAGATTAGTTAAAATTCATAATGGTAAAGAATTTAAAACAATTAAAATAACTCAAGAAAAAATAGGTTTTAAATTTGGAGAATTTTCATTAACACGAAAACCATATATTTATAAAGGTAAAAAAAAAACTATAAAAAAATAATAAATTAAATTATGGGTCAAAAAATATCACCATTAAGCATAAGACCAACAAATAATTACGCTATTTGGTCAAATTTTGAAAATTATGCTTTGCACTATAAAATACGAAATTATATAATTAATTTTTTTAATAAAAAAGGTTTATTAGTTAATGATTTAAGTATTAAAAAAGATAACGATGTATTATATATAGATTTAAATTTTATAATTTCAAAGTCATCGAACCTTTATATAAAAAAATTTAGAAAACTAATAAAGAAAAAATATTTATTAAAAAAAAATGTTAATACAATATCATTACAAAACTTTTTAAAAACACTATCTAAATTATATAATGTAAAAAAAATTTATTTTAAAGCCACAAGACTTGATATCGAAATAAATAATCAGTTATTAAATTTATTATTACTAAAAGGTCAAAGATTAGGCTTAAACAGACAATTAAAAAATAAATATATTAAAGATTTATTAATTGTTTTAACATTATTGTTACAAAACTCTAATACAAAAGCTTTTTTGTTAACTTATATTTTAGCAAAACATTTTACATGGTTACCTAAGAAACAACATAAACGTTTTTTTATTTTCTTAAGAGATTTATTTAAAATTGTTTATGAGTTAGATAAACAAAAAAATAATCATATATTAGGTATTAAATTGCTTGTAAGTGGTAAAATATCAGGAAAAACACAAGCAAGTAATTTTAGAAGTATAGTTGGTAGCGTGTTTAACCAAACTATAAGTAAAAATGTTGATTATGCTTCTCAAACATCTTTTAACAAACTTGGAACTTTTGGTTGGAAATTATGGATTTCAAAAAATTAAAATAAAATATGTTAAACGCGCCAAGAAAAACAAAATATAAAAAAATGCAAAAAGGTACAATACCAAATAAAATTTTATCCCAGGCTGAGAAAGTTATATATGGAAATTATGCCTTTAAAGCAGCTTCTTTTGGTATTATTACAAATAAACAACTTGAAGCGGCACGCCGTGTTATAATGAAAAAAATAAAAAAACAAGGAAAATTATGGATACGTGTATTTACACATATACCAAAAACAAAAAAGCCTGTGGAAGTACGTATGGGGAAAGGTAAAGGTTCTATTGATAGTTGGATTACAAAAGTTCAACCGGGAACAATTTTATATGAAATAGATGGTATTTCGTTTAAATTAGCCCAAGAACTTTTTAAAGAAAGTTCTCAAAAATTACCGTTAAAATTAAAATTAGTATGTTATTAATAAATTTACAAACAATTTTATATAATTTACAAAATCTTAGAGCTTATGTTTTAAAAAATAAAACAACAAAATCTAATGTAACATTATTAGCTAATAATTCAATTGTTTTTAGTTTAACTAAAAATGAAATTATAAATATAAAAAAATTTCAGCCAGTAACTGGTTATAGTAAATTATTATTTACTTATAATAAATTAAACTATTTAGATGATCAGTATCAACATTTAAGTAGACATTATCCAGTATTAAAAACAATAACAACAAATGAAACAAAATTTTTAAACCAATTTTGGAAAATAATACAACAAACGAATAAAATTACACAATTGTCAAGTGTTATACTATCGCGAACCAAAACACACTTTAGAATTCGCTTACTAGGTTTACTAGGACAAACTTCACTACACTCTAGTTTAATTTTATTTGCTCAATTATGGAATAAAAACCAAATTATTAATTACAAAAATTTTGTTAAGTTAATGTTAAACTGGTTGCACAAAAATCTAACATTAACAGTAAACGCTGTTTTTTTAAAATTTTTATTACAACAAAAAAATTTGAAAATAACAACAAAGACAAATAAAAAATTCTTAAAAAAACAATCAAAACATAAAACATTAATTTTAATGTCTAGTGATCAAATAAATTTAAATTAAAAAGATATGATAATCAATAAAAAAAATATAAAAAATACAATATCGTATAAAAAGATTAGTCAATTAAACTCTTTTGCTATTTTGTTAACTGATAAAATTGACACTAATTTAAACCTAACTCGGATAACACGAACTCATTTTATTAAATTAAATAACAATATTTTTTCAAAAACTAAACGTATATTACCAGCAAACATTTATTTTTATGAATTTAATTCTTTAAATGACTTAGAAAAATTAAAGAATAATATTATATTAGTTAAATATAAAAATCAATATTATTTTCAGAACCAATTAGATTCATTATTATTTAATAACAATATACAGAAAATTAATAATTTTTTAGGTTTTTATAAAAAATTTTATTTTATTTTAAAAACAATCTCTAGTAAAAAGTAAATTTTTAATTATTTTGTTTTTATCTTATTTTATAATGCAAATAAAATTAAGAAAGCAAACATCATAGAAAATAGTGCAATTGCCTCTGTTAAAGCAAAACCGAAAATAGCCATTCTAAACATATCTTCTTTTAAGCTAGGATTTCTAGAGATTCCTAATACTAATGCACCAAAAACAGTACCAATACCAACACCAGCACCAGCTAAACCGAATGTAGCTAAACCAGCACCAATAAATTTTGCAGCTTGTAAAAGCATAAAATAATATTATTAATTTTTTTATGTATACTTCAGTAGGCTTAGTAGGATTTGAACCTACATTAGTACCATTATGAGCGGTACGTTCTACCATTAAACTATAAGCCTAAAATAATTTATTTATATATTCTTTATACACTTATGATTAGCATTACACAATTAATATTTTTTTGTTTAATATTATATTTAATATTCGGCGACACCAAGTGGTTAATATCAAAAATTAAAAAATTAAAAAAAAAATAAAAAGATGTTTTATATTTCAGAAATTTATTATCGTTTTTTTTATTTTTTATTATCTATTATAATTAATATATGTATTTTATATTTATATAAAGATGATTTTATTTTTATTAGTGTTATACCAATTTTATTAAAAAACAATCTTTTTGACTACTTTATATTTACAGAACCACGAGAAATACTTTTTCTATATATTTATTCGTGTTTAAATTTTTTAGTTGTTGTTCTAATTCCCTATATTATTATATCTTTTTTTGATTTTTTTAAAACAGCGACATATTACAATGAATGGTTAAAAATAAAGAAACTTAAAAATACTTTATTATACGCCTTTATAATTATAAATTTAACTACATTTTTTGTAGGTTTGCCCATTTTTTGGGAGTTTTTTTCTACTTTTCAAACAACATCTAATTTATTTTCCTTTTTTTTAGAATTAAGTGCTATAAATTATCTTTATTATTTTAATTCTATTTTTATTTTAACAAATGTATTCCAACTGTTTTTAACTTTTGGTCTTATATTTTTTGCTAAAAAAGGTTTTACTTATCTTTTAGAACATAAATCCTACATTTTTTTTTTGTTCTTGCTTTTTAGTACATTAATAACTCCACCTGATTTAAGTTTACAAATTATATTATTTTGTAGTTTATACATATGCTTAGAATTATATATTTTTATATTTTTTGTATATTATTTTTATTTAAATAAAAATAATTACTAATAATTTAATTTTTTAAAAAGGTAACCAATTGAATGTAAATAAGATAGAAAAAGTGAAAGCTAAATAGCCTAAAGATAAAGGTAAAAATATTTTCCAACCTAAATGCATTAATTGATCATAACGATAACGAGGCAAAGTTGCACGAATCCATATAAAGGCAATTACAAAAAAACTTAGTTTTAATGCAAACCAAAATGAACCTGGAATAAAACCTAAAAATTCAAATGGAGGCAACCAACCACCAAAAAATAAAATAACAGTTAAACCACTCATTAGTAGCATATTACCATATTCTCCTAAAAAGAATAAAGCAAAACCTATAGCAGAGTATTCAACGTTATATCCTGAAACTAATTCAGCTTCTGCTTCAGGTAAATCAAAAGGTAATCTGTTTGTTTCAGCTAAAGCTGAAATAAAAAATAATAAAAAGCTTGGAAATAAAGGTATTACATACCAAATATTTTTTTGTGCTAAAATTATATCATTTAAATTATATGAACCTGCACATAAAACAACAGTTACAACAATAAAACCCATAGAAACCTCATACGATACCATTTGCGCTGTTGAACGTAATCCCCCTAAAAAGGCATATTTAGAATTACTTGACCAACCTGATAACATAATACCATAAACACCTAATGCAGATATTGCTAATAAGTATAATAAACCTATATTGATATCAGCTAAAAGTGCTGTTTCATTAAAAGGTATTACTGCCCAACCCATTAAACTTAAAACAAAAGTTATTATTGGTGCTAGGACAAATACTACTTTATCAGAACTACTAGGTAATATAGTTTCTTTTAAAACTAGTTTTACACCGTCTGCTAAAGGTTGTAATAAACCATAAGTACCTACAACATTTGGTCCACGTCGTCGTTGAATTGCACCCATTATTTTTCGTTCAGCTAAAGTAAAATATGCAATAGCTAAAATAACAGGTAATACAATGGCTAAAATTTTAATTATTAAAATAAGCATAAATTAACTTGATTATTTAAAAATTTGGAGAGAATGGGATTCGAACCCATGATATACTAATAATGTATATGTTGGTTTAGCAAACCAATGCTTTTAGCCACTCAGCCACCTCTCCTAATTATATAATGATAAAAAATAAGAATTATTTAATCATTGGTTTAGTTATTTTTAGTCCTTTTCTTTTTTTGCGACGCATTTTTGGTGGACGACAACCATTAAAAGCTAATCGGCGTGAACCTTCAAAAATATTTGTTGTTTTTATATAAAATTTTAATCGTTTTATTAAACGTCGTCTTAATAATTTAGGTACAACTAAACGAAATAATAAATTTTTATAAATTTTTTCATTACGAAGGTATTTAAAAAATTCAGTAAATACTAAATTATAAATTAATTTATAATTTTTTTTTGAAGAATGTAAACCTAAGATACCTGCAGATATTTTATATTTTGTATTCCCTAAATTATCAGTTAATGTTATTAATGTATTGTTAGGGTTTACTTTAATGTTTACAATATATTTAGTTTTTTGTAACTTTTTGTAAAAATTATCTATAAAAAAATTTTTAAATAGTTTTGTATTTTTTTTAGTTTTTAAAAACCGAGTTAAATATCTTTGGTTTTTTGATTGAAACTTAAAAAGTGAAGTATTTTGTTTTACTTTGATTTTACTAAAAAGTTTTTTAATTTTTTTAACTCGTAGAGTAGTATAAAAAAATGATAATAAAATTTGTTGTTGTTTTTTTTGTAAATCCATTTATTTCAAATTAAAGTTTATTTTAAAACTTTTTAAATTTTTTTTTAGTATTGGCGTTTGTGTGTGTTCTCTGCCCTCGTGTTGGTAAACCGTATTTATGCCGTATTGACCTATAATTTTTTACCTTAGTTAAATAATTAAAATTATTTTTTTGGAATAATTTTAAATTATTTTCAATAAGAGTAAAATTTTTTTCAATAAAGCTTAGCAATTTATATAACTGGTCTTCACGCAAACTTGTAAAACTTAAATTAGGGTTACACCCAAAGTTTTTACAAATATTTGTGGCTGATGTAAAGCCAATACCGTAAATTGTAGTTAAATTTTGTACAACTGTTGTTTTATTAAAAATCTTTTTTTTTAAAAAAGACATAAATGTTAAAATAAAAGAATAAATATATATATATATATATTATTATATATAATACAAAACTTACAAACAATTTTTTTATTTAATTTCAGTATTAAAATATAAAAGGAATATTAAACTAAATTTAGTTTAATGAAAAAATTATTTTTAAATTTTTTAACAACATGGATGGTTATATCTTAAAGAGTTTTATTGTTGAATTTTTTTTATTATTGGGTGTTTTAGCAATTTTGTTATATAATGCCTCAATACTATCATTTAGTTCATGGAATTTTCCTTTATTAGATAAAGAATCATATAATCAATCACTTTTTGTTTTATTTATTTGTTTATTATTAAGCTTAAATAATGATGTTACTAGCTTTTCATCTTTACATATTTTTTCTAATGATATAACAAGTTTATCAATTAAAACTTTATTGTTGTTTGCTATTATTGGTTCTTTAATTTGTGGAAAACCTTATTTTCTTTCAAAAAATATAAATTTATTTGAATATTATTCAATTGTTTTATTATCGATCTTCTCGTTATTATTCTTAACCTCAGCAACAGATTTAATTTCAATTTATTTGTGTCTTGAAATGCAATCATTATGTTTTTATGTTTTAGCGGCTTTTAATCGTAATTCTGTTTTTTCGACTGAAGCTGGTTTGAAATATTTTGTACTTGGTGCATTTTCATCTTGCTTATTTTTATTGGGTTCATCTGTGTTGTATGGGTTAACTGGGACAACAAATTTAGCAAATTTAGCTATTTTATTAACAGATATAGATACTAGTATAATTAATGTTTCTTTTATTTATTTTGGACTTATTTTTATTTTAGTAACTATTTTTTTTAAATTAACTGCAGCTCCATTTCATATTTGGTCACCAGATGTTTACGAAGGCTCTCCATTATCATCAACTATAATTTTTATATTAGTACCAAAAACAATATTTTTATTATTGATTTTACGTATTTTTTATTCAACTTTTTTTGATTATTTTGTTGTCTTTAAAAACATATTTTTATTATGTGGTATATTGTCTGTATTAATAGGTTCGTTGTTAGCTTTACAACAGAAACGTTTAAAACGTTTATTAATTTATAGTTCAATTAGTCATGTAGGTTTCATGCTTTTAGGTTTTTCAACAGGAACTTTATTAGGTATAACTGCAGTCTTTTATTACATGATTTTTTATATTATTACAGGTTTTTTAATCTGGGGACTTATTAGTTTATCGTTTTCAGATAGTAAAAAATCATTATATTTAACGGATTTTTCTATGCTTGGTAGAACTAACCCAGCTAAAGCATTAGCCTTAGCTATAGGTTTTTTTTCATTGGCTGGTGTACCTCCGTTAATTGGTTTTAGTATGAAATTTTTTATTTTTTCAGCTTCTATTCAAGCAAATATGTTTGAAATTAGTGCTATTATTATTTTATTGAGTGTAATTGGTAGTTTTTATTATTTAAGATTTATAAAAATTTTATTTTTTGAGAAAAAAATAAAATATGACTTATTTATAGTAGATAATTCATTTAATGAAATTGTTTATTTGATAGCATCATTTAGTTTATTTGTAATTATTTTTGGTTTTATTGACCCTTCTCTATTTTTATTATTTTCTTATAAAATTGGTTTAGGTTTAATGTTTTTATAATTTATGAAACTATTTAATAAATTTAGTCAACATCTTACTAAATTGTTGCCGATAGTAGTTATGCAACAAATAAAAAAAGAATGGATCATAACTGTATTACCTGAACATCTTTTACTTGTTATGAATTTTTTAAAAAATCATATAGGATTACAATATTCAATGTTATCTTGTATATCAGGTATTGATTTTTTAGGTAAAGATTACCGTTTTTGTGTTTCTTATGATTTGCTAAGCTTAGTTTTTGCACAAAGATTAAGAGTTAAGGCGTTTTTAAATGAAATTACACCAATATCTAGTGTAGTACCTATATTTCCTAGTGCAAACTGGTGGGAGCGTGAGGTATGGGATATGTATGGCATTTTTTTTGAAAATCACCCAGATTTACGGAGAATTTTAAGTGATTATGGTTTTGAAGGATATCCTATGCGTAAAGATTTTCCTTTATATGGTTATATAGAATTACGTTATGATGAAAATCATAAACGTATAGTCGCAGAGCCTGTTGAATTTGCACAAGAATTTCGGTATTTTGATTTTGAAACTCCTTGGTAAAATAATCTATGGTTATAAAAAAAGATCAATTAGTAAAACAATTAAAAAGTTTTACGATTAACTTTGGGCCACAACATCCTGCTGCGCACGGGGTATTACGTTTGGTTCTAGAGTTAAACGGAGAAATAGTAGAACGAGCAGATCCTCATATAGGTTTGTTACATAGAGGTACAGAAAAATTAATTGAATATAAAACTTATTTACAAGCTTTACCTTATTTTGATAGATTAGATTATGTTTCAATGATGGCTCAGGAACAAACATATTCTTTAGCTGTTGAAAAATTAGTGGGTATAGATGTGCCAGAGCGTGCTCAATATATACGAGTCTTGTTTTGTGAAATCACTAGAATACTTAATCATTTATTGGCTGTTGGTTGTCATGCAATGGATGTAGGTGCAATGACACCTATGATGTGGGCTTTTGAAGAGCGTGAAAAGCTAATGGAATTTTATGAACGAGTTTCTGGTGCGCGTATGCATGCGGCGTATGTACGGCCTGGTGGTGTTGCCCAAGATTTACCAATGGGGATTTTAGATGATATTTATCAATTTGTAGAACAATTTCCTTTACGTTTAGAAGAAATAGAGGAATTATTAACTACAAACCGTATCTGGAAAGAACGATTAGTTGACATTGGTGTAGTAACAGCAAAAGAGGCTATAGATTGGGGGTTTAGTGGTGTTATGTTGCGTGGTTCAGGTATTCCTTGGGACTTAAGAAAAACTCAACCATACGATGTATATGATAAAGTTGAGTTTAATATACCAGTAGGAACAAATGGTGATTGCTATGATCGTTATTTAATTAGAGTTGAAGAGATGCGACAGTCTTTAAACATTATACGTCAATGTTTAAATTTAATTCCAGAAGGTCCAATTAAAACATATAATAAAAAATACACTTCTCCTTCGCGTATTGAAATGAAACAATCGATGGAAGCATTGATACACCATTTTAAATATTATAGTGAAGGTATTTTTGTTAATCCTGGTGAAACATATACAGCAACAGAAGCACCCAAAGGTGAATTTGGTGTATATTTGATATCAAATGGATCTGATCGTCCATACCGTTGTAAAATTAAAGCTCCTGGTTTTTCTCATCTTCAGGCACTAAATAATATGGCTAAAGGTCATATGATTGCTGATGTTGTAACAATAATAGGGACCCAAGATATAGTTTTTGGGGAAGTTGATCGGTAATCAATTAATTGAAAACAAAATATGTTAAAAATTTTATTTTTATTATCTGCATTTAGCATTTTTCACGTGCTTTTTATAAAGCCGTCTCATACTGTTTATATTAAAAAAATATCTTTATTTTATTCTGGTTTAATCTTTTTATTTTCTTTATTATTGTGGGTTAATTTTGATACTTTAACCTCTTATTTACAATTTGTTTATATTATAGATTGGATTCCTATTTATAATTATAACGTTGTTTTCGGTGTTGACGGTTTATCGTTATTTTTTGTTATTTTAACAACACTTTTAATTTTTTTATGTATTTTAGGAAGTTGGAATAGTGTACAACATTCAATTAAAGAATACTTTTTATGTTTTTTAACATTAAACTTATTATTAATTTTGGTTTTCTGTGTTCGTGACGTCTTCCTTTTTTATATATTTTTTGAGAGTGTTTTGATCCCAATGTTTTTAGTTATTGGGATATGGGGATCTAGAGAACGAAAAATTAGAGCTGTTTATTTATTCTTTTTTTATACTCTAATTGGTTCGTTATTTATGTTACTTGCTATTTTATATATTTATAATAAAGTAGGTTCAACAAACTATGATGTAATTTTAGCGTCTAATTTTACTTTAGAGGAACAAACATGGCTTTGGTTAGCTTTTTTTTTATCTTTAGCTACTAAAATGCCTTTATTTCCTTTTCATGTGTGGTTACCCGAAGCTCACGTTGAGGCACCAACAGCAGGATCAGTGCTTTTAGCTGGAATCCTTCTAAAATTAGGTAGTTATGGATTTTTAAGGTTTTCTTTACCTTTTTTTCCAGATGCTTCTCTATATTTTGCACCTTTAGTTTTCACGTTATCAATCTTAGGTATAATTTTCACCTCATTAACAGCAATACGTCAAACTGATTTTAAACGTATTATTGCATATTCATCCGTTGCGCATATGAATTTAGTAATGATGGGAATCTTTAGTTTTAATATAACTGGATTAGAAGGTAGTCTATTACAAAGCTTAAGTCATGGTTTTGTTGCTAGTGCTCTTTTTTTTCTAATCGGTGTGTTATATGATCGTTATCATTCGCGATTAATTATTTATTATAGTGGTCTTGTTCACATGATGCCATTATATACATTAATATTTTTATTTTTTACTATGGCAAATATTGCATTACCGGGTACTTCAAGTTTTATTGGCGAATTTTTAATTATTTCTGGTATATTCAAGTATAATTATTTAGGTGCTTTATTAGGTACAACTAGTATGATATTAGGTGGTTGTTATTCATTGTGGGTTTATAATCGTATCTCTTATGGTAACTTAAAGGTTGATTATATTACAGGTTTTAAAGATATAAATTACCGTGAATTTAATATTTTAATACCTTTAATTTTAGGTTGTTTAGTATTAGGTTTATACCCAAATTGTGTTTTAGATTTTGTACATACTTGGTGTTTTAACACATTTTCGTTGTTTTTATAAAATAAAAAATTATGTCAACACAATTATTTACTAAATCATATTCAAAATGGCAACAATATAATAACCGAGATTTAATTTTTAAGTTAAATATTTCTAATGTAAACAAGATTCCTTCTTTTAATAAAGCAATAGTTAAACAAAATATAGTAAAAACTAATGATATCTTTAGTAATATGTCATTAAATATTTTTTTATTTGATGAATATCCTTTAGTTTTAAAGATAAATAATACTATTGATAATAAAAAAAAAAATACAATATTAGGTACTAAAGTTTCATTATCTAAATTAAAGTTTTTTTTTTTTTTTTTAAGATTAAAAGCTGAAGAAGGGATAAACAGTTTAACTTCAAAATTAAATATCTCTAAAAAAAACTCAGAAATGTTTAATTTTTTCTTCAATTTAAATTTATTTGAGGAATTTTTAACGTTATATGATAAATACCCGACGTTAAACGATGTTTCTGTATCATTAACTTTTGTAAATTGTAAAAAAATGGAAGAAAAACAATTATTATTAAAAAATCTTTTATTAATTTAAAAATTTATGCCTATATTAATCGTATTATTGCCATTGTTAGGTTCAATTTTTAGTGGATTTGGTGGACGTTTTTTAGGGCCTAAAGGTTCTAGTCGACTTTCTACTATTTGTATGTTAATTACTTTATGTTTAGTTTTTTACATATTTTTTAAAGTTGGTATTCAAGGTGAAACAATTTCTATTATATCTTATTCATGGGTAAACTCTGAATTATTTAATGTATCATTTGGATTTTTATTTGATTCTTTAACCGTAGTAATGTTAGTTGTTGTTTGCTCAATTTCTACTTTAGTACATTTATATTCGATTGAGTATATGTCACATGATCCTCACTTACCTCGATTTATGTCTTATTTATCATTATTTACATTTTTTATGTTAATTTTAGTAACTGCGAACAACTTATTACAAATGTTCGTTGGTTGGGAAGGTGTAGGACTTTGTTCATATTTATTAATAAATTTTTGGTTTACACGAATACAAGCAAATAAAGCAGCAATCAAAGCTATGATAATAAATCGTATCGGAGATTTTGCTTTAGCTATCGCAATTTTTCTTTCGTTATACTTATTTAATACATTAGATTATTCTACTATATTTAATATAGCACCTTATTATACTACAATTTCTATAAATTTATTAAACTTTAATATCCCTTGTATAGAATTTTTATGCTTTTTATTATTTGTGGGTGCTGTTGGTAAATCTGCTCAATTAGGCCTTCATACTTGGTTACCTGATGCTATGGAAGGTCCTACTCCTGTATCAGCTTTAATCCACGCAGCAACAATGGTTACTGCTGGTGTTTTTTTAATTGCGCGATGTTCGCCAATTTTTGAATATGCACCAACTACTTTAACTATTGTTACATGTATTGGAGGAATAACTGCATTTTTTGCGGCTACTACAGGTTTATTACAAAATGATTTAAAAAAAGTAATAGCTTATTCTACTTGTAGTCAATTAGGTTATATGATTTTTGCTTGTGGTGTAAGTAATTATGCTGTTGCAATTTTTCATTTAGCCAACCATGCTTTTTTTAAGGCTCTTTTATTTTTAGGTGCAGGCTCTGTTATTCATGGTGTTGCGGATGAACAAGATATGAGAAAAATGGGTGGATTGCGTCGATTATTACCATTCACTTATGCTATGATGCTAATAGGTTCTTTAGCATTAATGGGTTTTCCTTTTTTAACAGGTTTTTATTCGAAAGATGTTATATTAGAAGTAGCCTTTGCAAAATATACAACAATTTCACATTTTGCTTATTGGTTAGGGTCTTTAGCAGCCTTTTGTACTGCATTTTATTCTATTCGTTTATTATATTTAACTTTCCTAGCAAATCCTAATGGTAAGCGAGTGGTTATTGAAAATGCACAAGAATCAGGATGGAAAATGTTACTACCTTTAGGTATTTTAGCAATACCTAGTATTTTTATTGGTTACTTATCTAAAGATTTATTTATTGGGTTAGGTACAAATTTTTGGGGTGCTTCATTATTTCAAAACCCTTTTAGCTTCCAACTAATAGATGCTGAATTTTTACCTCAAATTTATAAATTAACACCATTATTTTTTAGCTTTAGTGGTGCACTAATAGCATATATCGTTTATACTTTTAACCAGGAAACGCTATATTTATGGAAAATATCAAAAAAAGGTAAATTATTCTATTCATTTTTAAATAGAAAATGGTATATTGATAGATTATATAATGAATTTATTTCGCAACAATTGTTAAAAATTGGTTTTGATTTTACTTATAAAGCAATAGATCGTGGAATTATTGAATCTTTTGGTCCGTTTGGTATAACCAATAGTGTAAAAAATAATGCTAATAAATTACAAACTGTACAAAGTGGTTATTTATATCATTATACGTTTTTAATTTTATTAGGTTCAACATTATTTTTATTTAGTATTACTTTTTTAGTAAAATTATCTGCTTTAAATTTTATTATTTTTTTATTCATTGTTCTATTTTTTATTAGCAAATAAAAATAAGAGTATATAGCTCAGTTGGCAGAGCAGTAGACTTTTAATCTATTGGCCCAGGGTTCGAATCCCTGTATACTCATTTAAAAATTTATGAGAAATTTATCACATTTTTTAAACAAAATAAAAATTGGTTGTTCAAAAAAAGCAACAGTTATTGAAGTAAATTTTAATAAAAATTGGCCAGCGTTATTGCGTATATTATACAAAGAAGGTTTTATTCAAAATTATATTGTATTAAATAATAAAATTTATATTTATTTACGGTATTACCAAAATAAGAATAGTATACGTTATATAAAAAATTTTTTAAAAACATCTAATACTTTATATATAAAAAAAAAAAACCTATGGTTATTTCAACGATATAATGGGGTATTAGTATTATCTACGATAAAAGGTTATAAAACACATAATGAGTGCTTGCAACAAAATTTAGGTGGAAAGGTATTATTTTTTATCAGTTAGTAGATAAAAATATAGATTAATAAAAAAATATGAATATTAAAAACAAAGAAACTAAAATTATATTTTTACCAAAAAATATAGAAATATATAAAAAACAATTTAATTTATTATTAAAATCAAACTTTGGTTATATTAAACTAAATATACCAAAAAATATAAATGTATATCAAAAAAACTCATATTTATATATTGATGTTTTAAATAATGATCCAAGCAGCAAAACCTGGGAAATTATTTTAAAAAATATAATAAATGGGTGTGCAAGACACTATTTAACTCGACTAATACTTAAAGGTGTTGGTTATAAAGTTTTTGCAAATAAAAAAAATGAGTTGGATTTAAAAATTGGTTATAGCCATAATATTAATTTTGATGTTGAAAAATCGATAAATGTTGATATCTATAAAAATTTAATTATACAATTAACATCACCATTTAAAGATCAATTAGGTTCTACCTCTAGTTCGTTAAAAACATTGAAAAAAATTGATATATATAAAGGCAAAGGTATTTTATATAAAGGTGAAAAATTAAATTTAAAAATAGGTAAAAAAGCTTAATTAATATTTAGGTTATGAAAAAAATAAATAATGTAATTTTGCACAGCTTTTATGAAAGCTATGCTTTTCTAATGCCACAAAATTCTCAAGAAGCCCGTGGTTTTATACATTCAAAAATGTCGGGTTGGTCTTTAATTAATAGTTATTTGTATACCAAAAATTTTAAACAAATATTAAATTTAATATACAAAATAAAAAATTTAAATGCACAAAAAAATAAAATATTATTTATACTTGATGATGATATATATTTTTTTTTTGAAAAAACATTTAAAAAAACACATTTTTTAACTAATGATTTAAAATTAGGTTTAGAGTTTTTAAAAACATCTAACTATTCTTCTACAATAGCGGGCATTATTTATATAGGTAAAAATAATGAGATATCACCAAAAGTGTTGAATCAATTGCATGTTCCTTTTTTTTGTTTTTCACCAAAAACAAAATTAAATTATGATTATTGCAATTATAACATGTTATCTTTTCATGGATCTGTATTATATTTAAAATTAGTATTAAAATCAATTTTAACATCAAAAAACTTAAATGAGAAAAAAACTATATAAAGAACAAAAATTCAAAAATCTTTTGAATATTAGAGAAATTCCAAATCAAAGTAGTTTAAGAATTTTAAAATTTAAGCGTCCAAAATGGAATTTTTTAAAAAAAATAATAGAGCGTCAAGCGAATAAAATTATATTTTTTAAAAAATATAAAAAAACAAATAAAAAATTAAATTTTTATAATCAAAAAGGTTATCTAATCTCACCTAAATGGACAAATGTGCGATTTCGCTATAAAGAATTACTTTTAGCTAAACGCAGGTTATATTTATTTTTTTCTTTAAAATCTAAATTAACAACATTGAAAAAACAAATAATAAAAGATACGTCAATAAATTTTTTAATGAGTTTAGAAACTCGTTTGGATATAGTTTTGTGGCGTTTAGGTATTTTTAAAAGTCCTGCTATTTCTAGATTTTTTATTAATCATAAAAAAATTAAAATAAATAATAAAATAATAAATATTAGCTCTATTTTTTTAAAAAGAGGGGATATTATAACAATATCACCTGCAATAAAAAATTATATGGAAAAAGATTATAATCAGTTTAAAGATATTAAAACATATAATAAAAAATATTTAATATTTCAAAACAATTTTAATTCTTATTTTCCATATTTTATTGAGTGTAATTGGGATATTTTAGAATTTATTTGTTTAAAAAATGCAGAAGATTTAACATTAAATTCAATGGTACATATGTATCCAAAAAATTTAAATATAGCTCAATTTAAAAATTATTTACGTTTATTATAGTTTTTATAATAAGTTACTATATAACGCGGGTATAGATTAATGGTAGATTATTTGTCTTCCACACAAATGGTATGAGTTCGAATCTCATTATCCGCATTTTTTGTATGGTTTTATGTATAATGTATAAAATATAAATTGTTTGTCATTTTTTTATTCTTTATAGGGAAGATAACTTAATTGGTAGAGTATATGCTTTGCACGCATAAGGTTGTGGGTTCAAATCCCATTCTTTCCATTTTCTAAAAATAAATGAGAAGGCTCTTAAATTTAATTACTAGAAGATCCAATACCCCC
>Ga0079224_100004666_pt1 | contig 17820 bp, 16 predicted proteins | sample Stecom2015_FD_80414 | JGI IMG/M metagenome (GOLD analysis project Ga0079224, IMG submission 80414) | Agricultural soil microbial communities from Utah to study Nitrogen management - Steer compost 2015 | ecosystem: Environmental > Terrestrial > Soil > Agricultural land | place: USA: Utah...
CCGCGCCGGCGTCCTGAATTTCGCGGCGATGCTCGCGAGCACGAGCGCGATGCCGTGCTCCTCGCGCAGCCGATCGTGATCCGCGCCGTGCGAACGCAGCCACTCGGTTCGCGCCCGCTCCATGAAGCGGAAGTAGCTCGCGTTATAGACCACGCCCTGGGCGTCGGTATCCTCCAAGTAGACCCTGATCGGCAGCACGAAACTTTTCACCTGGACCGCCTCGCCGGTACCCGCGTCGGAAACTCCGTCCGCCTTCGGTTTCAGTCGAAGAGCTCCGGCGTGTCCGGCCGCGCCGGCGCCTTCAGCCCGAAATGCTCGAACGCCGCGCGCGTCGCGACGCGGCCGCGTGCGGTACGCATCAGGAAGCCGGCCTGGATCAGATACGGCTCGAGCACGTCCTCGATCGTGCCGCGCTCCTCGCCGATCGCGGCCGCGAGGCTCTCGACGCCGACGGGCCCGCCGTCGAACTTCTCGATGATCGTCAGCAGGAGCTTGCGGTCCATGCTGTCGAAGCCGTGCGGATCGACCTCGAGCAGGTCCATCGCGGCGCGCGCGACGGCCGCGTCGACCGAGCCGCCCGCCTTCACCTGCGCGTAATCGCGCACGCGGCGGACGAGGCGATTCGCGATCCGCGCCGTGCCGCGCGAGCGCGCGGCGATCTCGCGCGCACCGGCCGCATCGATCGGCAGATTCAAGATGCCGGCCGTGCGCTGCACGATCCGCGCGAGCTCGGCCTCGTCGTAGAAGTCGAGATGCTGCGTGATGCCGAAACGGTCACGAAGCGGCGAGGTCAACAGCCCCGCGCGCGTCGTCGCTCCGACGAGCGTGAACTTCGGCAGATCGAGCCGGATCGAGCGCGCGCCGGGACCCTCGCCGATCATGATGTCGAGCTGGAAGTCCTCGAGCGCGGGATAGAGCACCTCCTCGACGACCGAGCTCAGCCGGTGGATCTCGTCGATGAAAAGCACGTCGTTCGGCTCGAGCCTCGTCAAGTGCGCGACGAGATCGCCCGGGCGCTCGAGCACCGGCCCCGACGTCTGCTGGAGGTTCACGCCGAGCTCGTTCGCGATGATGTGGGCGAGCGTGGTCTTGCCGAGGCCGGGCGGCCCGAAGAGCAGCGTGTGATCGAGCGCCTCCCGCCGCTGGCGCGCGGCCGCGATGAAGATCTCCATCTGCTCCTTCACGCGCGGCTGACCGACGTACTCGGCGAGCGTGCGCGGCCTGATCGCGCGGTCGAACGCTTCGTCCTCCGGCGCACCGGCACCGGCGACGAGGCGGGCGGGCTCGGTCATCGTCTGCTTCCTCCCGTCGTCCGCATGCGGCTACCTCGCGTGCACCCGTTTCAGCGCTTCGCGGATCAGCTGCTCCGTCGTGAGCCGCTCATCGTCGAGGTCCTTCAAGAGCTGTTGCACCTCGGCGGGCTTGTAGCCGAGCGCTAGCAGCGCTTCCTGCGCCTCGCCCTTCGCGCCGCCGCCGTTCTGGCGCAGCCCGGACGCGGAAGGCTCCGGCAGCCGATCGGCCATCTCGAGCACGAGACGCTCCGCCGTCTTCCGGCCGACGCCCGGGATCTTCGTCAGGCTCGCGAGGTCCTTCTCGCGCACGGAACGGCAGAAGCCCTCGACGCTCATGCCGGAGAGCACGCCGAGACCGATCTTGGCGCCGACGCCCGACACCTTGAGCAAGCTTCTGAAGAGCGCGCGCTCGGCCTCGCTCAGAAAACCGTACAGGGAATGCGCATCCTCCCGCACGACCAGATGAGTGACGAGCGTCAGCTCCCGGCCCACGTCCGGCAGACGGTAGAACGTCGACATCGGCGCCTCGAGCTCGTAGCCGACGCCGCCGACCTCGAGCGTGAGCCACGGCGGGCGCTTCGCGACGAGCGTGCCTTTGAGATAGCCGATCACGTGGCGGCCACCGCCCTCGCGAGCATCGACCGGGTGCCGCGCTCGTGCGCGTGACAGAGCGCGGCCGCGAGCGCGTCCGCCGCATCGGGCGCGATCGGCTCGCGCACGCCGAGCAAGAGCCGCACCATGTGCTCGACCTGGGCCTTCTCGGCGCCGCCGTTGCCGACGACGGCCTTCTTGATGTGCCGGGGCGTGTACTCGAAGAGCGGCAGATCGGCCTCGAACGTCGCGCAGATCGCCGCCGCCCGCGCCTGGCCGAGCTTGAGCGCGCTGTCCGCGTTGCGGTGCACGAAGACCTGCTCGACGGCGATCTCCGCGGGGCGAAAGTCCCGCACGATCCTGCCGAGCTCGAGGAAGATCGTGCGCAGCCGCGCGGCGTGGCTGCCCTCGGTTTTGATCGAGCCCCATTCGACCGCGACGGTCTTGCCGGCCGCGAGGTCGATGATCCCGAAGCCCGTGATCTGCGAGCCGGGATCCACACCCAGGATTCGTACCGGCTCAGCCACGACCGTCGACCGCATGCCGTTCAAGCGGTCGCATCGAGCAACGCCTCGGGGAACTCGGCGTTCGAGTGCACCTGCTGCACGTCGTCCAGCTCGTCGAGCGCGTCGAGCAGCTTCAGCAGACGCTCGGCCTCGTCGCCCGAGACCTCCGCCTTCGTCGTCGCGCGCATCGTGACCTCGGCCTGCTCGGGCTCGAGGCCTGCGGCTTGCATCGCCTGCCGCACCGCTTCGAAATCGGCCGGCTCGCAGAGCACCTCGATCGAGCCGTCGGTCGTGACGACGTCGGTCGCGCCCGCGTCGATCGCGGCGGCCATGATCTGCTCCTCGTCGCTGCCCGGGGGATAGACGAGCAAGCCGACCTGCTCGAACAGATACGCGACGCTACCCGTTGCGCCGAGCGAGCCGCCGTGCTTCGTGAACGCGTGACGGACCTCGCTCACGGTGCGGTTGCGGTTGTCGGTCAGGCAATCGACCATGACGGCCGCGCCGCCGGGGCCGTAGCCTTCGTAGCGGATCTCCTCGTACGAGGTGCCCTCGAGCTCGCCGGTGCCGCGCTTGATCGCGCGCTCCCAAGTGTCCTTCGGCATGCTCTGGGCCTTGGCCTTGTCGATCGCGAGGCGCAGCCGCGGATTCGACGCGGGATCGCCGCCGCCGGTCCGCGCGGCGATCGTGATCTCGCGAATGAGCTTCGTGAAGATCTTGCCGCGCTTCGCGTCCTGGGCGCCCTTGCGAAACCGGATGTTGGCCCATTTGCTGTGGCCGGCCATTGCGCTCCTCGCGAAACCGCATCACGGCAGCTCCGGACACGCCCCACAGCGGTCCGTCCAGCTGCCTCGAAACCGTTTTTTCCCCGTCGGCGCGGCTCCGAAACCCGCGCCGGCGCCTATCATAGCGGCATTCCTGCCGAGAATGGCCCCCGCCGCGAATCGCCGACACCCGCCCCTTTACTCTTTCGGTCGGAGCGCTCCTCGGTAGGCACCAGTCTGCGCGGCGACTCTTCGGTAGGAGCGGCTGTCCAGCCGCGACCGCAGCAACGCCGAGGTCGGCACGCCGCAGCGCGGCGTCGGCGTACATCGCCCCTTCCGGGGCGCTCGCGCACAGGAGCAGTTGCCGAGATGCGCGCGCGAGCGTACAGGGGAGTATTCACAGCGTCCCTGGAAGGGGCTATGTACGACGGCGTCGCGCGGTCGACCGGCGCGACGCAGAAGATCGCGGCTGGACAGCCGCTCCTACCGAAGAGTCAGCGGTTCAGCGCGTGGATCGCGTGCTTGTCGGCAGCGAGCGCCGCTTCGTGCAGCGCCTCCGACAACGTCGGATGCGCGTGCATCGTCCGCTGCAGGTCCTCGGCGGAGGCCTGGAACTCGATCGCGAGCACGGCCTCGGCGATCAGCTCGCCGGCGAACGGCCCCGCGATGTGCACGCCGAGAATCTCGTCGTGCTCGCGGTCGGCGATCACCTTCGCGAGCCCGTACGCCTGCTGCAAAGCCTTCGCGCGGCCGTTCACCGAGAACGGGAACGTCCCGACCTTGTACGGGCGTCCCGACGCCTTGACCTCGGCTTCCGTCTTGCCGACCCACGCGATCTCCGGCGCCGTGTAGATGACGGACGGCACGGCGCCGTAATTCACCTCGGCGTAATGCCCGGCCGCGAGCTCTGCGACCATCACGCCTTCCTCGGTGCCCTTGTGAGCGAGCATCGGCCCCCGCACGACGTCGCCGACCGCCCACACGTTCTTGGCGGCCGTCCGGCATTGCTGGTCGACCTTGATGAAGCCACGCTGATCGAGCTCGACGCCCGTGCCCTCGCCGAGCAGCCCGTCGGTCACCGGACGGCGGCCGACGCAGACGATCAGCTTGTCGACCTCGAGCGTCTGCACCGCGCCCGCCGCCTCGTAGCGCACTTCGACGACGTCGCCGCGTACGCTCGCGCCCTGCACCTTCGCACCGAGCCTGATGTCGAGGCCCTGGCGCTTGAACTGACGCAGCGCCTCGTTCGCAATCTGCTGATCGACGGCAGGCAGGAACGCGTCGAGCGCCTCGAGGCTCACGACCTCGGCACCGAGCCGGCGCCAGACGCTGCCGAGCTCGAGCCCGATCACGCCGGCGCCGATCACGCCGAGCCGGCGCGGCACCTCGGTGAACTCGAGCGCGCCGGAAGAGTCGACGATGCGCTTGCCGTCGAACGGCGCTACCTTCAGCTCGATCGGCGTCGAGCCGGTCGCGAGCACGACGTGCTTCGCCTCGAGCACCTGCTTCTCGCCGCCCGGCAACGTGACCTCGACGCGATTGCCCGCGAGAAGCTTGCCGCGTCCCTTGATCGGCGTGACGCCGGCGCCCTTGAACAGCTGCTCGATGCCGCTCGTCAGCTGCTTCACGATGCCGCGCTTCCGCTCGAGCATCGCGTTCAGATCGAGCGCGACGCCGTCGACCTTGATGCCGTGGGCCGCGAACTCGGTATGCACCCGGTGATACAGCTCGGAAGACTCGAGCAGCGCCTTCGACGGGATGCAGCCCACGTTCAGGCACGTGCCGCCGAACGTGCGCGAGCCGTCCGCGTTCTGCCAATCGTCGATACAGGCGGCGGAAAGGCCGAGCTGCGCGGCGCGGATTGCCGCGGGATAGCCTGCGGGGCCGGCGCCGATCACGACGACGTCGTAGCGCTTGTCGTTCATTCTTCGTTCCCGTTGAGGCGGATCAGACGGCCAACACGAGTCGCGCGGGATCCTCGACCTGCTCCTTCACGCGTACGAGGAACTGCACGGCCTCGCGGCCATCGACGATGCGGTGGTCGTAGGTGAGCGCGACGTACATCATCGGCCGCACCTCGACTCGGCCGCCGATCGCGACCGGCCGCTCTTCGATCTTGTGCATGCCGAGGATGCCGCTTTGCGGCGGATTGATGATCGGCGTCGACAGGAGCGAGCCGAAGATGCCGCCGTTCGTAATCGTGAACGTGCCGCCGGTCAGCTCCTCCATGCCGATGGAGCCGCTGCGGGCGCGCTCGCCGAAATCCCGAATCGAGCGCTCGACGTCGGCGAAGCTCATCCGCTCGGCGTTGCGCAGGACCGGCACGATCAGCCCGCGGTCCGTCGAGACGGCGATGCCGATGTCGAAGTACTCGTGGTAGACGATCTCGCTGCCGTCGATCGAAGCGTTCAGCAGCGGGAACTCCCGCAGCGCCTCGATGCAAGCCTTCGCGAAGAACGACATGAAGCCGAGCTTCACGCCGTGGCGCGCGGTGAACTGTTCCTGATAGCGGCTGCGAAGCTCGATCACGGCGCTCATATCCACCTCGTTGAAGGTGGTCAGCATCGCCGCCGTGCGCTGCGCGTCGACGAGCCGCTCGGCGATCCGCGCCCGCAGCCGCGACATCGGGACGCGGTGCTCGCCGCGGCCTGCCGCGGCCGGCGCCTCCCGCGCGAGCGGCGCCGCCGGAGCGGTCTCGGTGTCGTCCTCGAGCCCGCCGCGCTGCCGCTCGATGTACTGCAGCACGTCGCCCTTCGTGATGCGCCCTTCGCGGCCGGAGCCTTCGATCGCGCTCGGGTCGATGTCGTGCTCCTCGACCAGCTTGCGCACGGCCGGGCCCATCTTCTGCTGCCCGTCGCCGGAGCGCGGCCGAGCCTCGGCCGCAGCTCTGTCCGGCGCCGCGCTCGGCGCGGCCTCGGCTTTCGGCGCCGCTTCGGCTTTCGCGCCGGCCTCGGCCTTCGCCGGCTCGGCCGCCGCTGCCGCCTGCGCGCCCGGCTCGAGCAGCGCGAGCACCTGCCCGCTCGAGACGATGCCGCCTTCGCCGACCGTGATCTCCTTCAGCACGCCGTCCGCGGGCGCCGGCACCTCGAGCACGACCTTGTCGGTCTCGAGATCCACGAGATTCTCGTCGCGGCGCACGGCGTCGCCGGCCTTCTTGTGCCACGCCACGAGCGTCGCGTCGGCGACGGACTCGGGCAGCTGCGGAACCTTGACCTCGATGCTCACGCCGGCCTCACGCCCGTTTACCTATCGAGGAGACGCGCTCACGGCTCGACGCGGCGAGCGCCGCGGAGACGAGCGCCTGCTGCTGACGAGTGTGCAGCGCGTGGATGCCGGAAGCCGGCGCGGCCGCGCTCGGCCGCCCCGCGTAGTAGAGCTGGTGCTGCTCGCCGAGAGGCTCCTGGAGCCGGTGACGAATCTGATACCACGCACCCTGATTCTGCGGTTCTTCCTGACACCACACGATCTCTCTCGCGTTGCGATAACGGGCGATGACCCGAGCATACTCTTCGATCGGGAAGGGATACAGCTCCTCGATCCGCACGATCGCGACCCCTTGCAAGTTCTCTGCGCGGCGAAACTCGACGAGATCGAAGTACACCTTGCCCGAGCAGAATACGACGCGCTTCACGCTCTGCTCCGGGATCGACTCGGTCTCCTCGACGATCGGCCGGAAGCGGCCGCTCGCGAGCTCGTCGAGCGACGACACGGACAGCCGATGCCGCAGCAAGCTCTTCGGCGTCATCACGATCAGCGGCTTGCGCAGCGCCCGCAGCATCTGCCTGCGCAACAGATGAAACATCTGCGCCGGCGTCGACGGTACGACGACCTGCATGTTGTGCTCGGCGCAAAGCTGCAGGAACCGCTCGAGCCGCGCCGAGGAGTGCTCCGGCCCCTGGCCCTCGTAGCCGTGCGGCAGGAACAGCGTCAGGCCGGAGAGCCGCCCCCACTTCGCCTCGCCGGAGCTGATGAACTGATCGATCACGACCTGGGCGCCGTTCGCAAAGTCGCCGAATTGCGCCTCCCAGATGACCAGCGTGGTCGGCGAGGTCGTGCTGTAGCCATACTCGAAGCCGAGCACGGCCTCCTCCGACAGCAGCGAGTCCGCGACCATGAAGGCGCGCGGGTCGTCCGTCACGCGCGCGAGCGGCACGAACGCTTCGCCGGTTTCCTGATCGAGCAGTGCCGCGTGGCGGTGGAAGAACGTGCCGCGGCGACTGTCCTGGCCGACGAGGCGCACGCGGAAGTCCTGCGCGAGCAGCGACGCGTACGCGAGCAGCTCCGCGTAGCCCCAATCGATGCTGATCTCGCCCGCGGCCATCGCCCGCCGATCCTCGACGATCTTCTGCACGCGCGCGTTCAGCTTGAAGCCCTCGGGCACGTCCGTGACGATTCGGCCGAGCCTTGCGAGCTCCTCGTGCGGCACGCGCGTGTCGACGACGTCGTTCAGGCTGGCGCTGTGGTAGCGGCTCCAGTCCACCGTGTACTGGTTGCCGATCATGCCGAGGGCCGCCTCGTTCGGGTTACGGCCCTCGTCGAGCGCTCTACGGTAGTCGTCCGCTATCCGCTCGACCTCCTCGTCCGTCACGACGCCGTCGGCGACGAGCTGCCGGGCGTAGAGCGAGCGCACGCTCGGATGTGAGCGGATCTTCCGGTACATCACCGGCTGCGTCGCCGACGGCTCGTCGGCCTCGTTGTGGCCGAGCCGCCGGTAGCAGACGAGGTCGATGACCACGTCCTTGTGGAACGCCTGCCGGTAGCGCAGCGCTAGCTCGATCGCCGCCACGGCGGCCTCCGGATCGTCGCCGTTCACGTGGAACACCGGCGCCTCGACCATCTTCGCGATGTCGGTGCAGTAAGGGGTCGAGCGCATGTCGCGCGAATCGCTCGTCGTGAATCCGATCTGGTTGTTGATCACGACGTGGATCGTCCCGCCCGTGTAAAACGCGCGCGTCTGCGACAGCTGGAACGTTTCCGCGACGACGCCCTGCCCCGCGAATGCCGCGTCGCCGTGGATCAGCACCGGCAGCACGCGGTCGCCGAGCTCGTCGTTCTGGCGGTCTTGCCGCGCCCGCACGGAGCCCTCGACCACCGGATTCACGATCTCGAGGTGCGACGGGTTGAACGCGAGCGCGATGTGGACGTTGCCGCCCGGCGTGCGCACGTCGGCGGAAAATCCCATGTGGTACTTCACGTCGCCGGAGCCCTTCAGCGTCGAGAGGTCGTAGTCGCCCTCGAACTCCGAGAAGAGATCCCGCGGCGACTTGCCGAGAACGTTCACGAGCACGTTCAGCCGGCCGCGGTGCGCCATGCCGATCACGATCTCCTGCACGCCTTGCTCGCCAGCGCGCTGAATCAGCTCGTCGAGAATCGGAATCAGCGTCTCGCCGCCCTCGAGCGAGAACCGCTTCTGGCCGACGTACCGAGTGTTCAGATACCGCTCGATGCCTTCGGCTCGGGTCAGGCTCGAGAGGATGCCGCGACGCTGGTCCGGGCTGAACGTCCAGCGCGTCCGAGCGGCCTCGAATTGCTCCCGGAGCCACAGACGCTCCCGGGCACGGGAAATGTGCGCGAACTCCGCCGCGAGCTTGCCGCAATAGATCTGCTTCAGGAGCGCGATGATGTCCGCGAGCTTCATCCGCGCGTGGCCGGTCCCCGCGAGCCCGCCGGTGTAGAACTCCTTGTCGAAATCGCTCTCGTCGAGCCCGAGGAACTCGAACTTCAGCACCGCCGGGGTATGCCGTTCCCAGAGGCCGAGCGGATCGAGATCGGCGATCTGGTGACCGCGAAGGCTGTAAACCTGGATCAGGCGGGAGACGGCGGCCTGCTTCTCGCTCGCGGGCGCCTCGACGGCTGGGCCCGCGCCGACCGGCGCGGCGGCGGCGGACGCCCCGCGGCGCAGCCGCTCGCCGAGCGCACGGACTATCGGGCCATGTGCGACGTCGCCGCGCTCGCCGGCGAGCGCGGCGAAGTAGCCGCGCCACTCGGCCGGCACGCTCGCGGGATCCGCGAGATAGGCGTCGTACAAGCCTTCGAGGTAAGCGGCGTTCGCCCCCTGCAATGGCGAGGTTTCGTACTGCCGTTCGATCGACGTGGACATCAGCCTCCGGGCTCAGGCGTGCCGCGAGTGCGCGCGCGGCTCTTTAGCGCCCGTAGCCGAGGCCGGGCAGTGTAGCCAAACGCCCGGTAAGGTCAAACGCGTGCCGTCACACGAGCGAGTTGAGCAGCCACGATACGTAGCAGCTGAGCGCGACGTAGGCGAGCAGAAACGCATGGATGATCGAGCTCACGAGAATCAGGCGGAGCACCTTCGCGCGAGAGGCGGCAACGAGGACCAGCACGCCGCTGCCGGTCAGCGCCATCTTCACGGCCGCGAACGCCTCCGGATGGTCACGCAGGACGTACGCCATGACCGGGTTCGCCTCGTAGGCACCGTGGGACAGGAGCAGCAGCGTCAGTAATGCGTCCGCGACGCTGAGCAGCAGGATCGTCGTGGAGACAACGAGCAGATGCGGCTCGTGCCAGTCGACCTGCAGAAAGGCGTCCTCCGCTCGCCGCCCGCCGCGGCGCCGCGGCTTCAGGCCGCCTTGGACGAACGTCCGAAGCGTGACGCGGCGGCGGTCGTAGCCCCGCCGCCGGTCCGCGATGATCAAGCCGCGCTCTGCCCGCCGCGGCAACCAACTGGCCGTCTCCGATCGCAAAGTCCGCCCCTCGTCTCCCACAGGCTGGCGAAATGATGCAAGAACCAGGCCCCGCCGCCGAAAGTGCGGCGTGACGCACGTCACATCGAGTTGCGACCCGCCGACCGTAAAGAACTTCGACGGTGGCGCCCGCTCGGCGAGCGGCGCGTTCATCCCGCGCACGAGACGACCGGCGAATCGGTGCTACGGCGCCGTGGCGGAGACGAGCCACGCGATCAGATCGCGGCGATCCTCCGGGCGTTGATACCCCGTGAAGGCCATCGTCGTGCCGGGCACGAAGCCGGTCGGGTCGGCGAGCCACCGGTCGAGCTCCTCCGGCGTCCAGACGATGTCGGCGGCTTCGAGCGCGGCGGAATACTGAAAGCCCGCGGCGGCACCGGCCGGACGGCCGAACACCCCGTTCAGGTTCGGCCCGATCGCATGACGCTCGCCGGCACCGAACGTGTGGCACGCCGCGCACGCGAGCGCGAGCAACCGGCCGCGCTCGAGGTTCGGCCCGGAAGCCTGCCCGGGCGCCGCGGCGGCCTCCGCGCCCGGCGACTCGGATCGACCGCCGCCGCAGGCCGCCGCGCCAGTCAGCGCGCTGATTATCAGCACCTTGAGAGCGTTTCTTGGAAGCGATTCTAGAAAACGGGACACCATAGTCTTACGTCTCGTTGCAGTCTCGTGCCTTTGCGCCCCGGGGGCGGCCGGAGCATCACCACGTCCAGCGCAGCGCCGCGTGCAGAACGACGTCGGGCGCCGTGCTGACCGCGACGTCCTCGATCACCGCGAGCTCGAGCGCGCCGCGGCGACCGAGCCCGACCCAGCCGCCGAACGTCGCCTGGATGGCGGTCTTGCCGATCTCCTCGAGCCGGGAGTCGTATAGCGGACCGTGGAAATCGAGCTGCGCCTTCAGCCCGAAGCGTCGCCCGATCTGCCAGCCCCCGCCGAGAATCCCGACGAGCGCGGCCGTGCGTGCGTCGAAGTCGATCAGCTCCGGCTGCTCGAGCCGGACCGCCCCGACACCCCAGTACCACGCGCCCGGCCGCGCGCGCGCGGTCGCCTCGTTGGCCCGGAATACCGTCAGCGACCAGTCGGTGCCGCCGCTGCCCGCGAGCAGCGCCTCGTCGCCGGTCGGCACCTCGACCGCCGCTTGCACCGTGTACGGGCGCCGCTCGCCGACGCGCCACGCGAGCGACAGCTGCGCGTCGCCCGCGCCGCCGCGCGGCCGGTCGAGCGTGAAGAACGGGCCGCCCGCGTTCGCGAGCCGATACTCGATCGCGTCCTCGGGCCGCGCGTTGCGCCCGCCGTCGGGCAGCCCGAACGCGGAGTGCCACGCGTCGATCAGATCGTCGAGCCGGCCGCCCGACTGCCGGTAGTACGGCACCTCGATGCCGATCCGGAAGCGGCCGCCGACGACGTGGGAGAGCGCGAGATTCGTCCGCCACGTCTCGCCGTCGAGAATCAGCGTCTCCGCTCCGCGGCGCGAAAACCGGTAGTGGTTCGCGACCTCGGTCGTGACCGCGAGCTCGGTTCGCGCACCGATCGCTCGCCAGGCCGGCAAGCCGAAGATCGCGGTCAGCGGATTCAGGTTGCGCACGCCGAACGGCACGGCCGGATCGGCCGCGGCGGGCAGCGCCGCGAGAACGAGCGCGGCGACGACGAGCGCCGCGCGAGCTCGACGAGCGGCGACGATTCGGCGCGCGCTCGCCGCCTGCGGCCGACAAGGCTCTGCCTCGCCGGCGCATGCGGGCCGGCAGAGTCGCTCGCTGCCTCGCACAGACGGATCCCGTTCAGGAAGGGCGCGGCATTGTAGCGAGCTTCCGGCGACGGCCTCCACCGGGCCGGGTGTTCCCGGCGGCGGTCCGCTGTACCATTACGGCCCCGACCGACCCTCCGATCGAGCGACCACGGATGAGACTGCGCATCGCTCCACAGCTCGTCCTCGTACTCCTTGCGGCGGCAGCCTCGAGCGGCTGCGAGCAGGGACGCGAGGCGCCGCCGAAGACCCTCGTGCGGGTCGTGAACGCTGCGCCGACTCACCCGAGCCTGAACTTCGTGCGCGTGCGGCGCACCGAGGTGTCCGAGCTCGGCTACGGGGCGGCCTCCGGGCAGCTGTCGTTCGACGTGGATAGTTACGATTTCCGCGTCGACATCGTGCCGCCCGGCGCTTCGGCGGGCAGCGCGGTCGGCTCCTTCGCCGCCGAGCTGCAGGCGAACGTCGAGTACACCTTCGTGCTCGTCGAAGGCGCGACCGGCGGCATCGAGCCGATCACGATCGAAGCAGCGAGCGGCGCGGGCGAGCTGACCGTCGTGCACGCCGGTGTCGGTTTGCCGCCGCTCGACGTCTATCTCGAGACGGCCGGCGCAGACCTCTCGACCGCGACGCCGCTCGGACGGGTCTCGTTCGGCCAGGCTGCGCCCGCCGCGTCGCGCACGTCAGGCGAGTACCGGATCACGGTGACCGAATCGGGCGACCCGAGCGCGGTGCTCCTCGCCTCCCCGGCGGTCTCGATCGACGGTAGCCGGAACGGCGTCGTCGTCGTGCTCGCCGGCGTCGGCGAAGGGACGGCGCCGATCCGGGTGCTGCTCGCGCAGGACAATCCGGTGACCTTGCTCGATACGAGCGTGCAGAGCGCGCTGCGCATCGTGAACGCGGCTGCCGACGAGGCGGCGCGCGACGCGGCGCTCGGGGAGCAGCTCTCCCCGCCGCTGATCGCCGCGGTCCCGTTCGGCACGGCGTCCGCGTACGCGGATGTGCCGGGCGGCGAGCATACGCTGTCGATCATGCCGGCCGGCAACCCCGGTGTCGTCGACGGAACGGGCACGCTGACGCTCGCGAACGGCCGCATGTACACGGCGATCGTCAGCGGGGCGCCGGGCCACGTGACCGTCGCACCGCTGCTCGACGACCCGCGCCGGCTGTTCGACCGGGCGCAGCTCGCGCTCTACAACGGCGCGAATCAGTTCTCATCGCTCCATTTCTACGTGCTTCTGCCGGGCACCGACCCGGCGACCGCGTCGCCCGCGGCGTCGCTCGCAGCGCCGGGCGGCACGCAGTACGTCGGGCTGCCGCCCGGCGATTACGAAATCGTCGTGCGCAATCCGGACTTGCAGACGGTCGGCGGTCCGATCCCGATCACGGTCGCGGCCGGCGGCATCTACGCGATACTCGCCGTCAACGGCGCGGACGCCGCAAGCGCGTCGTTGGTGCCCCTCGACGACTTCGTTGCGGCGCCGTGACGGCGCCGCAACGCCCGTGATCCGCATACTTGCTTCGAACGCGGGCCCGATCCCATAATCGCGGCCGTTTCTCGACCTACCGCACTCGAAGGAACCTCGCGTCGAGCCGCGGCTTTCGTTGCCGGATTGCACGGGCGGCACGACCCCGACTGAATCTGCGGATGGCAGCGGAGGCCTCTTTCCTTGTCCGAATCTAACGCAGCTATGCCCAACGCCGAGCAGGCGACGGGCTGGGTGCGCCTGTTCGCACCCACGCTAGTCGGCAAATACAACGGCACGTACAACGCCCAGTCGCTGAAGAACGACGTGTTTGGCGGGTTGACGGCCGCGGTCGTCGCGCTGCCGCTCGCGCTCGCGTTCGGGGTCGCTTCCGGCGCCGGTGCGATCGCCGGCCTCTACGGCGCGATCGCGGTCGGGTTCTTCGCATCGGTCTTCGGCGGCACGCCCGCGCAGGTCTCGGGCCCTACCGGTCCGATGACGGTCGTGATGGGCGCGCTCGTCGCGATGTACTCGCAAAGTCTCACGGACGCGTTCACGATCGTGATGGCCGGCGGTCTGCTGCAGATCGTGTTCGGCCTCGCGCGCGTCGGCAAGTACATCGTCTACACGCCCTACTCGGTCGTCTCGGGCTTCATGACCGGGATCGGCGTGATCATCATGATCCTGCAGACGCTGCCGTTCCTCGGTCTGCCGGGCTCACAGGAAGGCGTGATCGGCACGCTGCGCGAGCTCGCGCGAATCGACGTCGCGAGCATCGACCTGCGCGTCGTCGCGTTCGCCTCCGTCGCGCTCGCCGCGGTCGTGTTGTGGCCGAAGCGGCTCCAGCGCGCACTGCCGGCGCCGCTCGCGGTCCTCGTGCTCGGCACGCTCGCCGCGATTCTGTTCGTTCCCGGTTTGCCCGAGATCGGCGAAGTGCCGACCGGCCTGCCCGAGCTGATGGTGCCGAGCGTGTCGCTCGCCGGTTTGCCGACGTTGCTGCAAGGAGCATTCGTGCTCGCGCTCCTCGGGTCGATCGACACGCTGTTGACGGCGCTCGTCGCGGACTCGATCACGCGCACGCAGCACGACTCCGACAAGGAGCTCGTCGGCCAGGGGATCGGCAACCTGCTGGCCGGCCTGATCGGCGGGCTGCCGGGCGCCGGCGCGACGATGCGCACCGTCGTGAACGTTCGCGCCGGCGGCCGCACGCCGGTGTCGGGCGCGCTGCACGCCGTCGTGCTGCTCGCGCTCGCGCTCGGGCTCGGTCCGGTCGTCGAGCACGTGCCGCTCGCCGTGCTCGCCGCGATCCTGCTGAAGGTCGGCTGGGACATCATCGACTGGGGCTACCTGAAGCGCATGCGCCGGGCGCCGCGTGAGAAGGTCGTCGTGATGGCCGTCACTTTCGCACTGACGGTGTTCGTCGACCTGATCACGGCCGTCGCCGTCGGCATCATCCTCGCGAGCTTCGTGAACTCGCGCTGGCTCGCGGCCGAGCAGCTGAAGGGCTTGCGGCAATCGTTCCACGGCGACGACCTCGAGCACCTGACCTCCGAGGAGAAAGCGCTGCTGAAGAGCGCGCAAGGCAAGGTCCTCGTCACACTCCTGCACGGCTCGTTCTCGTATGCCTCCGCGCGGGAGCTCGCGCGCCGTGCGGCGCCGTCCGCGATCCGGCACGCGGTCGTGATCTACGATTTCTCCCACGCAGGCTACATCGACACGAGCGCCGCGCTGGCGATCGAGGAGATGATCGAGCTCTCGCAGAAGCAGGGGCTCGCGGTGCTCCTGTCGGGCCTCGAGGGGCACGCGCTCCGCGCGCTCACGGGGCTTCGCGTGCTCGATCGCGTGCCGGAGGCGCAACGCTTCAAGCACCGCCACGACGCGATCCGCGCCGCGGTCGCGGCGGTCGGCACGGCCACCGAGGCGCCCGTGCCTGCGCCGGCGCAATGACGAGCGCGGCCGCGCGGGCACTCGCGCTCGCGGCGCTCGCGGCGCTCCTCGCCCCGGCCGCGCTCGCGCAGCGCTTCCCGGCGCTCGAGCCGCTCGACTCGCCGATCGCGTTCTTCATTGCCGAAGGCGCGCCGGAATCGGGCTTTCGCCCCGGCGACCAGGAGCTCGCGCGCTCGGCGCTCGATGCGTGGCGGCGCGCCGCCGAAGGCGCCATCGAGCTCGCCGAAGCCGCCTCGGAAGAGGAGGCGACGCTGCGCGTCCGGTGGGTGCCGGCGAGCGCGGGCCTGTACGGCGAGATGCGGCCGATCCGGCTCGCCGACGGCCGGCGCGGCGCCGAAGTGTTCATCCGCCCGGACGTCGCCGCGCTCGGCCCCGACGTCGCAGCGCTCGCCGCAGCGGACCCGCTCTTCCGCGACACGATCGTCTATCTCACCTGCGTGCACGAGATCGGCCATGCGCTCGGGCTCGTGCACACGGACGAATACGACGACGTGATGTATTTCTTCGGGTTCGGCGGCGATATTCCGCGGTTTTTCGGCCGATACCGCGAGCGCCTCGAGTCCCGGGCCGACATCGCGCGATTCGCCGGCATCTCTGCCGGCGACGTCGAGCAGCTGCGCGCGCTCTATCCGCGCTGACCGGCGACCTGCGCGCCGGCGCCGCGCGTCAAGGATAGGTGACCGGCCGGGGCGGCTCGTCCGGCAGCGGGATGAACTCCGTCTCGTTCGGCACCGGATCGAAGCGCCCTGCGCGCCAGTCGTCCTTCGCGCGCTCGATCAGCTCGCGGCTCGACGCGACGAAGTTCCACCAGATGTGCCGCGGCCCGTCCATCGGCTCGCCGCCGAGCATCATGAAGCGCGCGGGACCGACGGCCGTGATCGTGATCCGGTCGCCCGGACGAAAGACGAGCAGCTGCGCAGGCTCGAACGTGTCGCCCGCGATCTCGATCCGCCCGCTGACCGTATAGATCGCCCGCTCCTCGTAGTCAGGGTCGAGCGGCACGGAAGCCCCGGCCTCGAGCTCGACGTCGGCGTAGAACATCGGGCTAGACGTCGCGACCGGGGACCGCTTGCCGAGCAGCTCGCCGGCGATGATCCGCACGACCTTCCCCTCGCCGTCGAGCACCGGCAGCTCGTCCGCGTCGTGATGCACGAAGCTCGGCGGCCCCTGCTCGTCCTCCTTCCGAAGTGCGACCCAGCTCTGGATGCCGAACAGCCGGGAACCCGCGGGACGCAGCGCTTGCGGCGTGCGCTCCGAATGCACGATGCCGCGGCCCGCCGTCATCCAGTTCAGCTCCCCGGGCCGAATCGCGATCTCGTTGCCGAGCGAGTCGCGATGAAACACCTCGCCCTCGAACAGATACGTCAGCGTCGACAGGCCGATGTGCGGATGCGGCCGGACGTCGAGACCGGTGCCCGGCGCGAGCTGCGCCGCGCCCATCTGATCCCAGAAGATGAACGGCCCGACCATGCGGCGCTCGCGCGCCGGCAGCGCTCGGCGCACCTCGAATCCGCCGAGATCGCGCGCGCGAGGCACGAGCACGAGCTCGAGCCCCGGACAGCCGGGCTTGCGTGAGGTGACGAGCTCGTCGACTCCGTGACCGCTCATGGCGACTCCTGGATGTAGCGTTCGTGACAGCCGAGGCAGACGTAGTAGAGCTGCTCACCCGCTGCGAGCACCTGCTCGGGATCCTTCGTCGCCGCCGCGGCAACGGCCTCGACGCCGCGATCGATCAACGCCCGGGACCACTGCATCCACTCGAGGTCGTCGACGGCGCGCGGCGCCATCATCAGCAGATTGCCGGCTTCGGCGACGCTCATCGCCGCAGCCCACACTTCCTCCCACTCCTCGTCGGTGCGCGGATAGTTCTCGGTGATGCCGTTCTCGTCGACGACGATTGAGACCGACTCCCAATACACCTCCGCGCCGTGCGCGAGAACGCTCTCCATCAGCTCGAGCGTCGTCGCGACCGGCTTGAACGGCGGCAGCGGGCTTTCCGCACCGACGCTCGCCGCGATCGGCCGCGGCGGCTGCGAATCGGTGCAAGCAGCCGCCAGGAAGACGAGGACCGGGAGACCGAAGCGCGTGCGGATGCTCATATGCGACCTTCTTACCAGCTCGGGGGCGGCGCCTCAACAAACGCGCGTCACCGTGCTGGCACGGGCATTGCTGCCGGGCGAAGGTCGAGGTCGAACGGAGTGTACCGTGACGGACAAGCGATTGCGCGTCGCTTTCTTCGCGTCGTTCTTCTTCGTCGGCTTCGTGCTCGGACCCTCGTTCGCGCACCTGCTCGAACTCCCGAACAAGATCGGCCTCGACCGCGACGCCTACTTCACGGTCCAGGCGATCTATTCCGGCTGGGCACTCCTCGGCGTGCCGGTGCTCGCCGCGCTGCTCGCGACCCTCGTGCTGGCGGTGCTGCTGCGCGCGCAGCGCCCCGCACGACGATGGGCCGCCGTCGCGTTCGTCGCACTCGTCGCGACCCAGGCGATCTTCTGGACGTTCACTTACCCGGCGAATACCGCGACGGAGAACTGGACGGTCGCACCGGAGAACTGGGAGGCGCTGCGCACTCGGTGGGAGTATTCGCACGCGGTCGCAGCCGTGCTCAACATGGTCGCGCTCCTTGCGCTCGCGTCCGCCGCGCTCACGCGCTGGCGAGACGCGACGGAGTGAACGCTGCGGGCACGTCAGGGCGGTGCGATGCCCGCAGGCTCGGACACGGGCGCCGGCAGCGGCGCCGTGCGCTCGCCCGCGAGCGCCGCGGCGAGCGCCGCTTCGAGCGCGGCGACGGCATCCGGGCGAGCGAACAGCA
>Ga0079224_100004667_pt1 | contig 17814 bp, 12 predicted proteins | sample Stecom2015_FD_80414 | JGI IMG/M metagenome (GOLD analysis project Ga0079224, IMG submission 80414) | Agricultural soil microbial communities from Utah to study Nitrogen management - Steer compost 2015 | ecosystem: Environmental > Terrestrial > Soil > Agricultural land | place: USA: Utah...
ATTGCTCCAAGCAATAAGAATTTGATAATGGTATTCTTTTTCATGTATTTCAAAGTTATGAAAGTTTTATTGTTTTTCAAATCTTAAAAAATATTCATTACCTAAACGTGGTTTTATCGACTTATTGCATATTTCGCATGTTAAGGTTTTAAAATAAGGAGCAAAATAGTGTTCATATTCCTCCCAATTTCCTCCAAATGGAGGGCCATCATGGGTGAATTCACGCGCAAACCATAAGCCCGCCAAAGTGCCCTTAGACTTTAATAAAGTGTGCATTTTTCTTGCATATTCTCCTCTTAAACTTCTGTCAATGGCACAAAAGAAGGTTTGTTCTATAATTAAATCGTACGAAGCGTTGTGTTCGAAAAAGTCTTCCATCAGAATTTGTTCTATAGGGAAGTTTGGATTTCTATTCAAAAAGTTTTGAATAGGCAATTCGCTAAAATCGAGCAGAAAAACATTCTTAAAACCAAGATTAAATAAAACTTCTACTTCGTAGGCATTTCCGGCACCAGGAATTAAAATCTTCGTATCAAAATCGAAATTTTCCTTTACGAAATCAATAATTGCAGGCGAAGCGAAACCAATATCCCATTGCGTTTGGGCTTTTAGGTAGCGTTCAGTCCAATACCGAGCATTTAGCATTATACTAAATCTTTACGTTTTAATTGTACCACATTTTCTACGTGGTGAGTATGTGGAAACATATCTACTGGTTGAACTTTTGTTACAACGTAATTTTCAACCAACATAGCTAAATCTCTAGCTTGAGTTGCCACATTGCAGCTTACATAAACTATAGTTTTAGGGTTAAGGCGAAGTAGGGTTTTAACCACATCTTCGTGCATGCCTGCGCGTGGTGGGTCGGTAATAACTACATCTGGGACTCCGTGTTTTGTAATAAATTCTTGGTTCAAAACATCTTTCATGTCGCCAGCATAGAAATCAAGATTTTCTAAGCCATTCAATTCTTTATTCACAAATGCATCTTCAACGGCTTCAGGTACATATTCTACCCCAACTACTTTTTTTGCAGAATCAGCAATATAACACGCAATAGATCCAGTTCCGGTATACAAATCGTATACCATTTCAGAACCTGTTAATTCAGCAAATTCTTTAGTGTATTTATAAAGTAATTCAGCTTGTTGTGTATTAGTTTGAAAGAAAGATTTAGGTCCAATTTTATATTGAACACCACTTAAATTTTCTATTATAAAATCTTTACCGTGGAATACATGCACATCAAGATCGTATATAGTATCGTTCTTTTTATTATTGATAACATAGAGTAGGGAAGTAGTATCAGGGAATTGTTCCAATAAACTTCCTAACATGTTATTTATAAGTTCTTGGTTATTTTCGGTGAATGCTATGAGAACCATTTTTTCGCCAGTATTGGCAATACGGATTAAAATAGTTCTAAGCATACCTTCTTGGTTACGGATGTGAAAGAACGAAATATCGTTTTGAATAGCATAGTTTCGCACCCAATTACGCACATCATCGCCCCAAGAATTTTGTAGATGACAAGATTCAATATTTAAGATTTTGTCGAATTTTCCGGGTATATGAAGTCCAATTCCACGGCGTTCAAATTCTTCGCCCGACTGAATTTGTTCGTTAGTTAACCAAGCGAAATCTGTGAAACCATATTCCATTTTATTGCGGTAGCGGAAAATATTTTGGCATCCTGCAATAGGTTGAATAGGCGGGAATGGGAATTTTCCGATACGTTGGAAAGCATCGAGGACCCATTGTTGTTTATAAGAAAGTTGGACTTCGTATTTAAGGTCTTGGCGAGCGCAACCACCACAAATGCCGAAATGGCTACAAGCTGGTTGAGTACGAAGTTCAGAATATTTATGAAAATTTATAGCTTCAGCTTCGGCAAAACTAGATTTAGAGCGGGTAATTCTAAGGTCTACTACATCGCCTGGTACGGCATTTTTAATAAAAATAGCTTTACCATCTGGTTTTGCAACGGCTTTACCTTCAGCAGCAAGGTCAGTGATCTCAATATTTTGGAGTATAATCTCCTTCTTTTTTTTCATTGCTGCAAAAATATAGAAAGCATGGGAATTTTGAATAATAAATTAAAAATTGAAAATAAACATCCTATCAAAGCTTAGTTTTTTATATTTGCCCAAAGAATATAAAATTATATGCCATATCTATTCACATCAGAATCAGTATCAGAAGGGCATCCAGACAAGGTTGCAGACCAAATTTCAGATGCATTAATTGATAACTTTTTAGCTTGGGATCCAGAGTCAAAAGTTGCTTGTGAGACCTTAGTTACTACTGGTCAGGTAGTTTTAGCAGGTGAAGTTAAGTCGGCTGCGTATTTAGATGTACAAGAAATCACTCGTGATGTAATTCGTAAAATCGGATATACCAAAAGCGAATATATGTTCGAAGCTAATTCATGTGGTATTTTATCTGCCATACATGAACAAAGTGCCGACATAAATCGTGGAGTTGATAAAAAGAAAAAAGAAGATCAAGGTGCTGGTGATCAAGGAATGATGTTCGGTTATGCTACTAACGAAACCGATAATTTCATGCCTTTAGCATTAGATTTATCTCATAAATTACTGATAGAACTTGCTGCATTACGTCGTGAAAACAAAGACATTAAATATCTTCGTCCAGATGCTAAAGCTCAAGTTACTTTAGAGTATGATGATAATCATAACCCAGTTCGTATTGATACGATTGTAATTAGTACGCAACACGATGAATTTGTTACTGCTAAAACTAATAAAGCAGCAGATGTTGCAAAAGCAGAAAAAGCAATGTTAGATAAAATCTACAAAGACATTATTACGATTTTAATTCCACGTGTTAAAAAGAAATATCCGAAGTATAAAGCCTTATTTAACGATAAAATTAAGTTCCATATTAATCCAACTGGTAAATTCGTGATCGGTGGTCCACACGGAGATACGGGTTTAACTGGACGTAAAATTATCGTAGATACTTATGGTGGACGTGGAGCACACGGTGGTGGTGCATTCTCAGGGAAAGATCCTTCAAAAGTTGACCGTTCTGCAGCTTATGCAACACGTCATATTGCTAAAAACATGGTAGCTGCTGGTTTATGCGACCGCGTGCTTGTTCAAGTTTCTTACGCAATTGGTGTGAAAGAACCTATGAATATCTTCGTTGATACCGAGGGTACTGCGAAAGTTAAAATGACCGATGGTGAAATCGCTAATAAAATTGCTAAGATTTTTGATATGACTCCTTATGGAATCGAAACTCGTCTTAAACTTAGAAATCCAATCTATAGCGAAACTGCTGCTTATGGTCACTTCGGTAAAGATGCTGAAACCGTGACTAAAGTATTCTCTCGCCAAGAAGGAATGAAAAAAGTTGAGAAAAAATTAAAAGTGGAGCTTTTCACTTGGGAGAAATTAGATTATGTTTCTGCCATTAAAAAAGCTTTTAAATTAAAATAATTTCTTAGACCATTTTATGCCGGTACCACACTGTGGTGCCGGTTTTTCTTTTTATAGACCTTGAAAGAATTTATCGCAAATTATTCCTTGTTTGTCGAATATAAAGTATAACACATTGACTTAAATTTTAACTTTACCATATACAAATCTAATAACATGAATAACTTCTGGAAAACTTTCTTTGGCTCGGCATTAGGTTCTATTGTAGGCATAATGGCTACAGGACTAATCTTTTTGTTTGGCTTCTTTATGCTTATTGGCTCGGTTGTGAGCGGCTCTGGAGAACAAACTTCTAAATCGATAGATAAAACCTCTGTTTTATACCTAGATTTAAAGTATGAGTTAAATGATAAAACTAATAATGATCCATTTGAAAATATTTCTTCTGGAAAAATTTCAAGTACGGTTAAACCTGGGTTATACGACTTATTAAGCGTTTTAAAGCACGCCTCTTCAAACGATAAAATCACTGGTATCTTCTTAGATATCTCTGATATAACTGCTGGTATGGCTATTACAGAAGAATTACGCCAAGGTATTGTTCAATTCAAAAACTCTGGAAAATTCGTTTATACCTATGCTGATGTTTTAACTCAAAAAGGGTTATATCTTGCATCAGCAGGCGATAAGATTTATTTAAATCCAGCTGGTGATGTGGAATTTAAAGGTTTAAGTACTACTTTCCTTTCTTTCAAAGGCTTATTGGATAAATTAGGGGTGAAAGCTGAAGTATTCCGACCAGATGGAAATAAATTTAAAAGTGCTGTTGAGCCTTTCTTACTTGAAAAAATGAGTCCAGAAAATCGTGCTCAAACTTTCCAATTCTTAAATACAATTTGGAATTCTATGCTGAACGACTTTAGCGAATCTCGTTCTATTAGCGTAGAAGAACTTGGAAGAATTGCAGATGAATTAGCTATGTATAATACCTATAAAGCGGTTGAATTAAACATGGCTGATAGTATTTTATATCGCGACCAATTTGTGGATTTATTAAAAGCTAAATCTGGTCTACAAGCTAAAGATAAATTGAAATTGGTTTCACCAGGAGAATACTATGAAATGTATAAAGCGGCCATGAACACCGAAAACAAAAAAGACCTAATTGCAGTTGTATTTGCAGAAGGTGAGATTGTTTATGGTGATGGTGACAATAAGACTATATCTGATAAAAATTTAGGAACTCAGCTTAAAAAAGCAAGAGAAGATGATAAAGTTAAAGCCGTAGTTTTACGTGTAAACTCACCTGGTGGTAGCGCTTTAGCTTCAGAAATATTATGGAGAGAAGTAGAACTTACTAAAGCTAAGAAACCTGTAATTGTTTCTATGGGTAATTATGCAGCATCTGGTGGATATTATATCTCATGTGGAGCGAATAGGATCTTCGCTGATAATAGTACTCTAACAGGCTCAATTGGGGTATTCGGTATGTTGTATAATGCACAAGGTTTCTTAAATCAGAAGTTAGGAATTACTACCGATACTGTAAAAACAAATGCATATAGCGACTTTTTCTCATTTGCTAGAAATATGGAAAATGCAGAAAGAGAATACTTAAATCGTAGCGTTACTGACGTGTATAAATTATTCTTACAACGTGTTTCAGAAGGACGTAATTTGGATTTAAATTATGTTGATAGCATTGCACAAGGAAGAGTATGGGCTGGAAAAGATGCGATTAATATTGGTTTAGTGGATGAAATTGGAAATCTTGAAGCGGCTATTAATTATGCAGCTAAGTCAGTAGATTTAAGTGATTTTGGAATTAAAACCCTTCCAGAGAAAACTGATTTCTGGCAAGCATTATTAAATGATGGTAAGAAAGATGCTGTAGATGTAATGGTTAAGAAGAATTTAGGAGAAGGATATTACATATTAGAAGGTTTCAGAAGTTTAGAGCAAACCAAAGGTGTTCAAGCTCGTATGCCATTCAATATGGAAATTAAATAGTTTGTTTTTTATACCTTTTAGAAGCAGGCATTCAAATTTTGGATGCCTGCTTTTTTTGTGCTTTACATAGAAAATTTTGTACCTTGCCTTTGATTATGCTGAACTTTTGGGTTAAACAATATCTCAAAACTTGTATCCCTGCTATTCAGAGACATTATAAAGATCCTGAAGAATTGCAAGGTAGGGTGTTCAAGGAGCTAATTACGTCAGGGGTTTTTACTCGCTTCGGACGTGACCATGGCTTTGCATCTATACGTAATTACGAACAGTTTAGACGCTATGTGCCTATTCAGAATTACGATTCTCTTAAAGGGTATATAGAGGAAATGATGCTGGGTAAGTCGAATGTACTTTGGCCTGGCGATATACGTTGGTTTGCTAAAACTAGCGGTTCTGCCGAGGATAGAAGTAAGTTCATACCCGTTAGTAAACAAGCTATTCAAGATAATCATTTCAAAGCTGGAAAAGATGTGCTGGCTATATACGCTTATCAAAATCCTAATACTAAAATCTTTAGTAATGGGGGCAGGAGCATGATTCTTGGAGGTAGTAAAAAAGTACACGAACTAAATAGATATACCAAAGTTGGGGATGTTTCTGCCGTACTTTTAAGTAATTTATCTCCTATAGCCGATTATTTTCGTTCGCCTCGTAGAAGCATTGCTTTAATGGATGATTGGAACTTGAAGCTCGATAAAATGGTGGAGGAATTAGTCGATGTTAATGTTACCAATATTTCAGGAGTACCTTCTTGGATGTTGGTCCTTCTCAAAAAAATAATGGAATATAAAGGCGCCGAATCTATTTTAGATGTTTGGCCTAATTTAGAATTATTTGCACATGGAGCCGTAAAATTCGAACCCTATCGTGAACAATTCAAACAAATTATTCCTAAAGAAGATTTCTTTTATCTAGAAACATATAACGCCTCAGAAGGTTTCTTTGCAATTCAGGATGTGAAAGGTAGAAGCGATATGCTTTTAATGTTGAATTATGGCATTTTCTACGAATTTATTCCTATGGATAAATTGAATGAACCAGATGCGGCTATCTCCATTTTCGACGTAAAACCAGGGGTGAATTATGCAATGGTAATTTCTACCAATTCTGGATTATGGCGTTATATGATTGGTGATACAGTTCGATTTACTTCTCTATATCCATTCAGAATTGAAATTACTGGACGTACTAAACACTTTATTAATGCTTTTGGGGAAGAGTTAATGATCGACAACACAGAAAAGGCTATCCGTGAAGCATGCTTAGCAACTGGTGCTGCAATTGTAGATTATACTGCAGCTCCTATTTTCATGTCGAACGACGGTACAGGAGGCCACGAATGGCTTATAGAATTTGATGTAGAACCGAACGATTTGAATAAATTCGCTACTATATTGGATGAAAGTCTTAGAGCATTAAATTCTGACTATGATGCCAAACGTTTTGGTAATTTAACCTTGCGTTTCCCTATAGTGAAGTCTGTTCCTAAAGGAACTTTCAATAAATGGTTAAGTTCAAAAGGACGTTTAGGTGGACAAAATAAAGTACCTCGTTTGAGCAATGATAGAAAGTATGTCGAAGAAATTTTAAATATGGATTAAAATATGAGATCCATTTTATTCCTCCCATTTTTTCTATTTATGAGCAATATTTTTGCTCAAAGTAACTTAAAATTAATCTATACTATTAGTCATAATAACCTACAGAAAGTGGCTGTAGATAATTTATTGAATGTATATAGTTTAACTGATACAGAAATAAAAAAGTATAATCGTCAAGATACCTTATTTACTAGTTTTTCTGAGTTGAATTATGGAGAGATATATAGTGCCGACTTCTCAAATCCAATGCGTATAACAGTCTTTTATAGAGACTTTAATAAATTAATAATTTTAGATAATACGCTAAATTATTTACGTAATCCTATCGATTTAATTGAAGATGGATATAATCAGATACATGCAGTTTGTTCTTCGTACGATGGTGGGATTTGGATGTATTCAAGAGAAAATTTTACTTTAAATAGATATACAATAAACTTTCAGAAGGATAGAACGGTTCCAAATTTGAATACGATTATAGATCCAGAATTAGAAGTGGTTTCTATGTTAGAAAAAGACAATAAGTTATATCTTTTAGCTGATAATGGAACCTTATATATCTTCGATATATTTGGGGCATATATAAAATCACTACCTATAGGGATAGAGAGAGAATTCGCTGTATTTTCAAATATAGTATATTGGTTAAAAAATGATGAACTAAATGCATACGATTTATCGATGTTTGTAGAACGTAGAATTAGTTTACCCATAAAGGGTGTTAAGAGCTTTTCTTTACACTCAAATAGGGTAGTTTTACTAACAACTGATAAATTGGCTGTGTATTCCATAGAAAATTAATTATCTTCGTACGTTCCTTATTTAAAGATATAGAATTATGCACATCGCGGTAGCTGGAAATATAGGCTCAGGAAAAACAACTTTAACAGGATTACTTGCTAAACACTTCAATTGGGAAGCCCATTACGAAGATGTAGATGATAATCCATATTTGAACGATTTTTATGAGGACATGCAACGTTGGAGTTTCAACGTTCAGATTTATTTCTTGAAAAGCCGTTTCAATCAAATTGTAGAATTCCGTAAAAGCGGTAAAAACGTTATACAAGATCGTACAATCTACGAAGATGCTCAAATCTTCGCCCCTAACCTTAATGGTATGGGCTTACTTTCTACTCGCGATTTTAATAACTATATGGAGATGTTTAAATTGATTAGTCAATTTGTATCTCCGCCCGATTTATTAATCTATTTAAGAGCTTCTGTACCTACTTTAGTTCGTAATATCCAAAATCGTGGTCGTGATTATGAAAATAATATTCGTATCGACTACTTAAAACGTTTGAATGAACGTTACGACGCTTGGATTTCTACTTATACCGAAGGTAAATTATTAATCATCGATGTAGATGAAAATGAATTTGCTACTAATCCAGAGGATTTGGGTAAAATTGTTGAGAAAATTCAAGCCGAAATTAACGGTCTTTTTTAGTAGTTTTCGGACATTCCATCATTAAGATTTCAACTCGTCGGTTTAAACGCATTTCTGATTCAGTTCTGGCGTGCGGATAAACCATGCGCGTATTACTGAAGCCCTTAAAGCTGATATTCTCTTTCTTAAACCCCATTTGTAACATGCGTTTATAAATGACGAATGCTCTATCGTCTGATAATTTTTGCAATTCTCTTTGAGATTTGCCTATTAATACTGTTGTTGGAGCATTTACATGTCCATGTATCTCAAAACAGGCATCTTTTTCATCTTTAATGGAATTTAAATAGTCTGTTAAAACCCTTTCACTCTCAGGGAGTAATACAGCTTGGTCTCCATGGAAAAGTAAATTCTCTAAACGAATAAATCGTTTTAAATAAATGGGTGTTAAGTACACTGTATAAACACCTTCGTTAGGTAATTGTACCAGCGTGTCTTTATAATTTTCGGCACTAAATGTATTTCCAACTTGCTTATAATTATTAATAGTTTCTTGTGTAACTATGTCTTTTACAATTATTTTAACTTTCGATTTGATAGGGGCTTCCTCCTTATATTCCTCTATTGCCACAGGTAATTCTTTATGTGTTGCAAATACCTTTACGCCTCTATGGTTAGCATTATCTGCTTCATTAGGATTATTAGCATCTCCAAAATATTGAATTTGTACGTTCCTTCTTAAATTTTCAGGAATAGTACTCACAAAAGCTTCCGCTCTTTTTTTACTCAATTTTAAATTGTACTCACTAGAACCTGGGCCACTACTATACGCATGTATATGCACGCGTTGGTATTGGTTCCAATCTATTTTATATACAGACGCAGGATTTTTATATGAATTATATTCGTAAGATATAAACAGAGTATCTGTTTGAGCTTGAGTAAATAAGGGAAAAAGTATCCCCCAAAGTATGAGGTGGAAAAGTTTAGGTATATGCATAAATATTATAACGTAAAATATTCTTGAAAATTATATAAAAAGTATGTCACTTTTTCAAAGCAATACTTCAGTAAGAATAAATTCGTTCCAAATGTCATTAATCTTTACTTAATTCGTAATTTTGTACTCGAAAATCATGGCTGTATTAAGTTTAGAAGATAATACGAATGCATTTTGTTGCTATCACTTACCAGGAACAAGTTCCATTAATTTGGCCATTCTGGGTGATAAGCAAAATGCTATGCCGCTCCAAGCCTATTTTACAGCACAAGAATTTGATTTTTACAAAAAAAACGATTTCCAATATTTCCCTTTATTAAATGTGCAGTCAATCCCTCTCGAAAAGGCTGAATTAGTATTGCCACACTTGAAATTAGGAGATTTTAATGGAAACGAAGTTACTAAACAAGATTTTATCAATTTTGTTAATCTAGCTAAAGAAGAGATAAAAAAAGGAAGCTATCGTAAAGTGGTAGCCTCTAGAACTCATTTTGTTCCATATACTCAATTACCAAATTTCTCAACGACTTTTTTAAAGCTTTGTAAAGCATATCCCAATTCATTTGTTTGTTTTTATGCACATCCAGAATTAGGAATGTGGATTACTGCAAGTCCAGAATTATTCTTGAAAATTCAAGGAAATTCAATAGAAACAGTTTCGTTAGCAGGTACCAGATCAGGAGTTGCAGCCGATGAACCTTGGGGTTATAAAGAATTAGATGAGCAAGAAATTGTAAGTATATACCAAGAAGAACTATGGAAAAGAGTAGGGGTTAAGAATGTTGAAATTGATGGGCCAGCTGTGCTTGATCTTAGGTCTATACAACATTTAAAAACCAGTTATAAAGGTGAAATTTTGGATGCGGGAATTTATGAAAAACTTGCCTTCGAAATGCATCCAACTCCAGCTGTGGGCGGATTCCCTAAGGCCGATTCGTTACCATTTATTGAAAATAACGAGAAATATAATCGCGAAATGTATGCGGGTTTCTTTGGAATTAGTGAAGGTCCTAACCAAATAGAAACCTATGTGCAATTGCGAACTGCAAGAGTATTTGATAATGGTATTTTATTCTTTGCTGGTGCAGGAATTACCGAAGGTAGCGATGCCGAAGCCGAATGGATAGAAACCGAAAATAAATGTAAGATTTTATCTAATTTTTTATAGTGAAAAAGGGTATACGCGAAATTGCTGAATTGTGCTATGCGAATGGAATTAAGAAAATAGTTCTTTCGCCTGGAAGTAGATGTGCTCCACTTACCATAGCATTCACCGAGCATGCCCATTTGAAATGTTACCAGATTATAGACGAACGCTCGGCGGCTTTTTTTGCGCTCGGACTTGCACTAGGCTCGCATGAACCAGTGGCGCTTATTTGTACCAGCGGTTCGGCCGTTTTAAATTATGGTCCGGCCCTGGCAGAAGCTTTTTACTCCGATGTGCCTTTAATAGCCTTAACAGCCGATAGACCCGCGTATAAAATTGGTCACCAAGATGGCCAAGCTATCAATCAGGTAAATGTGTTCCAAAACTTCGTTCATCACAGTCTGAACCTTAATGCAGATTTTGAGTCGGACGAACATATGTGGCAAGCGCATACACAATTCAAAAATGCGCTTAAAGACCTAAATAAAGGACCTGTACACGTTAATTTTCAGTTTGATGAGCCTCTCTATCAAATAGCCGATGTTCACCCAGAATTTAAGGCTGAGAAAGTACTTTTTCAAATTGCCAATCAAGAAAAAGCACTGCCCGATTTAAGTGGTAAGAAAATCATGATTATAGCTGGACAGACAGAAGGTTCTGTGGAGCTTAATAAATTGATTGAAACCTTCGAAAAATATAATCAAGTAGTTGTTGTAGGCGAAGCAATATCGAACATAAATGCAAAGGGATTTATTAGAAATCCAAACGAAATAATCCGTCATTCCTCAGTAGAAGAACGTAATGCTTTATTGCCTGATATCGTTTTTACCTTTGGAAAAGGGATTGTTTCAAAAATATTCAAGACCTGGCTTATCAATTCAGATATTGCCCATTATCATATCGATTTACAAGGCCGAGAAATCAATACCTACAAGAGTTTTAAAGATGTTTTTACAGAAGATGTTCTACACTTTTTAGCAAGATTAAAATCCGAATTAAAAGAGGAAATATCAAACTATAAACAGATTTGGAATGCAAAATACCAAGAACAAAAAGAGAAGTTTTTGCAAAATGTAGAGGTAGAATTTTCAGACGTACTTGCCTATAAAACTTGTTTAAATCAATTATCGAGTCAAAGTGTATTACATGCGGCTAATAGCATGAGTGTGCGCTATGTGAATTTCTTAGAGAGTTTTATTCCTGAGCAAATACAAGTATTTGTAAACAGAGGGGTAAGTGGTATAGATGGAAGTAGCAGTACAGCATTGGGCATAAGTGTAACAAATGATAAAGAAAATTGGATTTTAACGGGCGATTTAGCGTTTCAGTACGATGTAAATGCTTTTTGGAATAAATATGTGCATGAAAGAGTAAAAGTGGTAGTATTCAATAATAGTGGTGGTGGAATATTTAGAATGATAGATGGTCCACAGAGTAGGCCTAATTTACTTCCACATTTTGAAACACCAATAGAATCAGATGCAAAAGGAATTGCATTACGAAGTAAAATGAATTATTTTCGTGCCAGCAATTTAGAAGAATTAAGGGTAGGGTTAGAAGAATTAAAGAAATCGGAAAAAGCAGGAATATTAGAAGTGTTTACAAACCCTGAAGTGAACGAAAAAGTATATAAAAACTGGATTAGTAAATTATAATAAAGACAATGAGAAATTGGCAAACCATAAAAGAGTATAGCGATATACGTTTTGAATTTTTTGAAGGTATTGCGAAAGTTACCATTAATCGTCCGCAAGTATACAATGCATTCAGACCTGAAACGAATATACAAATGTTAGAAGCATTTGATATTTGTAGAGAGCGTCAAGATATACGTGTGGTGGTTTTAACGGGTGCTGGCGATAAAGCATTTTGTAGTGGTGGCGACCAAAACGTTAAAGGAGTAGGTGGTTATGTAGGTGAGGATGGAGTTCCGCGTTTAAATGTATTAGACTTACACAAGAAAATTCGTTCGCTACCTAAACCAGTTATCGCAATGGTAAATGGCTATGCTATTGGAGGTGGACACGTATTACACGTAGTGTGCGATTTAACGATAGCTTCAGAGAATGCAAAATTTGGTCAAACGGGGCCTAAAGTTGGAAGTTTTGATGCTGGTTTTGGATCTTCGTATTTAGCGCGTCATGTTGGTCAGAAAAAAGCGAGAGAGATTTGGTTCTTATGTAATCAGTACACTGCAAAAGAGGCTGAGGACATGGGAATGGTAAATAAAGTGGTTCCATTAGAGCAATTAGAAGACACAACGGTAGAGTGGTGTAAGACCATAATGAAGCGTTCGCCATTAGCGGTGCGTATGATTAAGCGTGGTTTAAATGCGGAGTTAGATGGTCAGACTGGTATCATGGAATTTGCGGGAGATGCGACTTTAATGTATTATTTAATGGAAGAGGCGCAAGAAGGTAAAAAAGCCTTTTTAGAGAAGCGCGACCCAGACTTTGGAAAGTATCCATTATTCCCATAGAAAAAGGATTAATAATATTAGAACGGCTCAAGGAATTGGGCCGTTTTTTTGTGATTATTTGTTTGTGTTTGGTAAAAATTATAAGCTTAATTTAATTGTGTTGCAGAATTCAACTCAACAAGGCAATGGTTGGATATAATATTTAACCGCAAAGGCGCAGAGAACGCCGAGGTTACGCAAAGTATTATTAGATTGCCCTAATGAACATGGGTTGTTAAATAAAAGTTCAACTCGATCAAAACACATAAACTAAAGTTTAAAATAATTGCGTTGCAGGAAGCAACTCCCTACTTTTTTAAGGAGGGGTGGCCGTAGGCTGGGGTGGTTGGCTTGTAAGTATTTAATAATCATCCTAAAGAGAGTTGCTGTTTCCCATAATTTGAAATTAAATTTTGTAAACCTATTCCAGGACGGGTCATACTGCACTGAACGTAATTCTAGCTTAGAATTAAATTTTTCATCTCACGGTAATTTTGGCTGGCGCAATGCTGATGAATTGTCTTTTTATTATTTAACCGCAAAGGCGCAGAGAACGCTTGGGATATCAATAGGCTATTTGATTGACTCAATAAGACCAACAAGGCTATGGGATACTGTTCCAATGTTTATTTGTGAATTAGAGAAAATTAATATTTTGCTATTATAATCTATTAAAGATATGCATTCTACTCTGATATAATTGTAACAGTAGATTTCTTTAAATTATCTTCAATTTTTAAAATTAAAAAGTATACTCCTGAACTAATATTTTTAGGAGACCAGTTAATCTTATCTGACTTATAAATTAATTGTCCCCAACGATTTCGAACTTCTAATTCTGTGCATTCATCTAAGGAATTTGGTAAGTAACTTTCCCAATAATCGTTTATTTGGTCATTATTTGGGGTAAGTATATTGGGGATTTCGATTTTAAGTAAGTCAAAAATGTTAGGAGTAATTATATTAATTGAGCTATCTAAATTACAATTATTTTTCCATGATTCTTGTGTGATTGTTTGTGTCATGCCGTAATTTAAAATAATTTCAAATTGACCATTGTTTTGTGTGATATTTTCGTAAATCCATATTGTTGAATCTGGTTTTGAGCTGTCTGGATTAAGAAATCTGTAACTTATTCCTGCACATAATGTGTCTAAAATGTTTGATTCTATTGCAGGTTTAGGTACATCAGTTACTTCAATATTATATAAAACAGTATCTTTACAACTCCCTTCATATTCCCATATTATGGTGATAATTTGGTCCTCACTCAATATATAATTTGCCGTGCAGTTAATTGTATTTGTTGGAGTTGGATTGAAATAGCAATTAGTTAAATTGGGATTGTTATTTTCTATTTTGAATTCTATGTTTGGGCAAATGATTGTATCTTGATTTGCTATCGGAGAATATGGAATAATAATACTAAAACTGCTATCCCATTCACATCCATTTACATCACTATATGAATAAATATAATCTACACTTTGTGGTGGTTGAAATATCCAACTACTTGGACTGATTGAAATGAGGAATTCTTGGTTCAATAAATTCCATGTATAAGCGGGATCTATTAATATCTGAACAGTTTGATTATAACAAGCAATTATGTTGGTTGGAATTGCGTTAGCTTTTGGATATAGATTTATGTAGATTGAATCTCTGTAAGGACAATAATTTTCATCTAGAACTTCAATAATTAGCCATCCAACTTGATTAAAACTTAATTGTATACTATCATTAGAACCCAAATAGTTGTTATTGAAATACCATGCAATGTTTCCTATTGTATTTGCCGTAGAATAAGTGTACGAATATGTATAAGCTTCACATACGTTAATTGGTCCAATTATATTTATTTGTGGTGGTATTTTTACTTCTATCTGGGCTTGAGTTGTGTCGGAATTGCAGATCCCATGCCAAAATAAGTTAACGTTTATTATTCCAATAGAATTGGCTAAAATGGAAATATAGTTTTGGTTTAGGCTGCTTATTAATTGGCCGTTATTAACTTGCCAAGTCCAGATCCCAGTGTGAGTATTAGAAAAGACATTTATGGTATCGTTCAAGCAAGAATATTCTGGGTAGAACAGTGCAATATTAGGTTTATTTGAATCTACTTGTAAACTAAAATATCCCAAATTGCTTTTGGGAATACATCCTTTATCAAGCACATTTATAAATCCCCAATAATTTTCAGCACTTGCATCCTCGCAAATGGGGAAGAAGCAGATTTTTAAACTTAGAGTATTTCCATTATAAGACATTGTGTCTATAGAATGTGTAAGATTGTCAAAAATATTACCATTATATTCCCATGTTATTGAATCTGTATCAGAAATTTCAATTGAGTAACATGTATATTCTTCTTCGTTAATTGTGGAAATTTTAGGATTTATACTTATTGAGGGTATTGTGTTTTGCGGACATTGCGTAACCGCAACTTGAAATTCTCTTCTATTCCTATTTATCTCAATATTATTCCTGAATTCAATAGCTTCATATGCTATAACAAAGCTTCCTTGAGCGGAGCCTGTAAATTCCATATACCCATTTTGTCCATTTAAGTAATGATAATTGTTTATTCCAGTTGGATTCGTGAAATTAAATCCATTAGTATAGGAAACTAAAGGGGGGGCATATGCAAGTGTGTTGGGCAACAATGGAATGGTATTACTTGGATCTCCAAATCCTGCATAAGGATGTACCCAATTGTATATTACTATGTCCCCATCAGGATCTATAGCATAATTATTTATTTTAAATGTATCTCCAATACAGACAAGAGGTAAACTTTGATTAATTGGTGCAGGAGTCGAGTTATGAATATTAGTTGGAGGAATCAATGCGATAAAGGACTCAGATGTTTGACTTGCACCATTTAAACTAATAATTTGGCTGCTTCTGCAGCATCTTTCATAAAATAAAATATAGCCTAAATTAGAGGAGGGAAGTTCAATAGTATCTCTATAAACAGCTTGTGTAATACATATACTAAAGTTTATAATGCAATCTGATGGAAAATTGGGTAAGGTTGTATTTGATTCAATTAGATTTAAAGTTCTGATTTCGATTAATTGTTTAAATTCTGATTGATTGTTTGAATATATTCCATAAAGAATAGGAGATTCAGGAACAGGAAGTTCAGATTGCGCAGTGCAATCTATATATGTATCTAATTGAACAGCGTATTTTACCTTACCATTAGGAAGTTGTTCCAAAAAGGTATAAGACCATTGGCCTCCTAAAAGATGGCTGGCTTGAACATTACTGCAGAAGCTAATAAAGGAAAATATAAATATTAATTTGATTTTATCCATTTATGAACCACCTTCGAAGATTTATTTTTAGCAATTAATAAATAAATTCCTACTGGAAAACTTTCGATATCGATACTAGTTTCTTTAGTTTTCAATAGAACATTTCCTAAAATGTCTGTAATAATATATTCATCATAGGTTGACAAAGAAGTAAAATTTAATGTTTTTGATGTTGGATTGGGAAATACGGAAATTTCATTAGCTATTGCTTCGTTATGGTCTAAAGTACAGTTCATTTTAGCAATAAAGCCTGACTTCGTATAAACATCATCTGTTACCTGTTTTAATAACAATGATGGTCCGCTGGACTGAATTGTACCTCCATTAGGTAGATTATTTCCTGTGTACTTACCAATTAAAGGATAATTTGAATTAGGTCCATCATAGATATATAAAAAATCAAATCCATTTTCGTAATCAAATTCAATGAAATTTAATGAAATATTGGAAGCCCAATCAGGTGACAATATAAGTAGTCCATTACTGTTATTTGAGTAATTTTCTGTAATTCCATCATCTGTTATAATTCCATTGCAGTACCAGTTAGAAATATATGTTCCAGTGTTAGGTATATAAATTGTGTCACAAGATTCATTTAAATTAACTTGAATTGGTTGTGGGTATTGAAAAGTATCAGTACCTGCAGAGTTAATAGCAATTAATTTTACCCAATAATTACCATTATTTAAATACTTATGAGATGGATTTTCTTCAAATGAAATATTTCCATCACCAAAATCCCAAATGAAAGAAGTTGGATTATTAAAAGATGAATTATAAAAATTGACAAAGCCGTTACATGTAAAATCATTTTGTAAATGGGTAGAAAAATCCGCAATTGGAATTAAGGTAGTGCTAATTATTTTTATAGTATAAGTTTCAAATTGACCTCTAGAAATATTATTGCAATAGGAAAAGTTAGAACCTGGAATATCTGCACCAATTACCATTTTAAGTTCTGTATTTAATTGTGCATTGGATGGAATAATGATGGAGTCACTAATGCCTGTTTCGTTTAGCTTTTGATAAATTAATTCGGTATTTTCAATTATTCCATTGTTATTTAAATCCACCCAAATTTTAAAATCTTGTATAACAGAATTATTATTTAAAACCTGTAAATGAAATCTTTCGCCTTCTAACACTTCAATAGTATCTATGCATTCAAAGTTTCTATTCCCTTCAATTGCATTTTGACTTAAATTAATAAAGTTGTTGATTTTTACTTTGTTGATTCCGTAGCTGCAACAGTAATTATTGGGAAGCGTACAAGAATTTAAATTATAAACATGCGCAGGTTGGTTGGAATATATAAATTCTGAGTTATTGTTGTTGAATATTTGTGCAGATATATTGTAGATTCCCGATATAGAATATGTGTAAATTCCATTAATGGAGTTAGATGTATTGCCATCTCCCCAATTCCAAATTATAGAATCTATAATATTAGGACTATTAATAGTTAATAAAATTTTCTTATC
>Ga0079224_100004668_pt1 | contig 17812 bp, 16 predicted proteins | sample Stecom2015_FD_80414 | JGI IMG/M metagenome (GOLD analysis project Ga0079224, IMG submission 80414) | Agricultural soil microbial communities from Utah to study Nitrogen management - Steer compost 2015 | ecosystem: Environmental > Terrestrial > Soil > Agricultural land | place: USA: Utah...
ATTCCAGCTGGAATATGAACCATTTCTTCCATGTAACCTCTCGGAATAATTTGTTCACCATTCCAATTACCATTATTCAAAATCAAACGTCCTAAACGCGCAAAATCGCGTGCTGTAGCATACAGACAACAAAATGCTTTTTCGTCCCCATGCTCTTTATCCAAACTCCAATAGGCATCCGATTCCATCCCCAATTTCGACCACAATTTCATCGAACAATATTCTGACACATTGTAACCTGTTGCTTTTTGAATAATGAAACCCAACAATTGGCTGTTTCCACTTTGATAAATGAATTTCTTTCCTGGTTCACCAATTCGCTTTTGGCGTGTCACTAAACCATACAAGTCCGAACCATAATACGACTCTGCGTTGTTAGACAGCGGGTTTTTACCACTTTCAGTCCAATCCAAACCAGATGACATCAACAACAAATGACGAATCGTAATAATTGACAAATCTTCGCGTTTGAATTCTGGTAAATAATTCGCTACTGGCTCGTCCAAACTCTTTATTTTTCCTTCTTCTAATGCTACTCCAACCAACAAAGCGACAACAGTTTTGGCAGCTGAAAAAGAATTTGACAAAGTAGATTTACCATGTTCACCCCAATATTTTTCAAAAATCAACGTATCGTTTTTCATCACTAAGAATGCCGTACTTTGCAATTCTTGATTGTACTGTTCAAACGCATCTGAACTATACGCATTCAAATTCGTCTTCCATTCAAAATTGGGGCTCCCTTTTTTGACTAGACGTGTAGGAAAGTTATTTAAATCATAAATTGACGGACCTGTTTTCCCCGACAAATAGGTCAAATAAATTCCTTTGTACAGATACGTTCTACCCGAAAGAAGAATAAATCCGTTGATCAAAATGAATAACGCTAAAAATACAAACCCAAGTACCTTTAAGCCTTTGAATAATAGCCTCGTCATATCTTTAACATTGAAGAGTGAATTTCTAGACGTAAGATAATCTAAAAAAATGAATTGTTTAGCTAAAATTTAATTCGACTGTGATAAAATCTAAAATTCCTCATCATTAAATTGACTATTTTTGTAGCAACAAACGACATGAAGAAAAGTACAACACTATTATTTTATTTTTTAAGTATTTATCTCATCGTACAATTTATTTGGTGGGGGTATCACATCATCGATTTATCGGATCAAATTGCAGGTGATTCACCAAACGCAACCAAACGCATGGTGATGATTCTTGGAGAAGGAACTGTGTTTTTGGCTATCGTCATCTTTGGTATTTTTCGTATTCGCAGAAGCATCCGTAAAGAGTTGGAATTTTCTAGAAATCAAAACAATTTTTTATTGTCGATTACGCACGAATTAAAAACGCCAATCGCAAGTACACGTCTTTACTTACAAACGTTACAAAAACGCAATCTTCCGGAAGAAAAAAGAGAGGAAATTTTGCAAAAAACTTTAATGCAAAACGAACAATTGGAACGATTGATTGACAACATTCTGAATGCCTCTCGATTGGAAAGCAAACGTCTCGTTTTGCACAAAGATCCACTCAATTTGAGTGATTTCTTAACTGCCATTTTGGAACGTTATCAGCGCTTGTATACATCGATTACGTTTATCAACAACATCGAACCAGATATTTCAGATGATGCAGATCCGTTTATCATCGAAACGATTGTCAACAACCTCATTGAAAATGCCATTAAATATGGTGGACAAGAAGGTACAATTACATTGGAATTAGAGAAAACAAATCGCATTCACATCCGTGTGAAAGATTGCGGGCAAGGTATCCCTCTCACCTATCAAAAAGACGTTTTTAAAAAATTCTTTCGTATCGGTAATGAAGAAACTCGAACGCAAAAGGGTTCTGGATTAGGATTATTTATTGTCAAACAATTGGCTCAACTTCACAACGGAAGTATAAAATATTATCAAAATCAACCTACGGGTTCAGTCTTTGAATTAACTTTGTAATCTCACTTATTTATAAAATTATGAAAAACCATTTTGGACTCATCATTCTTGATGGCTGGGGAATTGGAGACAAATCAAAATCTGATGCAGTTTATCATGCAAATACACCATTCATGGATCACCTTCTCAAGACGTTTCCGAACGCAACACTTTTAACGAGTGGTGAGCATGTTGGTTTACCTGATGGTCAAATGGGAAATTCAGAAGTGGGACACTTAAATATTGGTGCTGGACGTATTGTTTATCAAGAATTGACTCGAATCAATAAGTCCATTCGCGATGGTGAATTCTTCAAACTCGATACACTCGTAAATGCATTTGAATATGCCAAATCAAACGGAAAATGTGTTCACTTCATCGGGCTAGTTTCAAAAGGTGGTGTACATAGTTCACAAAATCATTTGTATGCACTTTGTGAGATGGCAAACTCATTTGGTTTGACAAATGTTTTCGTGCATGCTTTCACTGATGGTAGAGATTGCGATCCCAAAAGTGGTCAACATTTCATCGCTGAATTGGAAGAAGAATTAGCAAAAAGTACGGGTAAGATCGCTTCTATTGTTGGTCGTTATTACGCGATGGATCGCGACAATCGTTGGGAAAGAATCAAAAAAGCTTACGACTTATTAGTGCATGGAGAAGGAACAAAATTTGAGAGTGCAGAACAAGCTATCAGCCATTCTTATTTGAATGATATTACGGATGAATTCATCGAACCTTCAGTAATCACTGACGAAGCAGGAAATCCACTTACAACAATTCAAGATGGAGATGTTGTCATCAATTTCAACTTCCGTACTGACCGTCCACGTGAAATTTCGATTGCGTTAACGCAAGAAGCATTTCCTGAACATCAAATGAGTCCGTTGCAATTGCATTATGTGACAATGACAAACTACGATGCTACATTCAAAAATGTGCACGTTGTGTTTGAAAAAGATAACCTGCAAAATACCTTGGGTGAAGTTTTATCGAAAATGGATAAAACACAAATCCGTATTGCTGAAACTGAAAAATATCCACACGTTACATTCTTCTTCAATGGAGGAAGAGAAACAGAATTTCCAGGGGAAAGTCGCATTTTGGTTAACTCACCAAAAGTTGCTACATACGACTTAAAACCTGAAATGAGTGCACCTGAAATTCAAGAAAAAATCTGTAATGCGATTGCTAATCAACAACCGAATTTCTTCTGCCTCAACTTTGCTAACCCAGATATGGTTGGTCACACAGGTGTTTACGAAGCAATTGTGAAAGCTGTTGAAACAGTTGACTCATGTCTTGAAAAAGTTGTAGAAACAGGATTGAAATACGGATACGAATTCTTGATTATTGCCGACCACGGAAATGCCGACTATTCGATCAACCCAGACGGCACGCCAAATACAGCACATTCATTGAATCCAGTTCCAGTTATTTTGGTAACCACAGAAACTGATGTTCAATTGAAAGATGGAATTTTAGCAGACGTTGCTCCGACAATTCTTTCACGAATGAAATTGGCTGCTCCAATCGAAATGACAGGAGAATCGTTGGTAATCAATTAATTTTTATTGTTCAACCAACCACGTTTCGCAAAGTAAACTAAAAGCAAAATTGCGATTAACACCATTACACCCAGTGTAATGAAATAACCATTTTGCATGGCAAGTTCTGGCATATTTCTGAAATTCATCCCATAAATTCCAGCAATGAATGTCAACGGAATGAAGATTGTGCTAACGATTGTGAGTACTTTCATGATTTCGTTCATGCGCTGACCTTGTGCTGCATAATATACGTTAGTTAATCCTTCCAACGCATTTTTATTGGATTCAACTTCTTCGATGATACTAATGCAATTTTGTTTTAAGTCGGAATAATAGTGCTTTGTTTCTCGCTTAAACAAAGGGCTCTTAGATCCTTCAAGTGAAATTGCGATTTCTTTGAGTGGCAAAACAATTCTACGCAACTCAATCAATTTTCGCTTTTGAAGTTCGATACTCGTCAACATTTGTGGAGATGTATTCTTCGCAACACGCGTTTCCAAATCTTCTATTGCTGTTGTATTTGCGTCCAAAACGTTGTAATAATTATCGATAATAGCATCTAGTAATTTATACAACAAGAAATCAGCCCCTTTATCTCGTGTTATTCCCTTTTTATTTTCCAATCGGTCACGCACACTTCCAAAATAATCTGACGGTTTTGACTGAAAAGAAATCAGGTAGTTTTCACCCAAAATAAAACTCAATTGTTCTTGGTGAATTTTCAGCGAACCCGATGCTGATGGAATAGCCGAACGAATGCTGAAAAACAAGTACGAATCATAATCCTCAAATTGCGGTCGACTATCGCGTTCTCTCAAATTTTGGATTACTAATGTATCGTAGTTTTGCTTCAAACAGAATTGTTCTACTGATTCAAATTCGTCATTGATGTACACATTGATCCACGTGATTTTATCTTTCGGCAACTTGTCTAATTGAAATGAAGAGACCAACTCTGCTGTATTGAATTTTTCCTTACTGAATTCAGTTCCGTTGTACTGAAAAATTTGTCCGTGAGATACAATCATATTTGTGTGTTTTCAGTTACTAAATTTAGTCTTTTTTCGATTTCATTCACGAATAATCGTTCTTTCACCATATGAAGCATTTAAAAATGTAATTTTGTATTATGAAAATTTTGATGGTTTGCTTAGGAAATATCTGTCGTTCGCCAATCGCAGATGGCTTATTGCGACAAAAAGTCAAACATGCTGGTTTAGACATCATCGTTGATTCAGCTGGCACATCAGGACATCACGTTGGAGAAGCACCTGATCCGAGAATGCGTGCAACAGCTAAAAAATTAGGTTGCCCAATCGACGACTTGCGTGCGCGACAATTCAGCGTGAAAGATTTTGATGAATTTGATGTCATCTACGCAATGGATAGCAGCAACTACAACAACATCATAAAACTAAGCCGAAACGAACAAGATCGAGCGAAAGTAAAAATGCTTTTAAACGAAGTTTACCCTGGAGAAAACCGAGCCGTTCCCGATCCATATTACGGGGGAGAACAAGGATTCATCGACGTTTTCAGGATGGTAGACGAAGCAACAACAATCATATTAAACAAATACACAAATGGCAGGTAAAATCTATATGATTCCAACAACGCTTGGAGGAGAAGTTATCCAAGATGTTATTCCAGAATCAGTACAATATATCACGAAAAACATCAGACACTTTATTGTAGAAGACATTAAAAGTGCACGCAGATATTTGCGTAGAATAGATCGCAATTTCCCAATCGACGAGTCTGTATTTTTTGAGCTAAACAAACGTACCGAATTGAAAGACTTAAGTCGCTTCCTAAAACCTGCAAAGGAAGGTCACAATGTCGGTGTTATCTCCGAAGCTGGTTGTCCGGGTATTGCAGATCCGGGAGCGGAAATTGTAGCATTAGCACATGAAGAAGGAATTCGCGTTGCACCACTTGTTGGACCATCATCTATTTTATTAGCCTTGATGGGAAGTGGCTTTTCAGGTCAATCATTTACATTCCACGGATATTTACCCAAAGAGCGTAAAGATCGCATCAAACGTTTGAAAGATTTTGAAGCTGATACTAGAAGAACTGGACACACACATATCTTCATGGATACTCCTTTCAGAAACATGAACGTGCTTGATGATTTACTAAACGAATTGGCAGATACGACCTTGATTTGTATTGCTTCAAACATTACATTGCCAGATGAGTCAGTTTGGACCATGTCAGTTGAAAAATGGAGAGAAAAAGCATACGATTTGAGTAAAAAACCAACGATGTTTTTAATTGGAAAGTAAAGAACCTATATATTTGTTTACTAAAGCATTTTTTTGTAACTTAGAGAGTTGAATTCTATCAAAATGGAAAACAAAATCAAAATTATTGTAACCAAAAAAGCTCCTAGTGAAGATGTGTTTCGTTTTCAAAAGAAAGCAAGAAATATTTATCAAACTCAGGTAAAAACCCAAGTTCAAATAGCTCAATCAACAAAATTAGCTAAGAAGGTTTTTGTATGCAACAACCCCGTTTGATCATAATTGCTGGGTGCAACGGTTCTGGAAAATCAACTTACTCTCAATCATTGGTTGATGACTCAATAAAACCATTCGATTATGATTTTAAATTTGCTGAAAATTATAATGCTTTAAAAGATTCAGAATTCAGAGAAGAATTTGCCAAGAATAAGACGACAAAAGAATTAGAGAATTTAATTCAATTTTCATTTGATAATGGTGTTAGTTTTTGCTTTGAAACTAATTTGATGACCGTTCCTTTCAATTGGATTGAACAAGCAAAAAAAATGAATTTCACTATAGATATTTATTTTTTTTGCTTGATTGATATCAAAAAAGCAAAAGAGCGAGTTTTGATTAGAACAAAGAATAATGGTCACTATGTAGAAGATTCTGTAATCGAATACAAATGGAAAGCAGGATATAAGAATATCAATGAATTTTATCATCTTGCTGACCATATTGCTTTTCTTGACAACTCAGATGATGAAAATATTCCTTCTTATCTGTTTGAACTAAATAAGAAAAACGAAAATGAATTTGAAATAATCATACATCAAGATATTCCAGAATACGTAAAAAGAAGGCTTCCTAGCATTTTTGATTTGATTATCCAAGGCGACACAAACAATGATATTTTCTCCATTTAAACAACAAGTATCTGATCAATTCGGTTTTGAATTCACTGCAGATCAAGATCAGTGTGTGGATCAATTGGAATTGTTTCTGAAAGATCGTGAACAGTATGGAATTTTCTTGTTGAGTGGTTATGCCGGTACGGGTAAAACCAGTTTACTCGGTGCTTTTATTCGTACGTTGGCTCATTTTAAACTCAATACGGTGCTACTTGCTCCAACAGGTAAAGCTGCAAAAGTACTGAGCTCAAAGAGTAATAAACGCGCTTTTACCATTCACAAATACATTTATCGTCGAAAAGATAAGACCGACGATTTTAGTACAATTCAACTTGCACCAAATCTTCAAAAAAACACCGTTTTTATTGTTGATGAAGCATCGATGATAGGGGATTATACGATGATAGATGGCAATGTGAATCAACGCAATTTGTTGGAAGATTTACTCGAATTTGTGTACAGCGGGAAAAATTGTAAACTAATTCTACTGGGTGATGAAGGTCAGCTACCACCTGTTGGTGCAACAGAATCACCTGCTTTGAATGAAGAATATTTGAAAGCTCACTTTTATCGGCTGAATATTTACAAATCGAAACTCAACGAAGTGCTTCGACAAGAGGCAGATTCAACAATCTTAGAAAACGCAACAAAATTACGTCAGCTAGATTATCAATTTCCGAAACTTAACGCTGACAAAAAAGGAGATTTACAACTCGTTGACGGCATTGAAATGCAAGATTATTTGGAATCGAGTTTTTCAAAATACGGAACAGAAGGAACCGTTGTTATCACCCGTTCCAATAAACGTTGCTACGAATACAATCGACAGATTCGATCAAGAATCTTTTGGTATGAAGAAGAATTGTGTCAAGGGGATTTGTTAATGGTCGTCAAAAACAACTATCACTGGTTGAAGGACGAACCTGAAATGGGGTTTATTGCCAATGGAGAAACGATGGTTGTCCGAAAAGTACTCAAACGTGAAAAACTCTATGGATTTGAATTTGCAAGACTACTTGTCGAATTTCCGGATTACGAACAGCTAGGAGAACAAGAAGTCATCGTACATATAGAATCCTTGAGTTGTGAAAGTCCTTCCATTCAACGCGATCGTTTGCGAGAATTGTTCTTCGAAGTTGAAAAGGATTATTTGTATGAACCCAACAAAAAGAAACGCTACGAGCTCATCATGGCAAATCCTTATTTCAATGCTATTCAGGTGAAATATGGTTATGCTATAACATGTCACAAATCGCAAGGTGGACAGTGGGATCATGTCTTTATAGATGTTGGTTATCTACCAGAAGATTTGGATCCAATTGAATACAAACGATGGTTGTACACCGCACTTACACGAGCAAAAACCAAAACATATCTCATAAATTTTCCAGAAGAGCAATTGGAACTCATCGAAAAGTAAAATAAGTTATATCTTTAGTTTCGTATGTACAACACGATTAAGAAAGTCATTGCAGCTGTCTTGCCAAAACGCTTTTTGGTGAAAAACGAACAGCTTTTCCGTAAAATCTACTATTTATTTTATATTGGAAATAAACACCAATGTACCATCTGTCTTAAGAAAAACAGATCCTTTGTAGAAAACCATCGAGGAGAAAAATTATGTCCTAACTGTGGAAGTATGCCACGCGATCGTCGACTGTATTTAGAATTCAATAAAATGGTTGCTCAAGATAGATCAATCACATTGTTGGAGTTTTCACCATCGCGATCACTGTATAGAACATTTAAAAAGCGTAAGAACATCACATATTATCCGACGGATTTATCAACTGATTTCATCGCAGAGTACAAATATGACATCACCAATATTCCGATTGAAAACGATTATTTTGATTTCATTTTGTGCTATCACATTTTGGAACATGTTGAAAATGATATCCAAGCGATGACGGAATTATACAGAGTGCTCTCTCCTACGGGCAAAGCCTTTGTTCAGACTCCTTTCAAAGCAGGTGAGATTTACGAAAATCCAGCGATTACAACACCTGAAGAACGTTTAAAACATTTTGGACAAGCAGATCATGTGAGAATTTATTCCATTGAAGGGTTAAAAAACCGTTTGTCAGAAGTAGGTTTCCATGTACAAGTTCATACATTTGAAGCCGATGTATATCATGGGTTGAATGACAATGAAACGATTTTAGAATTATCTAAATAGGATTTAGTTAATTAGCAAAATCTTTCGATTTTTAATCATATTTTTGTATTTAAATCAACTAAAATTAACATCGTGAAAAAATTAATCTTATCACTTTTAGTAGTTAATTTACTTTTTTCTTGCTCCGAGCAAAATCAAGTAAAAGAAGAAGAAAAAATCGAATTGGGTGAAGCATATGGACCAGTAGAAGTTGATGTTACCAAAGCAATCTCTGTTGAAGAATTTTTTAGAGATTTTGAACAAAAAGATGGTCCGGAAGAATACACAATTGAAGGAAAAATTGTAACAATTTGTGCAAAAGCAGGTTGTTGGGTTGGAATAGATGATGGTAATGACGACTATTTCATGGTGCGTTTCAAAGACCACTTCACACTTCCATTAGATACAAAATTGGACCAAACAGCTTACTTCCATGGTGTTGCTATATGGGATTCTATTCCAGTCGAAAAACTTAGAGAAGAAGCAATGATTGAAGGAAAAACAAAAGAGGAAGCTGCACAAATTACAGAACCGAAATACATTTTCAGTTTCGAAGCTGACGGAATTGTTTTAACGAAATAAGCAACTCATGAGACAAGGAGCTATTCGATTAACGGTAATCTTGGGACTTGTCTCACTCATTAGTATTGTCCTAGCACAGTATTATTGGGTTAATAAATCAATTGCTGTTCAAGAACGAAACATTGCGATCCAGCAAAAACGCGATAGTCTCAACTTGATTCACTTCACCGAACAAGTTCACATTGCGTTGAAGAATACGCTAGAAGAAATTTCTACTCATATTTCTGATAGTTCCGATTTATATGGAGCTGTAAAACAAATTAGTGAGAATTATTTCTCAGTTGATATCAACGAGGAATTGCATCCTTACTACTTGGAAAACATGTTGAAACGCGAATTCTATGCGCAAAATATCAAACGTAATTTCCAATACGGGATTTACGACTGTTTCACTGATTCCATCGTCTTTGGTAATCTCATTACTTTCACAGAAGATTCATTATATAATCCTAAAACAGACACTCTAAATCGACTTGCTCCACAAGATTTAAAATGGGAGAAAAAGGATGGACACTATTTTACTGTTTATTTCCCAACTGTTTCGGCTGATTTGAATAAATTGGAAAGTGATTCCTACTCTCCCTGGTGGGCATTGGTAATCTGTATTTTACCTTTGTTATTCTTCTCTTTCTCAATTACAATTATCTTGAAGCAAAAGCGCTTGTCGGATATAAAAAATGACTTTATCAACAACATGACACACGAATTGAAAACGCCAATTTCAACCATCGGATTGTCGAGTGAAATGTTGATGAAAGGTTCCGTGTCTAATGCTGAAGATGTTATTCGATATGCTGGAGTCATCTATAAAGAAAATAAGCGTTTGCAAAATCAAGTTGAACGAGTATTAAACATTGCCAAAATGGACAAAGAGCAGGTTGAATTAAAATTTGAACCTTTCGATATACACGAATTAATCGAAGAAGCTAGAGATACGTTTGAGTTTAACCAAATGACACACGGTGGTCATATTTATTTGGAATTGAACGCTACAAATAGCAAAATCAATGGTGATGCGGTACATATTGGAAATGTCATCTACAACCTCATCGATAATGCCGTTAAATATTCCAACGAGCAACCAGAAGTTCATGTGAGAACTTTAAACGACAAAAAACACTTGATATTTGAAGTAACTGACAACGGAATTGGAATCAAAAAAGAAGATCAAAAAATGATTTTCGATAAATTTTTCCGTGTGTCAACAGGAAATCTACACAATGTGAAAGGTTTTGGATTAGGCTTGTACTACGTAAAATTGGTTGTTGATGCTCACAATGGAACCATTGAAGTGAAAAGTACATTTGGAAAAGGCACAACGTTTAGAATCTTACTTCCACTAAGTAAATAAATTTACTTCGCTTCACAAGATGCACCTACAGTAGCATCACAACATGTCATACTCACTTCATCTTTTTGAATCAATTGTTCGTGCTGAGTACTTGTTAATTCAACTTTCGGACTGATATACGGAATTCCCAAATTGAGTCCTCTTAAAATCATTAATAATCCAATTGCTGTCATCAAAACAGGAATGACGGTTCTAAATTTCGCTCTCCAGCTTCCCAGCAATTTCCCAGCAAAGAAAACAACGAGCAACATCATTGGCAACGTTCCTAATCCATAAAAGAACATTGCTTTTGCACCATCAATTGCTGTTCCTTGCAACATGGAATTGGTTAGTCCCATGAATACCATTCCACATGGAAGAAATCCGTTGAGTAATCCCAACAATGGTAAACGAAATGTATTTTTTGAACGAAATAATTTTCCAATTGATGTGCTTATTTTACTTGAAATCAATTGAAATAAACGAATTTCTTTGAATCTAAAAAATTGATTCCACGCAATGAGAATCATGATTAGTCCAACGAGTAAACTCAACGATTGCATCCATTGAAACGCACGGAAACTCATTCCGATTGTTCCAAACAAAAATCCAAGAAAGGTATAGGAAAAAATGCGACCAAAATTGTACTGCAACGCCCCCAAAAATTGTTTCCAATTCGAAGAACGATCAAGCGGAATGGCCATCGCAATCGGCCCACACATTCCCAAACAATGCAATGAAGCACTCAACCCAATTATAAACGCTACTAACATAACTTATCGCATTTGTTACACAAAATTAGATTAGAATATGTTTCTAAAAAATGACGTACATCATGATTTGAATCATCATACAAGAAATAATAAAATTGCTTTCTATTTGAAATCTCCTTAATTTTGCACCCTCGGTTATGATACAGTACAAAAAAGTTGCGTTTTATACATTGGGTTGTAAGCTGAATTTCTCAGAAACATCAACCATTTCACGTCTTTTTGAAGATGCAGGATTTGCTAAAGTAAATTTTGAAGAAACACCAGATATTTACGTCATAAATACGTGTTCGGTGACAGAAAATGCAGATAAAAAATGTAAGCAACTTGTTAAAAGAGCGTTAAAAATTAATCCAGATGCGTTCGTTGCAATCATAGGTTGTTTTGCACAATTAAAACCTCAAGAAATTAGTGAAATTCCTGGAGTTGATTTAGTACTTGGAGCTAACGAAAAATTCAACTTGTTGGATTACATCGACGAGACCTTAGCTAAGAAAGAAACAGCTAAAATAGCCTTTGAGAACATCAAACGTACAAACGAATTCGTTCCTGCATTCTCGTATGGAGATCGCACGCGTTCGTTCTTGAAAGTACAAGATGGATGTGACTATTTCTGCACGTTTTGCACCATTCCGCTTGCACGTGGAAAAAGTAGAAATGCATCAATTGCAGCTACGGTAAAAGAAGCTGAAAAAATTGCTGAAACAGATATTAAAGAAGTCGTGTTGACTGGTGTGAATATTGGTGATTTTGGACAAGGTGGTGATGAAAACTTCTTCGGTTTAATCAAAGAATTGGATAAAGTTGATGGCATTGATCGCTACCGAATCTCTTCAATTGAACCAAACTTGTTGACAAACGAAATCATCCATTTTTCATTGAAAGAATCAAAGCATTTTGTACCGCATTTCCACATTCCATTGCAATCTGGATCAAACAAGTTATTGCAAAAAATGCGTCGCAAGTATTTACGTGAATTATATGCAGAGCGAGTAGCCTACATCAAGCAATTGCGACCTGATTGTTGTATCGGTGTTGATGTGATCGTTGGTTTCCCTGGTGAAACGGATGAAGATTTCATGGAAACTGTCGATTTCTTAAAAGATCTGGATATCTCTTACTTACACGTGTTTACGTATTCTGAACGCGCGAATACAACGGCTGTGAAACTGGGAGATCCTGTTCCGATGAATGTCAGAAGAGATCGAAGCAACCAATTACACATTTTATCGGATAAGAAAAAACGTAAATTCTACGAAGAAAATGTTGGATCTATTCGCACTGTATTATTCGAACAAGAAGAAGATATGGGAACAATGTATGGATTCACTGAAAACTACGTGAAAGTGAAATTCCCTTACGACAGTAAATTAACAAATACGTTCCAAAGAATACGTTTGACTGAAATCGACCGAGACGGAATCATGAAGTGTGAATTGGTTAATCAACCTGCAGAAGTTACTTTTTAAACCCAAAAGGCATTTTTCCCGATTTCGTATCCTTGGTTTTCGATATACTGCGTAATAGCACTTAAATCTTCTGGATAACGTGCGATGAGTATGATTTCATCAGTTAGATTGTTGGGCGATTGTACAACTTTGTTCCATTCATTTTGCACATATTTTTCTGGATTCAAATCGTATAAATTGAACAACACATTAGAATTATTTAACTGCTGTGCACACAATTTTCCTTTCTGACCCAAGCCAACAATTCCGATAGATTTTGCTGTTGAAAATTGTTCGATAAACCAATTTAACTTTAGTTCAAAAAAAGATTTTTGTTGGTAAATAATCGAATTTCGAGAGGTACGAAGTGGATGTTCCCTCCACAATAATGTTACCTCATCAATACCATAAATCGCATAATTCAATTGATTCCAACGAAAGCAAAGATCATAATCTTCCGGATAAACCAATTGTGTAAACAAATCATCTTGACGAAATTCGTCCGTTCTTCCCATCCAATTGGGTGAAGCAACAATACATTCCCGGTAGATATGCTTGTAGAAATCCTGTTGTTCAACACGCTCATTTAACCACTGTTCATACTTCAAATAGCCGGGTGAAACTGCTGTGTCAGAAAAGTATTTAACCTTCCCTGTAACGATTGCTTTCTCAGGTAAATTTTGTAGTTGTTCAACCATCAATTTTAACCGATTTACGGGCATGATATCATCCGCATCCATTCGTGTGATATATGTACCCGAAGCTTTTTCAAACGCTAATTGCAAGGCTGGAATGATTCCTTTTGAAGCATTTTTGAATAATTGAATCCGATTATCTTGATGGACGTAGTTGCTAACAATTTCAATTGAATGATCTTCCGAATGATCATCGACGACAATCAATTCCCAATCTTCATGTGTTTGCTTTAAGATACTTTGAATCGTCTCTTCAACCCACTGAGAAGCGTTTTTTAAGGGCATTATAATCGAAACTCGTGAAGAAATCATAGCACAAACTAGCCTTTTCTTTCAAACACTTCCAATTGGAGATTTTTAATGTCAATCGTCTGTAGATTTGGATTCCATAAGAAAAACTTCAAATCATCTTTGACATTACGAATCTCAGGTGTCATGTAAACGGTATCAAAATGTTGCCATGAAGTTTGATCTGTATTTAGACGAAAATACATGTTGTTGTAATCACCATTTTTACGGTTCATCATCACTGAGAAAAATGCATCCAAATTGGTCGAATCTTGTACTTGGTAGTCGAACTGAAAACGTACATAACAATGATCTTTCTTCGTCAACTCGTGAAACGGAATGGTCATTGTACCAATAAATTCATCCGCCGTTTTTTGAGAATAAACTCCCTCTTTCAATGGATACAGCTTACTCTTATATTTTTCAGGATGGTGTATCACATGAACTTCGTCAGGATAATAGCTACGTTCTACCAATAACAAATCGCGTGTTTCCGCATCAACAGTTGTTTTGAGAAAGACTTTCCAATAATATTCTTTCGTCATTCTAGTTCCATCGATGATATAGTTTCTATATTGCCACCATTGGAAGATGTTCAAGAAAATACAGAAAGAAATCAACAAGGTAATTCCAACTTTCAATATCTTTCCTTTCGACCAAATCCATTGTAAAAAGTAACCCATTGCAATCAATAAAATGGGATATAACACAATTACCGGACGATTTGAAAACCCTGCTCCATACCAATATTCAGACCATGAAACGATGATGTAAAACGAAATAAAAAATGGGATAAACAATCCGAAAAACAACGGTCGATTTTGCTTAAATAAAATGATGAAACCTAACAAAGCAAAAATCATCACTGGTGTATAAACCAACCATCCTTTGCGGTAACCAAACAAGGATTGAATGAAATGTGGTTCAAACACATCCAATCCAACTCCCGGATTTTTGTAGGAATCGTAAAAGATTTTTCCTGTTTTGACAATCCAATAAGTTACTTGTGGTGCTACAACGACACAGCAAATCAACCCTGTGATGATGATTTGTTTGCGATACGTCCAAAATAACTTGAAACGATCTAATAACGTTTGCTTTGAGGAAACACCCCATAAAATTGGAAGCGATATCATCAAAACCTCACTTGGTTTAATCAATGCCATCATAACAATTGAAAATCCAACAACGATCATGTTTTTCAGTTCATTTCGCGCATACCATTGAATCGTATTCCAAATGATAATCGCATTGAACATGAAAATCACATTAACCGTCTCCAAATTCTTAATCGTCATGTGATTGATGTAATTCGTTCCAATCACACAAATGATGAGCAAAATCGCTACGAGTTGATCAGAAAAGAAATGCTTGAGAATCTTGCGTAAATAAAACAAACCGATGAATCCGTAGATTAAACAACCAACGATAAGCGAATAAACGTACGGACTACTTAAGCCATCTTGGGCGTAACCAAACATTCCAGCTATAGCATGACCGACAAAGAAAAATGGTGTGTACATCATCGCCATACCGAGGAAGAAGAAGTACATGGGTTGTCCATCAGGTGTAGTTGAAATTTGATACAAGGTCCCCGTCAACTGATGTTCTTGATTCAACGCTTCTACCCACGAACGGTCGTTCAACCACATATCTCCGTGAATAAATGTAGCTTCTAGAGGCAAGTAATATCCAAAAACATCCCAGCTAATTTCGGGTGGCATGAGATGCGTCAAACGAAAGAACAACATCCAAATTAGGAGGCAAAGCATCACAAATAAGGAACATTTATTCTTCCAAATGTCAGTTGATAACGTCATATTAATCGACAACAGTTAAGTTAGCAAAACGCAACAAAATGTTCTTTGCTCCATGATGCGGAAAGAAAATCGTTGCTTTTTTATCAGCGCCTTGCCCTTCTATTTTGGTAATTTTTCCTTTACCAAAACGATCGTGTAGCACGTTGTATCCTACTTTCAAATCCATTACATCCACTTTGCCACCTGATGCTTTTGATACAGGTTTCATATTTTGTAAATCAGGAGTTTTACGTTGAGTTGTTTCGCCACCCATCGGTTTGTTTAACCCACCACCTACATGTGCAAATGATCCACCAACAGGTCGACCTGAATTGAGTGATCTTCCACCTCCACGCTGTGGATTTTCAAAATGCAAGTATTTCGGATTGATTTCATCAATAAATCGACTTGGCTCAGATGTTGTCAATGTTCCAAATTGAAAACGCGATGCTGCATAAGTCAAGGTACACGTTTTCATTGCACGCGTTACCGCTACATAAAACAAACGTCGCTCCTCCTCTGTTTCCGTTCTCGACTGCAAAGCCATTTGTGATGGAAACAAATTTTCTTCCAATCCGACCAAAAATACGTGTGGAAATTCCAATCCCTTGCTCGAGTGAATCGTCATCATTGTCACATGATTTCTATCTTCACCTTTATCTTCATCGGCATCTGTCAACAAGGCAACATCGATCATAAACTCATCCAAGCCTGCTGGTTCGCCTTCACCTTTTGAAACCGTAAACTCCTTCAACCCGGCTAAGAGTTCCTCGATGTTTTGGTAACGTTCAACTTCTTCTGGTCCTTTTTCTTTTTCAGCGTACAAATCCTTCAAAACACCACTCGATTTAGCGATATGTTGTCCCAAATCAAAGGCATTCAACTTATCCAATTGCGCCGAAAAACTCTGAATCATCGTTGCAAATTCTTCCAACTTTGTACGTGTAGAACCATTCACTTGAACAGGATATTGATCCATGTTTGTAATGATATCCCAAATTGGTAAACCATAATTTGCCGAAGCAATGACTAAGTTTTCAATCGTTGTTTTTCCGATTCCACGTTTTGGATAATTAATCACACGTTTGAATGCTTCTTCGTCACGTGGATTGGTCGTTAAACGGAAATAGGCTAACAAATCCTTGATTTCCTTGCGTTGGTAGAATGAAAGTCCCCCATAGATTTTATACGGAATATTCATCTTGCGAAACGCTTCCTCGAAAGAACGGGATTGTCGATTTGTACGGTACAAAACTGCAAAATCGTTGTAGGAAAGTCCTTCTTGATTTTTTAAATCAAACAACCGATTGGCAACGAGTTTACCTTCTTCATTATCTGTCAACGTTCGGATGACACTCAACAAACTACCTTGATCGTTGTCTGTCCAAACGTCCTTTTTGATTTGATCAACATTGCGTGCAATCACCGAATTGGCTGCCTCAACAATATTTTTTGTACTACGGTAATTTTGTTCGAGTTTGAATAACTTGAAATCGGGATAATCCTTTTTGAAATTCAAGATATTCTGAATATTTGCTCCTCGGAATGAGTAGATACTTTGCGCATCATCACCCACGACACAGATATTTTCGTAAGCTGCAGCAAGCATCTTCACGATCATGTATTGTGCGTAGTTGGTATCCTGGTACTCATCCACCAAGATGTATTTGAATTTTTGTTGGTAATAACCCAATACATCAGGGAAATCACGCAACAAGATGTATGTTTGATACAACAAGTCGTCGAAATCCATTGCTCCAGCTTTGAAACAACGCGTAGCATAGGCTTTGAAAATGCGACCTAATTCTGGTCGGCGCGACATGCGGTCTTCGGCTAAAATTTCTTCGTTGCGGTTGTAATCATCTGCCGAAAGCAAGTTGTTTTTTGCAGCTGAAATGCGACCTAAAACAGCACTTGGTTTGTATGTTTTATCATCCAGTTTCAATTCCTTGATGACATCTTTGATCACACTTTTGGAATCTTGCGTATCGTAGATGGTGAAGTTGACAGGTTACCGGATGCGTTCCGCGCTGATCGGCAGAATAGGTGTAAACACCGAGAGAACCTCTACCGTAGTGATGTCGTATGCATGGCTTACTACATAATAGTC
>Ga0079224_100004669_pt1 | contig 17810 bp, 13 predicted proteins | sample Stecom2015_FD_80414 | JGI IMG/M metagenome (GOLD analysis project Ga0079224, IMG submission 80414) | Agricultural soil microbial communities from Utah to study Nitrogen management - Steer compost 2015 | ecosystem: Environmental > Terrestrial > Soil > Agricultural land | place: USA: Utah...
AACCAGAACCAGAACCCGATCCGGAAGAACCAATTGAAGAATCCGATCCGGGAAAATATAGCAATGGCTTCTTTCTGATTCATGAAGGCTGGTTCGGACATGGCACCGGATCGGTAAGTTTCTATGATTATGAAACAGAAAGTTTGATAGACAGTGTTTTTCAAAAAGAGAATCCAGATAAAGATTTTGAACCGACGAGTTCTACTGTACAATATGGAGCCATATTTAATGGGAATTTATACGTTGTAAGCAAAGTTAACGGACCGGTCGTTGTCGCAGATGCAGAGACGCTAAAGGAAGTTGGTCGAATACCTTCACGTCAAGGTTATGATTGGCGTGCCTTTGTTGGTGTCGATGAAAACACAGGTTTGCTGAGCAGCACAGACGGTATCCATATCGTAAACCTACAGACAATGGGCTTGTCAGGAAAATTATATGGGATCAGCGGACAAACGGGAGACATGCTTAAAACCGACAAATACGTATTTGCTCTTTCACAGAGCAACGGGGCAGTGGCTTATTATGCTGATGATCTGTCGGTTGCCAGAAGGATACCAGGTGTCACAACAGGATTCGCTGAAACACCCAACGGAAAGGTGTGGTATACCTCTAATGAGTATCTGATCAGTCTGGACGGCGAAACGTTGGAAGCGGATACAGTTGAACTTCCTTACAAGTCCAATTCGACCTGGTTTGCTTGGTACCCGTCACCTATCATTGCCTCGAGCACCGAAGACGCTATATATATGCAAAATGCGCCTATGTTTGGAGGCGGTAAGGAGATTTATAAGTACGTAGATGGCGAAGAAAGTTCTTTGAACAAACCTTTTATTACAACGCCGGATAAACAGTCTTTCTACAAAAAGAACTTAGGCTATGATGCAAAATTAGATCAAATCGTAACTACGACTGTCCAAGATGGTTACGGTGCTAATTATGCTGTTAATACCTTGTATTTTTATGATGCAAAAACAGGAGATTTAGTTAAGAGTATGCCGTTCAATAAGAAGGTAGACGAAGCCGGTAATGATGTAAGCTATTTTTTCACTTCCATGTTCGTTTTTCATAACGAAGATTAAGGAGCTTTAAGGATATGGATGGGGTAGAATGAGTTTTGCTTATCTATCTCATCCGGATCCTTAAAACCTGATGATTAGCTGTTACGTACAAGGTTTTCTCGTCATCTGATAAGTCGCAATTCGAAACCGGATGTGGGATTCGAATCCGTCCGATCGGCTCAAAATTTCTGTTCAAGATCCATAGACCACCCGGTCCGCTCGAATAAATATTACCCTTTCTGTCAACCGTGAAGCCATCCGCTCCACCGCCATAAGGAGAAAAGTCGAAAGCGATTCCCTTTGCTTCCAGGGTGCCATCCTTTAAGATATTGTAAAGATAAAGGTAGGGCTTGTTACCGTCGGAATTACTGACGATAAGTTGTTTGTGGTCAGGTGTTAAGCCAATGCCATTTGGATAGGGAATGGAGTCAATTAACAGCGTGATTTTTCCTTTTTTGTCAACCTTATAAACACCACAGAAATCGAGTTCCCGCTTATCAATGGTTTGCTCTTTTAACCCATAGGGCGGATCGGTAAAATAAACATCACCGTTTTTGTGTTGTACAAGATCGTTTGGGCTGTTTAATTTTTTGCCGTTATATTGATTAGCAAGAGAAATAAAGTTAGCTTCTGGTTCGGTTAATCGCGCGTCCATTCTTGCTACCTGGCGATTTCCGTGCTGAGTCATCAAAAGATTGCCAGATTCGTCAATAATCAAACCATTCGATCCGGGTTCACCTGGTCGGTCCTCCGTACCAGAATATCCAGAAGGGTAGAGATAGTCTTCGATGCCGCCAGCTTCCGTCCATTTATAAATTTTATTGTCCGGAATATCGGAAAATAGTAACATGTTTTCCCTTTCAACCCACAACGCACCTTCCGTCCACTTGAAACCGTCGGCCAGGATTTCTACTTTTGCATCGGCTCGGATAAGTTTATTAAGCTCAGGTTCTAATACTTCAATAGAGCCAATAGTAGGGTATATTGTTGTTGTCTCATTATTTTGGGCAAGGCTAGATTGAGTGTATGAACAAACTAGCAATATAAATCCGGATAATAAGGTTTTCTTCATGGACTAAAGATACAATCTTTGGTCAGATATTAGTCGTGAACCGACGGCAAAATTTGTTGTTCAGTCTTCCATCGTTGGTATTTTTCAAGATCGTCCGCAACCTGTTTAACAACCAAACCAATAATGAACATATCATCAATAAGACCAAAACCTAATACGAAATCGGGAAATAAGTCGACCGGTGATAAAAAATAAATCAGTCCTGCCAGAATGGCAATAAGCGATTTTTTGGGGATGTCTTTATAGCTTCCGTTGAGATAATCCCGAACCAGAGAAAATAGATTTTGAAGCTGGTCCCATATTCCAGCCAGGTCAGTTTTGTTGGCGTTTGCTTTTTTTAGCGCTTGGTTTAAGGTTTTTTGAGTCTTTTCTTTGTCCTTAATAAGCTGTGAGGCGCGACTTTCGGACTTACTGAATTTACTATATAAATATTTTAAGTTCAATTCTACTTTTTTCATAGAATCAATGTTGCAATTTTTCTGCCAATATTTTCGGTACCGTTTTCATTAATATTTTTACGTAAAGGCTTGGCTATTCATCTACCTAAGCCTAACTTGTACATGGACAGTTGAATTTAGAAAGAATTAGAAAATGACACAGAACGTATTAAAGGTGCATGAAGATGATAATGTATTGGTGGCCTTAGTCGATTTGAAAAAAAATGAGGTAGTTGAATATAAAGGAATTAAATATACCTTAAAGGAACCGATCGCTGCCAAGCACAAATTTTTTACTGAAGACATCAACAAAAACGGTGATGTAATAATGTACGGAACCCTTGTAGGAAAAACACAACAAGACGTGCTGCTGGGACAGCGTATGAGTACAGATAACGTTAAACACGCTGCTGCGCCCTATCATTATAGAAAATTTAATTATCAATGGGCGGCGCCTAATGTGTCGAAGTTTATCCATCGTACATTCAATGGTTATCACCGATCAGATGGTAGGGTAGGGACAGCAAACTATTGGTTGTTTATTCCAACCGTTTTCTGCGAGAACAGAAACCTTGACGTTATTAAAGAGGCTTTGTATACCGAACTGGGTTATGATGTAACTGATAAATATAAAGCAAAGGTACATCTATTAAAAGACCTCTATTTAAAGGGGGACGATATCGAATCTGTTGATTTGAGTATGGCAGAATCGGTTGTGCCTGTTGATCGCATCTTCAAAAACATTGATGGAGTTAAATTTCTAAATCATCAGGGTGGCTGCGGAGGAATCAGACAGGATTCAGAAGTGTTGAGTAAACTATTGGCAGCCTATGCCGATCACCCAAACGTGGCCGGAGTGACGCTGTTAAGTTTGGGATGTCAGAATTTACAGGTTAAAGACTTTCTCAAGGATTTGAAAGAACGTAACCCGTTATTCGATAAACCTTTGCATGTATTCGAACAGCAGCAATCCCTCAGCGAAGAACAGTTGATTACAGATGCCATTCACCAGACTTTCCTTAGCTTGGTAGAGGTAAATCAGCTCACTCGGCAGCCAGCTCCACTGAGTCAACTGAACATCGGTGTGAAGTGTGGTGGAAGCGATGGTTTTAGTGGCATCTCAGCTAACCCTGCAGTAGGCCACTGTTCTGATATGATAGTTGCTCTCGGAGGGAAAGTGCTGTTAGCAGAATTTCCTGAACTTTGTGGGGCCGAGCAAAATATTATCGATCGGACTGAAAACGAAGCTGCTGCCAGAAAATTTATAGATCTTATGTCAGCCTATAATCAGGCAGCGGAAAATGCAGGTTCGGGTTTTCATATGAACCCTTCGCCTGGAAATATTCGGGATGGTCTAATTACCGATGCGATTAAGAGTAATGGTGCTGCGAAGAAAGCCGGTTTATCACCTGTGGTAGATGTTCTGGATTATACAGAACCAACCGTAAAAACCGGACTCAATTTGGTTTGTACGCCGGGCAATGACGTCGAAGCCACAACCGGTCAGGCAGCAAGCGGTGCCAATCTTATTTTGTTTACGACGGGATTAGGTACCCCAACGGGCAATCCAATTTGTCCGGTTATTAAGGTAGCTAGTAATACCAAACTTGCTGAGCGGATGAAAGATATTATTGATATTGATTGCGGCCCAATAATCGCAGGTGAAAAAACGATTGAGGAGATGGGTGAAGATATCCTGGAATACTGTATAAAAGCGGCTTCCGGATTGGTAACACCACATGCAGTTCGTCTTAATCAAGACGATTTTATCCCTTGGAAACGGGGCGTCTCCCTATAGACTTTTCGAGAACGTTATCGCTACTATATACGTCGATTTTCTTGATTTAATGTTCGCATTATTTAATATTTGTTTAGACAGACATGTCTGTTGACCTAAATAAATTCACCTAAATAGATGCTCGTTATGAAAAGAAAATTTACAAACAAGGTATCGATATTAAAAGTCATGCTTTTGATCTCATTCGGTATCCTACTCCCGTTTTGGGGCCTGGCTCAAAACGTCAAAGAAGTACAAGGTGTAGTTTTAGACCAAGCTAATCAGCCTATCATGGGCGTTAGCGTTGGTGTTGAAAATGGAACGGAAGGCACCACTACAAACGAAGATGGTCGTTTTTTTCTAAAAGTTCCAGATAACGCTATCTTGGTCTTTTCGTTCGTCGGTTTTGAAAGTCAGAAGATTCCTGTTGAAGGTAAAGCCGAGTTAACGGTTACTTTGTTGGAAAGCCAGAAGGAACTGGACGAGGTAGTTGTTACGGCCTTGGGTATTACAAGGAATACAAGAACACTAACCTATGCAACACAGAACTTAGCAGCGGAGGAAGTCAATGAAATCCGTGGTAATTCAGGAAACATAATGAATAACCTGAGTGGCAAAGTCGCAGGTGCAGTAATTACGCCAGCCGCCACAGGTCCCGGTAGTGCAGCTCGCGTCGTATTAAGAGGTAACAAATCGATCAGCGGTAACAATAATGCACTGATCGTCGTCGATGGTGTACCTTTAGACAATTCAACAAGAAGTCAAGCCACCAGTACCTTCAACAGCTATGGTGTTAGCGATGGCGCGGCAAGTATTAATCCTGACGATGTCGAATCAATCAACGTGTTAAAAGGTCCATCTGCTGCAGCTCTCTACGGTAGCCGGGCAGCGAACGGGGCGATCATCATTACCACAAAAAGAGGTAGTGAGGGAAGTGTTGCTTTTAACTACAACGGTGGTTTTTCAGTTGAGCAGCCAGTCTTACTTATGGATTTTCAAAATGTATATGGAAGAGGGAATGGCGGGGTTGCAGATCCGACAGGTGCAGAAAGCTGGGGTGCACCTGCCCAAACCTATCCGGACAATGTTAAAAGCTTTTTTGAAACCAGTTCGTCTTTTAACAACTCACTCAACTTCTCTGGAGGTACAGAAAAAATACAAGGTTATGGTTCGTATACAAATAACCGGAATGGAGGCATTGTGCCGGATAACGCACTGGACAGAAACACATTAAATCTCAGGGTTAACGCAACTGTTTTGCCAAAATTAACAACAGACGCTAAGATTACCTATCTAAACCAAAACATTAAAAATAAACCACGGCAAGGAGACACGGGCACGTCGATGGGCACCTATATTATGCCACGGGATATGAGTGAAGAGGAATTGAAAGATTTCGAAGGAGTTAATCCGGTGAATGGTGAACCTCTAAGAAAATACTGGACTAATTCGTCGATTTTTGATAATCCCTATTGGGATGTCTATCGGACATCCGTAAATGAGGAAAGAAATCGGGTAACTTTGCTCGGCTCTGCTAAATATCAACTCACAGATTGGTTAAGTGTCATGGGACGCTATAGCTTTGATCGTTATGAGGACAAAGAAACGGGATCTTTCTATGATGGAACGATCTCATTGGGAAGTGTGCAACCGGGTGGTCAGTATTATGAACGTTTTTCGACGTTTTCCGAACGGAACATTGATGTATTAGTAACTGGAGAAAATGACTTGTCGGCAGACTTCTCTATCAACTATAATTTCGGCGCAGCGATTCTTAATAGAACGAGCCAGAGCGTACAGAATATGGCTAACGGTTTAAGTATTCCTAATCAATTTAACTTAGCCTTTGCAACCACTCCGTCTTTTGCTGAAATCATCGATTTAAATCGTGAAATGCAATCGGTTTACGGAAACGTGCAAGTCGGCTTCAGGGATCAGTTATACTTAGATGTGAGTGCTCGTAACGACTGGTCATCGACATTGCCGGCACCTCATAGTTACTTTTATCCATCCGTTGGTCTGTCGGCAATATTATCCGATATGATCAATATGCCTTCATGGATTAGTTTTGCGAAGGTTCGTGGTTCTTATACACAAGTGGGTAACGATGCTGACCCTTACTTGTTAAGTCAACTTTATAACTTCTCTTTAGGTGCCCAAGAGGGTTTTGTCAATCGCGATGCTACCCGTGCCATTGGCAATCTGAAACCTGAAGAAACCAACTCCGCTGAAATCGGTATTGACTGGAAATTCTTTAATAATCGACTAGGACTGGATGCGACCATTTACAAGAGTAATACAAAAAACCAATTGTTGTTTATCGGGCTGCCTATGGCCAGTGGTTTTGGCAGACAATATATCAATGCCGGTGATATAGAAAATAAAGGTATTGAAGTTGCATTGACTGGTACTCCGATCGAAAAGGATGATTTTACATGGAGTACGACGGTTAATTTTTCAAGAAATATCAATACCATATTGGAGCTTACACCGGAAATTACTCAAGCGGATCTTTCAGCTAGCACACGGATGGCGACGGTGGTTGCTAAGGTAGGAGGTTCCTACGGCGACTTATATGGTCGCGGGTGGAAGAGAAATGAAAATGGCGAATTCCTAATTGGTGCTAATGGCTTACCGGTGATGGAATCCAATATGAAGCTTGGTAATTTTAACCCTGACTTTATGTTGGGATGGGCTAACTCGTTTAGTTATAATCGCTTTGATCTGTCCGTTTTAATTGATGGTCGTGTAGGGGGAGAAATGGTGTCTGGTACCGATTCGTTTCTCGGATATTACGGTATCGGTGATTACACGGCAGAGTGGAGAGATGGAGGACTTGTCTTGCCAGGCGTTCTTGAGACTGGCGGAGCAAATACAACCGCCATTGATGCACAGACATTCTGGACGGCTGTTTCACAGAACGGTCGCGATGCCTGGGGTGAATTCTTCACCTACAGCACAACGAACTTCAGGTTAAGACAGCTGTCTGTTTCATACAACATTCCTTTAGAGAACACGAATCTGATACGGAATGCGAAAGTTTCCCTCTATGGTAATAACCTGTTTTTTCTTTACCGCGGCAAAGCCACGTTAGATATCGATGGAATGAAAAAACGGACGATTCCAATCGATCCGGAAGCAGCACTAGGTATCGGAAATTATCAAGGTGTAGAAGCTGGCTTGCCTCCAGCGGTTCGCAGTTTCGGATTGAACGTTAAATTATCCTTTTAACAATAACCATTAGAAAACACGATCATGAAAAAGATATTCATATATGCATTAGCCGGATTCTTATTTACGGGCTGTACTAAAGATTTTGAAAACCTTAATACAAACCCGACTAAGCTCACTGAAGTGGGTAAGAGGGAAATGCCCTTTATGTTTGCAAAAGCGCAGTCTTCGTCGGCTATGAACAGAAGTTTCTATCAAACGGTTCAAAATTTGGGTGCAGATTTGTATGCACAATATTTTGCAACCTCGGTTACGTCATTTCAAACCGATCGCTATGTGACGGTTCCCGATTGGCAGCGAAGATTTTGGACGGTAGTTTACGTGGATACAGCTCCTCAGTTGAGAGCTATTCTTGATAATGCTGAACCAAATTCAGGAGAGCAGGCACTTGCTCAAATCTTATGGGTGTACAGCTTCCATCGCTTAACAGATCATTTCGGACCGATACCCTATTTCGGCGCAGCTACCCCCGAAACTGTTATCCTCTACGATGATCAAGACGTAATCTATGATGATTTCTTTAAACGCCTGGAACAGGCAGTGACTGATTTAAAGTCATTGCCAGAAGGTACGGCGGTCTTTGAAAACTACGAACTCATGTACAATGGAGACGTGGATAAATGGATACACTTTGCTAATACCTTAAGGTTGCGATTGGCGCTGAGGATTTCAGCAGTAGATCCAGCTCGGGCTAAGACAGAAGCAGAAGCTGCTGTTGCTTCTGGCGTACTCACGAGTAATTCAGAAAATGCCTCGCTTGCTAAATCACTGGAAGGAAATGATACAAATGGACTGGCTCAGGTGGCTGCGTGGAATGAATTTGCGATGAGTTCGACCATTGCATCTTATCTGAAAGGGTATCAGGATCCACGTTTGTCAAAATATTTTCAGCCGGACTTAGTCAATGGGCAATACAATAGTCTACGAAACGGACTGCCGCCCGCCTCTTTGGCTCTGCCAAGAAATACGAGTGCCCAAAACTCTAATGTGGGTAGTTATTGGGTAACACCGAGTGCAGGTACATTTACACCTGATCTGGTGGCACGCTTCCATATCATGGGGGCAGCGGAAGCTTATTTTCTGCGGGCAGAAGGCGTTTTAAATGGTTGGAACATGGGTGGCGAGACAGCGCAGAACCTATATGAAGAAGGTATCCGTACTAGTTTAAGTCAATGGGGTGTGTCTGAAGGAGACGTTACAAACTATATTAATTCAACGGCAGTTCCGGTTGCTCCGGGTGATAGCGAAAACTCGCCCGCGGTTTCCAATGTTCCGATAAAATGGGGTGAAGGTGAAGCTATTCAACGCCAACAAATTGGGACACAAAAATGGCTGGCGATCTATCCAGATGGCATGGAAGCATGGGCAGAGTTTCGTCGTACAGGTTATCCAGCTATGTATCCGGTAGTACAGTCAGACAATCCGAATTTGCCAAGCGGTGAATTTATCAAGCGTTTACCTTATCCTTTAACCGAAGAAGTTAGTAACTTGACAGAGTTAAATAAAGGTCGTGCGCTGCTGGGAGGTCCTGATAACGTGGCGACCAGGCTTTGGTGGGATATTGATTAATATTCAGAAAGAGACAATGCGTTTTTTGCTATTTATTTTGCTTATGACATCTTTCCTCGTCTTTTCACAAGAGCGTAAACTCCCGCGTGTTTTTACAACTGAACAACCCGATGTTATCGCATCACAATTGAAAGATGAAGCAGCGAGGGCATTTGAGCATTTCATAATCAAGGATGTCCCTTCATGGTTAAATAATCGAAATGCGTTGCGAAACAAAATAATCAAACACGCTGGCGTTGACTTTTTCCCAGATTTAGAACTGGAGGTTAAGGAGACTGACCGACAGCAAATGAACGGATATACTATTAGAAACATAAGATTTCAAACGCGTCCGGGTGTATTTGCTACTGCGTCCTTATATGTGCCAGACGGCAGGGGGGCTTTTCCGGCCGTCATAGTTACTCACGGTCACTGGGATGGCGGAAGAAGATCTGATTTGTTTCAATCGGTTGGTCATAGCCTGGCGCAAAACGGATACGTTTGTCTGGTCATGGATGCTTGGGGGGCGGGGGAGCGCACTTCTGAACATGAAGTTCATGAATACCATGGTTCCAATCTCGGAGCGTCACTAATGAATATCGGAGAAACACTCCTCGGTATGCAGGTGACTGATAATATCAGAGGAGTTGATCTCCTTTCTTCCTTTCCATTTGTTGATAAAGAGCGTATCGGAGCCACGGGCGCGAGTGGAGGTGGTAATCAATCGATGTGGCTAGCCGCTATAGATGAGCGAATCAAGGCCGTAGTTCCGGTTGTAAGTGTCGGTACGTTTCAGTCCTATATCCTTAATAGTAATTGCGTATGTGAACTCTTGCCCGATGGTTTAATGTGCACAGAAGAAGCTGGTGTTTTGGGGTTAATAGCACCGCGGGCATTGAATATATTGAATGCTATGGAAGATAAAAACCCATCATTTAGTACAGCTGAAATGCTTCGTAGTTATGAAGGAGCCTTGCCTGTTTTCCAACACCTGAATGCCGAAAAACAAATTCAATACACCTTGTTTAATACGGGACATGGTTACCCGAAGGAAATGCGGGAAGCAATGGTTGGTTGGTTTAATTTAAAGCTTAAAAAAGAAGGTGACGGCTCACCTCAACCGGAGAAGGACTTCCAACTATTGCCATTGGCATCTTTAGCTACCTATAAAGACGGAATGAGAGAATCAGAGTTGATTACAACAGCACAATATGTTAAAAGACAGGGAAAACTGCTTCGATCGAATCTGAAAACTGCAGCTTTTGATCCTGAGTTGCGAAGAACAGAATTGACAGAGTTGCTAAAAGTTTCGGAAATACCGGAATTAGAGCGTGTAATTTCCAATGGAAGCGAAGAAGGCTGGAAAAAACTTGTAATAGAGAGCTCAGATAGTAAATATATTCCAATCCTGTATCGATCTGCAAAAAAAGGAAATCGATATAAAATTATGTTCAGCGGCAGCGGAAAGGATAGTATACCTGTATCCGCTATCGAGCAGCAGATAGAAAAAGGTGCTGGCGTGATTTTAATCGATCTTTGGGGAACGGGGGAACAGTCGTCTCCGCTTGCTCAGAAAATTGATGGCAGATTACCGGCTTTACATACACTTTCACGTTCGGCTTTATGGTTAGGTAAAACTATTATGGGCGAATGGGTTAAGGATATTCATATGATAGCTGGTTTCGTTAAAACAAAAGAGAGCAATCCCGAGATTGAAATTATGGGGTTTGAGGAAGCTGGCGTCGCTGCTATCTTATATGGCGCTCTTTTTTCCGAGGCTCAGAAAATCGTTAGTGTCAACAGTCCATATAGCTATCTTTTCGATACACGAGCGGATGTTGACTACTACAATATGGGTCTTCACATACCTGGTTTCTTGGTGTGGGGCGATTTATCGCTCGCTGCATCCTTGTCAAATGCACAGATTACCTTCCTGCATCCACGAACTATGTCTGGCAATCGACCCTCGAATGTCCAATTGAAAACTATCAAATCAGAATACGTTCATTTTGAGCGTTTAGCAAATAAGCATATAGAAACAAAGTTTATAGACTGACAACAAAACAATATATAAACAGATGAAAAGTAATCGGAGAGATTTTTTAAAATTAACAGGAGCAGCTGGTTTGGGTCTAGCAGGCGCTAACTTGCTGCCTGGTTGCAACACGGCTCAAAATCAAGCCACGGATGGAAATCTATCGCATATTAAACAAGCGGTAGATAAGTCTCGTACACAACATTTTAATATGTGTGGCTATCGCGCACCGAAGATCGATCAAGTTAGAATTGGCTTTATCGGTGTCGGCAATCGAGGTTCGGCTGCTGTCGAGCGAATGAGCTATCTGGATGGTGTGGCTATCAATGGGATCTGCGATGTCCGGCCTGAGCAGGCTGACGGAGCAAAAGAAAGGATTAAAAGTCCGGGTCATAATCCTACGCTGTATACCGAAAATGCTGAATCCTGGAAACAGATGTGTGATAGCGATGAGTACGACTTGATTTATATCTGTACACCATGGGAACTTCATGCTCCGATGGCTCTTTATGCGATGGAGAATGGTAAACATGTAGCTGTGGAAATTCCCGCTGCAACTACGGTCGATGATTGTTGGCGACTCGTTGAGACATCAGAAAAAACAAAGAAGCATTGTGTGATTTTGGAAAATTGCTGTTACGACTTCTTTGAACTATTGACGTTGAATATGGTTCGTCAAGGTTTTTTCGGCGAACTGATCCATGCTGAGGGAGCTTATATTCATGACATCCTTCATAGTATATTCTCCAAAGAGATGCGCTACGACCTTTGGCGGTTAAAAGAAAATGCTGCTAAGAATGGCAATCTGTATCCAACGCACGGTTTAGGGCCGGTTGCTCAGGCGATGGACATCAATCGGGGTGATCAAATGGATTATCTGGTGTCCATGGCGTCGAACGATTTTATGATGAATCCACTTGCGAAAGAATTAGCGGCTGAAGATGCCAGTTATAAAGAGTATATAGATAAACCCTTTCGAGGCAATATGAACACCAGTATTATCAGAACGAGCAAAGGTCGCACAATCATGCTTCAACACGATGTTACCTCTCCGCGACCTTACTCAAGGATTCACCTATTAAGTGGTACAAAGGCTACGGCCAGAAAGTATCCGTTGCCGGGAAGAATTGCAACGGGTCATGAACGCTGGTTTACAGAAGAGGAGATGAAGTCTGTAGAAAAACAATATACACCTTCAATTGTCATGAAAATAGGCGATCTGGCTAAGCAGGTTGGTGGACATGGCGGTATGGACTTTATGATGGATTGGCGGTTGATTGACTGCTTGCGTAACGGTCTTCCGGTGGACATGGACGTGTATGACGCTGCTGCCTGGAGTGTTATCAGTCCGCTAACTGAATGGTCCGTCGCGAATCGAAGCGGAGCGATTGATATTCCTGACTTTACAGGAGGTTCATGGAAGACAAACAAACCAGTCGATATCTCACTAAGTGAAGGAGCCAATACAGGAGTAAGAATATAAAATTAAAATCAACAAGAATAAAGAATGGAAGTTATTATTGAAAAAAATCCGAAAGCGCTTGGTCGCGCTGCTGGGATAAAAACCGCTGAACTCATCAATGAAGTGATTCGAAAAAATGGAGAAGCGAATGTTATTCTGGCGACCGGTGCGAGTCAATTTGAAACGCTGAATCAGCTTATCGAAGAAGATGTCGACTGGTCGAAGGTGACCATGTTTCATTTAGATGAATACATCGATTTGCCTGAATCGCATCCGGCAAGTTTTAGAAAATACCTCAAGGAACGATTTTTAGACAAGGTTTCGCCATTAAAAGCATTTCATTTGATTAATGGTGAAACCGATCCAGAGGCAGAACGCCAACGGTTAGGAACATTGATAAACAAACATCCAATCGATGTAGCCTTAGTTGGCATAGGTGAAAATGCACATTTGGCCTTTAATGATCCACCTGCTGACTTTGACACTGAAGAACCTTATCTCATTGTGAATCTGGACGCCGATTGTCGCGGACAACAATATAATGAAGGATGGTTCGATTCAATCGACGAGGTTCCAAAACAGGCCATCAGTATGTCGGTTAAACAAATATTGAAATCCGATACAGTTATCTGCTCAGCACCGGACGACAGAAAGGCCGTAGCGGTGCAAAAAGCAATCGAAGGTGACGTGACTAATTTGGTCCCGGCGAGCATTTTGCAGTTGCATTCCAACTGCATATATTATCTGGACGAGGATTCAGCAAAGCTGCTTAAGAAAAAGAGTTAACTTTTCACTTATTGATAAATTATTAAGGTTCGCCGCTGGTAACAATATCGTCTGGCGAACCTTTTTTATGATTTTTTAGATCGTAAATTAAGTATATTTGAGGTTGCATCTTAAAGAAAATTGATGGAACCAAAGAGAAGACCGATTACAATAAAAGACCTGGCTCGTATACTTGATATATCCGTATCCACTGTTTCGAGAGCTTTGCGAGACACCTATGATGTTAATCAAGAAACAAAAGAGCGGGTGCTTGCGTTGGCTGCTGAACTGAACTACAAACCAAATTTCAATGCAACAGGCCTGGCAAAAGGCAGTACTCGGAATATCGGTATTATAACTCCTCATATTACGAATTATTATTTCTCCACCGTTATCACCGGTATTCAGGATTTGGCGTTTAAAGAAGGCTTCAAGATTATCCTTTTTGTAACGAATGATTCGCCGGAGCGCGAACTTGAGATTATCGAAAGTATCGCAATTACGAGTTTGGACGGTCTTCTGGTTTCGATTTCATCCAACACGGATGAATGCTCTCATTTCCAAGAATTGATTAATGAGGGGATGCCAATCGTTTTCTTTGATCGGGTGCCTGATGAAATAGAAGCTTCAAAAGTTCTTCAGGATGATTACGAGGGCGCATTGCAAGGTACAGCCCATTTAATTAACAATGGTTACAAAAAGATTGCGCACATTGCCGGTCCTAAGGGACTCGCTTTTACAGCGAACCGGCTTCAAGGATACCTGGATGCACTTGCTCAGCATAATATTGAACCTCGGGAAGAATGGATCATCCACTCAGGCTTTTCACAGGTTCATGGAGAGGAAGATTGTGACCACCTGCTGACTCTTGAGAATCGGCCTGATGCGATCTTCGCAGTGAATGATCGAAAGGCTATAGGAGCGATGCTTTCGTTAAAAAAATATCATGTAAAAATTGGAAGTGAAATGGGAGTAGTAGGTTTTACGAATGATCCCATGTCGACCATTATATCGCCGACTTTAACTACCGTCGCTGAACCCGCATTTGAGATTGGGCAAAAAAGCTGTGAACTGCTTATTAAGCATATTACCAAAACCTATTTCGAAGGTGAGAATATCGTCCTGCCTAGCCAGTTGATTGTCAGGGAATCAAGTATTCGGCGCTAACTTCATGACGCTGGTTTTCCATTTTCTTATGCGGTGCCCAATAAAAGCATAGAACACCAAATACGAATAACAGGGAAACAACACCCAATAGGCTAAGCGATCATTGAATATATCAACAAAGTAACCGTAGGCTAACGGTAATAATGCGTTTCCGCAAAGTCCCATGATTAAGATTGACGACCCAAGTTTGGTGAACTTACCCAGGCCATCGATTGCTAAGGGCCAGATTCCCGCCCATATTAACGAATTCGGTAACCCTAGTAACACAACGAACCAAATGGACACATCTGCACTATGCCCCAGAAATTGAACATTCCCTTTAGCAAATATGATCATCAAGGTAAATACAACGCCTAATAGTGTACATATTTGGAGTGCATGCTTCTGGTTGATATATTTAGGTATCAGCGTAATACCGAGAAGGTAACCACAAATTGTTACTGCAAGCGTATAAGAAGGAAACGTTTTGGCTTCCAAAATATCAATATTCATTGAGCCGGCATAGTTGATGATGGTATCGATAGCGATCACCTGTGTGCCGACATGCAGAAAAATGGCGATCGCTCCGAGAATGAGATGTGGAAATTGAAAAATACTTGTTTTTCCCGTATTGGCTAAAGCAACATCCTCGCTTTCTTGTTCAGTGTCTATTTCGGGTAGAGGAGAAAAGCGCACAAAAAGTCCCAATCCTATCAATCCTATCCCCAAAACCGAGTAAGGGGTAATCACCCTTCTGATCAATTCATCCAAAGCCGCTGCCCGTTCGACTGGATCCATCAATGGGATCTGCTCGAATAAAACGCTGTCACTAGCTCTCAGAATAACTGCTGCAAACATCAGCGGAGCTAAAATACCCGCTCCTTTGTTGCAAATCCCCATAATGCTGATTCGCTGCGCAGCCCGTTCCTTAGGACCAAGAATCGTAATATAAGGATTCGCCGCCGTTTGCAACACGGCAAGGCCGGTTCCTAATGAGAATAATCCAATAAGAAATATCTCGTAAGTTCTTGTATATGCTGCGGGTATGAAAATGAAAGCTCCTAAAGCCATAATCCAAAATCCGATCATCATTCCTTTTTTGAAACCAACAGCTTTCAGCAGGTAGGATGAGGGTACCGACATGACCAGATAGGAAATGTAGAAAGCAAAGGCAACAAGATAGGATTGGAAGTTCGTCAGTTCACAAGCAATCTTAAAATAGGGAATAAGAATCGCATTGACCCAGGAGACAAAACCAAACATGAAAAATAAGACTCCGATAATACCAATAGAAATGATGGTGTCCCGTCTATTTAGCGAGTCGACTGTAACTTTTTCTGTTTTGCTTTTCATTAAATTAGGATTGCTATGTGGTTTGTCATTACCAAAATATTAATAAAAAGAGATAAAGCCGCTAAAAAGGCGATATTAAAGTATGAAAACGTTCTCGATAGCCACCTGGTCGGTGAATGATCCCTTCACGGTTTCCAATTAATTATTGTATCTTTGTTCACCGATTAAAATTCGCACACTTAATCCCTTCAGGACAACCCCTTGACTAAACCGTGCTAAAATTTTTAATACATAATATGGCGAGATCACAAGAAACGTTCAACAAAAAAGAAAAAGAAAAGAAAAGATTAAAGAAAAGACAAGACAAAGAACAGAAGCGGGAGGAACGCAAAGCGAATTCTGATAAAGGAAAAGATTTAGAAGAATTGTTTGCGTATGTTGACGAAAATGGAAATATTACAGATACACCACCCGACCCGACAAAAAAGAAAGTTATTAAGACCGAAGATATTGAGATTGGTGTGGCGAAGCAACCCGAGCTGACAGCCGATGATCTTATTCGGAACGGTATCGTAACCTTCTTTAATGAATCAAAAGGTTACGGCTTTATCAAAGATCAAGATACTCAAGAAAGTATTTTCTTCCACGTGAATGGCTTAGAAGAAGAAGTCATCGAAAATAACAAAGTTACCTTTGAGGTTGAAAAAGGTTTAAAAGGCCTCAACGCCGTTAAGGTAAAAAAATCTAAATAATAACCACTCACTTGCATTAGTCCCGTCGAAGAATCTACGGTTCAACGGATATCCGGCTCCGATATGATCAAAAATGGCATTATACTTGCCTAAGATCTTCTGTAGTATTTTAAACTAAAAACATAAGGATGAAAAAGTATTTGAAGATATTCGGATTGATAGCTATTGTTTTAATCGGATTCACAGCTTGTAGTGAAGAAACGGTCAACAGTGCAGAAAAGGATATTGTAAACAATGTACTCCGGACAGGAAATTGGAGATCGCTGACGAAAACGATTTCAGGTGAAGGGGATGTAGGGATCGCGACAGAGCTTATTTCGGAAGGCGGTCGTCTCGAGTTTAAAAGTGATAATAAAGCTTGGTTCTATAATGGTGATGACGCGAGAGCAGTTCCCTACCGTGTGATCGCGACGAAAGAGATGGAGTTTGACGGCCTTACCTATGTAATCCAAGAAAATATTGTTGGTAAGATCAATACCTTAACCTTGGTTAACAATGAAGGATCTACCCAAACCAAGCTAGTCTTTAAGCGTAATAGAGATTAAGCATAGAGAACCGTCCTTGCCCCGATATCGATGTTTTTACCTAGACTATGTATTTGTTTCTTCCTGTTAACCTTGGTATTTAAAGGCTACGGACAGCAAAAACGCGTTCATGAACTCGGTATTGAAATTGGTGTATTGCCAAAAGGGGAGTTGAATTCGATAACGGACGTCGCCGGTGTAGCTGTGGGTCATAAAACTTTAGTTCAAGGCGATTCGATTCGGACTGGCGTGACAGCAATCCTTCCACATGAGGGTAATATTTTTCAGCAGAAAGTACCGGCAGCTGTCTATGTGGGCAATGGTTTTGGAAAATTAGCAGGCATTACGCAAGTTAATGAACTGGGAAATCTGGAAACGCCAATTATTTTGACCAATACCTTGAGCGTTCCTGCAGCCATGGATGCACTTATCAGCTATACCTTAGCACAAGATGGGAATGAGGACGTTCGTTCCGTTAATGCGCTCGTAGGTGAAACGAACGATGGTTATCTGAATAATATTCGCGGTCGCCATATCGTTCAAGATGATGTCCTCGAGGCTATACGAATAGCAGACACAAGTCTGCCTGTCGAAGGAAATGTTGGCGCTGGTACAGGGACAGTTTGCTTCGGCTTTAAAGGTGGTATTGGTACCGCATCCCGAAAACTGCCTGAATCGTTGGGCGGATATACAGTCGGTGTGTTGGTGCA
>Ga0079224_100004670_pt1 | contig 17807 bp, 19 predicted proteins | sample Stecom2015_FD_80414 | JGI IMG/M metagenome (GOLD analysis project Ga0079224, IMG submission 80414) | Agricultural soil microbial communities from Utah to study Nitrogen management - Steer compost 2015 | ecosystem: Environmental > Terrestrial > Soil > Agricultural land | place: USA: Utah...
CTCCGGCGTCTGCAGGCGGTCCTGGGCATTGATGGTCGCGTTGAGCTGCTGGCCTTCGATCGCGGGTGCGCCGCCGAGCTGTCCGATCGCGACCTGCGCGTTCTGCGCCTGGATCGCGGCCACGACCTCGGGTACCGACAGCCGGAAGGTGTCGAGCTTGTTGGGGTCGAGCCAGATGCGCATGGCGTACTGGCCACCGAACACCTGGATGTTGCCCACGCCCTCCACGCGGCTGAGCGGGTCGACGATGTTCGCGCTCACGTAGTCCGAGATGTCTTGGCGGTCCATCGAACCGTCCTCGGACACGAAGCCGATGACCTGCAGGAAGCCGCTCGAGGCCTTGCTGACGCTCACGCCCTGGCGCTGCACTTCCTGTGGCAACAGCGGCATGGCCAGTTGCAGCTTGTTCTGCACCTGGACCTGGGCGATGTCCGGGTCGGTGCCCGGCTCGAAGGTCAGCGCGATGGTGGCGAAGCCGCTGGCCGAGCTGTTCGACGAGAAGTACATCAGCCCGTCGAGGCCGGTCATGTTCTGCTCGATGACCTGGGTGACAGAGTCCTCGAGCACCTTGGCGGATGCGCCCGGGTAGGTCGCGCGGATCTCGACCGAGGGCGGTGCCACGGTCGGGTACATCGATACCGGCAGGTTGAGCATCGAGAGTGCCCCCGCCAGCATGATGATGATCGCGATGACCCACGCGAAGACGGGTCGATCGATGAAGAAGCGTGCCATGGGAATCCCTTACTGCTGGTCGGACGGCTCGGCGGAGTCGTCGGAAGGTACGGCGGCGTCGTCAGCCACCACGGGCGCATCGGCGGGGGCGTTGGCCCCGTCGTCGGGGGCTGCCCCGGCAGCGCCCGCGGCAGGGGTACCGGCGGCCTCGACGACCTGTACCGGGATGCCGGGCTGGATCTTCTGCAGGCCTTCGACGATCACCCTGTCGCCGGCGGCAAGGCCTTCCTCGACCAGCCACTTGTTGCCGATCGCACGGCTGACGCGCACCGGGCGGACCTCGACCAGGCCCTGGTCGTTGACCACCATCGCGCTGGTGTTGCCCTTGGGATCGCGGGCGATGCCCTGCTGCGGCACCAGGATCGCGTTCTGCCGGACGCCGCTACCGACGATGGCATTGACGTACATGCCGGGCATCAGGATCTGGTCGGGATTGTCGACCACGACCCGTACCGCAAAGCTGCCCGTGGAGGGGTCCACGCTCACCTCCGAGAGCGCGAGCGTGCCCTGGTGCGGGTACTCCGTGCCGTCCTCCAGGAGGATGGTGACGGGCATCTCGGCACGCTCCAGGGTGCCGGCGGCGACCGCCTGGCGCAGCTCCAGCAGCTCGCTGGCCGACTGGGTCAGGTCGACATAGATCGGGTCGAGCCGCTGGATGGTGGCCAGCGCCTGCGGCTGGTTGGCGGTGACCAGCGCGCCCTGGGTGACCGAGGAGCGGCCGATCTGGCCCGTGATGGGTGCGGTGATGCGGGCAAAGCCCACGTTGACCTGGGCGCTCTGCACCGCGGCGCGGGCCGCCTTCACGTCAGCCTCCGCCTGGCGCAGCGCCGCGGTGGCATTCTCGTCGTCCTGCTGGCTGACCGCATCGATCCGGGCCAGCTCGCTGGTACGCGCGGCGCGCAGCCGCGCGGCCTCCAGGGTGGCCTCGGCGCGGGTGAGCTGCGCCTGGGCGCTGGCCAGCACGGCCTGGTAAGTGGCGTCATCCAGCTGGTACAGCGGCTCGCCCTCCTGGACCATGCTGCCCTCGGTGAACAGCCGCCGTTCGATGATGCCGGACACCTGTGGGCGGACCTCGGCGATCTGGTAGGCGGTGGTTCGGCCGGGCAGCTCGCGGGTCAGGACCGTGTCCTGCGGGGCGAGGGTGACCACGCTCACCTCGGGTGGCGGCGGCTGCTGGGCGGCATCGTCGCCACCGCAAGCAGCGAGCATGATGGACAGGGCCAGTGGCAGGAGCACGAGGCGGCGTGGTGACTTGGACATGGATGGGGACTCGGGCTGCAGAAAGGAAAAGGCGACCTGCAGGGCCGCCAACCGGTGAGAATGAATGATCATTCGCATCGCGTCAACAATGATGAATGCCGGCCCCTGGCCTGTCTGCGACTCCTGTTCAGGTTGCACACGGGCGTGATGTCCGGGCGGGTGCACACGGACCGGCAAGTATTCGCCGGACGACGATAAGCCGCGGTGAACGCACGCTTGCAACCCAAGGCCGCGGGCGGCCCGGACGTCCGTGAAGAACCAAGCAAAAAGCCCCCGGCGGCAACCGGGGGCTTTCAGCTGAATCTGGCGGAGAGAGGGGGATTCGAACCCCCGAGGCGGGGTTTAGCCGCCTACACACTTTCCAGGCGTGCTCCTTCAACCACTCGGACACCTCTCCGGACCCACCGTGCCGGCGCAGACTGCAGGCAGGGGGGTGGCGGATTCTAGCTTCCGCAGCGGCAGCGGACAAGTCGTGCGCGCGCCGGCTGCGGGTTGCAGGCATGGCACAATGCCGTCCCGCCGGGCGGTCGCCCCGGCGCTTGCCGGAACACGCAGGTACCGATGTCCTATCTCGTCCTCGCCCGCAAGTGGCGCCCTCGACGCTTCGCCGAGCTGGTCGGGCAGGAGCATGTGGTGCGTGCGCTGACCAATGCCCTGGACAGCGGACGCATCCACCACGCGTTCCTGTTCACCGGCACGCGCGGGGTGGGCAAGACCACCATCGCGCGGATCTTCGCCAAGTCGCTCAACTGCGAGCAGGGCACCTCGACCGATCCATGCGGGGAGTGCGCGGCCTGCCGCGACATCGACGCCGGCCGGTTCATGGACCTGCTGGAGATCGACGCCGCCTCCAACACCGGCGTGGACGATGTCCGCGAGGTCATCGAGAACGCGCAGTACTCACCCTCGCGGGGGCGGGTCAAGGTGTACCTGATCGACGAGGTGCACATGCTGTCGAAGGCGGCGTTCAACGCGCTGCTCAAGACGCTTGAGGAGCCGCCCGCGCACGTCAAGTTCCTGCTGGCGACCACCGACCCGCAGAAGCTGCCGGTGACGGTGCTCAGCCGTTGCCTGCAGTTCAACCTCAAGCGGTTGGACGAGGGGCAGATCGGCGGGCAGATCGAGCGCATCCTGACCGCCGAGGACATCCCGGTGGAAGCGGGCGCGGTGCGGCAGATCGCCCGCGCCGCCGATGGCAGCCTGCGGGATGCGCTGTCGCTCCTGGACCAGGCGATCGCCTACACGGGCGGGCAGTTGGGTGACGAAGCGGTGGCGACGATGCTCGGCACCGTCGACCGGACCCGGGTGGGCGCGCTGCTGGCCTCGCTGGCCGATGGGAACGGTGATGCCCTGCTGGCCGAGGTCGGTACCCTGGCGGAGTTCTCGCCCGACTGGGGCAGCGTGCTGGATGCGCTGGCCGAGGCGCTGCACCGCATCCAGGTGCGGCAGCTCGTGCCTGCCGCCGCAGGCGCGGCCGATGGGGTCGACGTGGATGGACTCGCAGGACGGCTCCCGCCGGAGGTCGTCCAGCTCTGGTACCAGATGGTGATCGGGGGGCGGCGCGACCTGCCGCTCGCTCCGAGCCCACGTGCCGGTTTCGAAATGAGCCTGTTGCGGATGCTGGCCTTCCGCCCCGCAGGGGCCGGGGACGTGGCGGATCCCGGTACTCCCGCGGCGCGGCCACGGCCGAGGGCGGAGGCCAGTCCGGATCCGGAGCCGGACCCGGAACCGGCCGGCGAGGCACCGCCAGCGCCACGGGCACCGACATCGGCACCAGCACCAGCACCAGCACCAGCACCAGCACCAGCACCAGCACCAGCACCGGCACCGGCACCGGCACCGGCACCGGCACCGCAGGTTGACGCGACCGAAGCCGACGAGGTCCCCTGGCATGATCCACGGCCGGCCGCGGCCCCTGCCGCCGTGCCGGAAACCTATTGGCCCGAAGACGGGTCGACCCGGATGCCTCCGTCGGCAGCCCCGTCGCTGCCCGCCCCCCCGCCTGCGGCCGCCCCGGCACCTGTCGGGCCCGCGGCACCGGCAAGCGGGGCGGGACCGGCGTCCGCCAAGGCGCTCGGCAGCGCCGAGGACTGGCACCAGTGGGTGCTCGCCAGTGACCTCAGGGGGCCAGCACGGGTGTTGGCCGAGCACGCGGGCTTTGTCGGCCTGGCCGATGGCGTGCTGCGCTTGGCGCTGGCGCCGGAGGATGAGCTTCTGCTCAAGCCGGCGCTGGTGGAACGCATCGCCCAGGCGCTGGCACCCAGGTTGGGCGCGGCGCCGCGGGTCAGCTTCGAGGCCGCCGCCAGCCCGGCTGAATCGGTTGACCGGCGGCGCCAGCGGGAGCGGGCCCGCCGCCAGGCGCAGGCCGAGGAGGCGTTCATGGCCGACCCCGAGGTGCAGCGGCTGATCCGCGAACGGGGGGCGACCCTGGTCCCGGACTCCATCCGGCCGCTCGACGGGCCTTGAGCCCGCCGCTGCGTGCCACCATCCATACCCTTTCCAGACACACGAGTGAACGACATGCGCGGAAACATCGCCCAACTCATGCAGCAGGCGCAGAAGATGCAGGAGAACATGCAGCGTGCGCAGGAGGAGCTGGCCAATATCGAGGTCACCGGCAATGCCGGCGGCGGCATGGTCAGCGTCACCCTGAGCGGGCGCATGGAGTGCCGCAAGGTGCGCATCGACCCGAGCGTGATCAGCGACGCGGAGATGACCGAGGACCTGATCGCCGCGGCCATCAATGACGCGGTCAACAAGGTCAACGCGGCCTCGCAGGAGAAGCTGGGCGCTGCCACCTCGGGCATGCCGTTGCCGCCAGGCTTCAAGATGCCGTTCTGAGCCGCGCCCGGCGATGAGCTCCCCCTTGCTGCAGCAGCTGGTCGAGGCGCTGCGGATCCTGCCGGGCGTCGGCCCGAAGTCGGCCCAGCGCATGGCCTACCACGTGCTTGAACGCGACCGTGCCGGCGCCGGCCGCCTGGCCGGCATCCTGGCTGAAGCGGTGGAGCGGATCGGCCATTGCGAGCGCTGCCGTGATTTCAGCGAGCAGCCGGTCTGTGCCACCTGCTCCAGCGCCTCCCGGGATCCGCAGCTGCTGTGCGTGGTGGAAACGCCCGCCGACCGGCTCGCCATCGAGCAGGCCACCGGATACCGCGGCCTGTACTACGTGTTGCAGGGCAAGCTGAGTCCGCTCGACGGCATCGGCCCGGCCGAGCTCGGCCTTGACCGGCTCGAGGCGCGTCTCGCCGAAGGCGGGATCGCGGAGCTGATCATCGCCACCAACCCGACGGTGGAAGGCGAGGCCACCGCGCACTACCTCGGCCAGCTGGCGCGGCGCCACGGCGTACGGCCCAGCCGGCCGGCGCACGGGATGCCATTGGGTGGCGAGCTGGAGTACGTCGACCGCGGCACCCTGTCCCATGCATTCACCAGTCGCGCCGAACTCACCTGAGCAGGCGCGCAGGCCAACGATTGGAGAACCCGATGAGCCAAGGCGACACGACCATCTTCGGCCGGATAATCCGGCGTGAGCTGCCCGCCGACATCGTCTACGAGGACGACGAGCTGATCGCCTTCCGCGACATCGCGCCGCAGGCACCGGTACACGTGCTGTTCGTGCCCAAGACACCCATCGCGACCCTGGACGAGCTGACCCCGGAGCAGGCGCCCATCATCGGCCGGCTGGCACTGGCCGCAGCCGACTATGCGCGGCGGGAAGGCTTCGCCGCCGACGGCTACAGGATCGTCATGAACTGCAACGAATACGGCGGACAGACCGTGTTCCAGATCCACCTCCACCTGCTGGCCGGCGCGCCGCTCGGCGGGTTCGGCGAGGGGCGCTGAGCCCCTGGCCTGACCAGGCAGGAGGCTCGCGGCGCCGGCTGCCGTCCTGCTACCACCAGCCCCACCAGGGCCAGGGCGCGGGTCGCTCGATCACGTCGACCCGCTCGCGCACACCCCACAGGTAGACCACATCGGCGGACATGCGCGGCAGGCGGTAGTCGTATTCGCCGATCCTGCGGTCTTCATGTCCGTCGACCCGGCCGGTGAAGGTGACCTCCCGGCCTGGCTGGAAGATCGCCGGATCGTAGAAGCCTTCACGGCAGGCCAGGAAGCGGCCGTGGAAGCGGTCGCTGGAACGCATCGGGCGCCCGGTGGCGTCGAGCTCGATGCCGAGCATCTGGAAGCAGGTCCGGTTCTGCTGTGGCTCGACCTCGATGATCCGGCCTCCCCAGCGCACAGGAAGGCCGGCGTGGTCCCCGGTGCTGGCCGCATGCGGGGTCATTTCCGCATAGCCGCCCTGCAGCGGCGCCGGGTAGGTGGCACAGCCGGCCAGCGCGGCGATGGTGGCGGCGGTCAGGATCAGGCGGATCTTCATGGCGGATCTCCGGTGTCGGCCCGGCGGCGACCGCGGGGCGGCCGGTGGCCGCGCAGGTCCCGCGCCAGCTGGCGGGCGCTGCCGGTCCGCCGGGCATGCGCCGCAGCGTAGCGCGAATCGCTGAAACGGCGGCTGAGTTCGAGCAGGGCAGGGTCGCCGCCCAGGGCCGCATCGACCCGGCGTGCCCATTGCAGGGCGGGTTCCGCCGTCCCGCGGCCCAGCCCGATCCGGCGGTAGCGCGCGTCCAGCTGGCGCCAGGCCCTGAGCACCGGGTCGGCCAGGCGCTCGCCGCGCCGGCTGGCCCAGACCATCCACAGCAGGGCGACCAGCGCAACCAGGGCGAACATCAGCACCAGCCGCAGCGGGTCGAGCCGCTCGATGCCAAGCGGGCGCAACAACGCGGCCTGCCGCTCGGCGTCGAAGCCGAGCATGAAGTCGTTCCAGCCGGTGCGCAGCCAGTCGCCGAGGTCGAACAGGCCGCCGGCCCCGCCCAGGGCGCCTCCCAGTATCCCGGCGCCGGGGCGCCGGTCAGCGTGCGTGTCGTAGATCCCCTCCGGAGCCACCGCGGCGGTGGGGTCGACCCGACGCCAGCCTTCGCCCTACAGCCAGACCTCGGCCCAGGCGTGCGCATCGGAGCGGCGCACCAGCCAGTAGTCACCAAGTGGATTGCGATAGCCGCCCACATAGCCGGTGACCACCCGCGAGGGGATGCCCGCCGCGCGCATCAGCACCACGAAGGCGCTGCTGAAGTGCTCGCAGAAGCCCTCCTGCTGGTCGAACAGGAATTCATCGACGCTGTGGCGTCCGGCAAGAGGGGTGCTGAGGGTGTAAGCGAAGTCCGCGGTGATCCAGTCGAGCGCACGCTGCACGATGGCCGCGTCGTCCTGGCCCATCTCCTCACGCCACTGGCGAGCCAGTCCAAGGGTGCGTGGATTGAAGCCTTCCGGGAGCGCCAGGGCGGCGCGCCGCAGCCGCGGGGCGAGTCCAGCGTCGAACCGGGCCGGCGGCGCCGAACTCATGTTCCACCGGGTCAGGGCGCTGAGCGGGCGACGGGTGAACATCTCCAGGTCGCGGCCCATCCGCACGCCGTCCGGTGCAGCCAGGGGCAGGTCGAGCGCGACCAGCTGGCGCCTTTCGGTGGGCTCCACCTCGAGCTGGTAGTCCCAGCGCGGGCCGGCGTGCTCCACCTCGGCGGGCGGGGCCTGCCCGAGCCAGTCGGCGCGGCTCCAGGTACGCCCGTCGAAGTCCCACATGACCGGGCCGCGCCAGTACATCTGCGCCGGCTCGGGCGTGCGCCCCTGGAAGCGCGCGCGCAAGGCCGGGGCATCATCCACCAGCAGGTCCAGCCAGTCGCCCGGCGACATTTCATCGGACAGGCCAGTGGTCGCCATGGCGCGTTCGGGGACACCCCACAATGGCGAGGGGAGCCGGGGGAACAACCAGAAGGCGGCCAGTGCCAGTGGCAGGCCCAGCGCGATCAACTTGCCAACCCGGGCCAGCCGGGACCCCGTAGAGAGCACGGCGGGGCCGCGCGACTCCAGTTCTGCCAGCCGCTGCAGCGCGGCCAGCGCAAGCACCACCCCGGCCAGGCCGAGCAGCAGGCTGAGCGGCCCCTGGTCCAGCAGGAAGGTGCCGAAGGGCGCGAACAGTGCGAAGCCCAGCAGGCTGCGGGCATCGCGCAGGCGGAAGGTCTCCGAGGGCTTGATCGCCAGCATCGCCGCCAGTACCGCCGTGCCTGTGTCCCGGCCGACATGGAAGTTGGACATCGCCAGCACCAGCCCCAGCATCGCCAAGGCCAGCAGCAACCGCGCCATCCCTGGGATGCTGCGGCGCCAGGACACCGTGCCGACGCCCAGCCCCACGGCACCAATCAGGGGCCCGAGCAGGCCGGGCAGCTGCAGCAGCAACGGCAGCAGGCAGGCGCCCGCGGCCGCCAGCGTCCAGGCGCGGCTGCCACGGTCGAGCGGCAGGCGGTCGGTCGACTCAGCCATCGGGCAGCAGCGCCAGGGCGCGCAGGCAGGCGTGGCGGTGGTGCGGCCCGCTGTCCGGGCCGATCGGTGCTTGTCCCGGCAGCTCCAGCCGGTAACGGCGTCCATCGCGCTCGGCTTCGTCCACCCAGCGGGCCATGCGGGAGATGCGTGCTTCGCGCGGCATGGGGCCGGTGGCCTCCCAGGCCAGCACCACGTCGGCCCCGAGTGGCTGCTCGTATTCGCGGACCAGGAGCGTGTCGCGACGTGCGGATGCCTTCCAGGCGATGGTCCGGCGCGAGTCGCCGGTCCGGTAGTTGCGCAGGTGGTGGACGTCGTCGCCGCTGCTGTGCAGTCGCTGCTGGGCCGGGTCGCCGAAGCCGGTGGGGAGGGGCGGCCCTTCCGGTTCGGGACACGGATAGACGAGCAGCGGATCCGTGGGCCAGGCCAGGCCCCAGGCCCGGGCCAGGCCCAGCGGCCGGGTCGTGGACAGTTTCAGCCTGGGAGCGGGCTGCCATCCGCGGCGCAGGGTGGGGACACCGAGCCGGGCTTCGCCTTCTCCCTGGTCGAGCTCGAGCAGTGCGGAACGCTGCGGCTCGTCCGCGGGCGAGACCCGCAGTCCGCGCCGCTTGCGCCCGTCGGTGGCACGGGCATGTACCCGCAGCACCAGGTCGGTACCGGCGGGCACCGGCTCGGCCTCCAGGCCCACCACGGCCAGGCCGGTCAGCTGCAGCTGGGCGGCCACCAGGCTGGCCAGCCCGGCCCCGGCCAGCAGCAGGCCGAGCAGAAGGGCGGGGTTGTTGTTGTAGTTCAGTGCGCCCAGCAGCATCGCGACCAGCAGGCCCCCGTAGAAGAGGCCGAAACGGGTCGGCAGCACATACACCCGCCGCCTGTGGAGCAGCACCGGCAGGTGTTCGGTGGAACGCGGGCGTACCAGCGCCCGGATCCGTGCCCCCGCGCGTGCTCTCAGGCCCATGGCTCAGTCCACCGGCACCGCATCCAGGATCAGGTGGGCGAGGGCCTCGCCGCTGCCGGCGTCCGCCTCGGGAACCAGGCGGTGGGCGGCGACGGCAACGAACAGGGCCTGCACATCGGACGGCCGTACGTGGTCGCGTCCCTCGAGCAGGGCATGGGCGCGCGCGCCGCGCAGCAAGGCCAGCCCGGCACGCGGGGACAGCCCGACCCGCACGCCCGGGTGGTGCCGGCTGCGGGCAAGCAGGGCCTGCACGTACTCGACCAGTGCCTCGCTGGCATGCACCGAGCGGACCGCCCCACGGACCTCGGCCACGTCGTCCCGGGTAAGCAGTGGGCGGGCCTGGGCGATCAGTGCGCGACGGTCCTCGCCGGCCAGCAGTGCACGCTCCGCCGCCTGGTCCGGGTAGCCCAGTCCAAGCCTCAGCAGGAAGCGATCGAGTTGCGAGTCGGGCAGCGGGTAGGTGCCCGACAGGTCGACCGGGTTCTGGGTGGCAATCACGAAGAACGGGTCGGGCAGGGCATGGGTGGTCCCATCCACGGTCACCTGGTGCTCGGCCATCGCTTCCAGCAGTGCGCTCTGGGTGCGTGGCGGCGCGCGGTTGATTTCATCGGCGAGCAGGACCTCGGTGAACACCGGGCCGGGATGGAAGTCGAAGCGCCTTGCCTGCGGGTCGAATATCGACACACCCACGACGTCGGCCGGCAGCAGGTCGGAGGTGAACTGGATCCGCTGGAAGCCCAAGCCCAGGGTGCTGGCCAGGGAATGGGCCAGCGTGGTCTTGCCCAGGCCGGGCAAGTCTTCGATCAGCAGGTGGCCATCGGAAAACAGCGCGACGAACGCCAGCCTGACCTGGCGGGGCTTGCCCAGCACCAGTGTGTTGACCTGTGTCTGCGCGCGGTCAAGCGCTTCGCGCAACCGCTCGGGTAGCATGGCCGCCGCGCCCGCGCGAAGGGGATCGCCGGTTGCCGGTCCGGTCGCCGCCATCGTGTTCTCCTGTGCTGTCGCCTGTGCGGCGGGATGGCGGGACGGTCCCGCCGCATCAATCCATCGAGTGTAACGAGGTCATCAGCGCATGCCGCAAGCCGTGCGACCCGCTTCTGCCGAGCCGCGCACAGTCGGGGCCGGACCGGCGACAGATGCCGGCGCCGCCTTACGGGCCCGGCGCGCCTTCCTGGTGCTGTTCGCCGTGGTCATGGCGCTCAAGCTGCTGGTCGCGGTACGCCTGCCGGTGTTCGTCGACGAGGCGTTCTACTGGCTGGAAGGCCAGCACCTCGCGCCGGCGTACTCGGACCTGCCGGGGCTGACCGCCTGGCTGACCCGGCTGGGCGTCACGCTGGGCGGCAATAGCGAGCTGGGATTGCGCCTGCCGTTCCTGCTGATGGGCGCGGCGGTGCCGTGGCTCATGGTCCGTATCACCAGTCGTGAGTTCGGTCCGGCCCACGGCTGGCAAGCCGGGAGCCTTGCGCTGCTGCTGCCGCTGGCCGGCACGCTGGGGCTGATGGCTCTGCCGGATGCGGCGATGGCGCTGGCAACCCTGCTGTGCATGGATGCCGGTGCGAAGCTGCTGCGCCGGGTCGACGCCGCGGCTGCGCTGGAGCTGGCCGCCGGGTTGGTGGTCGGTGCGTTGAGCCACTACCGGTTCATCGCCGTGATCGCGGTCGGCTTCATCGCCTTGTTGCTGCTCGCGGACGGCCGGCGGGCGCTGCGCGACGTGCGGGTGTGGACCGCCATCGCCATCGGCGCGGCAGCCTGGTCGCCGCTGGTCTGGTGGAACCTGGACAACGCCGATGCCGGGCTGCGCTTCCAGCTGGTCGACCGGCACCCGTGGGCGTTCCACCTGGAAGGGCTGTGGTTCGTGCTGATCCAGGCGCTGATGGTCACTCCGCTGCTCTTCGCCGCCCTGTTGCTGGCCGGCTGGCGTGGGCGCCGCGGCGTGCTCCCTGCTTCGCGCTACTTCGCGCTGCTCGGCCTGCTGGTGGTGGCGGGCTTCTTCGTGCTGGGTTTCTTCGCCGACACCGAGAGGGTCAGCTTCCACTGGCCGCTGCCGGGTTACCTCGCCCTGCTGCCGCTGGCACCAAGACTCCTGCAGGGCTGGCCGCGCTGGCTGCGGAAGGCAACCTGGGCAGTGGCGGCGGCCGGGCTGGTGGCCGTGCTCGGCTACTACGTGGCGGTGTCGGTGCCCCAGCTGCGCGAGCGGGTTGCGGGACAGAAGTGGTACCCGTCCAACTTTGCCGGCTGGGACGAGCTGGCCGACGCGGTCAGGCGCGAGCTGGTGACGATGCCCGACGGGACGCGGCTGGTGGCGGGCAGCTTCAAGGTAGGGGCGGAGCTGGGTTTCGCCCTGGGCGATCCGAGCATCCCGATGCTCGACCATCCGCTCAACCACAAGCACGGGCGGGCGCCGCAGCTGCGCCTGTGGGGACTGGAGGCCCCGGGTCGCACCGGCCAGGGCGAAGGACCCGTGCTGCTGGTCGAGGCCGCCACCGATGTCCCCTACAAGGAGCTGCTGGTCCGATACCGGCACATGTGCTCGATGGTGGGCCCGCTGCCGCCGCCCAAGGTGGTCAACGTCGACCATGGCAGCCAGCGCTTCCTGTTGTTCCGCCTGCAGCAGCCGGCACCCGTCGATGCGCCTTGCACGACCCCGGCGATGGCGTGGATCGACACGCCGGCCAGCGGCGAGGTGGTCGGCCGCGAGTTCAGCGTCGCCGGTTGGGCGTTCAGGGACGGAGTCGGGCTGGAGGCGGTCGAGGTGCTGCTTGACGGCGAGGTGGTGGCGCGGGCGGAGTATGGCGGGCACGCCCCGCACGTGGCCCCGTTCTGGCGGGTCAGCACGGATCCCAACCATCCCGATGTCGGTTTCGATGCGAAGGTCAGCCTCGGGCCCGATGTCGAGCCGGGCCTGCACTGGCTGGGGTTGCGCCTGCATGGCGCGGACGGCGGTGTGGAAACCTGGTCGGAGCAACCGCTGCAGGTGCGCTGAGCGCCGCACGCTCAGGGGACGATGAACCCGGCCTCGCGCAGCAGGGCAGCGGTCGCGATCAGGGGCAAGCCGACCAGCGCGGTGGGGTCGCGGCTCTCGATCGCGTCGAACAGGCTGATCCCCAGGCCCTCGACCTTGAAGCTGCCGGCGCAGTCGAAGGGCTGCTCGGCTTCGAGGTAGCGCTCGATCTCGGCGCTGGAAAGGGTCCGGATGGCCACGGTGGTGGTGTCCAGCGCCTGCAGGCAACCGCCACCCGCTTGCTGCAACGCGACGGCGGTGTGGAAGCGCACCCGGTGTCCCGACATCGCGCGCAGCTGTGCCATCGCACCGGCCCGGTGCCCCGGCTTGCCAAGCGGGCGGCCTCCAAGCTCGGCAACCTGGTCGGATCCCAGCACCCAGGCGCCCGGCGGACATCCGTCGGCTACCGCGGCCGCCTTGTCGCTCGCCAGGCGCACCGCCAGCGCGTGCGGGGCTTCGCCGGGACGGGGGGATTCGTCCACGTCGGGGGCGGCCGAGTCGAACCCGAGCCGCAAGCGCCCCAGCAGCTCCCGCCGATAGGGGGACGTGGAGGCCAGGACCAGCCGTGGGGGGCTCATGGCACGACCACCCGCGCCTCGCGGATGCGGGCGAGCTGGTGCTCGATGCGTTGGCGCGCCTCCTCGATCGAGCCCCTGACCTGGCGCAGCTCATCGACGCTCGCCTCGCCGCCATGCTCCCGGAGCCACAGGCGCTGGCGTAGCATCTCCCGCATTGCGTCGTGGACCGGGTCGCCATGATGGCTGCCGGCGACGGCGGTGATCTCCGACCGCGCGGTGCGCAGCCGCGCCTCCAGTGCATCGGCGGCATCCAGCAGCTGCACGACTTCACGCCGATGGTGGCGCTGCCGGCGCAGCCGCAGCAGCAGCCATGCCAGCAGGCCGCAACCGGCCAGGGCGGCCGGGGTCAGGAACAGGGACATGTCGACAGCGCTGATCGGAGCCTGGCGCCAGTCTGGACGCCAAGCGGCCACCGGGCAAACGCGCGTGGCTTCTCCTGCGCGCGTTTGACATGGCTGCGCACGATCCTTAGCATTCCCCGGCTTATGTCCGCTGGCGTGCCCAACGTGCCCGTTCCGGAGACCGTGGATGCGTGGCGCATGGTGGCCTCGCGCCGCGGCATCGAGGCGTGCGTGCCGCTTGAGCGCTTCGAGAGGCTGCGCAGCCTGTTGCTGGATGCCGAGGGTGAGGTGGCGTTCACGCTCGACTTCGGACGGGATGAACTGCAGGTGCCGTACGTGGAGTTGCACGTGACCGGAGGCTTGCCGCTCCAGTGCCAGCGCAGCCTTGAGCGCTTCGTGCTGCCGATCGACCTGACCCAGCGCCTGGGACTGGTGCGGAGCGAGGCCGAAGAGGCCGCGTTGCCGCCGGGCTACGAGGCGCTGGAAGTCCCGGCCGATGACCTGCTGGCGCCGCTGGACATCGTCGAGGACGAGCTGATCCTCGCCGTTCCGGTGATCCCGGTGAAGCCGGGCAGCGAGGCGGTCGAGCGTGACTGGCCGGCGCCCGTGGAGGAACAGGAGCGCGCGAATCCGTTCGCCGCCCTTGCGGAACTGAAGAACAAGACACCCGGCAAGCCGGACTGACCGGCCCGGACCCCGACGTCCACCGACGTTTTCCCTTGGAGCAAGACCATGGCTGTCCAGAAATCCAAAGTCTCCCCGTCGAAGCGCGGCATGCGCCGCTCGCACGACAAGCTGTCGGCCAAGCAGCTGTCGACCGATCCGACCACCGGTGAGACCCACCTGCGCCACCACGTCACCGCCGATGGCTACTACCGCGGCAAGAAGGTGATGGACACCAGCGCGCCGGTGTTCGACGAAGAGTAAGCTTCGGCTTCGCATCGCCGCGCCAGCCGGGAATCCCGTGCTGGCGTGGTCCGGCCTGCGGTTGACGCAGGCCCGGGCCGCTCCGGTTCCGTGAAGGCCTCGGCGCCGGCGGTGCTCCTGCCGGCGCCCGAGGGCGTGCTACGGCTCCTTGCAGCGGAGTGGTGATGACTGAGCGTATTTTTTCCCGCATCGCGGGCACCGGCAGCTACCTGCCGGAAAAGGTGCTGACCAACGCGGACCTGGCGGAATTCGTCGATACCAGCGACGAATGGATCGCCAGCCGCACCGGCATCCGCGAGCGTCACGTGGCGGCCGAGGGCGAGACCACGGGCGACCTGGCTTTCCACGCGGCCACCCGCGCCATGGAAGCGGCCGGGGTCGACGCCTCCGAGCTCGACCTGATCGTGCTCGGCACGACCACGCCCGACATTATTTTCCCTTCGACCGCGTGCCTGCTGCAGCATCGGCTCGGCGCCAACGGCTGCCCGGCGTTCGATGTGAACGCGGCCTGCTCGGGCTTCGTCTATGCCCTCGCGGTCGCGGACCAGTTCATCCGCTCCGGCGCGGCGAAGACCGCGCTGGTGGTCGGGGCGGAAACCCTGACCCGGATGCTGGACTGGAGCGACCGCTCGACCTGCGTGCTGTTCGGCGACGGTGCCGGGGCGGTCGTGCTCAAGGCCGATGCCGAGACGGGGATCCTGAGCACCCACCTGCATGCCGACGGCGGCAAGAAGGAACTGCTGTACAACCCCGTCGGTGTTTCGGCCGGCTTCAAGCCGGAGGAAGAAAATGCCGGGGTGAAGGTGCTGATGACCGGCAACGAGGTCTTCAAGCACGCGGTCAAGGCACTGGACTCGGTGGTCGAGGAGACCCTGGAGGCCAATGGCCTGGACCGCAGCGAGATCGACTGGCTGATCCCCCACCAAGCCAACCTGCGGATCATCGAGGCCACTGCCAAGCGCCTGGCGATGCCGATGGAGCGGGTGGTCGTCACCGTGGACCGGCACGGCAACACCTCGTCGGGCTCGGTGCCGCTCGCGCTCGACGAGGCGGTGCGCTCCGGGCGGGTGGAGCGCGGGCAGTTGCTGCTGCTCGAGGCCTTCGGCGGGGGCTTCACCTGGGGCTCGGCCCTGCTGCGCTACTGACCGGCACTGTACGCCGCGGTACAGACGTACCGGGCGTTTCGCCCGTATGATGGCGCGTTTACTTGCCGGGTGTCGCCCATGGACAACACCAGCCCAGACCCACAGCTTGCCTTCGTATTCCCGGGCCAGGGCTCCCAGGCCCTGGGCATGCTCGGTGCGCTGCGTACCTCGAACCCGGTCGTGGCCGAGGTGTTCGAGGAAGCCTCGCAGGGGGCAGGCACAGACCTGTGGACGCTGAGCCAGGAGGGGCCGGAAGAGCGCCTCAACCAGACCGAGTTCACCCAGCCCGCCCTGCTGGCCGCCGGGATCGCCGTATGGCGCCTGTGGCAGCAGCGTGGTGGCGCGCGGCCGGCGATGCTGGCCGGCCACAGCCTGGGTGAGTACGCCGCGCTGGTGGCGGCCGGCGTCGTGTCGCTGGCCGATGCCGCGCGCCTGGTGCGCCTGCGCGGCCAGCTCATGCAGGACGCCGCGCCCGCCGGTACCGGGGCCATGGCCGCGGTGCTCGGCGCCGACGACGTACTGGTCGAGGACGTCTGCCGCAGCGCCTCCGGCCGCGAGGTGGTGGTTCCGGCGAACTACAACTCGCCCGGGCAGATCGTCATCGGCGGCCATGCCGGTGCGGTCGACAGGGCGCTGGCCCTGTTGGCCGAGCGTGGCGTGCGCAAGGCGGTCAAGCTCGCCGTCAGCGTGCCCTCGCATACGCCGTTGATGCGCGAAGCCGCGGATCGGCTGGCCGAGGCGATGGCAGGGGTCGAATGGCTGCCGCCCGCCTTGCCGGTGGTGCAGAACGTGGACGCCGGAGTGCATGCCGACGCCACGGCGGTCCGCGAGGCGCTGGTGCGCCAGCTCTATCTCCCGGTGCAATGGACCGGTTGCGTGCGGGCGCTGGCCGAAACCGGTGCCACCCGCCTGGGCGAGTGCGGCCCGGGCAAGGTCCTGACCGGGCTGGCCAAGCGAATCGACAAGACCCTCGATGCCCGCCCGCTCGGCACCCCCGCCGATTTCGACGCTGCGCTGTCCGACTGGGGCAGCTGAGCCCGGCCCGTTTTTCAAGGAATCCCCGATGGACAAGACCCTGACTGGAGAAGTGGCGCTGGTGACCGGCGCCAGCCGCGGCATCGGTGCCGCCATTGCCGACGAACTGGCCGCGCTGGGAGCGACGGTCTTCGGCACCGCGACCTCGGAGGGCGGTGCGAAGGCGATCGGTGAGCGGCTCGCCCCGGCGGGCGGGCATGGCCGGGTGCTCAACGTGACCGACCCCGCTTCGATCGACGCCCTGCTCGAGGACATCGGCGGCCAGTCCGGCCCGGTCTCGATCCTGGTCAACAACGCCGGGATCACCCGCGACAACCTGCTGATGCGGATGAAGGACGAGGACTGGCAGGCGATCCTGGACACCAACCTGACCTCGATCTACCGCACCAGCAAGGCGGTGATGCGGCCGATGATGAAGGCGCGCAAGGGCCGGATCATCAACATCGCCTCGGTGATCGGGCTGACCGGCAATGCCGGCCAGGCGAACTACGCCGCGGCCAAGGCGGGGATCATCGGCTTCAGCAAGTCGCTGGCGCGCGAGGTCGGCTCGCGCGGGATCACCGTCAACGTGGTTGCACCGGGGTTCATCGATACCGACATGACGCGCGAGCTGCCCGAGGCGCAGCGCGACCAGATGCTCGGGCAGATCGCCCTGGGACGCCTCGGCGAACCGGTGGACATCGCACGGGCCGTGGCATTCCTGGCGGGTCCCGCGGCGGCGTACATCACCGGCGAGACCCTGCACGTGAACGGTGGCATGTACATGCCCTGAGCGCAGGAAGCGCATGGTCCGGGACACCGGATCGGCAAGACCCGGGACCGCCCCGCAATGTTTGCGGCAGGCCCGATTCCACTACACTATTGCGTCGAACATCCCGTACGGGAGGAGTGAGAAGAAATGAGCACCATCGAAGAGCGCGTCAAGAAGATCGTCGTCGAGCAGCTCGGCGTCAAGGAAGAGGAAGTCACCAACAACGCCTCGTTCGTAGACGACCTGGGCGCGGACTCGCTGGATACCGTCGAGCTGGTCATGGCCCTCGAGGAAGAGTTCGAGTGCGAGATCCCCGACGAGGAAGCCGAGAAGATCACTTCCGTGCAGCAGGCCATCGACTACGTCAAGGCGCACGTCAAGGAGTAAGACGGGCGCGGGCGGTAACCGGTCGCCAGGGCCGGCACCCGTCCTGGCATGACCTGACCGGGGCCGCCTAGCGCGGCCCTGCGTCTTTGCAAGACCAGACAACCGGAGTCTCGAATGTCCAAACGTCGCGTAGTGGTCACCGGCCTCGGCCTCGTCTCGCCGCTCGGCAACGACCTGGCCAGCAGCTGGGACGGCATCGTCAACGGCCGTTCCGGGATCGGCCCGATCACCCATTTCGACGCCAGCGGCTTTGCCACCCGCATCGCCGGCGAGGTGCGCGACTTCGACGTCACCCGCTGGGTGCCGGCCAAGGACGCGCGCAAGATGGA
>Ga0079224_100004672_pt1 | contig 17800 bp, 18 predicted proteins | sample Stecom2015_FD_80414 | JGI IMG/M metagenome (GOLD analysis project Ga0079224, IMG submission 80414) | Agricultural soil microbial communities from Utah to study Nitrogen management - Steer compost 2015 | ecosystem: Environmental > Terrestrial > Soil > Agricultural land | place: USA: Utah...
CCCGAGATCTGGGTGGAACCGGGGCGCAGCATCGTCGGGGAAGCCGGGACGACCCTCTATACGGTCGGGTCCGTGAAGGAAGTGCCGGGCATCCGCAAATATGTGTCCGTAGACGGGGGAATGACCGACAACCTCCGGCCCGCCCTGTATCAAGCGAAATATGAGGCGATGCTCGCCAATCGGGCCCTGGAAAAGCCGGAGGAAACCGTGTCCATTGCCGGGAAGTGCTGCGAGACGGGAGATATGCTGATCTGGGATTGGCAGCTTCCCCGGGTGCGGACAGGGGATATCCTGGCGGTCAGCTGCACCGGAGCCTACACCTATGCCATGGCCAACAATTACAACCGGAATGCTCGCCCGGCGGTCGTGTTTGTGCGGGACGGAGAGGCGGATCTGGTGGTTGAACGGGAAACCCTGGACGATCTCGTCGGCAAGGATCGCATTCCCGATCGATTGCGCCCAAAACGGGACCCCGCCGTTGAAGTGCTGTGAGGGTCAAGGACGAATGTCACTTTCATCGCGGCCGTTTTTGTCCACTTTGTGTCGAAGCAGCCGCACACCGGCTGGTGCGGGATTTTCTGTGATAAGATGAGGAATGAGAGACGAAAGGAGGTTCGAAACATGCGGTGGCTTCGGTCCTTTTCTCTCTTGACCGCCGCAGGCCTTTACTTGATCGTACTCATGGGGGCCCTGGTCACCAAAACCGGATCCGAGGACGGATGCGGAAACACCTGGCCTTTCTGTAACGGGGAGGTTTTGCCCTCCTATGTCACGGTCGAGACGGTGATTGAATATAGCCACCGGATTGTTTCCGCCGCGGTCGGTCTGATGGTGCTGATCGTCGCCGCTTGGGCCTGGCGCAGTTTCCGGGACGACGGGAATGTCCGGTTTTTGGCCTTCAATGCGGTCTTTTTCGTCGTGTTTCAGGGGTTGCTCGGGGCGGCGGCCGTCGTGTGGGGTCAGTCCGATGCGGTGCTGGCGCTTCACTTCGGTTTCTCCCTGCTATCCTTCGCCAGTGTGGCGTTGCTCGCCGTTTATATCTCCCAAGCTTCGCGGACCGAGGATCGCAGGTTGCGGACGGTTCCGGTCTCCCAACGGTTCCGCTATGCGGTCTGGGGACTAGCCGTATACACATATCTGGTTGTTTATACCGGCGCATATGTGCGCCATACGGGTTCCATGATGGGATGCGGCAATTCCTGGCCCCTCTGCGGAGATCGTCTCCTGCCCGATTTCTTCAGTCAAGCGGGCATTCAGCTGTTGCATCGCTACGCTTCGGGGCTGTGCCTGCTGTTTACCGTTTGGCTGCTGTGGGCGATCATCCGACTGTATCGGAAACAACCTGAACAATACCGCGATCTGTACAAGGCCGGATGGATTGCCCTCGTCCTTCTGATTCTCCAGGCGTTGAGCGGCGCGGCGGTGGTTTGGACCAATGTCCAACTGATTCTGGCCCTGTTGCACGCGACGTTCGTCTGTGTTTATTTCACGGCTTTGAGCTATCTTTGTATGCGCGTCGGTTTTCCCCGGCAACGGGAAGAATCGCATCCGGAACGGATCGGCGACCCGGCGACCAGCCTTCACTGATCAAAAATGGACTTTACTCGTTCGTTGCGGTATACTCAATATGTGAAAATGAAAATCGGCGATCCCTTGATCAAATCCTTCGGGGCAGGGTGAAATTCCCGACCGGCGGTGTTGGCGGCTTAGCCGCCTCAGCCCGTGACCCGCATATGCGGTGGACTCGGTGAGACTCCGGGGCCGACAGTGACAGTCTGGATGGGAGAAGGATGAAAGGGACGGATCCCCCTTTTCCGCCAACCATTTTCTGGTGGGGGAGGGCTTCTTTCGCCATGTTCTCACATGGCGGTGTCGGCCTTTTGTTTAGTCCCGACACCCGGATCCGTATTTGTTATTCCTTTCACGAACTCATCGGCCCCGAAGGGGGCCTTTCTTTATTGGGGCGATCTCGGCCGCCTTTCGAAGGAGCCATGGGCCAAGGCGGTTCTTTGCCTCGAAAAAGGGTCTGCATCGTCGAGTACCCGGTATATCCGGAAAGTCGGGAGGCGGGAGCGTGTTTACAGGAATTGTAGAGGAAGTGGGGCGCATCGAAGGCATCAAGCGCCGCGGGGCGTCGATGGTGCTGGAGGTCGCCTGCCGCCGGGTGTTGGAGGATGTCCGGATCGGCGACAGCATTGCCGTCAACGGAGTGTGTCTCACGGTAATTTCCTTCAGCGACAGCACCTTTTCCGCAGACGTGATGCCGGAAACGATGAACCGGACCAATCTGGGGGAGCTGCAGATCGGATCCCCTGTCAATCTGGAGCGGGCTTTGGCCGCCGGCGATCGCTTCGGTGGTCACTTTGTCCAGGGACACGTGGATGGAACCGGCATGATTGAATCCCTTACTCCGGATGAAAATGCCGTGCGCTTCCGGATCGGTGTCCCCGAAGAGCTGACGAGGTGGATGGTGGAAAAGGGATCCGTTGCGATCAACGGCATCAGCCTGACTCTGGTGGAAGTGGGGGAGCGTCATTTGACCGTTTCGGTGATTCCCCACACGTTGGAGGCAACCCAATTGAAGGAAGCGCAGGTGGGCGACCGGGTCAATATTGAGTGCGACATGATCGCCAAATACACCGCCAAGCTGTTGAGCAGAGAACGGAATGGACTGGCGCTGAAGCAATGAATGGCACAGGGGATCGATCTCTGGCGCATTCCGGACAGGAGGCGATACGGATGAGCGGTTTTCATACGATTGAGGAAGCCATTTACGAGCTGATGCAGGGAAATATCATCATCGTTGTCGATGATGAGGACCGCGAAAACGAAGGAGATTTTGTGGCATTAGCCGAAAAGGCCACCCCGGAGGTGATCAATTTCATGATCACCCACGGCCGGGGACTCGTTTGTGCACCGATCACCGAGGAACGCGCGCGGGAATTGGATCTCCCTCTGATGGTCCATCACAATACCGATACCCACGGGACGGCCTTTACCGTTTCCGTGGACCACATCAACACGACGACGGGGATTTCCGCCCATGAACGATCCGAGACGGTCCGCGCCCTGATCGATCCCCAAGCCCGTCCGGAGGATTTTCGCCGACCGGGACACATTTTCCCGCTGATCGCCAAGAAGGGCGGCGTGCTGAGGAGGGCGGGCCATACCGAGGCGGCCGTCGATCTAGCCCGGATGTGCGGAGCCTATCCCGCGGGAGTCATCTGTGAGATCATCCAGGAAGACGGGACGATGGCCCGGGTTCCCCAGCTGATGGAGATCGCTGAAAAGTTTGATCTGAAGATCATTACCATCCAGGATCTGATCCGCTATCGGAACCGAAAGGAGAACCTGGTCCACCGGATTGCATCGGTTCGCCTTCCGACGGATTTCGGGGATTTTACGGCCGTCGGCTACACCAATGATGTGGATGACAAGGAACACATCGCCCTGGTCAAGGGTGAGATTGACCCGGAAAAACCGGTGATGGTACGGGTTCACTCGGAATGCCTCACCGGAGATGTCTTCGGTTCTCACCGCTGTGATTGCGGACCGCAATTGCATGCCGCCCTGGCCCAGATCGAACAGGAGGGAACGGGGGTTCTCCTCTACATGCGGCAGGAGGGCAGGGGCATCGGCCTGCTCAACAAGTTGAAGGCGTACGAATTGCAGGAAAACGGTCTGGATACCGTCGAGGCCAATCTGAAATTGGGTTTCCGTCCGGATCTCCGGGATTACGGCATCGGAGCGCAAATTCTGAAGGATCTGGGGGTCCGAAAAATGCGCCTGCTGACCAACAACCCCCGAAAAATCGCCGGATTGAAGGGGCACGGCCTGGAGATCGTCGAGGTGCTGCCGATACAGATGCCTCCCAACGAGGATAATCTCAAGTATCTCCGGACAAAGAAGATCAAATTGGGACACATGCTCAACCTTTGACAGGAAAGGGGATTGATTGTGCCGAAAGTATATGAAGGGAAGCTGGTTGGGCAGGGGCTCCGATTCGGGATTGTCGTCAGCCGTTTCAACGAATTTATCACGGGCAAGCTGTTGACCGGGGCGGAGAATGCCCTGTACCGTCACGGTGTCTCGGAAGATGCGGTGGAGATCGCATGGGTTCCGGGAGCCTTTGAGATCCCCCTGGTCGCGGATCGCATGGCCGCCAGCGGCCGTTACGATGCCGTGATCGCCCTGGGGGCGGTGATCCGCGGGGCGACGGCCCATTTTGACTATGTGGCTGGCGAAGTGGCCAAGGGGGTATCCGGCGCCGCCCTGAAAAACGGCCTGCCGGTGATCTTTGGCGTGATTACCGTGGACACCATTGAGCAGGCCATTGAAAGGGCCGGGACCAAATCGGGAAACAAGGGATGGGAGGCTGCCGTCACCGCCATCGAGATGGCGAATTTGATGCGGGAGCTGAAGGAATAAGGGATGGATGTCACGATCAAGCTGGAGGGCTTTGAGGGACCGCTGGATCTCCTGCTCCATCTGATCGAGCAGGCGGAGTTGGATGTCTGTGATGTCCCCATCGCCCGGATCACCGATCAGTACATGGCTTATCTGTCGGCGATGCGGGAGTGGGAGCTGGAGATCGCAAGTGAATTTTTGGTGATGGCGGCCACCCTGCTGGCGATCAAAAGCCGTATGCTCCTTCCCCGAACCGATCCGGAGGAGGCGGGAGCGCAGGATGAAGAGGACGCGGTCGATCCCCGGGAGGAATTGGTCGAACGCCTCCTGGAATACAAGAAATACAAGCAGCTGGCAGAAGTTCTGCGGGAATTCGAATCCCGGAGGAGTCTGGTCTACACGAGGCCGCCGGCCGACCTTTCCGCCTATGCCCAGGATGAAAACCCCGTCGGAAACCTGACCGTCGACGATCTGTTCCAGGCCTTTGTCGAGGTGTTGTCCAACCGCAGGGATGAGCCGCCCCTGACCCGCATTGTCCGGGAGGAGATATCCGTCGGCGATCGAATGGAGGAGTTGCTGTCACTTTTATCGGAAAACGGCGGGACGATCCGCTTCAGCCTCCTTCATCGATGCAACGCGACGCGGGAGCAAATCGTCACCACCTTTCTCGCCCTGTTGGAATTGATGAAGACGAAGCAGGTGATTTGCCGGCAGGAGAAGCTGTTTGACGAAATCCTCATTGTAGCCGTCGGAGAGAAGGAGGAAGGGGTCCATTGAATGATCGGGAAATGCGGGCGGTGATCGAAGGGCTTCTGTTTGCCGCAGGGGATGAAGGGCTTCATCTGCGGGAAATGGCGGAAATTCTCGAGGTGGATGTTGAGACGGTATCGAAGACGCTCCGGAGGATGCAAGAGGATTGGAAGAAGGAGGGGCGGGGCCTGCAGATCGTGGAAGTGGCCAAGGTGTTTCAATTGACCACGGTGCCGGAGCTGGCCCCTTATTTTGAAAGGATGGCCCGTTCCCCCAACCGTTCGCAATTGACGCGGGCGGCACTGGAAACCCTGGCCATCATCGCTTACCGACAGCCGATCACCCGGGCGGAGATCGAAGAGATCCGCGGGGTGAAATGTGACAAGACGATCCAATCTCTGCAACGAAAGGGATTGGTGAAAGAGGTGGGTCGGGCGGAAGGGGTGGGACGCCCCATTTTGTTCGGAACGACCCGGGAATTTCTGGAATATTTTGGTTTGAACCATTTGGAGGAATTGCCGCTCCCCGAAACGCTGCTCGACTGGGTGGAATGGGAGGAAAAGCGGCGGGATCTGTACCTCCGATTGGGTGTCGAACTGAAGGAGAAGATGAAGCCGGAGACGGTTCCGGCGACCAAAAGCGAAGTATAGGAATTCTGACCGAATCCTTGCCGCCTTTGCCCTTGGACGGGGAAGGGCGGCTTTTTTTGCATGAACCGGCTTGCTTTCGCCCAGAATAACTCCTAATTGGAAGGTGTTGGGCATGCAAGTCCTCGGGTGGATTCTCCTCATCATTTTGATCGCGATCCTCTTGATTCCCTTTACCACCCTGTCGATCCGGTTTCAATACCGCAAGAGGGGTGCTGACGACCATGTGGGGGTGACCCTCCGCTGGCTTGGGGGATTGGTTCGCTTACACTATAGCGTTCCCAAGCTTTCCTGGACGGAGCGAGGGGATGTTTCCACGCGCCAGGTGGTGCAGACGGGGAAGGGAAAAACCCTGATGTCCAAGAGGAAGAGGATTTCCCTCAAGAAACTGCGCCGGTTCCAAAAAAATGCCCAGCGCATGCGGAGGCAGGTTCGCGATCTTCATGGAATCCTCCGCCGATTTTTCCAGCATGTCACCTGTGAGCGGTTGGAATGGGTGTCCACCATCGGCACGGGGGATTCCGCCGAGACGGGAATCCTCACGGGGGTGGCCTGGGCCCTGAAAACCGCATTGGTTTCGGTGGCGGGAAGGTACGTACGATGGGCACGCTCTCCCCGATTGGATATCCATCCCTCCTTTGAAAGGCAGCGTCTTGAGTCCGATTTAGTGTGCATAGTCCGGTTTCGCTTGGGGCATCTTATACTTGCCGTCGCTCGCCTATATCTCCATATGCGCAAAGGGAGTGAGGGGACATGGCAGAACACCCCCTTCAGGGCCTCATGACTACCGCAATGGAAAATCTCAAAGAAATGGTTGATGTGAACACGATTGTCGGCGATCCGGTGGAAACTCCGGACGGCAGCGTCATCATTCCCGTCTCCCGCGTCGGCTTTGGTTATGCCGCCGGCGGGACGGATTTTACCCTGGACGATGCCGAAAAGGGAAACGGGCTTTCGGGGGATGATAAGCGGGAGGGTAAAAAGGGACCGGAATTCCCCTTTGGAGGCGGCAGCGGGGGAGGCGTTTCGATCACGCCGGTGGCCTTTCTCGTGGTGAGCGAAAAAGGAATCCGTTTGATCAATCTGGATGGATCAACCCACCTCCTCGACCGGTTGATCGATTTTGCCCCGGGACTGATGGAACGCCTGCAGGGGGCTGTCCGCGGCCGCAAGCGTTCGGAAGAGCCCCGCATGGATATTTGAGAGCCTTTGCGCGAAGGAAACCGCCGGAGGAAACGATCAGTTGGCGACCGGAAGGAAGGGTTCAAAACGGCTTTCACGCGGGATGGGCGATCCCGGTCACCTGTCCGCCGTCCTCATGGAGGGCGGTTTTTGTTTTTTCATAACCGGACGTGCCCGGCATATACATGTGTACAAAGTACAAGCTGGGGTGGGGGATGGATGCATCTCACATCGATTCGCTTCGCGGTCGTCTTACTTCTGATTCCGCTTTTATTGGGCAACACGAAAGCGTTGGCTTCTCCTCCCGGGCCGGAGGTCAGCGCCCGGTCAGCGGCGCTATTGGATGTGGCCTCGGGCCGATTATTGTATGAAAAGGACGCCCACCGCCGCATGCCCATTGCCAGCGTGACCAAGATCATGACGGCGATTGTGGCCATCGAACATGGAAACTTGTCTGACCGGGTGCGGGTCTCTTCCCGGGCGGAGGGGGTTGAAGGATCGTCCATTTATTTGAAAGCGGGAGAGAAAATTCCCCTGGAGCATCTCCTCTACGGTTTGATGCTCCGTTCCGGAAACGATGCGGCGGTGGCGATCGCCGAACATGTGGGCGGATCGGTGGAGGGATTTGTTTATATGATGAATGAAAAGGCGGAATACCTGGGCTTGTCCAACACGCATTTCGCCAATCCCCACGGGTTGGACCATCCCGATCACTACTCGACTGCGGCCGACCTGGCTCGGCTGACCGCCTATGCGATGAGAAATTCCACATTTCGAAAAATCGTATCGACGGAAGTGAAAACCGTCCCCTGGCCGGGGGAGACATGGCATCGCAAATGGTACAACAAAAACAAAATGCTCCGCTATTATCGCTGGGCGGACGGCGTAAAAACCGGGTACACCAAACAGGCGCGGCGGACGCTGGTTTCTTCGGCAAACCGGGACGGACGCCGTCTGGTGAGTGTCACCTTGAACGCCCCGGACGATTGGAACGATTCGATGCGCCTGTTGGAGTTTGGATACCGGGAGTTTTCCACGGTTCAGGTGGTGAAAAAGGGGCAAGTCTTCGATTGGGCCCGGGTGGCGGAGGATGAGGATCGGATGCTACAGGCGGTGGCGGCGGAGGGATTTGCCTATCCCCTGAGCAAGGATGAGAGGAATCAAATTCGACTGGAGCCCGTCGTTACCCATCCCTTGGATCAGATTGAAGAGGAGGGGAAACGGGTCGGCAATATCCGCGTCTATCTGGAGGATGAGTTGGTCGGAACCGTGCCCCTCTTGACCCAATTCGCGGAAAGTCCTTCAGTATGGCGAAACTGGTCTACCGTGCTGCAGTATGTTTTCGGCAGAGGGGGTTGACGGGGATGGTTAATCATATCTGGTTATGGATGATCCTGAGCGGCGTGGTGGCCGCTGTGGTCCAGGGACGGGTGGACCTCGTGACCCAGGCGGCCCTCACGGGTGCGAAGGAAGCGGTCGCGGTCTGTATCGGATTGATCAGCATTCTCGTTTTTTGGATGGGAATGATGCGAATTGCTCAAGACGCCGGTTTATTGGAGAAGCTGGCCCGACTGCTTCGTCCCGCGGTCCGCTTTTTGTTCCCGTCCGTTCCCCCCGATCATCCGGCAATGGGTTATATTTTGAGCAATATCAGCGCCAACATGTTCGGGCTGGGAAATGCCGCAACCCCGATGGGCATCAAGGCGATGGAGGAGCTGCAGAAGCTGAATCCCGATCCGAAGACCGCGTCTCCGGCGATGTGTACGCTGCTCGCCCTGAATACCTCCGGTTTCACCCTGATTCCCACAACCATCATCGGTCTTCGGATGAAATACGGCTCGGCGGATCCGGCGGAGATCATCGGAAGCACCTTGCTTGCCACGATGATCTCCAGCCTGGTGGCTATTCTGCTGGACCGGTGGTTTCGGTCCAGGTATTTCCGGAGTCGAGCGGAATAAATGCGATGCGGGAGGGGTGAGGAAATGGAATGGATCAATTGGATTTCCAAACTGATGATCCCGGCGCTCATCGTCTTCATCCCTCTTTATGCCGCGTATTTCCGCAAGGTTCCGGTATATGAAAGTTTTGTGGAGGGGGCCAAGGAGGGGTTCCCCACTGCGGTGCAAATTATTCCTCATCTGGTGGGAATGATGGTGGCGGTTTCGATCTTCCGGGAAACGGGGGCGATGCAGTTTTACCTGAAGCTGTTCCAGCCGCTCCTGTCCTTGATCCATTTTCCCGAAGAGTCGTTTCCCCTGGCCCTGCTCCGCCCCATCTCGGGGGCCGGATCCCTTGCCTTTGTGGAGAGCATTTTTCGCGCCCACGGTCCGGATTCCTATTTGGGCAGATTGGTATCGACGATGCAGGGGAGCACCGACACCACGCTGTACGTGCTGACCGTTTACTTTGGAGCGGTGGGAATCCGCCGGTCGCTGTATGCGGTGAAGGTGGGTCTGTTGGCCGATATGGCCGGCTTTGTGGCGTCCTGGCTGATCGTGACGATGGTCTTCGGCTCCTGATTTGTGATCCGCATCGGGATCGGATAAGATGGGGATGGGGTGAGAATATGGAGCGGCTGCAGAAGATCATCGCCCAGGCGGGGGTGGCCTCCCGCCGAAAAAGTGAGGAGTTGATCCTTCAGGGGCTGGTGAAGGTCAACGGGGAGACGGTTACCACCCTGGGGGTGAAGGTGGATCCGGACAGGGACCGGATTGAGGTTCAGGGAAAGCCGATCCGTCTGCAGCGGAAGCGGCTCTTTGCTTTTTACAAGCCCCGAGGGGTGATCACCAGCATGTCCGATCCCCGGGGAAGGCGGGTTGTGGCCGATTATTTTCGGGCGATTCCCGAGCGGGTGTTTCCGGTGGGGCGGCTGGACTGGGATACCGAAGGGTTGCTGCTCATGACGAACGATGGCGAGCTGGCGAATCTCCTGATGCATCCCCGGTATGAGGTGGAGAAGTGTTATCACGCCACGGTGCAGGGACATCCCGACGACGCGGCGTTGGAGCGGCTGAGAAGGGGAATCCGGCTGGAGGACGGATGGACAGCCCCTGCCAAAGTGCGACGCATCCGGCGGGAAAAGGGACTTACCGTGCTGGAGATCATCATCCACGAAGGGCGAAACCGGTTGGTTCGGCGGATGTGCAAGGCGGTGGGCCATCCGGTCCGCCATTTGATTCGGACGCGGTTCGCCTTTGTCACCCTTGAGGGGCTTTCGCCGGGCACGTTTCGGGAACTCAGCCGGGAGGAAAGGGAGCGCCTCCGCCGATCTTTCAAACAATCTTCAAAATGAGATTTTAGTCACGTTTTTCACCTGAGATATAATGATTCTTAAAGGTAATGATTCTTAAAGAAGGTCCCGATCATCGATCGGGGGCATGCCGAGCACCATACGAAGCGGGGGTCGAAGCGGTGGAGAACACAAAATGCGATTGCGGACACAACAACCCCGTCGGAACGGTTTTGTGCGAGTCCTGCGGTAAACCCCTCGTGGAAGAGATGGACAATCAAAAACAGACCCTGGACATGCGCTACGAGGGGGCGGCTCGGCGGTCCCAGACGCGGAATCGCGCGCTGATCGACAAGGTTTGGAATTTCTTTTCCTCGGTCAAGGTGGCGGTAATCCTTATCCTCATTACCTTGGCGGTATCCATCTTAGGGACGATTCTTCCCCAGGAGCAGTACATCCCTTCCGCCCGGCCCGAGGTGTATTATCCGCAGCAATACGGAGTGGTGGGGGAGATCTATTATAAGCTGGGCTTGTCCGATCTGTATTCCTCCTGGCCCTTTCGCCTGCTGATCGCCATGATCGGTGTTTCCCTGGTGGTGTGCAGCCTGGATCGGGTGCTACCCCTGTACCGGGCTCTGAAGAATCAACGGGTGACGAAGGATCCCGTCTTTCTCACACGTCAGCGGATTCACGCCCAGCAGGAGATGACGGAGCAGGAAGGGATTGCCCTGATGGACCGGCTGGCGGAAGGGCTTTCCCGGAAGCGATACCATGTTCGCCGGGAGGGATCGGCCCTCCTCGCGGAAAAGGGACGGTTCAGCCGCTGGGGACCCTACATCAACCACGTCGGACTGATCATCTTGTTGCTCGGGATCCTGCTGCTCAGGGTTCCGGGTTTCTACCTGAACGAGTTTGTGTTCGTTCGGGAAGGGGAAACCAAGCCGGTTCCCCGGACCCCCTACTATGTCAAAAATGAAGCGGCATCCGTGGTGTTCTACGATCCGGAGGAGCTGCCTCCGGATATGGCTGAAAGCGGACAGTCCGTCATTAAACAGTATGAGACAAAGGCGGTGTTATTCACCAAGGATCCTGAGACCGGTGAATTGGAGCCGGTGCACCGCCAGACGATTCGGGTAAACCATCCGCTCCAGTATCAAGGCGTTGAGCTTTTCCAATCCGACTTTCAAACCAAATTGAAGGGATTGGATTTAGCGGTCCGGGACAAGAAGACAGGGAAAACTATCGGCAGCTTTACGGTGGATCTCGAGAATCCCAAATTCCGAGAGCCCTACCGGCTTTCCGGAGGCGTCGAAGTGCGCATTTTGGAGTATTTTCCGGATTTTGCGATGGAAGAGAACCGCCCGATCACCCTTTCGGAGGAGCCCAACCGGCCGGCTTTTGTGTTTGAGGTGAAAACGCCCGAGCTGAAGGAGCCGGAAAAATCCTGGGTGATCGCTGGTACCAACATGGACGAGGTTCAAAAGGATAACCGGTACGAAATGAAGCTGTCAAAGATACAAACCGTCAACCAGTCGGGATTGATCGTTCGCCAGCAGAAGGGAACGCCGATTATCTTTTCCGGCGCGATGATCTTTGTGATCGGTCTGGTCATCGGTTTCTACTGGCAGCACCGCAGGGTTTGGATTCGTTGGAAGGAGGGCATCTTGTAGCTAGGTGCCCATACCAACAAGAACTGGTTCGGGTTCAGGCGAGAACTGGAGCAGGCCGCAGAGGGGACGGATCTTCGGCTTGTTTTTCCGACCAGCGGTAGGAGGGAAAACGGATGAATACATGGATGGAGAACTTGCTCCTTCTCACCTTTGTCGCGTATGGGCTGGCCTCCGTCGCCTTTGCTGTTGCGGTCATCGGAAGGAAGCGGAAATCCGGTGAGGACAATCATGCTCGCCGGTGGGGGAGAGCCGGCATCGTACTGAGCATAATCGGTGCCGCCATCCAGGTGATGTTCATCATCAGCCGCTTTTTCATCGGCGGCCGTTCCATCGCCAGCAGCATGTTTGAGTTTACTGCGTTTTTGGCCTTTGCTATCGTATTGGCTTTTATCCTGATCTATTATCTTTACCACACACCCACTCTGGGGGCCTTCGTCCTTCCCCTGGCGGTGATTCTGTTGGCTTATGCCTCCGTTTTCCCGAAGGAAGTGCGCCCCCTGATTCCCGCCCTGCAGAGCCATTGGCTGCACATCCACGTGACGCTGGCGGCCCTCGGGGAAGGAGCCTTTGCGGTCGCTTTCATCGCCGGGTTGATCTATTTGATCCGGGTCGTCGGGAATCAGCGGAATTCCACCCATGCCCGCTATTTGGAGTTGACGCTGGTGTTGGTGGTGATGTTCGTCGGCTATATTCTCGTCAGCTTCCTCTTTGCGGGGTTGGGTTATGAGGCCGCCATCCAGCATCCGTTAAATGGCGAGACCATTCAGCAGGAGTATTCGCTGCCTCCCCTGATCGGGCCGGCAGGGGGGGAAGTGGTGAAGATGGATCCCTTCTTGGGACTGGAGCGCCCGCTGTTTGAAGCCCCCTCCTGGATGAAGGGGGAGAAGGCGGCGAGCAAAACGAACACGGTCTTCTGGTCAATCATCGCCGGTCTCATCCTGTACGGTCTATTTCGGGCATTGGCACGGAAGCGGATCTGCGAATGCCTTCACCCGATGGTGAAAAACCTCGACCCGGAGATGGTGGATGAAATCGCCTATCGGGCGATCGCCATCGGCTTTCCGATCTTCACCCTGGGCGGGCTGGTTTTTGCCTCGATCTGGGCCCATTATGCCTGGGGGCGCTTCTGGGGTTGGGATCCGAAGGAAGTGTGGGCCTTGATTACGTGGTTCTTTTACACGGCCTATCTGCATCTGCGCTTGAACCGGGGCTGGCTCGGTTTGAAGTCTTCCTGGTTGGCCGTCGGCGGGTTTGTGATTCTCATGTTTAATCTCATCGCAATCAATTTGGTGTTTGCCGGTCTTCATTCTTACGCATAAAGGACCATTACCGTGAGGTGAGACCATGGACAGGGAAAAACGGATCCTGGTTGTCGACGATGAGGATCGAATCCGCAGGCTGCTTCGCTTGTATCTCGAGCGGGAAGGGTTTCAAATCGATGAGGCGGAGGATGGAGAGAAGGCTTTGAGAATGGCCCTTTCCCAGAGCTATGATTTGATCATTCTCGATTTGATGCTCCCAGGAATGGACGGTTTGGATGTATGCCGGGAGATCCGCAGCAAGAAGGCTACGCCGATCATTATGCTGACGGCCCGGGGAGAAGAGGTGAACCGGGTGGAAGGGTTTGAGGTGGGCACCGATGATTACGTGGTGAAACCCTTCAGCCCCCGGGAGCTGGTCCATCGGGTCAAGGCGGTTTTGCGTCGCTCCTCGGCGACGGCCTTTTTGACGACCGATACGGAGACCCGAAATGTGATTGTCTTTCCCAACTTGACGATCGATCACGATGCCCACGAGGTGCGGGCCGACGGGAAAACCGTGGCGCTGACGCCGAAGGAGTATGAGCTGCTCCATTATCTGGCCCGTTCGCCGTCCAAGGTGTTTACCCGGGAAGAGCTGCTCAGGGATGTGTGGCAGTACGAGTTTTTTGGCGATCTTCGCACCGTCGACACCCATATCAAGCGGCTCCGGGAGAAACTGAACAAGGCTTCTCCGGCGGCGGCGGCGATGATCACCACCGTCTGGGGTGTAGGCTACAAGCTTGAGGTGCCGAAGGAGTGATTTGGCGTAGCGTCGTCGGCAAACTGTGGCTGACGATTATCGGTCTGGTTACGCTGGTCCTGATGCTCCTCAGCCTGATTCTCAGCGAACAGCTGGAGAAAACGGTGAATCAGGGAGAACAGAAGTACCTCCTCAATCTGGCTCGACACATCCAGGAGTCCCTTCAGGACGAGGCGAAGCCGGATTCGGAATACGTGTCCACCCTTTTGCGGGTTACCGAGCTGTTCGACGTGCATTCGATCATCCTCGGTCCGGATAAATCCGCCCGCTCCTTGAACGGTTCGCCGGGGTCCCCGGAGATCCCCTGGCAGGCGATTTTGAAGGAGACGGAAATTGAGCGGGTGTACCAGGGGAAAGAAGTGGTGCTGAGGGGACGGGTGCAGGTGGGGGGAAAGGAGGAGGCCTTTCCCCTTTTTAAGGACGAGATCCTGTTGGTGGCGGTCCCGTTGAAGTCGGACGGCGACGTGACTGGTGCCGTCGTCCTTTATCGGGAGCACGATCACTTGACGGAGACGGACATCAAGCGGTGGATCGTCTACTCCGCTTTGATCAGCATTTTTTTGACAACCATCTTTGCCTTCTTCCTTTCCACCCGCATCACCCAGCCCCTCATCCAGATGAAACGGGCGGCGGAGAAGATGGCCCAGGGTCATTTTTCCATCCGGCTTCCCATTCGGCAGCACGAGCGGGATGAGATCGGCGATCTGGCCATCAGTTTTAACCGGATGGCGGAGCAGCTCCACGAGTCGGTGGAGGCGTTGTCCCACGAAAAGGAGCAGCTGGCCAGCATCCTGCGCAGCATGGTGGACGGGGTGATCACGATGGACGCCGAGGGAAACATCATCGTGGTCAACCCCCCGGCGGAGCGCTTGCTGGCCTCCTGGTCCGACGAGGAGGAAAATGGCAGTCTGCCGACTCCCCTCCGGGAGATTTTTCAGACGGTGGTGAAGGACGAGAGGGATTACTCGGCAGATATCACCCTCCACGGACGCACCTGGGCCGTGGTGATGGCTCCCCTGTACGCGGGAAATCAGGTGAGGGGAGCGGTGGCCGTTCTCCGGGATGTGACGGAGGAACGGCGGCTGGATAAGCTGCGGAAGGATTTCGTGGCCAATGTCTCCCATGAGTTGCGAACCCCCCTCTCCATGCTGCAGGGGTACAGCGAAGCGCTGCTGGATGACATTGCCCAGTCCCCTGAAATGAGGGAGGAGCTGGCCCGGGTGATTCACGACGAATCCCTGCGGATGGGTCGGCTGGTGAGGGATTTGCTGGATCTGGCCCGGATGGAGTCGGGACACATTGCCATCGAACGGATGCAGGTGAGTGTTCCGGAGCTGATCGAGCGGGTGGTCCGCAAGTTTCAGGGGATCGCCCAGGAACAGCAGGTGAGCCTGAAGTGGGAGGTCCAGCCCGATTTGCCGAAGGTTTATTGGGATGAAGATAAAGTGGAGCAAGTGTTGACCAATCTGGTGGACAATGCGATCCGACACACTCCCGAAGGCGGGGAGGTGTGGCTCGGGGCATCCCCCAGCAATGGCGGGAAAGTTTCCCTGACGGTGCGGGATACGGGAAGCGGTATCCCCGAAGAGGATCTCCCCTTTATCTTCGAGCGCTTTTACAAGGCGGACAAGGCGCGGACCCGAGGACAGTCGGGAACCGGGTTGGGACTGGCGATCGTCAAACACATGGTGGAAGCCCACGGCGGAACGGTTTCGGTGGATAGCCGACTCGGGGAGGGCACCACATTTACGGTGAAACTGCCCGTGGGCGAAGACCAGGGGAAATAGAAAAGGGCCTCGCAGGAGGCCCTTGATTTATGGACAGACCGGGAGGATGCTTTTCGCCGGGTGCCTAGCCACCCGCGGAGCCCGGCGGAAAGTCGCCTCCCGCGATTCCTCGGTGTCGGGTTCATGGAAGGGCCGGAAGGCCCTTTTCGGTTTTTCAAAGTTATTTCTGCATTTCCGGCGGAACCTGCGGCCGCATGATGATTTGGTTGTAGATGACCCCGGCAGGAGCCGAAACCATTTGCCAGACGGTCTCCGCCACTTGTTCGGGTTTGAGGGCGTAGGGTTTCGCCGCGCCGAACTCCGTCAAAATCGATCCGGGGCAGAGGGTGCAGACCTTTACTTCATGGGGCTTCAGTTCCTGGGTCAAAACATCCGACAGGGCCATCAACCCGAATTTGGAAGCGCAATAGCCTCCGCCGCCGGGAAAGGTGACGGTACCGGCCACGCTGGAAATGTTGACGATGTGCCCTTTCTGCCGGATGAGATGGGGGATGGCATATTTGCAGGCCAGGAAGGCGCCCTTCAGATTGACGGCCATCATTTCGTCCCAATCCTCTTCGGACAGTTCGTGGACCTTGCCGAAACGGCCCAGTCCGGCGTTGTTCACCAAAATGTCAATGCGGCCGAAGTGTTCGAGGGCCGTGTCGATCACACGCTTCACTTGCTGGCTTTGGGTGACGTCGCAGGGAACGGGGAGGATGCGGTCGGGATCCGATTCGGCCACCTGTCTCAGTTTGTCTTCGGTGCGGGCACAGGCGACCACCCGGATTCCCTCACGGGCGAAGCGGCGGGCGATCGCCGCCCCCAATCCCTTGCTGGCTCCCGTTACGACAGCTACCCGTTCGTCCGTTGCGCTCATCTAGACCCTCCCTTTCCGTTGAACCTTGCACCAGGATCTTATCACGAGGGAAGGCTTTCGTCCAGCTGCGGACGCTCCCCTCCTGGCGCTTAAGCCGCGCGCCGTTATAGATCGATCTCTTTGACGGTTTCGATATCCCCCAGTTGAGCCAGGCTTTGGCGAACTGCCGGCGGAACCGGTTTGTCGACCGACAGCATCATGATCGCCTGGCCACCCACATCCCGACGCCCCACTTGCATGGTGGCGATATTGATATCGTGTTTCCCCAACAGGGTTCCTACCCGTCCGATGGCTCCGGGTTGGTCCCGGTGTTGAATCAAAAGCAGATGCCCCCGGGGGAGAACATCGACGGGATAGCCGTCGATGTTGACTATGCGGGCCCCCAACCCGTTCAACAGGGTGCCGGCGACGGTGCGCCGCTGGCGGTCGGTGACGACTTCGACGGTGATCAGGTTGGTGAAGCCCCGAAGGTCGGAGACTTTCTGTTCCGTCACCCGGATTCCCCGTTCCTTGGCTAGAAGGGTGGCGTTGACATCGTTGACATCGGACAGATAGGTGGAAAGGGCCCCCTTGAGGATGGTTCGGGTCAATGGGGACGTGTCGAAGTCGGTCAATTCCCCGGAATAGGTGACGGTGACGGAGTCGAGGGCTCCCTGGGCGGCCTGCAGGGCAAACCGCCCCAGATTTTCCGCCAGGGATTGATAGGGTCTCAGTTTTTCCTGCAACTCCGGCGGAATCGAAGGCAGATTGACCGCATTTTTGAAGGGTTCGCCCCGCAGAATGTGGAGCACCTCCACACATACGTCGACGGCGACGTGCTCCTGGGCTTCCCGGGTGGAGGCGCCCAGATGGGGAGTGGCGATCACTTGGGGCAGTTGAAGGAGCGGATGATCCCCCGGAGGTTCCGTTTCAAAGACGTCGATGGCGGCGCCGGCCACCTTGCCGGTTTGGATCGCCTCCAAGAGGGCTTCTTCATCGATGATGCCACCCCGGGCGCAATTCAAGATTCGGACACCCGGCTTCATTCGCGCAAAGGCTTGTCTGTCGAGCAGATGTCGCGTCTCCCGGGTGAGGGGTGTATGGACGGTGATGAAATCGGAGGTTTGAATCACTTCATCCAGGGTGGCCTGCCGAATCCCGATTTTTTCAGCCCGGTTCCGGGTCAGGTAAGGATCGTAGGCGATCACCTCCATATGGAAGGCCTTGGC
>Ga0079224_100004673_pt1 | contig 17798 bp, 12 predicted proteins | sample Stecom2015_FD_80414 | JGI IMG/M metagenome (GOLD analysis project Ga0079224, IMG submission 80414) | Agricultural soil microbial communities from Utah to study Nitrogen management - Steer compost 2015 | ecosystem: Environmental > Terrestrial > Soil > Agricultural land | place: USA: Utah...
CGACCCGCCGCTGCACGAGTTCCTGCCCGACATCACCGAGCTGTCGGTGCGGGTGGCCGTCGCCGAGGCGCGCGGCGAGGAGAACGAGAACGACCTGCGGCTGCTCCAGGCCGTGCACCGGCTGCACGAGCAGAACCCGATGCTGGGGCTGCGCGGCGTCCGCCTCGGCCTGGTGGTCCCCGGGCTGTTCACCATGCAGGTGCGCGCGATCGCCCAGGCCGCGGCCGAGCGGATCCGCGCCGGCGGCGACCCGCGGCCGGAGATCATGATCCCGCTGGTGGGCACCGTGCAGGAGCTGGAGATCATCCGGGACGAGTCGGTCCGGGTGCTGCGCGAGGTCGGCGAGGAGTACGGCGTCGGGCTGGAGTTCCCGGTCGGCACCATGATCGAGCTGCCCCGGGCGGCGCTGACCGCCGGGCAGATCGCGGAGAGCGCGGAGTTCTTCTCCTTCGGCACCAACGACCTGACCCAGACCGTGTGGGGGTTCTCCCGCGACGACGTGGAGGCCTCCTTCTTCTCCTCCTACCTGGAGAAGGGCGTGTTCGGCGTCTCCCCGTTCGAGACGCTGGACACCGACGGCGTCGGCCGGCTGGTGCGCATCGCCGCGCAGGAGGGGCGGGCCGCCCGCCCCGGCCTCAAGCTCGGCGTGTGCGGGGAGCACGGCGGCGATCCGGCGTCGGTGCACTTCTTCCACGGGGCGGGGCTCGACTACGTGTCCTGCTCGCCGTTCCGCGTTCCGGTGGCCCGGCTGGAGGCCGGCCGCGCCGCGGCCCGGGAGCGGCGCGCCGGGTGACGCCGAACCGGGTGCACCACCGCCAACACGGGTAAGGCGTAATCTTTCCGTGATATAGGCTTGACCGTCGCAAGGCGGGCGCGCTCCACTTCACCGTGGCGGCCGCCCGCCCTTCGATCCCGGACGCCTCCGGGGTCGGTTATCGTCGGGCGAACCAGAAACACGGAGCCGGGGGTGACGGGTGCGGACAGCCGACGAGGAGCGCGGCGAGGACCCGCGCGACGAGTGGCCGCAGGGCCGCTCGGCGGACAGCATGGAGACGCAGGTCTTCACCTCCGCCGACCGGCCGCGCCCTGCGGCGCCGCCCGCGGATCCCGGCCCGGTCCCCGCGGGGGCCGACGCCACCCGCGTCTTCACCCGCGCCCACGGGCCGGTCCGGGAGTCCGCCCCGGCCCCGGGCGCGGAGAGCGACACGGTGCACGACGGCCGCCTTCCCGACGTCCGCCGCGGCGGCTCCGGCGGCGGCCCCCATGACGGCGGCCCCTATGACGACGGGCCGTTCGACGACCCCGGGCCGCGCCGCGCCGGGCGGCGCTCCCGCCCGCCGCGCCGGCTCCGCCTGGGCAGGATCATCGCGATCGTCCTGCTGATCGCGGTGGCGATCCCCCCGGCCACCTGGGGGTGGGTCTGGTGGACCGCCCGCCAGGACGAGCGCCCGCCCTCCGACGCGATCGTGGTGCTGGGAGCCAGCCAGTACAACGGCGCCCCCTCGCCGATCTTCCAGGCCCGCCTGGAGCACGCCGCCGACCTCTACCGGAGCGGCGTCGCCCCCGCGGTGGTCACCGTCGGCGGCAACCAGCCCGGCGACAACTTCACCGAGGGCGGGGCCGGCCGGGACTGGCTGGTCGGGCAGGGCATCCCGGCCGACGCGGTGGTCGCCGTCGAGACCGGCAGCAACACGCTGCGCAGCCTGGAGGCGGTCGCCGAGGTGTTCGACAGCCGGGGGTGGGGCAGCGCGATCATCGTCAGCGACCCCTGGCACAGCCTGCGCTCCCGCATCATGGCCGAGGACCAGGGCATGGAGGCCGGGACCTCCCCGGTGCGCTCCGGCCCCGCCGTTCTGGAGCGCAGGACCCAGCTGTGGTACATCACCAGGGAGACCGGGTCGCTCTGGTACTACTGGCTCTTCGGCGACAGCGCCGATGTACGGGACGACCTCAAGGACCACGGGACCGACGCCGCTTGACCGAGACCACTCCATCCGCACCCGGATACACCGATCGCGACCGGGAGCGCCGTGCGGCCGAGCCGCCGAAGAACCGGGCCCGCGGCCCGTTCGAGCGGGACCGCGCCCGGGTGCTGCACAGCTACGCGCTGCGCCGGCTCGCCGCCAAGACCCAGGTGGTCCAGCCCGGCGCCAGCGACTTCCCGCGCACCCGGCTCACCCACTCCCTGGAGTGCGCCCAGATCGGGCGGGAGCTCGGCAGCGCCCTGGGCTGCGACGCCGACCTGGTCGAGGCGGCCTGCCTCTCGCACGACCTGGGGCACCCGCCGTTCGGCCACAACGGCGAGCGGGCGCTGGACGCCGCCGCGGCCGCCTGCGGCGGGTTCGAGGGCAACGCGCAGAGCCTGCGCATCCTCACCCGCCTGGAGGGCAAGGTGCTGGACTCCTCCGGGGCCGGCGCCGGGCTCAACCTGACCCGGGCCACCCTGGACGCCACCGTCAAATACCCCTGGCAGCGCGGCGGCGGCGACGGCCGCAAGTTCAACTGCTACCCCGACGACGCCCCGGTCTTCGACTGGCTCCGCGCGGGCGCGCCCGAGGGGGAGCCGCGCACCTGCTTCGAGGCGCAGGTGATGGACTGGTCGGACGACGTCGCCTACTCCGTGCACGATGTGGAGGACGGCATCTTCTCCGGGATGGTGCGGCTGGAGGCGCTGCGCAGCCCGGACGAGCGGGCGGCGGTGTGCGCGGTGGCCGCCGAGCGCTACACCGACGCCTCCCCGGCCGAGCTGGAGGAGGTCTTCGCCGAGCTGGTCGCCGGGGAGTTCTGGCCCCGGCGCTTCGACGGCGGCCTGGCCGCGCTGGCCGCGCTGAAGAACCTCACCAGCGAGCTGATCGGCCGGCTGTGCCGGTCCGCGGAGCGGGCCACCCGGCGCCGGTACGGCCCGGGCCCGCTCACCCGCTACTCCGCCGACCTGATCGTCCCCCGGCGCACCCTGCTGGAGTGCGCCGCTCTGAAGGCGGTCGCCGCGCACTACGTGATGGGCCGCTCGGAGGCCGTGGCCTACCAGGCCCGCGAGCGCGAGCTGGTCACCGAACTCGTCGAGGCGGTCCGGGCCGGAGCCCCCGGCACCTTGGAGCCCCCGCTGCGCGACGCCTACGAGCGCGCCCCGGACGACGCGGCCGCGCTGCGCGTGGTCGTCGACCAGGTCGCCTCGCTCACCGACACCTCCGCCCGGTCCTGGCACGACCGGCTGGTCGCAGAGCGATGATCTCGACGCCGCGGCCCTGACGACACGCGCCGACGGGGCCGCGACGTCGAGATCATCGCGGGAAGGGCGGGCGCGGCTCAGCCCTTCATCGCGCCGCCGAAGTTGAAGGCGCCGCCCAGCGAGCGCGCCGCCACCAGGTAGAGCACCACCACGGGCAGCGCGTACAGCAGCGAGTAGGCGGCCAGCTCCCCGTAGCTGACCTGGCCGTACTGGCCGAAGAAGGTGTAGATCCGCACCGCGGCGGGGATCCGCTCGGCGCTGCGCAGCAGCAGGAACGGGACGAAGAAGTTCCCCCAGGTGATGACGAGGGTGAACACCCCCACCACGGCCAGCCCCGGCGCGGCCAGCGGCACCACCAGGCGCAGCAGCGACTGGCGGGCCGAGGCCCCGTCCACCCAGGCGGCCTCCTCCAGCTCGATCGGGATGCCGTCGAGGAAGTTCTTGGTCAGCCAGATGCCGAACGGCAGGCTCGCCGCGGCCAGGAAGAACATCGTCGCCCACCGCGAGTCGACCAGGCCGAACTGCACGAACAGGCTGTAGACCGGCACCATGATCGCGGTCAGCGGCAGGCCGGTGGCGAACAGCACCGTGTACAGGAACGGCCGGCCGAAGCGCAGCCCGAACCGGGAGAGCGGGTAGGCGGCCAGCACCGAGGCGACCACCGTCACCACCGCGGCCCCGCCGCAGATGAACAGCGAGTTCCAGATCGGCAGGAAGAGCACGTCGCGGGTGGCCACCGCGGCGAAGTTGTCCAGGGTGAACGCCTCGGGCAGCCGGACCCGCGCCGAGGCGTGCGCGTCGAACGCGGCCAGCAGCAGCCAGAGCGCGGGCAGCAGGAAGGCCAGCGCCAGCCCGGCCAGGAGCAGGTGCACCACGGCCGCGGCGGCCGCCCGGCGCGGCGCGGCGACCGAGCGGACCCGGCGCCGGGGCCGGGCGGCGGGGGAGCGCGGAGCCGTCGTCATCGGACCTCCTCGGGGCGGAGCGTGCGCAGGTAGACCGCGGAGAACAGGCCGGCCACCACGAGCAGCGCGAGCCCGACCGCGGTGCCGTAGCCGATGTCGCCGAAGCCCAGCGCCTCCTGGTACATCAGCAGCGGCAGGGTGGTGCTGCGCCCGCCCGGCCCGCCGCCGGTCATCACGAAGATCAGCGTGAACACCTGCACCGTCTGCAGGGTCACCAGCAGCAGCGTGGCCGCGATGGTGCGGCGCAGCAACGGCAGCACCACGTGCCACACCACGCGCAGCGTCCCCGCGCCGTCCACCCGGGCGGCCTCCTTCAGATCGCCCGGCACCTCGGCCAGCGCGGCCGAGTAGGCCATCATCGAGAACGCGGTGCCCTTCCACACATTGGCCAGCACCACCGCCAGGATCGGCAGCGAGGTCAGCCAGGACTGCGGCGCCGCGCCGACCGCCTGGAGCAGCAGGTTCAGCGTGCCCTCCCGCTCCAGGAAGGCCGCCCACACGAACCCGGCCACCACCTCGGGCAGCACCCAGGCGCCGACCACCACCCCGCCCACCGCGCCGCGCACCCATCCCCGCCGGCCCTGCATCAGCAGGGCGAGCGCCAGCCCCAGCACGGTCTGGCCGACGACGCCCGAGCCGATCAGGAAGACCGCGGTGAGCACGGTGGCGTTCAGCACGTCGGGGTCGGTGAGCAGCCGCTCGAAGTTGCGCAGCCCGACGAACTCGGTGCGCGCCGCGGCGGCCCCGGTCAGCGCGGCGTCGGTGAAGGAGGCCCACACCGTCCACAGCACCGGGCCGGCGAAGAAGGCGAGCAGCAGGAAGAGCGCGGGCACCAGGGGCAGCACCCGGGCCGGCGGGCCGGGGCGCAGCGCCGGCGGCACCCTGCGGCGCGCGGCGGTCTCCCGGGCCAACCGCCTCACCCGCCGGTCACGGCGTCGGGGCCGACGATCTCGGCGACCTCGGCGTCGTAGGCCGCGGCGGCCTCCTCCGGGGTCGCCTCGCCGAGCACCACCTGCTCGGTGGCCTCCTGGATCGCCAGGGAGATCCGCGGGTAGTCGCTGTAGGCCGGGCGGAAGTGCGTGACGTCGACGAGCTCGACGGCCTCCGGGACGATGGGGGAGCGCTCCCGGTACTCCTCGGACTCGGCCACGTCGGAGCGGACCGGGATCTGCGCGCCCTCCACCGCGAACTCCAGGGCGTTCTCCCGGCTGAGCGCGTGCGCCATCACCCGCCAGGCGAGGTCGGGGTCGGCGGTGTGCGCCCCCATCGCCAGGGTCCACCCGCCGGACATGCTGGTGGCACCGGGATCCTGGCCCTCCTGAGTGGGCATCGGGGCGAACGCCATCTCCTCCTCCCACTCGGGCCAGGGCTGGTTGCCGCTCTCGATCCAGGACTGGGTGGCCCACGAGCCGTCCAGGCTGATCGCGACCTCCCCGGCCGGGATCCGCTCGTCGTTGTTGAGCGTGGCGACGTTGGCGTTGAGCGCGTCCCGCTGGTCCAGGGCCAGGTCCTCGCCGTACACGGTGCCGATGAACTCCAGCGAGTCGACGAACCCCTGCGTCCCGGTGACCCACTTCTGCTCCTCCTCGTCGAAGAGCACGTCGCCGGTGCCGGAGAGCAGCATCTGGAAGCCCTGCATGGAGGAGACCTCGCCGGCCGGGGTGCCGGCGTACACGCTGAGCGGGGTGACCTCGTCGCCGAGCTCCCCGTCGAGGTCGCGGGCGGTGTCCAGCACCGCCTCCCAGTCCTCGGGCCGCCACGGGACGTCCACGCCGGCCTCCTCGAACAGCCGGGCGTTGTACCAGAGCCCCCGGGTGTCGGTGCCGAGCATCACCCCGTACCGCCCGCCGTCCAGCGCGGTCACCGCGGCGTCGGCCTGCTCGTTGTAGAGTTCGGCGTCCTCCCACTCGGACCAGTACTCGTCCAGCGGGTGCAGGTACCCGGCGTCCACGTCCTGGTTGATGGTGAAGCTGTCCTCGTAGATGATGTCCGGCGCGTCCGCGGGGGACTGGTTCATCAGGTTGACCTGGGTCTGGTAGTCCTCGGGGGGCGCCTCGATCGGGTGCAGCTCGACGGTCACGCCCTCGTTGGCGGCCTCGAACTCCTCCTTCACCCGCTGGAACAGCAGATCGGCGGCGCGGAAGGCGCCGAAGTCCTGGTAGACGACCTTCACCGTGCCGGGGTCGCGCCCCGATCCTTCGCAGCCGGCGGCGGCCGGGACGGCGACGAGCAGGAGGGCGAGCGCGGCCGGGATCCGTCTCATATCCCTCTCCTTCCCCATGGGAGCGCTCCGATGTGACTCGTGCCACTCGACTCTCGCACGGCGCACCGCCCGCCATCCACAACCGGTAAGGGCCTTGTATCCCCGGGCTCCGGCCACGAACTACCCTTGCCGTGTGGCCGGACGGATCAGAGACGAAGACATCGCGCTCGTCCGCGAGCGCACCCCCATCGCCGACGTGATCGGCGAGTACCTGCAGCTCCGCAACGCCGGGGGCGGCTCGCTGAAGGGCCTGTGCCCGTTCCACGACGAGAAGTCCCCGTCGTTCAACGTGACCCCTGCGAGAGGGCTCTACCACTGCCTGGCCGGAGAAACGAGGGTGCTGACCTTCGACGGAGTTCGTCCGATCCGGGAGCTGGCAGGAGGAGTTCACCGTGTCCTCGCTAGGAACGGTCAGTGGGTGGACGCCCCGTTCCGCTCCTTCGGAGAGCAGCCGCTGCTGAGGCTGACGCTGAGCCGCAATCGGCAGCGCAAGGAGATCTACGCGACGGACGAGCATCGCTGGTTCGTCAGGTCGGGGAAGAGTCGTAAAAGCGAGCGGGAGGTGTTCACCCGAGACCTCAAAGAGGGCGACCGGCTGGCTTGGGTGTTCCCGGGCTGCAAGATCAAGAACACCACGCCGTCCCCGTTCGGAATCGCACATGGGATCTGCTTCGGGGACGGTACTCGCCTGAACTCCGGGAGTATGGCGCAGCTCGACGCGATCAAGGACACCGAGCTGCTGAAGTGGTTCCCCAACAGCGAGACGGCGCAGCACGGGCGGCAGATCAGGATCCATCACCTTCCGGGGTTCTTCAAGACCCTGCCCTCGGTCGATGAGTCCGTCTCGTACCTGTACGGGTGGCTGGCCGGTTACGTCGCGGCCGACGGGCACGTGGCCAAGGACGGAACGGTCTCTCTGAACTGCGCCGATCGTGACGTCCTGGAATTCGTGCGCACGGTGTGCACCCGGCTGGGAATCGGGACCTATGGCATAACCGAACAGGTCCGAGAAGGCTTCCCAGGGCGTTCCCCCTCATCCCTCTACCGTGTCCACTTCGTTTCGGAAGATCTGACCGAGGAGTTCTTCCTCCTCTCGGAGCAGAGGGCGCGCTTCTCGGAAGCGGAGAAGGACTTCACTCGGAGGGGCTGGTGCGTCATATCGGTCGAGGAGACGGACCGGGTCGAAGAGGTCTTCTGCGCGGTCGTGGACGAAGGACACGCCTTCGTCCTGGAGGACAACATTCTCACTGGGAACTGCTTCGGCTGCGGGGTGGGCGGGGACGTTTTCACGTTCCTGCAGGAGATGGAGCACGTCAGCTTCGTCGAGGCGGTGGAGACGCTGGCCGCCAAGGCCGGGATCCGGCTCCGCTACGAGGAGGGCGGCTACACCAAGCGGCCGGACCAGGGGCAGCGGCAGCGGCTGATCGAGGCGCACCGGATCGCCCAGGAGTTCTACGCCGGGCAGCTGCTCTCCCCGGGGGCCCGGCACGCCCGGGCTTTCCTCGCCGAGCGGGGCTTCACCGGGGCCGACGCCGAGCGGTTCGGCATCGGCTACGCCCCCGGCGGGTGGGAGGCGCTCACCGCGCACCTGCGCGGCAAGGGCTTCGGCGACGCCGAGATCGTCACCGCCGGCCTGGGCGGGCAGGGCCGCCGCGGCGCCTACGACAAGTTCCGCGACCGCCTGGTGTGGCCGGTGCGCGAGGTCACCGGGGAGACGGTCGGGTTCGGCGCGCGCAGGCTCTCCGCCTCCGACGACGGCCCCAAGTACCTCAACACCCCCGAGACCCCGATCTTCAAGAAGGGCCACCTGCTCTACGGTCTGGACATGGCCAAGCGGGACATCGCCCGGGGCCACCAGGCGGTCATCGTGGAGGGCTACACCGACGTGATGGCCTGCCACCTGGCCGGGGTCACCACCGCCGTCGCCACCTGCGGCACCTCGTTCGGCGAGGACCACGTCAAGGTGCTGCGCCGGGTCATGCTGGACCGGGCTGGCGCCCGCGGCCGGGTGGTGTTCACCTTCGACGGCGACGCCGCCGGGCAGAAGGCCGCGATGCGCGCCTTCGCCGAGGAGCACAACTTCGCCGCCGAGACCTACGTCGCGGTCCAGCCGGACGGCCTGGACCCCTGCGACCTCCGGGTCCAGCAGGGCGAGGAGGCCGTCAAGCACCTCGTCGAGCAGGCCCGGCCGCTGTACGAGTTCATGATCCGCAACGTCATCGAGGGCTACGACCTGAGCACCCCCGAGGGGCGGATGGCCGGGCTGGACGCCGCCGCCGAGATCGTCGCCAGCATCCGCAACGAGGGCGTGCGCAAGCTCTACGGGGTCAACCTCGACCACTGGCTGGGCATCATGGACGAGGCGTTCGTGCAGCGCCGGGTGGCCCAGCACATGCGGGCGGCCCGCAGCCGGGGCGAGGCCCGGCGGAGCGGACCGGCGCCGGTCGCCCCGGCGGGCGCGGCCGAGACCGCCCCCTACGACCTGCGCGACCCCTCGCTGCGCCGGGAGCGCCAGGCGCTGAAGATCGCGGTGCAGGCCCCCGGTCTGGCCTCCGGCTTCGACGAGCTGGACGCCGAGGCGTTCACCGCGCCGCAGCACCGGGCCGTGTTCGAGCTGATCCGCGGCCGGGGCGGGGTGGCCGCCGCGACCGACGCCGCCGGCTGGGCCGCGCAGCTGCGCGAGGCCGCGCCCAACGACGCGCAGCGGTCCTTCGTCACCGAGCTGGGCGTGGAGCCGATCGAGGTCGACGGCGAGCTGGAGGAGCGCGACGCCCGCAATATCATCGACACAATCATGCTTCATTCCGCCAATCGGGCGGAGGCAAACCTGAAGTCGAGGCTGGGCCGCCTCGACCCGGCCGCCGACGCCGAGGAGTACAACCGGCTCTTCGCCGAGCTGCTCGCCGCGGGCCAGCGGAAACGCGCGGTACGGGAGCGCATCGCCGGGGCCGGGTAACACCGGGGTGACAAAACTAGCGCTCTCTACGCGGCGGTGTGAGCGGGCACACTGTAAGGGTGGCTCTATCGGTGCTGCCCAGCGAAATGCCGCCGATCCGGCAGGTGGCGCAACTGGTCGCGAGCGGAAGGACCGGGGAACCGGTCACGGTCGCGGACGTCGCCTCGGTCCTGGAGCGGCTCGACATCCCGGCCGAGTCCCTGGACCAGGTGGTCCGGGGCCTCACCCGGCAGGGTGTCGACGTCGTGGACCCGCTCGCCGAGGAGGCCGCCTCGGCCGAGGCCGGCCGCAGGACCTCCGCCGGCGACCTCGTGCGCATCTACCTGCGGGAGATCGGCCGCGTACCGCTGCTCACGGCAGAAGAAGAAGTGGAACTGGCCAAATCGATCGAGGTCGGCCTGTTCGCGGCGGAGAAGCTGCGCCGGGCCCGCTCGCCCGCGGTGCCGCCGCAGATGTCCGCCGAGCACGCCGCCGACCTGGAGCAGCTCGTCGAGGAGGGGGAGCGCGCCAAGCGCCGGCTGATCGAGGCCAACCTCCGCCTGGTGGTCTCCATCGCCAAGCGCTACATCGGGCGCGGGCTGCTCTTCCTGGACCTGATCCAGGAGGGCAACCTCGGGCTGATCCGCGCGGTGGAGAAGTTCGACTACACCAAGGGGTTCAAGTTCTCCACCTACGCGACCTGGTGGATCCGGCAGGCCATCACCCGGGCCATCGCCGACCAGGCGCGCACCATCCGCATCCCGGTGCACATGGTGGAGACCATCAACAAGCTGATGCGGGTGCAGCGCCAGCTCCACCAGGAGCTCGGCCGCGAGCCCACCCCGGCGGAGATCTCCGGCGAGCTCGGGTTCGGCGACGAGCGGGTGCAGGAGATCCAGCGGATCGCCCAGGAGCCGGTCTCCCTGCAGGCGCCCATCGGCGAGGAGGACTCCGACTTCGGCGACTTCATCGAGGACTCCGACGCGGTGGTGCCGGTGGAGGCGGCCGCCTTCATCATGCTCCAGGACCAGCTGGTCTCGCTGCTCGGCGGCCTCTCCGACCGGGAGCAGCGGATCATCCGGCTCCGCTTCGGCCTGGCCGACGGGCACCCGCGCACCCTGGAGGAGGTGGGACGGGAGTTCGGAGTGACCCGGGAGCGGATCCGCCAGATCGAGTCGAAGACGCTGGCGAAGCTGCGCCACCCCTCGCGGGCCCGGATGCTCCGCGACTACCTGGACTGACCGGGCGGCAGTGGGCGATCATGAAGGGGCCCGCCCCGCTGACCGGGGCGGTCCGCAGTTCGAACGCCCGGCCCCACCGGCGAGTTCCCGCAGCGCGGAATCGGCCTGATGTGGCCGCCTCGGCGGTGCGCGTACTCCGGAGGGGCCCCTGAGGCTACCTTCTTATGTGATGTCAGCTCAGCGGCAGTCAGCAGCCCGCAGAGGCAGGGTGATCATCGGCGTCGTCACGGCGGTGGTCCTCGGCGCCGTGTTCTTCACCGCGTTCACCACCGTCACCCGGATGAGCGCGGACGGCGCCGACGGCAAGGAGCGGATGGCCTACTTCGCCGACTGGAACACCGCCAACCGCGGCTACACGATCAAGGACTTCGAGGAGAGCGGCGCCGCGGCGCGGCTCACCCGGATGCTGTGGGCCTTCGGCGACGTGAACAAGGACGGGCGGTGCCACATCTCGCCCGACGCCGACCAGCCCTGGGAGATCTACCAGCGCCGCTACAAGGCGGAGGACAGCGTCGACGGCGAGGCCGACACCTACGAGCAGCCGCTCGCCGGCAGCCTGAACCAGCTGCGCAAGCTCCAGAAGGACCACCCCGAGCTGGACGTCAGCATCTCGCTGGGCGGCTGGAACCTGTCCAAGCACATGTCGACAGCGGCGCGCACCGAGGAGTCCCGCGAGGAGTTCGTCTCCTCCTGCATCGACCTGTGGATCCGCGGGGACCTGCCCGAGCTCAACGACGAGCCGCAGGGCGGCGAGGGCGTCGCCGCCGGCATCTTCGACGGCATCGACCTGGACTGGGAGTGGCCCGGCGGCTCCGGCCACCCGGACAACGTCGAGCACCCCGACGACAAGCGGAACTTCACCCTGCTGGTGCAGGAGTTCCGCCGCCAGCTGGACGAGCTGGGCCGGGAGACCGGCGAGGAGTACGCGCTCTCGGTGTCGATGGCCAACGCCCCCGAGATCATCGAGGCCAGCTACGAGCCGGAGATCTTCGAGCACATCGACTTCGCCACCGTGCAGGGCTACGACTTCACCGGGCCGTGGAGCGAGACCACCGACCACCACTCGCAGCTCTACCCGCCCAGCGGGCACGAGGACGACCCCAGCGGGGACCGCGCGGTGCAGCAGTACATCGAGTACGGGGTGCCGCCGGAGAAGCTGGTGCTGGGCTTCCCCGGCTTCGGCCGCGGCTGGGCCGGGGTCGAGCCGCAGAACTTCGGCCGGTTCGCCCCGGCGGCGTCGCCCGCCGAGGGCGACTACGGCGAGGCCACCGACTCCTACGCCGACCTGGAGAGCAAGGAGGGGCAGCGGTTCTTCGACCCGATCCACGCCGCCTACTGGCTCTACGACGGCGACGAGTGGTGGACCTACGACACCCCCGAGGTGGTCGAGATCAAGGGCGACTACGTGCGCCGCGAGGGCCTGGGCGGCCTGAGGATGTGGAACCTCGACATGGACCCCGAGGGCGAGCTGGTCGAGGCGATGGACCGCTCCCTGGCCGACTAGTGCCCTGGGCCGCTGATCCGATGAGGGCTCCGGGACAGGAACCTCCCCGGGGGGACGCAGGCCGCCGGAGGCGGGGGCCGAGCGCGGCACGGTGCGGCAGGGCCCGCCGGAAGGCCCCGTCCCGACCATCATCGAATCAACGGCTCGGAACACCGGCGGGCGAGCGCGGGAAGTGCCCGCCGCCCGCTCTTCCGCGGCGCCCCTCCACCGGGCTGCCGCCGGCTGCTTGCGGCCGGGACGCGCCTCTCCCGCCGGCGATCCGCCCTGCTTCTGCGGGACCGTCCCGGGGCCGGGCCGGACCCGCCCGTACGGCGGCCCGGGAGGGGCGCCGCGAACGCCCCTCCCGGCCGCCCCGCCCGGAGGCGCCGCGGGGCCCGGATGAACGCACCGCCCCGGGCTCCCGGCCCGGTCTCCGGAGCGCCGCGGCCCCATCCCCCGGAGCCGGGTCAGGTCCGGCTGGTCTCGGTGACGCCGGCGCCCGGGCGCCAGGAGCGGATCACCAGGCGGTCGCCCTCCACCGAGGTGAAGACCGCGTCGGTGAGCAGCAGCCGGAACAGGTGGAAGGGGCCCGGGGGCTGGCCCGGTTCCCGGTAGCCCTCCAGCTCGTCGGGGTCGGTGACCTCCACGGCCACCCCGGAGACCTTCGCGTCGCCCTCGTCCATCGGTTCGCCGCGCACCACCTCGCCGGGGTTGGCGTGCACCGCGAAGCGGGCGTCCCGCTGCAGGTCGCGGGCCTTGACCGCGCCGGTCATCGAGCCGAGGGTCAGGTCGGGCCCGTGGAAGGCCACCTCGGTGCCGCTGACCCGGGGCGCCCCGTCCCGGCGCAGGGTCGCCAGCACATGGTGCGGCGTCCGGACGAACCGCCGCCTGATCCGCTCGGCGAACTCCGGCACCTCCGCGGCGAACTCCTCCCAGGTGAGCGCCTTCCGCGCGGTCTCGGTGCCCTTGACTGAACCAGTGGTCCTCTGTTCCATGCGGCCAGTCTGCGACGGATTCCTGCCATCTTTCGTCAGGTCGGGGTGCGGGGCGCGGTTGTCACTCCCATCACATCACGCCACGCTGGTGGGCATGGCCGATCCGCGAACCCCAGCGGCACTCGGCGACGTCGACACCGCGGGCTTCGAGCGTGCACTGCGCGCCGAGGTCTCCGGCGAGGTCGCCTTCGATGCCGGAGCACGAGCCCTGTACACCGCCGACGCCTCCAACTACCGGCACGTCCCGCTGGGCGTGGTCGTCCCGCGCACCGTCGACGACGTGATCGCCGCCGTCGCCGCCTGCGACGCCTACGGGGTGCCGCTCACCCCGCGCGGCGGCGGCACCAGCATCGCCGGCAACTCCATCGGGCCCGGCCTGGTCATCGACGCCTCACGGCACCTCACCGCGATCGAAGAGATCGCCCCCGGCGCGCGCACCGCCCGGGTGCAGCCCGGCGTGGTGCTGGACGCGCTGCGCGACGCCGCCGCCCCGCACGGCCTGACCTTCGGCCCGGACCCCTCCACGCACAGCCGCTGCACGCTCGGCGGCATGATCGGCAACAACGCCTGCGGATCGCACTCGGTGGCCTGGGGGACCACCGCGGACAACGTCGAGGAGCTGGACGTGCTGCTGCACGACGGCACCCGGATGACGGTCGGCCGCACCTCGCGGGAGGAGTTCGAGCGGGCGGCGGCCCGCCCCGGCCGGGAGGGGCGGATCTACGCGGCCCTGCGCGACCTGGTCGACGCCTCCATGGGCGAGCTGCGCACCGGCATGCCGCGGCTGTCCCGCCGGGTCTCCGGCTACGGGCTGGACCGGCTGCTGCCGGAGCACGGCGGGAACGTCGCCCGGGCGCTCACCGGCACCGAGGGCGGCTGCGTGACGGTGCTCGGCGCCACCGTGCGGCTGGTCCCGGTGCCGCCGGCGCGGGCGCTGGTGGTGCTCGGCTACCCGGACGCCCCGGCCGCCGCCGACGCCGTCCCCGAGCTGCTGGAGCACGGCCCGCTCACCGTGGAGGGGCTCAACGAGCGGCTGGTGGCCGGGCTGGACCGGCCCGGCGCCCGCTCCGGGGTCTCCCTCCCCGGCGGGCGGGCCTGGCTGATGGTGGAGGTGGCCGGGGAGGACCCGGCCGGTGCGGCGGCCGCGGGCGAGGCGATGGTGCGCGCGCTGTCCGCCGGGGCCCGGCCGACCGGGTCGGCGGTGGTCACCGACCCGGCGCACACCCGGGCGCTGTGGCGGATCCGCGAGGAGGGCGCCGGGCTGACCTCGCGCACCGCCGACGGCAGGGAGGCCTGGTCGGGCTGGGAGGACGCCGCGGTCCCGCCCGAGCGGCTCGGCTCCTACCTGCGCGGCTTCGACCGGCTGCTGGACCGGCACGGCCGGGACGGGGTGGTCTACGGCCACTTCGGCGAGGGCTGCCTGCACGTGCGGATCGACTTCGAACTGGGCACGGCCGACGGGCGGCGCGGCTACCGCGCGTTCCTGGAGGACGCCGCGGACCTGGTGGCCGAGCACGGCGGGTCGGTCTCCGGGGAGCACGGCGACGGCCAGGCCCGCTCGGAGCTGCTGCCCCGGATGTACCGGCCGGAGCTGATCCGGGCCTTCGAGGCGTTCAAGGCGGTGTGGGACCCGCGCGGGCTGATGAACCCGGGCGCGGTGGTGCACCCGCGCCCGCTCGACGCCGACCTGCGCGTCGCCGCCTCCGGACGGCCCCCGCTGACCGTGCTCGCGCACGGCGCGGACCGCGGGGACTTCGCCAAGGCGCTGCGCCGCTGCTCGGGCGTCGGCAAGTGCCGCCGGCACTCCGGCCCCGGGGTGATGTGCCCCAGCTACATGGCGACCAAGGAGGAGAAGCACTCCACCCGCGGGCGGGCCCGGCTGCTCTTCGAGATGCTCAACGGCGAGGTGATCACCGACGGGTGGCGCTCGGCGGAGGTCCGCGACGGCCTGGACCTCTGCCTGTCCTGCAAGGGCTGCCTCAGCGACTGCCCGGTCGACGTGGACATGGCGGCCTACAAGGCGGAGTTCCTGCACCACCACTACAAGGGGCGGGTGCGCCCGGCCGCGCACTACTCGATGGGCTGGCTGCCGGTGTGGGCGCGGCTGGCCGGCCTGGCCCCGGCGGAGGTGAACCGGGCCGGCCGGGCGGCGCCGGTGGCCGGAGCGGTCAAGCGGCTCGCCGGGATCGCCGCGGAGCGGTCGCTGCCGGAGTTCTCCCGGACCACGTTCCGGCGCTGGTTCCGCCGGCACCCTCCGGCCCCCGGCCACCGGGGCGGGGTGGTGCTGTGGCCGGACACCTTCGGCGACCGGATGCAGCCCCGGGTGCTCGTCTCGGCGGTGCGGGTGCTGGAGGACGCCGGGTTCCGGGTGCTGCTGCCCAAGGGGCCGGTCTGCTGCGGTCTGACCTGGGTCTCCACCGGCCAGCTGGGGGTGGCGCGCGCGGTGGCGCGGCGCGCCCTGCGCGCGCTGGCGCCGCTGGTCGCGGCCGGGCTGCCGGTGGTGGGCACCGAGCCGAGCTGCACCGCGGCGCTCAAGTCGGACCTGGTGGAGCTGGTGCCGGGGGAGGAGAGCGAGCGCACCGCCGCCGCGGTGCACACCCTGGCCGGCTTCCTGCGCGAGCACGCCCCGGACTGGGAGCCGCCCCGGGTGCGGGCCCGCGCGGTGGGGCAGGTCCACTGCCACCAGCACGCGGTGCTCGGCTTCGACGCCGACCGGGAGCTGATGGCGCGGGCCGGGATCGAGGTGGACCTGCCGGAGTCGGGCTGCTGCGGACTGGCCGGGAACTTCGGCTTCGAGGACGGGCACTACGAGGTGTCCCGGGCGATCGGCGAGCGGGTGCTGCTGCCCGCGGTGCGCGACGCCGACCCCGGCGACCTGGTGATCGCGGACGGCTTCAGCTGCCGCACCCAGGTCGGCCAGGAGACCGGCCGCACCGCGGTGCACCTGGCCGAAGCGCTCGCCGCCGCCCTGCCGGCCCGGCCGCGCCCCCGGGACTGATCCTCGGCCCCGCCCCGCGGAGGCGCGCCGGGGCGGGGCCGGACGGCCCGCACCGTCCCGAGCCGTCCGGCGCCGGTCGCCTCCGGTGGGCCGCGCAGGGGGCGGCGCTCCCCAGGCGGCCGAGGGCTCGGCCGCTCCGGACCGCTCCGCGCCCCGCCGGTGTGCTGCGGCCGCGCGCGAGCCCGCGGGACGGGTGCGGCGCCGGAGAGCCGCCCGCGGAGGGAGCGCGGGGCGGGGGCGGTGGAACGGCGTCATCGGGGACGGCGCGCCGCCCGCCCCGCAGCCGGAGGGCAGGGGCGGTGCACGGCCCACCGGACCCGTACCGGATGTGCGGTCGGGGCCGGGAGAGCAACGACTCGACGACCCTGGGCTCAACGGGGCAGCGCTGCACTGCGAGGCGGCACCGCGCCGCGGGTGCGCACGGGGCGGATGCGGACCGGGCCCGGGGTACAGGGCGGCCTGCGGTCGGGCACTCCGGGCGGCCACCCGCATACCCGACAGTCTCCGAGCCGTTGAACCGGAGGCGGTCGAGGCGGCCGTTCCGCGGGGATACCGGCCCGCACCGCCCTGCCCGCCCGCGGGGCCGCCCACCCGCCTTTCGGCGTACCGATCGGTCCCGCTCTGCGGCCCCGGACCGGGCGGTGGACGGGGAACGGTGCCTCCCGGCCTTCGTCGGATCAGCGGCTCGGGGTACCGGTACGGACCGGGGACGCCGGGCGGGCGCCCTGTCCCAGGCCCGCCCGCGCCGTCGCCGCGGATACGGGGAGGGGCGGAACGGCGAAGGGGCCTCCCCGGGGAGGCCCCTTCCCGATCGTCTTCCCGGATCGTCCGCGGCGCGGGTCACACGCCCCAGAAGTCGCGGCCGCAGGGGTACTCGCTCTCGGAGAGGTACTCCGGGAGGTCGCTGCTGAGCAGCGCGGCGTGCTCGGCGGCGCTCATGTTGTACTCCTCGCGCGCGCCCATGCAGTCGTACATGTCGGTGAAGAGCGTCTCGATCTGCTCCACGCTGGCGCCGTCCTTGGTGGAGGCGTCGGCGAAGTCCTTCATCGAGCTCTCCAGGTCGTCGCTGAGGGTCTCCACCTCGTTGAGCAGACCCGGCAGGTCGGCGGCCTCGTAGGCCTCCTCGGCCTCCTTCTCCTGGGCGGCCTGCTCGTCCTCGGTGATGCCGAGCTGCTCGCGGAGGCCCTCGGCGTCCGACTCCGAGGCGGCGAGCTCTTCCTCGGCGCTGGCCTTGCCCAGGTAGAGCCAGACCGAGGCGCCGGCCCCGCCGAGTGCGAGGACGAGCACCACCGCGAGCGCGATGATCAGGCCGGTGGGCCGCTTCCCGCCCGAGCCCGAGGAGGACGGGGACGGCGACCCGGCCGGGGGCCAGGGCTGCTGCGGACCGCCGGGGCCGACGGGACCGCCCGGAGCGCCCGGTCCACCGGGGCCGCTCGGGGCTCCGGGGCCCGTCGGGCCGCCGGGGCCGCCCGGCGGGACCGGCCGGTTCGGGGGCATGCCGGCCGCCCCCGGGGTTCCGGGCGCGGGGCGTCCGCCGGGAGCCCCCGGTGCGCCGGGCGCCCCCTGGCCGGGCGCGGAGCCCGCGGCGGGGGTGCGGTAGGGGTCGGAGGGGCCGGGGGGAGGAACGGGCGGGTTAGGGGACCCCATGGTTCTCCTGTCGTCGATGCTTCGTGGCCTGCGGCGCCGGTCATC
>Ga0079224_100004674_pt1 | contig 17798 bp, 13 predicted proteins | sample Stecom2015_FD_80414 | JGI IMG/M metagenome (GOLD analysis project Ga0079224, IMG submission 80414) | Agricultural soil microbial communities from Utah to study Nitrogen management - Steer compost 2015 | ecosystem: Environmental > Terrestrial > Soil > Agricultural land | place: USA: Utah...
CCGGTACCGAGTCACCGCGCCGTTCTCGATGCCGTGCGAGATCAACAACCCGACCAGGCCGAGCGGGCGATGCGGGTGCTTCTGGACCGGGCGCACCTGGATCTCAAGGCGTTGCGCCAGCCCGAGAACGGCCCTGTGAGCAGCACAAAGGAGTGACAGCGATGTTTGGTACACACAACGCCCTGAGCCGGCGACGGTTCCTGACGGCGAGCGCCGGCTTGGGCGCTGCGGCCCTGATCGGCGGATGCAGCAACGACACCGCCGCCGACGCCGGGGCCGACGGCGAAGTCGGCGGTGAGCTCACGGTGTGGACGTGGGCGGATCTGTTCGAAGAGACGTTCAAGATCTTCGAGGAGAAGAACCCCGGCACCACCGTGAACGTCGAGATCTTCGCCGGCGACGAATACGCCACCAAGCTGCTCAGTTCGCTGAGCGCCGGTGCCGGTCCCGACGTCGCGATGATCGAGATCACGAACGTGGCGAACTTCAAGGGCAAGCCCGGGTTCGTGGACCTGGCCGCCGAGCCCTACGACGCGGGGCAGTTCGCCGATCAGTACGCCGACTTCGGCTGGGGCTACGTCCTCGACGACGAAGGCAAGGTCTTCGCCCTGCCCAAGAACACCGGACCGGCGGGCATGTTCTACCGCCGCGACATCTTCGAAGAGGTCGGCCTGCCCACGGAGCCGGACCAGGTCAACGAGGCCTTCAAGACGTGGGACGACTTCCTGGCCGAAGGCGCGAAGGTCGCCATTCCCGACGAGCGCTGGCTCGTCGACACACCGATGGCCATCGTCCAGGCGATCATCGGGCAGGGCGGGCTGTCGTACTTCAATGAGGCCGGCGAGCCGCAGCTGAACACCCCCGAGATGGCCGAGGCGGTCGAGTATGCCAAGCGGGCGCACGACGCCGGACTCATCTCGCCGTTCGAGATCTGGAGCCAGGAGTGGGGCGCGACCGTGCAGAACGGCACGGTGGCCGCATACCTGATCGGCAACTGGTTCGGTGGGAACGTCAAGAACCTGTACGGCCCGGACACCGCAGGCTTGTGGGGCGTGACCTTCCCGCCGGCCTCCGGCGGCACGCCGGCGTTCAACAGCGGCGGTGACTTCATCGGCATCCTCGAGACGAGCCAGAACAAGGCCACGGCGTGGGAGTTCATCAAGTTCGTCACTCAAGACACCGACAGCCTGCGTCCCATGTACCAGGAGATCGACCTCTACCCGGCGTGGCAGCCGGCGCTGGAGGAGGACTGGATGAACCAGCCCGACGACTTCTACGCCGGCCAGAACGTCAACGAGGTGTTCGCCGCCGTGTCGGAGGAGATGAAGCCGCCGATCACGAACGAGAACGACGTCGACGCCCGTGACACCCTGACCGACGCCGTCAACGAGGTCCTGCGCAAGGGCACCGACATCCAGAGCGCGCTCGATGCGGTGCAGGAGCGGGTCGCCGGCCGGGCCGGCTGAGGGCGATGAGCACTCAACACAGCATCGTCGAGGCGCCGGCGCGCAGCGAGCCGCAGCCTGGCAACCAGCCGCGCCTGACTCGCTGGGCCCGGATGCGCCAGAATGGCGCCTTCTACACCAGCGTGTCGCCGTTCTTCCTGCTCTTCGCGATCTTCGGTGCGTTCCCCATCGTCGCGTCGTTGCTCGTGAGCTTCGTGAAGTGGGACGGGCTGAGCGACCCGGAATTCGTGGGGCTGCAGAACTACGCCATCCTGTTCGAAGACCCGGTCTTTCGCACCGCGATCTGGAACACCGTCTACATCTGGGTGGGCTCCACCCTGCTCACCATGACGGTCGCCTTCGGGCTGGCGTATCTGATCAGCGAGTACGTGCTGGTGGGCAGAGGCTTCTTCCGGGTCGTCTTCCTGTTCCCGTTGCTGGTGGCACCGGCGGTCACCGGCATCATCGCCAGCGTCATGTTCTCCTCACACAGCGGCATCGTGAACGCCTTCTTGAGCTTCGTCTCGGGGGAGCGGGTCATCTTCGACTGGACCGACTCACCGGTGTGGATCAAGCCGTTGATCATCCTGCTGCTCACGTGGCGGTGGACCGGGTGGCACCTGATCATCTTCATGGCCGGGCTGCAGGCGGTGCCACGCGAGCTCTACAGCGCCGCGCGGGTGGACGGAGCCGGCGAGTGGCAGGTGTTCTTCCGCATCACGCTGCCGTTGATGATCCCGTTCATCCTGTACAGCGCGATCTCGTCGACGGTGGGCGCCTTCCAGCTGTTCGACGAGCCGTACGTGCTCACCAACGGCACGTACGGCACCGGGAACTCCGCCCAGGTGCTGGGGACGTATCTCTACCAGTCGGCGTTCCAGGACTTCCGGTTCGGGCTGGCGTCGGCGACGTCGTACGTCATCTTCGCGCTGATTCTCGTGTTCTCCGCCATCAACATCAGGACGCTGCGCCGTCAGGTCTGAAGGGAGTGAGGTGAGAAATGAATGACGTCGGACGGCGACTGCCGCGGGTGGTCATGACGATCGCTGTCGCGCTGACCACCGTGGTGTACGTCTTCCCGCTCTACTGGATGGCGGTCCTGGCCACGCAGTCCAACAGCGAGGTCTTCAAGTTCCCGCCGCCGTTGGTGCCGGGGGCGTTCGTGGCGGACAACTTCGACCGCCTGCAACAGGCTCTGGACATCTTCCGGGTCGTCGGCAACAGCGTCTACGTGGCGGTGTTCAACACCGTGGTGGTGTTGCTGGTCAGTTCGCTGGCCGGGTACGGGTTCTCGCGGTTCCGCAACGCGCCCGGGCACCGGTTCCTGTACGGATCGGTCCTGCTCACGATCTTCATCCCACCCGCGGCCGGACTGATTCCGTGGTTCGTGGAGATGCGATGGCTGGGCTGGATCGACACCTACTGGCCGCTGATCCTCACCAGCGCGGCCAGCGGCTTCGCCGTGTTCTGGATGCGGCAGGTGATCGACGCGACCATCCCGGTGGATCTCTACGACGCCGGGCGGATCGACGGCGCCGGTGACCTGTGGATCTACTGGCGCATCGTGCTCCCGCTCATCCGGCCCGGGCTGGCCGCCCTCGCCGTGTGGACGTTCATGATGAACTGGAGCAGCTTCCTGATGCCGTTGATCATCCTGAACGACTCCGACAAGTTCACGCTCCCGCTCGCGCTGAACCACCTCAACTCCTCGGTGGGCGGCGGCTCGGACGTCTCCGCGGTGATGCTCGGAACCACCATCGGGGTGCTGCCGGTGTTCATCGCCTTCGCCCTGGCCACCAAGCATTTCGTCAGCGGGCTGACCGCCGGCACCGTCAAGTAGCGCCGGGCGGGTCTGGACGGAGCCAGAGGGCGCCCAGCGGCGGTAGCCGCAGCGTCGCCGAGGCCGGTCGGCCGTGCCACGGCGTCGCGGTCGCCTCGATTCGGCCGAGGTTGCCGACCCCGGAGCCGCCGTATACCTCGGCGTCGGTGTTGATGACCTCGGCCCACGGCCCCGTCGAAGGCAGGCCGAGCCGGTAGTCCTCGTGCGGAAGCGCGGAGAAGTTGGCGACGCAGGCCAGGGTCTGTCCGGCGTCGTCATGGCGGAGGAACGAGAACACGTTGCCGGTGGCGTCGTTGGCGTCGATCCACTCGAATCCCGCAGGATCGGAATCCAGCCGCCACAACGCCGGAGTCAGGCGGTAGGACCGGTTCAGGTCGGCGACCAAGTGCTGCAGGCCAGCCCGGTCGGGCTGTTCGAGCAGCGGCCAGTCGAGCTCGCGAGATTCGGCCCACTCGCGTTCCTGGCCGAATTCACCACCCATGAACAGCAGTTGCTTGCCCGGGTGTGCCCACATGAACGCGAAGAACGCGCGCAGGGTCGCGGCCTTGCGCCACGCGTCACCGGGCATCTTGGTCCACAGCGACCCCTTGCCGTGCACGACCTCGTCGTGCGACAGCGGCAGCACGAAGTTCTCGCTGAACGCGTACATCATCGAGAACGTCATCTGGTGATGGTGGTACTGCCGGTAGATGGGATCGTTCGCCAGGTACGTGAGTGAGTCGTGCATCCAGCCCATGTTCCACTTCAGGCCGAAGCCGAGCCCACCGAGATGGGTGGGCTTGGTGACTCCGGGCCAGGAGGTGGATTCCTCGGCGATGGTGACGATGCCGGGGACGCTGCGGTAGGCGGTCGCGTTGGCCTCTTGCAGGAACGCGATGGCGTCGAGGTTCTCGCGGCCGCCGTGCGCGTTCGGCAGCCAGGAGCCTTCGTCGCGCGAGTAGTCGAGGTAGAGCATCGAGGCGACGGCGTCGAAGCGCAGCCCGTCGACGTGATACTCGTCCAGCCAGAACAACGCGTTGGCGACCAGGAAATTGCGCACCTCCGGACGGCCGTAGTCGAACACGTAGGTGCCCCAGTCGGGGTGCTCGCCGCGGCGCGGATCAGCGTGCTCGTACTGCGGCGTGCCGTCGAAGCGGGCCAGGGCCCAGTCGTCGCGGGGGAAATGCGCCGGCACCCAGTCCAAGATGACCCCGACACCGGCTCGATGCAGCGTGTCGACGAAGAACTTGAAGTCGTCCGGCGAGCCGAACCGTGCCGTCGGGGCGTAGTAGGAGGTGACCTGGTACCCCCAGGAGCCGCCGAACGGGTGCTCGGCCACCGGCAACAGCTCGACATGGGTGAACCCCAGCCGCGTGACGTAGTCGGCCAACTCCACCGCGAGCTCGCGATAGCCCAGCCCGCGCCGCCACGAGCCCAGATGCACCTCGTAGATCGACATCGGCTCGGCATGCGCCGGCCGGGCCGAGCGGTACTCGAGCCAGTCGGCGTCGGTCCACTCGTACGACGAGCGATGCACGATCGACGCCTGGGCCGGGGGAACCTCGGTCCGGAACGCCATCGGGTCGGCCTTGTCGCGCCACACCCCGTCGGCGCCGTGGACCATGAACTTGTACAGCTCACCCTCACCGACGCCCTCGACGAACGTTCCCCACACGCCGCCGCCCAGCGGCGTCAACGCTCGGCCGTCGCCGTCCCAGCCGTTGAACGTGCCGCGCACCCGGACGTCGCGCGCCTTCGGCGCCCACACGGTGAACGTCGTGCCCGCCGCGCCGTCGACGATGCCCGGATGGGCGCCGAGGACGTCCCACAGCCGCTCGTGCCGGCCTTCACCGATGAGATGAAGGTCGACCTCGCCCAGCAGCTGGCGCGCATCGATCATCCGTCGAGCGTAGTGCCTGTGCAGGCGTGGCTCAGGTGGACTCGGCCAGTCGCTCGATCGCGGCCAGCGGGATGGGCAGCCAACTGGGGCGGTAGCGCGCCTCGTACATGGCCTCGTGGACGGCCTGATCGGTCTCGTAGGCGCGCAGCAGATCGGCATCAGCGCGTGGGTCGGTCTGCGAAGCGGCGGCGTAACCGGCGCAGAAGGCTTCGCCGTTGCGCTGGGCCCACTCACCGGCCCGGTAGGCGATCTGGTCGTGCGTGGGGTCCTCGGGCGGATGGTCGGTGACCAGCAGGTGCTGCGCGGCGTAGTCGAACGAGCGCATCATGTGCGCGATGTCGCGCAGCGGTGAGTACAGCGCGCGGCGCTCGGCGGCCGGGACACTCGCATCGCCCTCGAAGTCGATGAGCTTCCAGCCCAGCACGGTCCGCAGTGCCTGGCCGAGGTGCAGACTGCCATGGATGCGCTGGACCGCGACCGGCCCGGTGTGCTCGCGCAGGACGTCATAGTGCTTGCGTAGCTCGGCGGCGAACGGCTCGAGCTCGGGGACGACGCCCAGGGCGGTGTCGAGGCGCTGATTCATGGCCTCGGCGGTGCCGGCAAGGCCGTCGGCGCCGAGCGTGCCGGTGGGCAGGACCTCGGCCATCGTCTCGTGCACCCGCGCGGTGGCCATGCCGAGCCGGTAGGCCTCGGCGGCGAAGTCGCCACCCACCTCGTCGGCGTGCAGGTCGCCCTCGGCGTACAAGTCACGCACGCTCGCCGTGGCCAGCGCCCACCCGTCGGAGGCGGTGGTGAGAAACTCGCGGACCATCGCCAGGCTGGCCTCTTCGACGCGCCCGGTCGAATCCGTCCAGGACCCGTCGATCCACCCGAACAGCGGCGCCACCAGATCGCAGCCGGCGTCGGTCAGCGCTCGGTGGATTTCGACGTCCGGATTCAGCCCCGGGACCACGTGGCGGAAGACCTTCAGCAATGCCGTGTCACCGTAGGCGAGGTTGGCATTGCGGTGCTCGCCGGAGAGCATCAGCGACGGCTCGTCGACGGGCAGCTCGACGTCGTCACCGACGTGGAAGTGCAGGGCGGGCCGGTAGCGGTCGGGATCGTGGAAGCACCGCAGCAAGATCGCCGTGGCGTCCTTGTCGTGCAGCGCGTCGTACACGTGCCCGGCATCGACGTGACCGACGTGGACGTGGTCGAGCCGGTCGACCGGCCACCGGCGAATCGACAGCGGCACCTGGTAGATGTCGCTCCCCGTCGGCTGGGTGGCCTCGATCAGCACGTGCCACAACCGCAAGTCGTCGCCGTCGGCGAGCAGGGTGGCCGAAGCCACCCGGACCTGCAAGCCGGCGGACGTGTCGCCGGCGAACCAGTACTGCCGGGGCAGCCAGCCGGGCAGCAGCTCCACTGCTGCACGGAGATCGTCGTCGCTCGTCACGGCATCGACTCCTGTGGCAGATGCGCCAGCCGGAACCAGTAGAACCCGTGCGAGCCGACGGTCAGCAGGTACGGCAGCTCACCGATCGGTGGGAACCGCACACTGCCCAGCAACTCGATGGGCTGCATGCCCTCATAACGCCGCAGATCGAGCTCCACCGGCTGGGGGAAGCGCGACAGGTTGTTGACGCACAGGACGATGTCGTCGCCGAAGGACCGGATGTAGCTGAGCACCGTCGGGTTGGAACCGCCCAGGTCGATGAAGTCGCCCAGGCCGAAGGCCGGATTCTGCTTGCGGACCTCGATCATCCGCTGGGTCCAGTGCAGCAACGACGACTTGTTCGCCATCTGGCTCTCGACGTTGGTGACCTGGTAGCCGTACACCGCGTCCATGATGACCGGCAGGTTCAGCCGACCCGGGTCGGCCGTGGAGAACCCGGAGTTGCGATCCGGCGTCCACTGCATCGGCGTGCGCACGGCGTCGCGGTCGCCCAGCCAGATGTTGTCGCCCATGCCGATCTCGTCGCCGTAGTAGAGCACCGGTGAACCCGGCAACGACAGCAACAGCGCGTTGAACAGCTTGATCTGGTTCATGTCGTTCTCGAGCAGGGGCGCCAGCCGCCGGCGGATGCCCAGATTGGCCTTCATCCGCGGGTCCTTGGCGTACTCGGACCACATGTAGTCGCGTTCCTCGTCGGTGACCATCTCGAGGGTCAGCTCGTCGTGGTTACGCAGGAAGATGCCCCACTGACAGCCGGAGGGGATGCTCGGTGTCTGCGCCATGATCTCGCTGATGGGGTAGCGCGACTCCCGGCGCACCGCCATGAAGATGCGCGGCATCACCGGGAAGTGGAAGGCCATGTGGCACTCGTCGCCACCGACGTCGGGGTCACCGAAGTACTCCACGACCTCGCTCGGCCACTGGTTGGCCTCGCACAGCAGCACGGTGTCGGGGTACTCGTCGTCCATGACCTTGCGGACCTTCTTCAAGAAGGCGTGGGTCTCGGGCAGGCTCTCGCCGTTGGTGCCCTCCTTCTCGTACAGGTAGGTCACCGCGTCGAGGCGGAACCCGTCGACACCGAGGTCGAGCCAGAACCGCACGACGTCGAGCATCGCCTCGTGCACCGCCGGGTTCTCGTAGTTCAGGTCCGGCTGGTGACTGAAGAAGCGGTGCCAGAAGTACTGCTTGCGCACCGGGTCGAAGGTCCAGTTCGACGACTCGGTGTCGCTGAAGATGATGCGCACGTCCGGGTAGCCGGTGTCGTCGTCGGCCCAGACGTAGAAGTCGCCGAACTCACCGTCGGGGTCTTCGCGGGAAGCCTGGAACCACGGATGCATGTCGCTGGTGTGGTTCATGACGAGGTCGGTCATGACCCGCATGCCACGCCGGTGCGCTTCGTCGACGAACGTGGAGAAGTCCTCGAGCGTGCCGAACTCGGGCGCGACGTCCTTGTAGTTGGCGACGTCGTAGCCGCCGTCGCGCTGCGGAGACGGGAAGAACGGCGGTAGCCACACGCAGTCGACACCCAGCCAGTGCAAGTAGTCGAGCTTCTGGGTGAGGCCACGCAGGTCGCCGGTGCCGTCGCCGTCGGAGTCCTTGAACGAGCGGACCAGCACCTCGTAGAACACCGCGCGCTTGAACCACTCCGGGTCGGTGCCGCGCGCAGGAATGATCGACCCGGGCTGGGCCGGAGCCGGGACCGCGGGCATTTCAGTCATGGCCGACACCATTCGATGGTAGGCGCCTGCCGGGCGAGGCCGGGCTCGGCGCGGGCGAGTCGATGAACACAGTCGCCTCTCGTGACGGACGTGGACGATCGGCCGCTGCTGGGCGCTGACGCATCGTGCACGCAGGCAGCAGCGGATACGGCAAGTGAGAGATCATCTGAATTTGCGAAGTATGTGGGAAGCGAAGGTGACGCAGACGTTTTCGGGGCGGGGTGTGCCCGGCGAACAGTATTCATCCGAGACCGCCGTAAGGCCAACCCCTTCGGCCACCTTCGTGATCATCTTTTCTGCCGTGCACGACGCCACGAGTCACACTGCGTGACAACGGCGTCACGCCCGCACTGCTGAAACGCATCAGTACGTGTGTGCGCTGGGCGTTTCGTCCCTGTTGGGGTGGCGGTCACCCGGCGGTCGGTGACGGTGGGAAAGCGTGATGCGAGATGCGTCACACGCCGGTCTCGGCATCGGATCGGCTGCTCGGCCACGACCGGATACCGTGAGCGAGTGCGAGCCATCCGACGCCTCCTGGTCCGGACCGTGCTTCCCGAGCCGCTGGAACCGCTCGGTGAGCTGATCACCAACCTGCGCTGGTCCTGGCATCAGCCGACGCAAGAGCTGTTCGCGAGCATCGACCCGCGCGGCTGGGACGACGTCGGCCACGACCCGGTCCGGCTGTTGGGCGAGGTATCGCCGGAGCGGCTCACCGAGCTGGCCAGCGACCAGGCCTTCCTCGGGCGGGTCCGGGCTGCTCACGAGGACCTGCAGCAGTACCTGGCCGAGCCGCGTTGGTATCAGGACGCCGACGGCGAGGCGCCGGCCGGCATCGCCTACTTCTCGCCGGAGTACGGCCTGACCCACGTCCTGCCCCAGTACTCCGGCGGGCTCGGCATCCTGGCCGGCGACCACCTCAAAGCCGCCAGCGATCTCGGCGTGCCGATCATCGGCGTCGGGCTGCTCTACCGGCACGGCTACTTCGTCCAGTCGCTGTCGCGCGAGGGCTGGCAGCAGGAGCGGTACCCCGTCGTCGATCCCGACAGCCTGCCGCTGACCCGGCTGCGCGAACCCGACGGCACGGCCGTGCGGATCGACATCGCGCTGCCCGGCCATCGCAGCCTCGGGGCCGCGGTCTGGGTCGCGCAGGTCGGGCGGGTGCCACTGCTGATGCTGGACTCCTACATCGAGGAGAACGCCCCGGACGTCAGCGACGTCACCGACCGGCTGTACGGCGGCAGCGGCGAACACCGGCTGCGGCAAGAGCTGCTCCTGGGCATCGGCGGCGTGCGCGCGATCCGTGCCTACTGCCGCATCACCGGCACCCCGGCGCCGGAGGTGTTCCACACCAACGAGGGTCACGCGGGCTTCCTGGGTCTCGAACGCATCAGAGAGTTCGTCGACGACCATGGCCTGAGCTTCGAAGCTGCGCTGGAGTGCACCCGCGCGGGGACGGTGTTCACGACCCATACGCCGGTGCCGGCCGGTATCGACCGGTTCCCGCGCGAGCTGCTCGAGGAGTACTTCGGTGCCGATGCCGCCGGCTCGAGTCTCCCGGTGGACCAGGTGCTGGCGCTGGGCGCCGAAGACTACGAGGGCGGCGATCCGCACGTGTTCAACATGGCGGTCATGGGGCTGCGCTTGGCGCAACGCTCCAACGGCGTCAGCACGTTGCACGGTGACGTCAGCCGGACGATGTTCGCCGGGCTGTGGCCGTCGTTCGACGAACACGAACTACCCATCGGATCCGTCACCAACGGCGTGCACGCGCCCACGTGGGTGGCGCCGGAGGTGTTCGAGCTGGAGGAGCGTGCCATCTCCTACGGCGGGTGGCACGCCTCGGCGACGACGGTGACCGACGCCGACATCTGGGCGGTGAAGCGGCTGTTGCGCGAGCGGCTGGTCACCGAGGCGCGGGAGCGGCTACGCGCTTCGTGGCGCACGCGGGGCGCCGGTGACGCCGAGCTCGGCTGGATCGACGACGCCCTCGATCCCGACGTGCTGACCATCGGCTTCGCCCGCCGCGTGCCGTCGTACAAGCGGCTCACTCTGATGCTGCGCGACCGCGACCGGCTGAAATCCCTGCTGCTCGACCCCGAGCGTCCGGTGCAGATCGTCATCGCCGGCAAGGCGCACCCGGCCGACGACGGCGGTAAGCGACTGATCCAGCAGATGGTCGAGTTCACCGACGACCCGGAAGTGCGCCACCGGATCGTGTTCCTGCCCGACTACGGCATCGCCATGGCGCGCACCCTCTACCCGGGCTGCGACGTATGGCTCAACAACCCGCTGCGCCCCTACGAGGCGTGCGGGACCTCGGGCATGAAAGCGGCGCTCAACGGCGCGCTCAACCTCTCCATCCGCGACGGTTGGTGGGACGAGTGGTTCGACGGGTCCAACGGGTGGGAGATCCCGTCGGCCGAGGGCATCGCCGACCCGGACCACCGTGACGACCTCGAAGCGGCGGCGCTGTACGACCTGATCGAGAACGAGGTCACGCCGCGCTACTACGACGTCGACGGCGAGGGCATCCCGCGTGGCTGGGTGGACCTGCTGCGCCACACCCTGACCATGCTGGGGCCGAAAGTTCAGGCCACCCGCATGGTGCGTGAGTACGTCGAGAATCTGTACAAGCCCGCGGCGTCGTCCGGGCGCCGGCTCAACGCCGACTTCGCCGGCGCGATGAGCCTGGCCGAGTGGAAACGCCGCGTCCAGCAGGCGTGGCCCGGCGTGGCCGTCCGGCACGTCGAGAGCACCACCGCCGACACCGTCGAGCGGGGGCAGACGCTGCGACTGCGGGCCTTCGTGTCCCTGGGCGAGTTGACCCCGGACGACGTGGACGTCCAGATCGTGCACGGGCCTGTGGACGAGAACGACGTGCTGCGCGAACCCCACGTCACCCGGATGACCCCGGGCGAACCCGGCCCCGACGGCATGCACTTCGACGGCACCGTCGAGCTGGACCGCGCCGGCGCGTTCGGCTACACCGTCCGCGTCGTTCCCCGGCATGAGCTCCTCAGCGCCCAAGCGGAGATGGGCCTGGCCGCCCTACCCGAATAGCTGCCCAACCCGAGTGATGGTTGGTTGGTTTTGGGGGCTATGACGCCCAAAATCAACCAACCATGAGTTGTCCACAGATCCTGTTTCGCCCTTTCGCGCGCGAAGGTGGGCGCCGAAGATCGGCTGATGGCCTTGGAGCGGGCGAGCCGGCTGGCGCGAGTGCAAGACGGAATGATCACGCGGAAGCAGGCTCTCGCGGCCGGGATGACCACTGACGCCGTCAAACACGCGATCCGGCCGGGCGGGCCGTGGACGCCGGTGCTCACCGGTGTGTATGCGACATTCACTGGGCACCTCAGTGACCTGCAGCGATTGCGCGCCGCGGTGTTGTACGCCGGTGCCGACGCGATGGTGACCGGCGCGTGGGGGTGCTGGATGGTCGGGTTGAAGTACGGGCCCACCGCTGGCGACGACGTGGACGTGCTGCTCACCCACGGGTCGGGGTGCCGATCAGCCGGTTTCGTCCGCGTGGTTCGCACAAACCGCGCGCCCGCGGTGCAATGGTGGATCGACGACACACGACTGGCCGACCTGCGGGCGGGCGGCCCGCCATTGGACGTTGTCCTCGACTCGCTGGCGCCGTGGTCCAGGCCGGGCATCATCCCGATGGCACCGACGGCTCGAGCCGTGGTCGACACACTCGTCCGAGCGGAGCGATTGCCACCGGAGTGGCGCCCGTCCTGTTCCAGCCCGATGGGGTGCCCGGACTGCGGGGCACATCGAGTCATGGCCTTGCGCAACACGCGGGCGCTGATGTGCGAGGTCGTTCAGCGCCGGATCGTTTCGCTCACCTCATTGCGTGAGCACGTGCGGGCCGCTCCGCGTCGTGGCGGCGCTCTGATGCGGGAGGCGATGGCCGACATCGACGCCGGGTGCCGGTCGGCGCCGGAATGCGAGCTGCGCGATCTGATCCGCCGTAGCACGGTGCTGCCGGAACCCCGGTGGAATCAACGGCTCCCCGGCGCTCGGGGCATCGTGCCGGACGCGTGCTGGCCCGAAGCGCGGCTCGTCGTCGAGGTCGATTCGCGTAGCTGGCACGGGTTCGGCGATGCGCCCCAGCGCACCGAAGAACGCCGCGCCACGTACGCCGCTCTGGGCTGGCGCGTGCTGCCGGTGGCACCGGCTCGAATCCGGGGCGACGCGGCGAACGTTCTGCGCGAGATCGAGGCGGCCTACCTCGTGGCAGGTTGATACGTGGGCGGCGTCAGTCGAGCGCGCGCAGGAGCAGGGTGCTGCGCCCGAGCATCGTGACGGTCTCGCCGTGGGTGACCTGCTTGCCGGGGGCGTGCCGGTCGGCGGTGTCGAGGACGACCTCGTAGGCGCTTGGCCACATGCCGGTCGGCAACGTGATGCCGGCGTCGTCGGCGCCTGCGTGCAGCCAGAGCAGGAACGAGTCGTCGACGATCGGCTCGCCGTGCGGCCCGCGCGAGCGGATGCCGTGACCGTTGAGGAACATGCCCAAGGTCTGGCGTGAGTCGTCGTGCCAGTCGGCGTCGGTCATCTCGGCGCCGGAGGGGGCGAACCACGCGATGTCCTTGCGGCCGCCATCGACCAGGGGGACACCTTCGAAGAAGCGGCGCTGGCGCACCACGGGATGCTCGGCGCGCAGGCGCAGCAGCCGGCGTACGTACTCCAACAGGTCGGCGCAGGACTCCCGCAGCGACCAGTCCAGCCAGGTGGTCTCGTCGTCGAGGCAGTAGGCGTTGTTGTTGCCGTGCTGCGTGCGGCACATCTCGTCACCGGCGGTGATCATGGGGACGCCCGTGGACAGCAACAACGTGGCCATGAAGTTGCGGATCTGCCGCTTGCGCAGCTCGGCGACGGCCGGGTCGTCGTCACCGGCGGCACCTTCCAGGCCATGGTTCCAGGACCGGTTGTCGTCGGTGCCGTCGCGGTTGTCTTCACCGTTGGCCTCGTTGTGCTTGTGATCGTAGGAGACCAGGTCGCGCATGGTGAAGCCGTCGTGCGCGGTGACGAAATTGATCGACGAGTACGGCCGGCGGCCGTCGTCGGCGTACAGGTCCGACGACCCGGACAACCGGTAGGCCAGATCGTGGACCCCGCCGGACATCCCTCGCCAGAAGTCGCGCACGGTGTTGCGGTAGCGGTCGTTCCACTCGGTCCACAGGTGCGGGAACTCGCCCACCTGGTAACCGCCCGGCCCGACGTCCCACGGCTCGGCGATCAGCTTCGCCTCGCGCAGCATGGGGTCCTGATTGATGACCGTCATGAACGATCCGAGCATGTCGACGTCGTGCATCGAGCGAGCCAGGGCCGAGGCGAGGTCGAAGCGGAAACCGTCGACGTGCATCTCGCCCACCCAGTACCGCAGCGAGTCCATGACCAGGCCCAGTACGGCAGGGTGTGCCACCCGGAAGGTGTTACCGGTGCCGGTGTAGTCGGCGTAGCTCGACGGGTCGTCAGGGTCGAGGTGGTAGTAGGCGTCGTTGGCGATGCCGCGATAGGCCAGGGTGGGCCCGCCCTCGCCCTGCTCGGCGGTGTGGTTGTAGACGACGTCGATGATGACTTCGAGGCCGGCCTCGTGCAGGGCCCGGACCATCGACTTGAACTCGGATACCTGCTCACCTCGGGTGCCGGTGGCGGCGTAGGCGTTGTGCGGGGCGAAGAAGGCCAGGGAATTGTAGCCCCAGTAGTTGACCAGGCCGCGGTGCTGGAGGTCGGGCTCGCTGACGAACTGGTGCACCGGCATCAGCTCGACGGTGGTGACGCCGAGCCGGGTGAGGTGCTCGATGGCGGCGGGGTGAGCCAATCCGGCATACGTGCCACGTAGTTCGTCGGGGATGTCGGGATGGCGCTTGGTGAATCCGCGCACGTGCGCCTCGTAGAGCACGGTCTCGGCCCACGGCACGCGAGGCGCGGTGTCGCCGCCCCAGTCGAACCCGGTGTCGTCGACGACCACGGACTTGGGGACGTACGGGGCGGAGTCGCGGTCGTCGCGCACGCTGGGATCACCGCCGGCCTCCAGCGACGGCCGAAGGTGGCCGAACACGGCCGGGTGCGCCACGAGGTCACCATCGACGGCGCGAGCGTAGGGGTCGACCAGCAGTTTGGCCGGGTTGAACCGCAACCCGGCCGCGGGATCCCACGGCCCGTGGACGCGGAAGCCGTAACGGGTACCCGGCCGCACGCCAGGCACCCGGCCGTGCCACACGTCGAAGGTCCGGTTGATCAAGGTGTGTCGTGTCTCGGTCTCACCATCGCCGTCGCCGTCGAACAGGCACACTTCGACGCGTTCGGCGTCCGGCGCCCACAGCGCGAAATTGGTCGACTCGGCGTCGTAGGTGGCCCCGAGCGGGGTCCAGTGCCCGGGCCAGGGAACAGTCGACTCGCTCACCCGGGGCATTGTGTCCTACTCCACCGACACCGTGGCCGGCCACCCGGCTAAGGTGACGGCAGCGTCGCAGATCCGAGATGGGGGCGAAGGTGTTCGAACATCCACATATCCGGCTCGACGTCGAGGAACGCGTCGCGACGATCAGGCTCGACCGCCCGCCCATGAACGCCTTGGACGCGCAGATGCAAGACGGCCTGCTCGCTGCGGCGAACGAGGTGAGTGAGCGTGCCGACGTGCGGGCCGTGGTGGTCTACGGCGGCGACAAGGTGTTCGCGGCGGGCGCCGACGTCAAAGAGATGGCGCAGTGGTCCTACACCGACATGGTCGACCGCTCGACAGCGTTGCAGGCCGCGTTCACTGCGGTGGCCCGCATCCCCAAGCCCACCGTCGCCGCGATCTCCGGGTACGCCTTGGGCGGTGGATGTGAGCTCGCACTGGCCTGTGACATACGCATCGCGGCGGACAACGCCACGCTCGGCCAGCCCGAGATCCTGCTCGGCGTCATTCCCGGCGCCGGGGGCACCCAGCGCCTGTCCCGGTTGGTCGGGCCGTCGCGGGCGAAGGAGCTGATCTTCACCGGACGGTTCGTCCCGGCCGACGAGGCGCTGTCCATCGGTCTGGTCGACCGCACCGTCCTGCCCGACGACGTGTATCCGGCCGCCCGGGACTGGGCGGCGAAGTTCGCCGACGGCCCGGCCTACGCGCTGCGCGCGGCCAAGGAGTGCATCGACCGCGGCCTCGAGGTCGACCTCGACACCGGCCTGGCGATCGAGCGGCAGCACTTCGCCAGTCTGTTCGCCACCGCCGATCGCACCACCGGGATGACGTCGTTCGTCGAGAACGGTCCCGGTCATGCCCGGTTCGAGGGGCGCTGAGCTGGTGAGCGACGACGACATCGAACGGGCGTGGCACGACACCAAGCTCGCCCAGGTGCTCTACCACGACTGGGAGGCCGACACCTACGACGACAAGTGGTCGATCTCGTTCGACGAGCGGTGCGTGACGTACGCGCGTGACCGGTTCACCGCCGTGGCCGGCGAGCCCGGCCTGCCCTACGGGCGGGCGCTCGAGGTGGGGGCGGGGACCGGCTTCTTCTCGCTGAACCTCCGGCTCGGCGGTGTCCTCGACGAGATCTGCGTCACCGACCTGTCGCCCGGCATGGTCGAAGCCGCCCAGCGCAACGCCCGCCAGCTCGGGTTCGAGGTCGAGGGACGGGTCGCCGACGCCGAGGAGCTGCCGTACGACGACGCCACGTTCGACATCGTCGTCGGCCATGCGGTCATCCACCACATCCCCGACGTCGAACTCGCCTTCCGCGAGATGCTGCGCGTCCTGCGCCCTGGCGGCCGGGTGGTGATCTGCGGGGAGCCCACGCGCTACGGCGACCGCATCGCGCGGGCGCTGTCTCGTGCGACGTGGTGGGCGGCGACGCGGGTGACCCATCTGCCGCCGTTGGAGAAGCGCTGGGCCCGCCCGCGCGAAGAGCTCGACGAGTCGTCGCGTGCGGCCGCGCTGGAGGCCGTGGTCGACCTGCACACGTTCGACCCGGGCGAGCTGGCGGCGACCGCGCGGCGTGCCGGGCTGAGCGAGGTCGAGACGGTGACCGAGGAGCTGACGGCTGCGTGGTTCGGCTGGCCGGTGCGAACGCTGGAGCACGCGTTGAACCCGGACCGGCTGGGCTGGCGGTGGGCGAGCTTCGCCTACCAGAGCTGGTTGCGGCTGTGCGCCGTCGACCGGGTGCTCGACCACGTGGTGCCGGACGAGCTGTTCTACAACGTCTCGATCACCGGGCTGCGCCCGGCGGCGTCGTAGCCCGGGACCGGCTGGGGCTGTTGTGCGGGGCAGGTTCCGACGGCGGCGCGATCCGCGCCAGGCGCGCTACCTGACGCCGGCCAGCCTGGGCTGGGTGCTGCGGCACCGGGCGTGGACCCCGTGGTACCTCGTTCGGTACGCGCGGCTGCTGCGGTTGCGGCTGCTGCACCCCGAGGTCGTGACCGAGGGCATGGTGTTCCTGGGACGTGGGGTGACCGTGCGCGGACGTCCGGGGTACGGGCGCGTCGTGCTCGGCCGCTGGGTCCACGTCGGCGACCACACCCGGCTGATGGCCCATGAGGGAACGCTTCGCGTCGGTGACAAGGTGGTGTTGGGCTGCCACGACACGGTGACGTGCTATCTGAACGTCGAGATCGGTGCTGCGACCCTGGTGGCCGACGGCGTGTACGTGACGGATTTCGATCATCGCTTCGCCGATCTCGACATCCCGATCAAGGACCAGGGCATCGTCACCTCGCCAGTACGCATCGGACCTGACTGCTGGTTGGGAACGAAGGTCAGTGTGTTGCGCGGCGCCGAGGTCGGGCACGGATGTGTGCTGGCGGCGCACGCCGTGGTTCGAGGCGTGATTCCGGATCTCGCGGTGGCCGGGGGAGTGCCGGCCAAGGTCGTGAAGTACCGCACCGATGTCTGAGGCGGTGACCACGAACCGGTTGGTAGTTGTCAACGTTCCTGACTGAATGTCACCGATCGGCGTGACAAGCCTTGGCGGCTGGTCGGTTTGGCGATATCGTCGAATCTTCATTGCGTGTTCCGGGTGGTCGCTGCTTGTGAAGTGTGACCGGCACTTTCGGGCCAGGGTGAGGAGCGGGCATGGCAGACACGAAGTTCTTGCGTCGGTGGCGAGTTCCGGTATGGGTGCTCGGATTCGCGCTGGTGCCGATTCTCGCCTTCGGCATGTGGCTGAGCCTTCCTGCTACGGCCGACGAATCGACTGTAGGTAGTGGCGAGTACGGCGCTGACCAGCGTCATCAGGATGTTCTGGCGGATACCGGCGCGGCGCAGAACCAGTTGCTGATCCTGGGGGCGGCCATGGTGCTCGCCGGCGGGATCGCCGCGTACGCCGTGAACCGTCACCGCGACGCCGGACATCACTGAGTGGTTCACCGCGGGCGGGGTCGGTGAACCCGTCGTCACCAACCTCCCCCGAACGGCTGATTCGCGAATCGGCCACATGACTTCTGAGCTGCGACGAAGGTGCCAAGTGCGGTCTGGGGTGAGCGGGGACGACAG